>Ga0302279_10001430_pt1 | contig 33660 bp, 40 predicted proteins | sample III_Bog_N3_3_FD_194541 | JGI IMG/M metagenome (GOLD analysis project Ga0302279, IMG submission 194541) | Peat permafrost microbial communities from Stordalen Mire near Abisko, Sweden - III_Bog_N3_3 | ecosystem: Environmental > Terrestrial > Soil > Wetlands > Peat | place: Sweden: Abisko...
CTTGGGTAGCTGGAGTTCCGGTCGGTGGGACGACCGTCGCCTTGAAGTACGCAACACCCGGTGGCCACACGCCCGGCCGAGTGAGGTACACGGACTTGCTGCCCGCGAGAACCGCCACTCCACCTTCTGGATCTGCCTCCGACTCGGATGTCGAGGTTCCGGCCCCGCCAACCGACTGCGGCAGGGTCGACGGAGGTGTCAGCTCCTGACACGAAGGAATTCCTCCGCCACCTGCGGACACTGAAGTCGGTGTCGCCCCGATCCCCACGACAGCTGCTGCGCCGATTCCCACCGCCATCACGGTCAGTCGCGACCACCGTCGCATCTTCAGCTCACGCACGTCGCATCTTCTTCCGCCCCCAGAAGCCGGGGTCATCATCGCTGCCAGTGGATGTGTTCTGGGGAGCCATCTGCTGTTCCGGCCCGGATACGTGCTGTTCGACGTCGGGGAGGACCTGATATGGGCCGTCCTGTAGGCCCTGCCCACACGACCAGCACGTTCCGCCGTCGAACCTCTGCTCACCGCAGGCCCCACAATGACGGATCTGCTCCCGCAGCTCCGTCACCGTCTGGAGCCAGTCCTCGGCGGACGGCCGTTCCGACGACCGCAGCGCCGTCCGCGCCATCCGCCTCACCGCCAGCGGGAGCGTCTCGAGCGACATGAAGGCATGGAACGGTCGCGGGAGGGTGAACGATGCCCGGTCGAACAACCACGACTGCCCGGTCGACATGTTCTCCTGGATCGACGAATGGGTCGAACCGATCCGCACTCCGCCGAACGGATGCATGCCGTGGAACAGCAGCTGCAGCTCGATGCAGGCGATGACGAATCGATCAGATGCCTCAGTTGCGTGCCCGTCGTGGAGGTCGGGCGCGATGAAGTTCGAGGTCGCAAAGCCGGCGTTGATCACCGGAAGCCCATTGCCCGGATCCGCTCCGAAGGAATCGACGTCGACGATCGTGCAGAAACCGTCGCCGTCCGCCATCAGATTGGTTCCGGAGATGTCCCCGATGACGAACCCGCGCGAATGGACTTCGTTGACGAGGTCGGCCAGGTGCAGGGCCACCGTCGCGCTGTACCGCAGGTCCCGCTTCACCCTGCCCGAGTTCAGGACCGTCGTGAACGGTTTGAACCTCTGATCGTCGACCCGCAACACAGCGATACCGATGGGCTCGTCTCCACCTTCGGCGTAGACCAGACACTTCGGGACGGCCACGAGTGGGAATGCATGATCCTCGTCGACCCCGATGGGTCCGACTTCGTCCAGTCCCCGTTCGTCGACCAACCGGATGATCTCGACGACGTTCGGATCGACCGGCCGCACGTTGAACAGCTTGAGCACCAGCGAGCGGGCGATCGGAGGATCCACGACTTCGAACACCGACGCCACACGACCGGTGCCGATCAACCCTCCGGCAACGGCGACCACCCGGCCGTTGGGTCCTTCCAGCTCGAACTTGGCTTCATCGCCAGGCAACGGACACCCCGATGTCATCGCCCTTGCGCTTCTGGAAGTCCTCGGCGGCAAACGTCGCGGCCAGCTCCTGCGGCGGAGTCCCTCTGCGCGCCGCAGCGATCAACCCGGCAAACGTCCGGCTCGGCGCCCACATGACGGGCTGCCGAGTCGCGGCGTCGTCGCCCACCACCCGCTCCTCGATGAACTTCTCGAGGCCATCGGTCGAGAGCACCACTCCGGACAGTGTCTCGTCGAATACCACCCGGCACGACATCGTCGCGCTGGGATCGAGGAACTGGGTCTCGTTCCGGAACTCTCCCTCCTTCGCCGGTGGCACGAGGAGATGGAGCTTCTCATCGGGATCGCACCCGACCAGGAATGCGTCTCCGATGCCGCCGTAGGCCACCCACGGCCACGCGACAACCGTGACGGCTAGGGTTGTCGCGTACTCGCCGGGAGGACCGTCCATCATGCGGGGATCGACCCCCACCAGCTGACGGAACTGGTTGGCCACCCCACCGAGGAGTGATCCCAAGAAGTTTCGGAGTCCCTCGGCGGTCGGGGCTCCACGTGGCCAGACCACCGCAGCATGCTTGACCGCCAGCTCCACTGCGATGCGAGCACCGATGTCGCTCCGTGGAGCGCTTCCGGCACCGTCAGCGACGACCAGAAGGCAGGCGCCCCGATCAAGTGTGAGCGATGCGCTCGCGTCCTGGCATGGCAGCCCGCGCTGCACGTGACTCGAGCCGATCGCCGTGACGCTCAAATGGTGGTCGCTCAATTGCCCTGGAGAAACGCTTCGGCCGACTTGTTCGTATTGGTGTTCGCCGATCGGACAGCGTCATACATGGCCTTGGGCGTGTCGTCGAGCCCCGAAAGGACGCCGAGGCTCCCGGACACGAATCGTAGGCAGTTCTCGATTGGCTGGTCCTTCAGCGAGTAGTAGGACTCCGGAGCGATCTTGCGCATCTCCTCATCATTGGCGTTCCCGACTCCGAGCGCGAAGAACAGCACCTTCTTGGCCTCTTCGGCCTTTCGAAGGACGCCCAGCGCCTCCGTCATGTCGTTACTGGATTCGCCATCCGTTAGGAGGAACATCACCGGGCGGGACTCGTGCACATAGCCGGTGGCCGCCAACGAGTGCTTCCGTTGCTCGATGGCCTGCAGCCCCGCCTGGACCGCAAGGTTCATCGGCGTCGTACCATTCGTGGGCTCGATCGACGTGAACGACTTGATGTAGCGGGCGTAGTGGAACGGTGAGCCTGGTGCCTGCCTGCCGTCGAGTGCCAGCCAGTCCACCCGGCGGAACGCGAAGACGGCGATGGCGATCTCACCATTCATCTCCAGTTGGGGGACCTCGTGCATCGATTGGGTGAGGAACGATCGGAGTGCGTCATTGAGCTCAGCAAGCCGGGTCCGGGTGGGTGAGAACCCGGCCTCCGCCATCGATCCCGAATTGTCGATGAGGATGACGACGAGGTTCCGGGTCGCCTGTTCTTCCGGTGGGAGGATCTCGTCCTCATAGGCACGGAACTCACTGGGCCCAGGAAGTGGTGGGGGTGGTGGCGGGCGCGGGTCGCGGACCGCGGGTGTCGCGGTCGTAGGCACGGCCGTCGTCACCGGAGGCACGGCCGTCGTCACCGGAGGCACGGGCATCGGCGGCGGACTGGCACCTAGCGTGACGCCGCAGACCCGACAGAACTTGGCCCCGGCCCGGTTGTCATGGCCACTCGGGCAGATGACCCCACCGCTGGCCCCGGTAGGGGCCAGCGGGTCCATGGTCGCCCGGTCCGGCACCGCGCCACAAGCTCCGCAGTACTTCTTGCCGGCCACCATTTCGTGTCCGTTGAGGCATCGTGTCACGATTCCATCCCTTCACGGCGACTCACGTCGCGACCTGATTGCTCGATCCGCCTGCTCCGGCATCGGCTGCACGCCGGGTCCCCTCCGAATGGGAGCCTGCCCGCATCCCGCATCGCCGTCCGCCTATTCATACAATCCCGATCACGATCGAGGCAACAGTGCAGTGGTTCCAGTATCGCCGCCGCCGGGTGTATCGCACCGTGCAGTAGGCGCGGCGGAGCGGAATCATGGAGATACCGGATATGACCTGCTCCATCCCGCGCGTGAAGGAGCGGCTTTTGGTACAGAACGTGATCCTGTCGCCAGCGGGCGCTCCGCAGGACCCGCAGCACTTCGACACTTTCCACCCCCCGGCCGGGAAAATCGTGCGATTCAGGACAGTCGCCTCGCCACTGATTCTTCGCAAAGCTAGCAATGCTGTCGGCTCCGTGCCACCGGAGGGACCACGGTTCCCATCCGTCGATACGGAGCGACAATCCGTCAGGTTCCGGTCGGCTCCAATGCGTTCCAGATGTATCCGGAGAGTGTGTCGATGGTGTCGATCCCATATTGCTCGTTCGGGTTCTCATCGGTGAGTACGGCGATGAGATAGTTGCGCCCGTCCCCGTCCACCCAGCCAATGCTGTTGATCTGCCACGTGCCGTCGGACACCGGGACCCATCCGTTCTTCAAGGCGATCGTCACTCCGGACGGCACCCCTCCGCTGACTCCCCAGTCCTCTGATGGCGTGATGTTCTCCAATAGATTTACGGCTTCGGCGCGATCCGTGGCGCTGATCAATGGACTTGGGAACAGGACCGCCCTCAACAGTGCGAGTTGGTCCGCCGCCGTGGTCGTCGTCAGTCCCCACCCCGGCCACTGGAAGCCCGCACACACGAGGCAGGTGGACGGCGTGGTTCCCACCATCCCGATGGATCGGTTGAACGCATCGATGGCGGTAGGACCGCCCACGGAATTCCACAGCGACGTCGCAGAATCATTGTCGCTCACTTCGATCATCGACGTCAGGAGCGACTGCTCGGCGGAAGGGATCGTCCCACTGGCGGCCGTCTGCTGCGCCAGCAGTGTGGCCATGATGTCCACCTTGACGATGCTGGCTGTGTCCTGAGCCACGCCGGGGTTGTACATCCATGTCGTTCCGGTCGACACGTCCAGGACTGCAGCGGTGTCGTTGCCGTCCCGTGAGTGCAGATAGGCGACGGCCGCGGGGCCGAATGGATCCGCTGGGGTGGTCGTGGCGGTCGTAGTCGTCGTCGATGGCTCAGGGGCACCCGTCGTCGGAGGGGCGGACGTCGGCGACACGCGCGGAGTCCGAACAGTCCTGACGGACGTCGAGCTGGACGTGGATCCTGTGGCTGAGTCCGTCAGGAGCAGGACTCCGAGCACCAGGACGATCGTCGAGAGTAGGGCCACCACTACCGTCCAGACACGGCGGCGCATACGGACTCGTCGCCGTTCCGTCCTCGAAGCAGGTTCCACCCGGTCCCGCGGCATGGGGTTCAGAGTTGGCTCGCCTGGTACTGAGTGAGATTGAACTGTTGGGCCACTGGATTCCAGAGTCCAGCGAACGTCTCCTTGGCATCCGTTGCGGTCGTGTCACTCGACGAAGCAGCCTGGAAGTTCGAGTCGCTGGTGTCGTCGTCGGTGCAACCGTTGATATTGCTGCTCTCATCCGCCGCCCAGCCTGCGTAGTAACCGTCGGCACTTGCCGACGCATTCCAGGCATTGACCAGATCGGTGATCATTCCGCCCGGGAGTGCACCGAGCGACAGCGTATCGAGCTGGTTGACGAGAGACTGTCGGGACGATTGGGCCTGGTTCATCACCTGTTCGTCTTCGGAGAGACCCTCGCTCGATCCGCAATTCACGATGTCGTCGTACGCGCTCACCACCTGCGATCGGTCACTCGTACTCTGCTGCAACAGACCCTGGAGGACAGTCGCCTGCTGCTGCTCGACGTTCGAGGGGGCAACGGTCGGCGGTGGGACAGTGGTGCTGGTCGATGATGTGGTCGCCGGTGTGCCCGTGGTGGCGACCGCATCCACCGATCGGCTCTTCGAGGACGTGAGGGCTACGGCAGTTCCCAGGCCGACGACCAGGAGCGCCAGGACGGCGATGACGACGATCGGCCAGACTTTTCGACCAGAGGACTTGCGTGGCGGCTCGACAGGCGGCACGCCGTACCCTGCATTACCCGGCGTGTACACCGTGCCCGTGGGCGGTATGCCGCCCGGGCCGACGCCGGTCCCCGGCATGTAGACCGTTCCGGTCGGCGACATGCCGTCCGGGGCACCGCCGAAGGCACCCGGGTTGATCCTGGTGACGTCGACTTCGTCCCCTGCACCTGGCAGGGGTGCGCCGCAGGTGGTGCAGAACACGGCCGGTCGGTCGTTCAGGTGACCTGCAGGACAACGAAGTTCGGGGGGCATGGTGACAAATTCCGCCTTTGTGCGTGGGCCCAACTCAACGATATTGGCAGACGGAGACTACGCCGAGCGAACCGTTGCTTCCACCGTCGACAGACGGGCCGCACCAGCTCCTCGGTCATCCGTAAAGTGGGCGACCTCGAGGCAACCGCGGCCGGTCGCCTTCGGCATCTTCCTCGGGCACGACCCGACGTACATCGCTCTGCTAGAACACTCACCATCCGACGGACCCCGATCGCCAATGTGGCGGGTCCGTCGGATGGTGAGTGTCAGGCGGGAGGTAGTCATGGCGATATGCCCCAGATGTTCTTCACCCGGCGGACCGGACGATGTGTACTGTCAGGGCTGCGGCGCCCGATTGCGCTCCCCGGTCACGCCGCCATCGGGTGGGCGTCTCACCGTGGAGGGACCGTCCGGCCATCAAGGAGGCCATTCCGTGGCTCCTGCGAGTCCACGGACGGCACCGGATCCAGCGAGGGGATCCGCCACCGTTCCCGAACGGTCCGGTGGCGCTCTGACGCCGGTGCCCCCGTCGGGGCCACCCGGTGCTTCCCCGGCCCGAGTGTCACCACCAGCTCTGCCTTCGATGCCGCATTCGTCCCGCGGCTCCGGCTCGATGACACCGATCTACAAACGGTGGTGGCTCTGGGTGGCCGCGGCGATCCTGGTCGTCGTCGGCCTGGTACACGTGATCCAGGATCACATTCCCTCCAATAGCGCCGAGCTCTGTAGTGCCTACAGCAATCTGAATCAGCAGGTGAACCAGGACAATGGAATCTTCCAGAACGGAGTTTTCAGCGCCACGGGGACACTTGCCGGCATCGCCGGACGCTATCCGGACTCCGAGGACGTCAAGGCGGAAGCCCCCGAACTGCATTCGATTGCCAACGGCACCACAACGACGGTCGGGGCCATCGATGCTGCGTCGAGCGCCATCGCCTCGCAGTGTGGTCAGAGTCCGATCGGACTCGATCTCGGCAACTCCTGAACCCCGTGATCTCGGGCCTACCGGACGAATGGGCCTACCGCGGAGCAATCACCGATCGGGCCGTGCCGCATTCCTGGCAGAAGGCGTCGGACTCATCAGCAGGTGAGCCGCACGCTCCGCAGTACGCCGACTGGTCCAGCGCCGGAGGCTGGGCCAGGGCGTGCGCCGGAAGGACCGCCGCTAGCTGCTGCGGGGCTCCGTAGGGTGTGATCGGGCCGTCGGGGGTCATTCTCGGCGGGGCCTGGCGCTGGCGATTCCCCTCATGCTCGAGCTTCCGAGCCTCATCTTCCCTCATGAGTGTCGAGACCCCGCACATCGAGCACATGCCGACGTACTTCGTGCCCACAGGGAACAGCGGGATGAAGAACAGTGTGAACCACCGCCGGATCACGAAGATCGACTGCGCGCAAGGAGTTGAGCACCGATGGCACATCGCCAGTACCACCGTCAGTTTCCGCCGGACCGAACGAATACCCCAGATGATCAGCACGTCCGCCCTCCCCGCTCGTGAACCATTCATCCGCGAACGGCCCGCCTGACCGAGGATGGTAACGAACCCGTCGGGCACGCGCTGGGAATGCACTCAGACATCGCGACGGATGTTCGCTCGACCCTTCCTGCTCCGGACTCGATCCGATGATCGGGATAGTCTTCGCCCCGAAGTGAGGAGCACCCGGGCCGACCAACCTCCATGGTCCGGTTGGCAGCGGCGGGTGGGAGCGGACAGTGGCGAACTGCGGCGGATGTGGCTGCCAGGATGTCGACGGCCAAGCATTCTGTGACGAATGTGGCACACGGCTCGGGCAAGGTGCGGGCTCGGCGGAAGCAGGTGCGCCGAGGATGCCGTCGGATGCGAGTGCCTTCGCCCGATCTCCGTCTGCTCCCGCTCGACCCGCCGCCAGCTACGTCCAGGCTCCTTCTGCCTACGCCCCGTTGACTGATCGGCACGCTCCGGCGCCCCAGGACGCAACTGGTGCGTCCACCGGCACCGCGAATTGGAGCGTCGCCCTCTACGTAATCGGTGGCATTTGTGCTGGCGTAGGCATCTACCTGGCGACATTCACCCGCATCAATTTGCTCACCGGCCAGACGTCTAGCCCGTACCTCGGTGCGGGCATACCTCTTGCGCTCATCGGGATCGCATTCGTCGTCACGACACGGCGAACGGCGACTCGGCACATGAACAGGTGATCCGGGAGTCGAGCGGGTGACCGCTGCACGATGAGGCGGGCGGCGTCGGATGTTGGTTGCCCAGAGCCATGGCCCGAGGCGAGTGCAAGGAGTGAGTTGCCGGACCCTCAGTTCGACCAGTTGGGTATCCAAGGCCCTCGTCCGTCGAACGAGGAGTCGTCTGCGGCGGTGACCGTCGTCGGTCGAGGCGTGGGCGTCCGCATGGTGGTGGGCGGAATGTCGGCACCTCGCCCCGGTCACAAGCAGGAGACGAGCTACTGCAGCGATCCACGCCACGACACCGGAGACAGCCCGAGTCTTCATCGGCAGCTCGAAACCGAGAAGTGAGATCTGCTTCGTCCTCCTGGTCAACGAGGCGCCCCAGTGGCAGAGCGAGTCTGGGCCCATCAGTTACGGAAGCCTTCAGCAGACCCGTCGCACGACGGTGGTCATCGGCACGATGTCGACACCGGAATCGGGCGCAGCAGACCGCACCGGATGGATCGAGCCGCTGCCCGGGGCCGATGCCATGATGTCCCGATGGTGCTCGCCCCTTCCCCAGACGCCGACCGATGACCGGGCCGAACCGGACACGGGTCTCCTGGATCGGCATGGCCGTCGTCACCCTCCTCCTGGCCGGGTGCTCGTCCCAGGCCGCGTCGTCCACCACGACGACCACCTCGAGCGGACCCACCCGGCCGCTGTCGCAGACGGGCATCGCCGGCTGGAAGGCGATCGGTAGCTACGACGAGAGCAGTCTGATCGCCAGCGAAGGACTGGCCACGGTCGACCCGCCCGGGGGCCAGCCCTACCTCGTCTACCGCGGCATCTCGTCGGTGCCGGCCAGCCTGGCCGCCGAGGGCTGGGGACACATCGGCGATCCCGACTCGGCCGACGGCTACATCTTCGATGACTACCAGGGTCCCGGGTCCGGCCACACCAAGATGTTCCTCGTCACCACCCCGTCCGGTGCGACCATCCAGTACATCCATACGTTGGTGCCCGGCGAGGAGTACAACAACTCCTTCGCCACGATCAGCCCCGACACCCAGTGGATGGTGGGTGGCGAGTGGGACACCATGAGCCACCTGCAGATCTACCCCACCCCCTACCTGAACCATCGCACGTCGACACAGGGCGGTGCGCTCCCGCTGGCCGGCTACATCCGGCTCGATCACAGGGTGAACGACATCCAGGGGTGCGAGTTCACCTCGACGACGACCCTCATCTGCGTGTCGGACGACAGCACCCAGAAACTGTTCGCGAACCAGAAGCCGCTGCTCGAGGTGGTCCTCCCCCACGCAGTCACCGGGACGAGTCTGCCCGGGCATGTCATCGACCTCGGCTCGGTCCCCCAGAAGAGCACCTGCACGGGCACCTTCGAGGCGGAGGGCGACGACTACGACGTGGCGACCGGCACGCTACGGGTGGAGATCATCCAACCGGGGTCGTGCATCCTCCACACCACGGTCTACGAGTACACCCACGCTGGCTGACGGAGGCACTCCACCCGATCCCTTGACCTCAAGCGCTTGAGGTGTGGTTGGGTGTCCTCATGGAAGCTCTGACCATCCAGGACGTGTCCCGACGCAGCGGGCTGAGCGAGCCGACGTTGCGCTACTACGAACAGGTCGGGCTCATCGGCCCCATCGCACGCGACGCCTCCAGCCGGCACCGTCGCTACGGCCACGAGGACCTCGACACGATCCAGGCCCTGGCGTGCCTGCGGGCCATGGGCGTCGGCATCGAGGACATGAGGACCTACCAGGCCAATCGTCAGCTCGGCAACGGGGCGGCGGGCGACCAACGGAACCTCCTGGCCCGCCATGCGGAGCGCATCGAGGCCGAGATCGCCACGCTGCGGGTCCACCTCGAGTATCTCCACGAGAAGACGTCGCTCTGGGACGCACGGGCCCGTGGCGACGCCGCCGCCGAGGCCGAGGCGAGCCGGAGGGTCCAGGACATGATCCCCCGCCTGCGGGAGGTACTGGCATGAGCCCCGTCCTGGTCACCGGTGGGTCGGGCTATGTCGGCTCCCAACTCGTCGCCGCCCTGCTGCGGGCCGACCGCCCGGTGCGTGCGACGGTCAGCGCACCCGACCGCGAAGCCGGGCTGCGCGCGGCCGTCCGCCGTGGTGACGCTGACGACAGTGGCCTCGAGGTCGTCGTCGCCGAGCTGATGTCCGACGACGGCTGGTCCGCAGCCGCGGCCGGCTGCGAGGAGGTGCACCACGTCGCCTCGCCGATGCGACTGGTCCCGCCCGACCGGGCCGACGAGCTGATCGTCCCGGCCCGGGAAGGTGCGCTCACCGTGCTGCGCGCCGCCCGGGATGCCGGCGCCAGGCGGGTCGTGCTGACGTCGTCGTTCGCCGCAGTCGGCTACACCCCCAAGCCGGTCGCCGAGTACGACGAGTCCGACTGGACCGATCCCGACACGCCGGGGCTCGCCCCCTATCCACGATCGAAGGCGGTCGCCGAACGCGCCGCCTGGGACTTCATCGAACGCGAGGGTGGCGACACCGAACTGGTGGTGGTCAATCCGACCTTCATCCTCGGACCGACGCTCTCGACCAGGTTGTCGTCCCTGCAGATCGTCCAGGCCATGCTCGACGGCACGATGCCCCTCGTGCCCCGCCAGCGGTTCGGCCTGGTCGACGTACGCGACGTCGCCGATCTCCACCTCCGGGCCATGGACACCTCCGAGGCCCGGGGTCGGCGGTATCTGGGCCTGGCGGACGGACCGACGATCACCTTCCTCGGGGTGGCGCAGCTCCTACTCGAACGGCTCGGGCCCCTCGCCGGGCGGGTGCCGACCGAGGAGGCGCCCGGTGAGGATCCGCCCACCCTGGTCATCCACAACGACCGGGCACGCCAGGAGCTCGGCTGGCGTCCCCGTCCGGTCGACGTGACGATCGTCGAGTCGGCCGAGTGCCTGCGCGACCTCGGCCTCCTGGAGACACCGGACGACCGGTCCTGACCCGGGCCACCGAGAGCTGTCGCTCCCCGCGACTGGTCCTGGAGGCGACGATCCGTTGCCGGTCGGCTATCCCTCGGGGGAGGTCAGCCCCCGCAGCCGCTCCACCCGCTCGTCGTCCTCGCCGAGGTAGCGGACCAGCACGCCGAGGGTCTGGTCGACGTTGAGCGCACCGACGGCGAGCATCCCCTCGAGGTCGGCCCAGTCCTTCGTCCGGTTGACGTACGCCTTGAAGACGGCCAGGTCCGAACAGCCCAGGAACGGGACCCTGCGGCCACCGAACCCATGGACCTGGCGACGCTGCGCCGCCTCCTCGTGGAACGCCGTCGTGTCGAGGAAGACGTCCACGGGAGTCTGCTCCCACCACAGGCGGGTCTGGCCGTCCTGCTCCAAGGCCCGCAGGTCCGCAACCGTGTGGACCACCTCCACCGGCAGCCCGGCCAGCATCCTCGACGCCTCGTCCGGGCCGACGAACACGTTCACGTCGATGTCGATCGTGCCCCGGGCGCGCTCGGTGCAGAAGGCCAGCGCCAGTGCTCCCCCGAAGGCGTGGGGGAGCCCGCTCTCCTCCAGGGCGATGTCGATGGCCAGGATCTTGTCGACGATCGACGTCATGCCGGCCCGAACCGCGGGAACCCCAGCGTGGGCGCGTGGCGGGCCGGGAACTGCTCGGCGAGCTCGAGGACGGCGACGAGTTCGTCACCACGCGACATCCCCTCGATGTCCGCCGGCTTCCTCAGCAGGGTGGTCTCGATCGAGCAGCCGGCGGCGGCGACGATCCGCGCCAGGACGGCCGCCGTCGGGTCCACCCGCCCGTTCTCATAGGCCGAGAGCGTGGCGTGCGACGTTCCTGCCCGGGAGGCCAGCGCCCGGAGGCTCAGCTTCGACTGCACCCTCGCCGTCCGGATCATGAGTGCCGCATCCATGTCCCTATGGTATCAGTTCCGATACCACTGGCAGCTACGGAAGAGACCCGCCATCACATGATCTCGGCGATCATCGCCTCCGACTCGGCTTCGAACGCCTCGTCTTCGACCGGTGAGGTGGTGGGCTGCCTGATCAGGATGACGCCCAGCACGATGGCGATCAGGACGCTGATCAGCGCCACGAGGAACGCCAGCCGGTAGCCACCGTCCAGGGCGTCCACGACGCTGCTCCCCGAGTGCAGCAAGGACGCCGTGTGGGAGGCGGAGATGGCCCCGAGGACCGCCACCGACAGCGCACCGGACACCTGCTGGGAGACGTTCACGATGCCGGACCCGATACCCGCGTCCTCCGCCGGGACCCCGGCCAGGGCGATGGTCAGCAGCGGCGTGAACGCCTCGGCCGCACCGAAGCCGATCAGTAGCACGGCGACGAAGATCTGGGGGAAGTAGGCCGTGTGGGGCCCGGACATCACGAAGAGGACGAGCCCGACGGCCACGATGACCAGGCCCATCAGCGCCGTCGACCTGGCCCCGAGCCTGCCCATGATGCGGGCGGTGATCCCCATGGACATGACCGCCACCATCAGCGTCTGGGGCAGGAAGGCGAGCCCGGTGACGACGGAGTTGAAGCCCAGCACGTGCTGGAAATAGAGCACGCCGATGAAGAACGTGCTGTACATGCCCACGACCATGAGGCCCCGGATCAGGCTCGAGGTCAACAGCCCCGGCGCCCGCAGCACCCGGAGCGGCATCATCGGCTGGGAGAGCCGGCTCTCGAGCAGGACGAACCCGGCCAGCACGAGCACCGCCGCCCCACCGGACACGAGCGTGTGGGTCGAGTGCCAGCCGTACTGGGTGGAGGTGACGATTGCGTAGACCGCGAGCATCAGGCCCCCGGTGCTCAGCACGGCGCCGCCGATGTCCAGTCCCTCGCGCACGCCGAGTCCGACGTTCTCATCGATGAGCACGATGCCCAGCACCAGCGTGGCGATGCCGATGGGGATGTTGATGAAGAAGATCCAGTGCCAGCTCAGCGCCTGGGTCACGTAGCCACCGACCAGGAGGCCCAGCGATCCGCCGCCCACGGCCACGATGATGTACGAGCTCATCGCCTTGGCCCGCTCCGCCGGGATGGGGAAGTCGGCCACGATGATGGCCAGGATGACCGAGGACGACAGTGCCGCCCCGAGCCCCTGGGCGAACCGGGCACCGACCAGGAGCGCCTGGCTGTCGGCGGCGCCGCAGGCGGCCGAGGCCAGCGTGAACAGCGCCACCCCGACGAGGAAGACCTTCTTCCGGCCGATGAGGTCGCCCAGCCGACCGGCCAGCAGCAGGGCCCCGGCGAAGGTGATCAGGTAGGCGTCGATCACCCAGGCGAGTGACGCCTGGGTGAAGTGCAGATCGCGCTGGATGGTGGGCACGGCCACGTTCACGATCGTCTGGTCGAGCGTGTTCATGAGCATCGCGAAGCACACGACGATCAGTGCGACCCAGCGTCGGCGCTCGTGGACGAAGCCGCGGATGGAAGAAGGCATGGGTGAGGCGTCCTCGATCTGTCGGGGTGAAGGTTCCCTCACCATTGATAGTCACTATGTTAGTGAGTGTCAAGGAGATGAGGTAATCGTGTCCTGGTGATCAATTCCGATATATGATCAGCCGGATGGCGACGAGCACGACTCCCGGGGTGACGGTCCTGTTGACCCAGCTGACGAAGCTCATCTATCGCCGCACCTCCGAGGAGCAGCTCGGCATGCGCCTCAAGGAGTTCGCCACCCTCGCCGTGCTGCACGACCACAGCCCGGTCCCCCAGCACGAGCTGGGCGAGATGATGTGCGTCGACGCCAACAACCTCGTACTGCTGCTGAACGACCTCGAGGCCCGGGAGTTCGCCATCCGTCGTCGCGATCCGACCGACCGCCGTCGCCACCTGGTCGAGATCACCGACGAGGGCACCCGGGCGTTCGGCAGTGCCCAGAAGGCCATCGAGGGCGTCGAGGACGACGTCCTGACCGGGCTCACCCGCCAGGACCGGGTCGAGCTCCACGCCCTCTTGTCCAAATCGCTCGGCTGATCGCCAACCGCACCACCGCGCGGTAGCAGGCGGCACCTCAGGACATGGCCTCGAGGAGCGGGGCTGGCCTGATCCGGCGGTCGACATGGTGGCTGAGGAGATCTGACGTCTCCCGGGCCGTGCGGTCACCTCGATGACGGCAAGCCCGATCCCTCAGGCTCGTGTCCTCAGCGTCGTCCGGTCGGCGCACGCGTGGTCCGGACGGGCAGGAGGCCCACCCCGAGTCCGATGACCACGCCGACGACGATGATCACGTCCGGCGTGGTGGTGCTCCAGCCGACCCGTCCGTACAGGGTGAGCATCAGGCTCACGCCGATGCCCAGGAACAGGCCGGCGAGCGTGTTGGCGACGACATGTCTGGTCTTCGGTCCGTTCACCTGACTCCCTCCCGTTCGTTCGACCGGATGTAGGCCGGTCGGGTCAGCTTGGTGATGCCGAAGAAGAAGAGCATCACCAGGCCGGCGACGGTGAGGAGGAACGCCAGCCAGAAGAGCGGGTTGCGGAAGGGGCTGTCGATGACCTGCACCGCCAAGGTGCCTGTGCACTGGACACCGCCGCTGCCGTTAACGGCGAAGGCGACGTCGTACCTGCCGGGCAGGGTGACCGGCTCGATCGAGCTGGGGGTGAACGAGTTGGTGAATGTCGCCGCACCGCCGCCACTCTCGAACGTGCCGGTCAGGCCGTGCTGATGTCCCGAGAGGAGCTCGCCCAGTGCGAAGAGCCACGACGGGTGCTGCACGGTGAGCTGCCACGTGCCCGTGGTCACCGGCTCGGACGTCTGGCCGTTCCACGTGACGGCTTCTCCCCACAGGAGTCGGAACGGACTGGCCGTGGTCCCACCGGGCCCGGGCACCGTCAGCGTGCCCAGTGGCACACCCCCGGCGGCCGCCGAGGCGAGGGAGCCCGAGCACCCCTGACTGGTGGCGGCCTGGGCGGGCGACGCCGCGAGTCCCACCGCCAACGCGGCCAGGGCCAGAAGACCCGGGAGTGCACGCACCTTCATGGGATGGTCATCGACCATCGGGCCGCACTACTGAAGGGTCGGCCGATCCGACGTTCGGCCGCCTCGCATGCTGTGATGGGGGGACGGAGCAGCCGGTAGGGACCAGGTCCCGTCCGGTGGTGGGCCGGACGTCCCGGCCCGGTGCAGGGGAGGCGCGCCCGACCCCCAAGGGGTCCGCGTAACACCGCCGTGGGACGAGAGGACTGTGCTGCATGGATGCCGACAACCGCCCCGACGTCGCGGACCTCACCGCGCTGTTCATCAACACGACGCTGACCCGGTCACCCGGCCTCAGCCACACCCAGCGCCTGATCGACATCAGCGCGTCGATCATGACCAGACAAGGCGTGCACGTCGACCAGTTCCGTTCCGTCGATCACGACATCGCGTCCGGTGTCTACCCCGACATGCGGGACCACGGATGGGACGAGGACGCGTGGCCGGACCTCTTCCTCCGGGTGCTCGCCGCCGACATCCTCGTCATCGCCGGCCCCATCTGGCTGGGCGACAACAGCAGTGAGACGAAGAAGGTCATCGAGCGGCTCTACGCCCACTCGGGTGAGCTCAACGCCAAGGGGCAGTGGCTCTACTACGGCAAGGTCGGCGGCTGCCTGATCACCGGCAACGAGGACGGGATCAAGCACTGCGCGTCGAACGTCCTCTACAGCCTCCAGCACATCGGCTGCTCCGTCCCGCCCCAGGCCGACGCCGGATGGATCGGCGAGGCCGGGCCCGGACCCAGCTACGGCGACGAGCTCGAGGACGGCAGCCGTGCCGGCCTCGACAACGAGTTCACCAACCGCAATACCACGTTCATGACGTGGAACCTCCTCCAGCTGGCGGCCCTGCTCAAGGCGGCCGGCGGCTTCCCCGCCTACGGCAATCAACGCCAGGAGTGGGATGCCGGCGCCCGCTTCGACTTCGCGAATCCCGAGTACCGGTCGTGAGTCGTCAGATGGTCGGGCCACCCGGGCCGCCCGGACCGCCGGCCGGCTGACGATCCCGGCGTGGGATCGACCCGGCGGCGGTGCGACTCCCCCTATGCCTTCACCACCACCGACTGGAACAGGCCCGAGGCCGTCAACGCAGCCACCACCGTGGCGACGTCCGTGTCCGGATCGGTGATGGTCAGGTCGAAGGTCGTCTGGTCCGACGACGGGGCCTTGGTGTCGCTGAAGAGGGAATTGCCGTTGCCGACGAACTGGTTGATCACATCGGCCATCGTCTGGAGACCGACGTTCGGATTCCCCACCGCCTCGACGGCATGGAACTGCGAGATCCACGCCGGCAGCTGGGCCTGGCTGACCACCGACGCACCGCCGACCGGGTCGATCCACGTCGTGGAGACGCTGTAGCCCACGCCCTCGGTGTAGACCGGCGCATCCAGGCTGCCGACGAAGTCCTGGCCGGCACTCTGCAGCACCGGGATGGAGAAGTTCCGGGCCTCGAGGAGGGCGCCCGTCCCCACGTCCAGGATGACGACGGGGCTGATGGAGTCGAACTCGGTGGCCCCGGTGGCGGGGTCCACCTCGGCCACGTTCGCCGTGGAGAAGGCGACTCCCGCCCGGCCTGAGTGGGCGGTCATCGGACCGAGCGAGATCACCCCGGGCAGAAGTGCCATCGTCTGCAGCATCTCCTGCCCGTATCCCGACCAGGCGCCGCTCGTCGGCCCGACGATGAGCACGGTCAGTCGCGCGAACGCCTCCTGGGGGCCGGACGCCCCGCGCTCGGACTGGTCGACGGAGGTGACGCCGGTCGTCCCGGACTCCAGCTGCTCGGCCAGCGTCGCCGGGTCACGGGTCAGGTGCGAGACGTCGATGGGGGTCATCGCCATGCCACCCCCCAGGGCCGCCTGCAGCCCGGCCACGCATCCGGTGACCGGCTGATCGTGGGGAGTGGCGACCAGCCCGATCGACTGCCACGCCTGGGCGTTGTCCGGGCTCGCGAACGTGGCCGTCCCGAACTGCTCCGACGTGCAGGTCGTGCCCGTCGCGTTCGACCACACGCCGAACGACAGGGGGATGGACGCCTGCGCGTCCGGCGTCTTGGTCGTCCCGACCGTGCCGATCGACGCCAGCACCTCCCCGGTCATCTGGACCGACGACCACTGTCCGGGCTGCAGGGCCGGGGCCGGCTGCACGGCGTCGGCCAGCCGGCTGATCTGCGCCGCGGCGGCAACCGGCGGGTGGGTGCCCGACGTCGGGACGACCTGGACGATCAGCACCGCGCAGGCGACGACCGCGGCCGACCCGGCCACCACCAACCTGCTCCGGACCTTCGACCGCCGCCCCGGACGGCGCATCGGCGCGGGCGCCCGGTCCTCCGGCGGCTCCGGCGGGACCTCGGCGCGGATGGCGTCGTCGAGGATCGAGCGGGCCCGGGCCAGGTCGGTCGGCGCTCCGTCGTCGGCTCGCAGGTAGTCGCTGACCAGGTCGAGTTCGTCGGTCACGATGATCCTTCTGCCGAGACAATGGGCGTCGTGTCGTGGGAGGCCCCATCGAGATAGTGGCCGGGCGCCCCGAGCAACTCCCGCAGCTGGAGCCGGGCCCTGGCCAGTCGGGACCGCACCGTGCCGATGGGGATGTCCAGGGCCTCGGCCACCTCCACGTAGGAGAGGCCCGGGCCGGCCACGAGCAGGAGCACGTCGAGGTAGCCGGAGTCGATCTGACCCAGAGCCCGGGCGATGGGTCCGGCCTGGCTCCGGAACCAGGCGGCGGCCGCCACGTCGTCACTCGGGTCCTCCGACGTCACGGGGCCGCGTCCGATCTGCCGGTCCCGCGCCTGGCGCCGACCCTCGGCGCGCCAGTGGTGCCGGGCGAGGTTGGTGGCGATGCCGAACAACCACGGACGGGCGTCCGGACGGTCCGCCTCGTAGGCCGAACGCGACCGGAAGGCGGTGGCGAACGTGTCGCCGACGAGGTCCTCGGCGGCACCGGGTCCCACCCGCGTGACCAGGTACCGGTGCACAGGAGCGGCGTGCCGTTCGAAGATCGCGGCGAAGGATTCGGGGTCGGCCAGTGACGATCGGATCACCTCCGCATCGCTGCGCTCACCGGCCGTTGACTCCCCCATCACCGGAGTATTGCCCGGTCGCCCGATTCGGGTTCCCGGCGACGGTGTGCCCTCACCCGGGACGGCGCTCCGAACCTGTCCCGCCGTTCAGGTCCCGCCTCCGACGCAGTTGTCGCGCGGTGTCATGATGTGCCCGTGCCAGCAGAGCCGAATGACCTGACGAATGCGATCGCCAAGCTGATCAACGCCAACGAGCGCATGCGCGTCAACCTCGAGGCCAATGCCGTCGTGCTCAAGCAGGCACTCATGCGTCTGAAGGAGGGCACCGAGCTCGGGGATGTCCTGCACCTCCTGCCGTCGGCGGATCAGCGGGCCATGGCCATGCACACGTTGGCGAACCTGGTCGACTCCCGCGAGGAACTCAGCGTCACCCTCGTCAATGTCGCGCTGGACTCCGGCATGTCACTCGACGTGCTGGCGGAGCGCCTCGGCTTGAGCCCGGACGAGGTCGCGGCGACCGTCGGCATCGCCCGCCCTGACGTGCACTGAGTCCACCGCCGGACCTCCTCCACCGCCGACCCGGTGGCGATCGGGCGCGGCACCCCTACCGGGTGCGCTGCCTGAGCTTCCTCGGTCCATCGGCCGTGTAGCGCGAGACGAGTTGGGGGGAGACTCCCCACCGCTGGGCGATCTCCCGCTTCGTCATCCCCTCGTCGAGCAGGGCGCGCATGACGGCCGAACGGATCCGCCCGCGGGCCGTATCGAGCTCGGCCATCGCCGCCCGCGTGCGCTCGAGGTTGGCGGCCAGTGGCGAGTCATCGACGATCGACCGCAGGTCGTCGCCGCGGCGCAGACGCTCGATCGCCACCCGTCGTGACGCGTTGTGCGACGCGATCGCCTCGCACACCTCGTCACTGGCCGCGATCATCTCCTCGAACAGGTCCGGCAACTCGGTCCGATGATCAGTCACAGGACATCGGCTCCTCCAACTCGTCCTGGACGACGAGGTTAGGTGGCCGCCGGCCGACACGTACGTTCCTCCAGCTGGCGGATGTCCACACCTGTAGCGATTTCTGATTGCATTCTGCGACCGGGAGGCGCAGACTGGCGCCAGGCGGCGGATCCGAACGGGATGGCCGGCGTCGCGGGGAGCGGCGCCGGCAACACCCGTTGTCTAAACACCCCGTTAGCCGACGGTGGTCAGGCGCTAAGTTGAGCCCCGTCGCTCCGTCGAGCGGGCACCGCCGCCCGGCCTCCGGAACGATGCAGTACCGCCCGTCTCCTCCCGCCAGGAGACGGGCGCGCCCAGGCATCGGACGGGGCTGCTGGGGGGCACCGCCGGACCACCGGACCGGGGCGGAATCGGTCCGGTGGACGGGCGGTCCACAGCCACGTCGTGATCGGACGACGTCGCCTGCACCCACCCTTCCCTCCGGACACACCGTCAAACCTGCGTCGCGGGAAGCGCTCAGTCGGTCGGTCCGGATTCGCCCGTCACGGCGTCGAGCCACCGGCGCAACTCGTCGACGAGCGCGTCGCGTCGCCACGTCTTGTGCATCGGGTGGTCGATGTCGGTCACGACCCGGCACGTGACCATGCCCCGGCGCAGCGCCCTCGACCAGGTACGCCCGACGCGGTCCTCCAGGAACTCGAGACCGTCGTCGCCTTCAGCGAAGAGGGCGAGCACCGGCGTGTCCGACGCGTCGACGTCGCGCACCCACTCGGCGGCCGGGTGACGGATGCCGACGGCATCGAGTGCCGACCACACGCCGAGTCGTCGACCGCGCCGCATGCGTCGGATCTCCTCGGCGCGGCGGACGCGCGTCTCGGACGCGATGTCGGCCTCCACCGGATCGCCGGGCTGCCAGTAGAGCTGCGGGTTGATGGCGATCACCCCGTCGAGCCGGTGGTCGAGTGCGGACCTGAGGGCGACCCACGCACCGGCGCACAGTCCGGCGACGACGACCCGCTCGTGCCCCTGCGCCCGCAGGTCGTCCACCACCGAGGCGACCTCGTCCAGGCAGTGGGCGTCGTAGGGGCGCCCCGGGGCGTGACCGAGGTCCGGGCTCTCGCCCCATCCCGAGAAGTCCAGGCGGACCGAGGTGTACCCGCTCGACGCCAGTGCCCGGGCATAGTCGACCCAGGCCCGACCCGGACCGACGTGGGGCTCCGAACCGGAGTTGCACCACACGACCGTCGCCCGGCTCACACCGTCGGCGTCGGTCTGGATGCCGACGAGACGCTCGCGGCCCAAGCGGACGACCCGTTCGGTCACGCCTCCGATGCGGGCCGAGGCGTCGTCATCCGGCACCGGTCGACCCGCGACCCGTGCCGGTTCGGACCGGCCCACCCAGTCGCTGATCGCCTGCACCACCGCGTCGGGCACATCGGAGTACTCCGTCGGCCGATCGAGGGCGACGTCGGAGTCGGGCACGGTCACGTGGTCGGTCGCAGCCCCGAGGGTGCGCACCCGATCGAGCAGGGCATCGCTCGTCGGACGGTCGTCCCGGTCGACGACGAGCACCCGCGGCGCCGGCCGATCCTCCAGCATCGTCACGTCGACGGTCCCCAGCTGTTCGAGCGTGTCCGGGCCGAGGACACTGCCGGCATGGGCGATGCCGCCGCCGACCACCTCGACGTCGTCGGGCACCGGCTGTGAGAGCAGCCGCAACTCGCGCACGTAGGGGCGCCCGCGCTCCACGGGCGCCCACGCCACGATCCGGTCGGCTCCGACCGAGGCCCCTTGGAGGACGGCGAGTGTGGCGCCGAAGCGGACGCCGGCGACGACCAGCGACGACGAGCCGTTGGCCCGCAGCAGCGACACCGCCTCCCCCACCGACCGACGCCAGGCACCGAGCCGGTCCGGGTCGCCCGGGCCGCCGGCGCTGTCACCGGTCCCCTCGAGGTCGAACCGGAGGACACTGCACCCCTGGGCGGCCAGGCGCTCGGCCACGGCCCGCAGGGCGCGGTGCGTCGTCCAGTACTCATACCCCAGTGGGGGAACCACGACGACCCCCGTCTCGCCGGGCCCGGACGCCGGCTGGGTCAGCCACCCGAGGAGCGGACGGTCGGTCGGACCGAACCACACGGCGCGCTGGCGGAGGGAGCGGACCGCAACCATGGTTGCGGTGGGCCCCTGCTCTACCGCACCGGAGAGTTGGTCAGGAAGCATGGTTCTCACCCCGTTTTACCTGTTGGCGGTCGGAATTGTCGATCACCACCACTCCCCGTGACAGACTCGTCCGATGCCGGACGGCGACGCCAACGCCTCGATGGACGAGACGAACCGCCCGCTGTGGGCCGGCGTGGCGGCCGAGTACGCCGTCGAAGGCTGGGGTGATCCCGGCGAACCCGGTGCCCTGATCCTGGCGGCGGACCTGGCGCGGGGTCGTCCGGTCCTCGATCTGGGGGTCGGCGGGGGTCGGACCACGGCCCTGCTGCGACTCGTCTCCTCCGCCTACATCGGCCTGGACTACACCCCTGAGCTGGTCGAACTGTGTCGCCAACGCCATCCGGACGCCGACATCCGGCTCGGTGACGCCCGCGACCTGACGGGACTCGACGACGGCTCGGTGGGCCTGGTCGTGTTCAGCAACAACGGGATCGACGCCGTCGACCACGAGGGGCGCGGGCGCGTCCTGTCCGAGGCCCACCGGGTACTGGGCCCCGGCGGCATCCTCTGCTACTCGACCCTCAACAAGGACGGTCCGCTGTTCGGGGCCCATCCCGGCACTGCGCCCGGCATCACCTGGGAGATCGGGTCACTCCGCCCCATCGCCCCGGACACCGACGCCGACGGCACCGCCGACGGCGAGGAGACCATCGTCGGCGAGGCCGGCATGCGGGCCGTCCGGAACTGGCGGCGCCTGCGCGACCGGACACGTGACGAGGGCGACTGGGGTCTCGCCCCGTTCGCCGCCCACCAGTTCGGACTGCTCACCCACTTCGTCACGCTCACCGGGGCCGGGCGCGAACTGGACCGCCACGGCTTCGACCTCGAGGCGGCCGTGCCGTGCGATCGTCCGGAACCGCTCGCACCCGGCCAGGGCACCGACGCCATGTACTTCCACCTGGTGGCACGGCACCGCTGACCGCCCAGCCGGCAGGCAGTGGTGTCGCCACGGGACCGACGCCGGTGGTCCGGTCGTGGAAGGATCGAGGCATGGGCACACCGGAACCCGCCGACGGCCTGTCGGTCACGGACCGCACCCGGCTCCGACGGCACGCGCGGGAGGGCTCCCACGAGCGGTCCGAGCTCTACGAGGTCCTCGACGCCGGGTTCGTCTGCCATCTCGGCCTCCAGACCCCAGACGGGCCGATGGTCCTGCCGACCAGTTACGGCCGTGACGCCGACCGGCTCTACCTGCACGGCTCGGTGGCCAGCCGCAGCCTGCGGGCGGCACTCGACCGGGTGCCGATGTGCGTCACCGTGACCCACGTCGACGGCGTCGTCGTGGCCCGCTCAGTGTTCGAGCACGCCCTCAATTACCGGTCCGCCATCATCTACGGCACACCGACGGTCCTGACCGAGCCGGACGACAAGCGGGCCGGTATGCACACCATCGCCGAGCAGATCGCCCCCGGTCAGTGGGGCTACGCCCGGGAGCCGTCCGATGAGGAGTTGGCCGTCACCACCGTGCTCGTCCTGCTCCTCGAGGAGGCGTCGGTCAAGGTGCGGACCGGACCCCCACGCGACGGTGACGGACCGGACGCCGACCGCCCCGTGTGGGCCGGCGAGATCCCCCTGCGCACCGTGCGGCTCGAGCCCCGCCCGGACCCCGGCCTCCGGGTCCCGGTGCCGTTCCCGGACCACCTGCGTGGCCCCGGCGTGGCCGGTGGTGCCCCACCATGGACACCCGCGGGCTGAGACCCGACCGCCCGGCTCGCATTTCCACAGGCCGGTCGCTCAGGCCAGTCGCTCCTCGACCGCTCGGACCTTCGCCTGCATCCGGTCGTCGGGGACCCCTGGTCGGTAGTCGATCTTGACCACCACCGACGCCCGGCCGGCCTCACGGCCGACCAGCTCCGTGCAGGCCCGCAGGACGGGCATCACCTCGTCCCAGCCGCCCTCGATGTTGGTGAACATCGAGTTCGTCTCGCTGGGGAGACCGCTGTCCCGGACGATGCGGACGCAGTCACTCACAAGATCGGCGACCGAGTCGCCGATGCCGAGCGGGGTGATGGAGAAGGCGACGAGCATGTCCCCCAGCTTCCCACCTCAGCGCGGCGGCAGTCGGTAACGGGTCATCCCGATCGGTCGTTGTCCCGTATATGGATGTGCTGTCCGTGGACGCAGTCTCCGAGCCGGGTCGCAAGCAACCGCGCCCCGTCGCCCCGGCTGCCGGTCCAGCGCGCACCTCCCGGGTAGGCGCCAGGCTCGGGCGACTCGGCAGGCGGCCGGTCGTGGTCCCCACCGGCCGCATCGTCCTGGCCGCCGCCCGGGCACACGACCGCGGGCTCCGACTTCCAGGGCCCGCGTGGTCGCGGACCCGCTGGCACTCCCGGCTCGACGTACTCGTCACCCCGGGCGAGCTGTGGGTGACCGGCAACGGTGGGACCCGCTGCTACCGCGTCACCGACATGGTCCTGGCATCGTTCGCCACGAGTCCCCCCGGGGGAATGCGGATCGATTTCCTCGACGGCGAGCCGCTGTGTGTCACCCTCGACGACAACGGCGCGGTGCTCGACATCCTGCGCCACGAGATCTGGGAGTACGAGAAGCACCTGCTCCCCGACGGGACCGACCTCGACTGGGCACTCGACGTCTCCCCCGCGCAACTGGCCGAGTCCGAGGCACTGCTGACCGCCGCCCTGGACCTCCCGGGCGGGTCGGTGGGCCCAGGGGCCAGCCGCCTCGAACGTCAGGAGATGGTGCGCCGGTCGGCCGAGCTCCGGCGTGCCGCCCGCGTCGACGCCCTCCGGCGGAGGCGGCGTCGGATGCTCGGACCGGACCACCCCGACCGACCGGCACCCGACCGGCCGGTCGTGCCCGGCGCCTGAGCGGACGGCACGCCGCTGATCTACTGGTTCGTCTTGACCGCGGCACGCAGTTGGGACGGTGCGGCGATCTTGGTCGAGATGGTCACCACCGTCGACGCGGTCACGCCGGTCGGCTCGACCTGGAGGTAGAGGACGCCGCTGACCGCCATGGCCGTCGAACTGGTGATGGTGGTCGTCGTGTTCTTGGCCAGGCTGCCGGTCCCCACCTGCGTGCCGGCACCACCCGAGCACTTGGTCGACACCCAGGCCACGGCGCATTGGTACACCTTGAAGGTGGGACCGCCGGTCGGGTTGGAGACGGTCACCGAGTAGGACTCGGCGACCAGTGCGACATCCCCGGTGTTGGTGACGGTCGACGTCTGATCGGTACTGCCGGTGAACGTCATCGTGGTGAGCGAGGCCGTCACCCCCCAGCTGGCGGAGGTGACCGACTCGTGCCCCACGGAGGTGGCCGTCCCCTTGAGTCCGGCGGCGCCGGCGATCGGGGGGACGACGGCCACACCGAGCAGCAGGACGGCCGCCAAGGCGACCGTCCTGCATGCTCTGCGGTGGGTGAGGTACGTCATCTACCGATCAGCGATTACTGGTTGGTGACGACGCCAGTGCGCTGCAGCTCGGTGAAGGTGAAGGTCAGTGCAGCCGTGAGTCCCTGGATGGTCGATCCGGGGGCGACGCCGTTCGTCGAGGTTTCCGTGCCAACCAGACCAAGGCTGAACTGCACGTGGGCCAGTTGTCCGGTCGACGCCACGAGTGACGGGACGTTCGACAGCGCGGTCGCCGTCGCCAGTGCGCTCAGCTGCGTGTTGGCCAGGATCGAGGTCGTCGTACCCGAGCAGACGCCGGTGGCGACGGTCCAGGCGACGGAGCACTGGGTGGCCGTCAGCGTCAGACCCTCGCCGGCAACGCTCCCGTTGGTCAGGGCGTTGAGCGGCGAACCGGCCACGGCCAGCGTCATACCGCTGGCGGTGGCCAGGGTCCCGGTGTTGTTGACGTTGACGTACACGTTGTCGGTGTCGCCGGGAGCCATCTTCGGGGTGAAGGTGCTGAACCCGCTCGACGTCCCGTCAGCGGTGAGCGTCATGTTGAGCGTGCCGGAGCTCACGCTCTCGGACCCGGTGGCGGTGGCGGACAGTCCGGCGTAGACGCCGGCTGTGGCCAGGAGGCCGACCGAGGTGGCGAGGAGGCCGGCGACGGCGATCTTGCCGTAGCCTTTGCCCTCCTTCGGGCTGGTGTGACTGTGCTTGGACACTGCATTCTCCTTGTTGGTCTTCTACGTCTATGGATGGATGGGTACTGCGGGGATGCTGTGGTGCATACGGTCAGGACCCCCGCCGGCAAGTCGACGCCGGTGGATGGCCCGTCCGGTCAGGCGGTGCCTGCCGTGGTCCGGCGGCCCGGGGGCCGCTGGGGACTGAGGGCCCACTTCATGCAGGCCCAGGCGGCCAGGAGGCCGCCTACCAGAGCGAGCACGATCTGCCCGGAGCCCCGGAGGAAGACCAGGACCCGGCCGAGCGCCGGCAGGGAGCCGATGACCCGGTTGACGGTGGGAGTGACGAGCTTGGCGTGCCACGGGTCGCCGGCTTTGTTGGCGTCGCCCTTGGTGGTGATGACCGGCGCGTCCTTCGGTCCGCTGACCGACGTGATCCGGTGTGCGAACTGGACGTGCTCACCCGGCGGGACGAACAGCACGATCATCCCGGGCCGGACCGAACTGGTCGGGACCCGCTCGGTCAGGAGGACGGCGCCGGGCCCGTAGTCCGGACGCATGCTGCCGGTCAGGACCGCCCGTACACCGAGGTGCAGGGTGACGACGGACACCGCGGCCACGGTGCTGAGGACCAGGACCACGATCGCCGCGGCCAGCTTGGCGAGATCGGCAGTGCGACGTCGGCGCTGCTGGCGACGGCGCTCGGTCCGGGGCAGATGGCCCCGAACTCGCTGCGTTGACTCTTCCTGCACCAAGGGTTGCACCCGGAGTGTGTCGGTCGTTGCAACCCGACCCTTGAGCGAATTCGCCGTAAAACTTGCCAACCAGCCAACTTGGTCAGATCCCCAGGTCAGTAAGGTGCAACAGTTGTTGAACACCCCGGGTTGCGCACTATCTATTGCCTGCTGACCGTCAACCGGGACAAAAGCCCAGGTGAGACCGGGGATTGCACTTTTGTCGGCCGCCAGCCCGGGGTCGCTCGGGAGGGTGGTCCCCCGCTGCCGACCACCCGGTGACCGGTCAGGCGCCGGGTGGTCGGCGGCGCTGCTGCAGGACCTCGGGGTTGACGACGTTGGTCGGCGTGCCCTCCCCGAAGGCGACGATCTGGTCGAAGACGTCGGCGAACTGGAGCTCCCACTCGTCCCGGGTGACGTAGCCGATGTGGGGCGTGCACACCACGTTGTCGAGTTGCAGCAACGGGTCCGCCGCGTTCGTGAGGGGCTCCTCGTCGAACACGTCCACGGCCGCCATGCCCGGTCGCCCCGCCACCAGCGCCGCCACCAGCGCGCCCGGCTCCACGAGGCCGGCCCGGCTCGTGTTGACGAACAGGGAAGCGGGCCCCATGCGGGCGAGGTCGGATGCGGTCACGATCCCCCGGGTGGCCGGCACCAGCCGGAGGTGGACGGAGAGGACGTCGCTGCGGTCGAAGAGCACCTGCTGCGACGTCGCCACCTCGAGCCCGTCCTCGGCCGCCCGGCGGCGGGACTCCTCGCGGGCCCACACCAGGACGGGCATGTCGAAGGCCCGTGCGTAGCCGGCCACCACCTGGGCGATGCGCCCGTACCCGAACAGGCCGAGCGTCCTGCCGCGGAGTGACCGCCCGACCCCCTCCTGCCACCGGCCGGCCCGGAGCGACGCCATCTGTTGGGGGATCCGACGCAGGGCGGCGATGACGAGGCCCCAGGTCAGCTCCGCGGTGGCGAAGGACGGCGACCCCTGGTGGAGGTCGGACGAGACCACGATGCCCAGGCGGGTGCAGACCTCGACGTCGATGTGCGGATAGACGCTGCGTTGGCTGATGAGCCGCAGGTCGGGCAGGCGGTCCAGTAGGGCAGCGTCGATGACGGTGCGCTCGCGGATGAGCACCAGGGCCTCGGTACCGTCCAGCCGCTCGGCCAGGAGGTCCACGTCCTGGACGTGGTCGGTCCAGACCGTCACGTCGTGCCCGTCGAGCCGGGCGAAGCAGTCGAGGGTCCGCAGCGTGTCGAAGTAGTCATCGAGGATCGCCACGCGCATGGTCCACCACCTCCCGGGGCGGGGGCCGGGGTGGCCCCGGTCCGGTCGCCCGGTGGCCAAGGTAGTGGCGCACCCGTGGCCGTGCCCATGTACTCTGCGCCGGTCCGCCCATCGCCCGGAGGTTCCCATGCCCACGCTGCACCGCACTGACGACGTCTTCATCCTGAACCTCGGCGACGACGAGAACCGGTTCAGCCGCGGGTGGATGACCTCGGTGTCCGACCTCCTCGACGAGGTCGACGCGGCCGAGGGTCCGCGCTCGCTCCTGACGGTGGCCACGGGCAAGTTCTGGTCCAACGGGCTCGACCTCGACTGGCTCACCGCCAACGTCGACCAGGCCGGACCGTACGTCGACCAGGTCCAGGGCCTCTTCGCCCGGTACCTCGAGCTGACGGTCCCGACGGTCGCCGTCCTCCAGGGCCACACTTTCGCAGCCGGGGCCCTGCTGGCCCTGGCCAACGACATCCGACTCATGCGCGTCGACCGGGGCTTCTTCTGCCTCCCCGAGGTCGACATCTCGATCCCGTTCGCGCCGGGCATGTCGGCGCTGATCCAGTCCAAGCTGTCCCCCGATACGGCCCAGGAGGCCATGCTGACCGGTCGCCGCTTCGGCGGGGGTGACGCCCTGGCCGCCGGCATCGTGTCCGATGCCCTTCCCGAGGACGGCCTGCTCCCGGCGGCCACCGAGTGGGCCCGTTCCCAGTCGGGCAAGGCGGGCCCGACGCTGCGCACCATCCGCACGACCATGTACCGCCACGTCATCGACCAGCTCGGCCCGGGAACCGTGCTGCAGCTGCCGACCTGATCGGACGGCGCCCGACGGGGTGACCGTCGATCTCCTGCAGCGGTTCGCGACCCTCATGCGTGTGGATGGGTGACACGAAGGTGCAGGCGCCCCCCGGTGCCTAACCGGGCAGGCTGGAGAGGAACAGTGGATGGACCGACGGGACGGGGCGGCATTCGACGCCTTCTACACGGCGTCGTGGGGCCGACTCTTCGGCCAGGCGTACGTCCTCACCGGTGACCGCGAGACGGCGCAGGACCTGACCCAGGAAGCCCTGCTGCGGGCCTGGCGTCGTTGGGACCGGATCACGGGCTACGAGGACCCCGAGGGTTGGACGCGTCGCGTGCTCCACAACCTCTGCATCGAATCGTGGCGGAGGGGCCGCACGAGGAGCGCCCACCGCCCGGTCGACGCCCCGCCCACACCGGACATCCCCGTCCACCACCACGAGCTGGCCCAGGCGATGCGGGACCTTCCCGGCGACCAGGCCCGGGCTCTCCTGCTCCATGACGGGCTCGCCATGACCGTGCCCGAGACGGCGGCCGAACTCGGCGTGCCCGAGGGCACCGTCCGCTCGTGGCTGAGCAGGTCACGCAAGGTCGTCGCCGCCCGCATCACCCAGTCCGAGCAGTCCGACCAGCCCCCGGTCCGGAGGTCATGACCATGTCCGAGCCCACCGAGGAAGAGATCGTCCGCACCGCCCTCCGTGAGCAGCTGGGCGATGCCGTCAGCACCCGGCCACCGGAGTCGGCAGCCGAGCTCCGGGCGCGGTCCGGACGACCGAGCCTCCGGCTGCCCGACACGAAGTTGGTCGTCGCCGTGGCCGCCGCACTGATCCTGGTCGTCGCGCTGTTCACCGCTGGAGCACTCCACCACTCGTCCGACCAGCCGACGCCGGTCCACCACACCGGTGGGGACGCCTTCTCGGTCCGACCCCTCCTCTGCTACGCCGCCCCGTACCAGGGGCCGACGACGGACGGCACGACGGCGCAGGTGCTGCCGGGCTGCTCGTCGGCGTCGTCGCTCAACGCGTTAGCCATCGGCGTGGGCGTGGGCGGATCCTCCCTGGCCGGCTACTCGTCGAACCTGGCCGGCATTCCGGTGGACGACACCTTCGCCGCCTACCCGTCGACCCCGCCGGCACAGGCCCTTCCCGCCAGCACGGTCCTGCTGGACGGCACTCCCGGCTCGGGCCCCGACCGGTACGTGCTCGGGCCGGCCGGCCTGACCGGCGGCGACGTCGCCTCGGCGAGCGCCCGACAGGTCGCTGGACAGTGGTTGGTGGAGCTCGTCCTCACGCCGCAGGGCGCGACCAGGTGGGACGCCCTGGCGAGTCAGCAGTTCCACGCCCTGGTCGGCATCGTGGTGAACGACCGGGTGGTGTCGGCGCCGATCACCCAGCCCACCCAGTCCAGCTTCACGCCGTTCGATGGCCAACTCGAGATCGGCGGCAGCTTCGACCACGCGCAGGCGACGGCCGCGGCGTCCGCCATCGTCGGCTCCAAGTAGTCCCCGGGGTCGCGCTCGGAACCGGGGGCCCGAACGATCCGGTACCGTGACGCTCACCCGTCGGTCCTGGGGCGCTGCACGAGCATCCGGACGGGCCGACCGAACGCCAGAACGACCGACCGGGGGACCCGTGACCACAGCCAGCCGCCTCTCCGTGCCGCACCTCCGGAGGCCGTGACCGTGCGCGGCGTCAAGATGACCACCGACGGCATCCGCCTGGTCGGCCCTTCCCGCGATCCGGCGCCCGGCGACGTGCGGGTGACCGTCTCGAGCTCCGGCATCTGCGGGTCCGACCTCCACCTGGCGTCGATGGGCCCGTCGTGGTCCGTCCTCGGTCACGAGTTCTCGGGGCGTCTCGATGACGGCACGGCGGTGGCCGTGCTGCCGGTCGTGCACTGCGGGGCCTGTGACCGTTGCCTGGCCGGCGAGGACGCCCAGTGCCGCAATGCGCTCGGTGCCATGTACGGCGTCAGCCTCGACGGTGGCCTGGCCGACGAGGTCTGGGTCCACCCGTCGTGCGCCACCCCGCTGCCCGACGGCGTGCCGCTGGAACACGCCAACCTGGTCGAGCCCCTCGGCGTCGCCCTGCACGGGCTCCACCGGTCGGGTGTGGCGTCCGGCATGCGGGTCCTGGTGCTCGGGGCCGGGCCCGTGGGGCTCTGCACGGTGACCGCCGCCCGCCACCTCGGTGCCGAGGTCGATGTCGAGGCCCACCGCCCGAACCGCGTGGCCGCGGCCGAGCGACTCGGGGCGTCGCGCTCGGTCGGCACCGACTACGACGTGGTCCTCGACGCTGCGGGCACACAGTCCTCGCTCGACCGGGCCACCGAGTTGGTGCGACCCGGCGGGGTCGTCGGCGTCCTCGGCACGTTCTGGTCCCCGGTGGCGCTCGGCACGGCCTTCCAGATGAAGGAGGTCACCCTGGTACCGGCCTTCACCTACGGGCACCACCACGGGGTGGGTGAGTTCGCCGAGGCGACGCGGATACTCGACGGTGCACCGGACCTGGCCGACACCCTCGTGACCCACCGGTTCGGACTCGACGACGCCGCTGAGGCGTTCCGGGTGGCCGGCGACCGCGACGAGGACCCCATCAAGGTAGTCGTCCACCCCTGACACCACCCGGCGCAGCCCGCCGCGCGGTCGGCACCGGCGTCCGGCCTCGTCGCCGGACGGTTGTCGGCCCGAGGTGACCGACGGCCCTAGTGGTCCGTGCACGCCGCCCCGTAGCGTCGGATCCATGAGGGCAGGCGGAGCCCACGGGCACCCACGTGGCACACCGCGCCGACGGCGCGGCGACAGGGCACCGACGGGCGCGCGCCCTGCACCGTTCCCCCGCCGGCGACGGACCGTGACCGGCACCCAGGACGGCCGGCTGGCCCAGGGCGCCCGGACCCGGGCCGCCCTCGTCGAGGCGCTCCTGACCCTCGTCGACGAGGGCGGCGTCCACCCGACGATCCCCGACGTCGCCGCACGGGCGGACGTGTCGGTGCGGACCGTCTACCACCACTTCGGTGGGATCCAGGAACTACTGGTGGCGGCCATGGAGCTGCAGGCCGACCGCTACCGCGACCTCCTCTTCGCCATCCCGCCGAAGGGCTCGACCGAGCTGCGGATCACGGCACTGTGCCGCCAGCGTCGGTTCTACTTCGAGCAGGTCACCCCCGTCTTCCTGATGGCGCTGACCCGCGCCCGGGCCGAGTCCGGCCTCGAGGTCCTGCTGGGTGACGACCGATCCGTCCTGCGGGCCCAGTTGGCCGTGACGCTGGCGCCCGAACTGGCGGCACGGGAGTTGGGTGGGGCCGAACTCCTCGATGCCCTGGCCCACGCCACCGGCTGGGAGGCGTGGCGGGCGCTGCGTGGGGCCGGGGCCCGGACCGCCCCCTCCGCCGAACGGGTCATGGCCCTCACGGCCACCAGCCTGCTGGGCTGACGGTGCCGCCGGATCAGCGGCCGGTCGACCAGGGAGTGTGGTTGAACCCGGCCAGCACGGGGCCGGTCGCCCCCCAGGTGATCCGGGTGGCCGACGCGTTGGCCAGGTAGAGACGCCACGCTCCCTCGTCACCCATGCCGAGCGACCAGCACGCCGCCGCCTTGATCGGCGACACGTGGCTGACCACGACGACGACCCCGTCGCCCCGGGCCGCACCGTCCGGTGCGACGAAGAGCTCCTCGCACGCCTCCCGGACCCGCAACCCGGCTGATGCCAGGCTCTCGCCGCCCGGCGGCACGAAAGCGGGATCCGAGCGCCACTGCTTCCACACCTCGGAGGGGATGTCCGTCAACTTCTGCCCGTCGTACCGGCCGTAGTCGACCTCGATCCATCGCTCGTCGATCTCGACCGGCAGTCCGGTGCCCAGGGCATCGGCGGTGTCGCGGGCCCGGACCAGTGGGCTCGAGATGAGACGGGTGGCACCCGCCACCGTGTCGGCCAGGGTGCGGGCCTGCTCGAGGCCACGTGGCGTCAGGGGCGAGTCGATGCGGCCCAGCAGCAGGCCGTCGGCGTTGCCGGTCGACTCGCCGTGGCGGACGAGGATCAGCACGACGGGCGCGGGGCGGGTTCCGATCGGCCGGCCGTCAATGGACAGGCCGTCAATGGACAGGCCGTCAATGGACGAGGATCCGGTCGCACTGTGGGCAGGTGGCGAACGTGTCGGCCGGCAGGCTGTGCAGGCGCTCCAGCTCCATGGACGGCAGGGTCAGGTGGCACCCCTCGCACCGGTCCCCGACCAACCGGGCCGCTCCGATCCCGCCCAGATGGGCCCGGAGTCGCTCGTAGCGCTCGGCCAGCTCCTCGGGCAGCCCGGTCGCCAGTCCGGCCCGAACCGCCTCCTCGGATTCGATGGCCGCCCGCAGCTCGACCTCGGCCTCGGCCACCTCGGTGGTCAACCGGGCCGCTTCGGCCTCCAGGTCGGCCGCCGTGGCGCGGTGCAGGGCGAGCTCGGCGTCGAGTGGCTCCTGCTCCTCCATCAGGACGAGCTCCTCGTCCTCGAGGCCGCGTTCACGATCGGCCAGTTGGCTGATCTCGTGGTCCATGGCCTGGAGGTCCTTCGAGGCCGTCACCGCACCGGAGCGCATGCGGTCGTCCAGGACGTGGCGACGCTGGGCCGACGTGGCGATGCGGGCCTCGAGCTCGGCCTGGCGCCCGGCCAGGTCGTCCACCCGGACCTGCACCTCGGCCGTCGCCGCGGCGACAGCCACCTGGCGCTCGCGCACCCCGGCCAGCGCGATGCGCTCGGGCATCGCCTCGAGGCGGTGGTGGAGCTGATCGAGGGCGGTGTCGTGCTCCTGAACCTGCAGCAGGGTGTCGTACGGCTCAGCCATCACTCTCCTCGGGAGTCCCACCGGTCCCCGTCGGGAGCCCGGCCGCGCTCAGCCTACGGGCAGTCGACAGTGCCCCGGCGAGCGCGTCGTCGGCCACAGCCACGGCGTCGTCCCACGAGAACCAGGCCACCTCCTGGCTCTCGCCCGGAGGAGGTGCCGGATCGGCGTCGGGCCCGACGAGCAGGTAGCGGATGTCCAGGTGGACGTGGTCGTCGGCCGCGGAGTGCACATCGACGTGGACGAGGACGGGCCCGCCGATCGGGTGGGCCGCGGCGAGCCCGGTCTCCTCCTCCGTCTCGCGTCGCGCCGCCTCGTCCGCAGTTTCGCCCGGTTCCAGGTGCCCACCGGGCTGCAGCCACCGGTGGAGGCGGCGGTGCCGGTGCAGCAGGACACCGCGGCGGCCGACCACGACCGCCGATCCGGTCACGTGGGTCAGGGCGGCATGCCGGTCGAACGGCGACGGCAGGCGCTCCAGCGCCTCGAGGATGGCCGTGCGGGCCAACGCCTCCCGTTCGTCACCCGGGGCGTGGTCGGACACGGCCCGGGCCAGTGACGCCACGCGCGGGTCGACGGACGGCAGGGTCACGACAGGTGCGGAGGGACGGGCCGGCGGCAGCCGGCCGACCGACGGGTGCGGGACCCGGTCAGGCGGACTTGCGGCGCTGCCGGTGGATGCGCCGGCGCTCGCGCTCGGTGGTCCCGCCCCAGATGCCCTCGCGCTCCCGATTGGCCAGCGCGTGCTCCAGGCAGGCCTCACGGACGACGCACTGGTCGCAGATGGACTTCGCCTCGTCGGCCTCCTCATCGGAGACCGGGTAGAACACATCTGGATCGATGCCCCGGCAGGCTGCGTGCTTGCGCCAGGTGGCACTCATGGGAACATTCCTTGCTACGGTTGGGATCACTGGACGACCCGCCAGGGCAATGCGTC
>Ga0302279_10001431_pt1 | contig 33660 bp, 34 predicted proteins | sample III_Bog_N3_3_FD_194541 | JGI IMG/M metagenome (GOLD analysis project Ga0302279, IMG submission 194541) | Peat permafrost microbial communities from Stordalen Mire near Abisko, Sweden - III_Bog_N3_3 | ecosystem: Environmental > Terrestrial > Soil > Wetlands > Peat | place: Sweden: Abisko...
TGGCGGCTGACACTCCCCGCAGTGCGGTGTGGAGCGATGACGACATGTTCGCCGTCGTCCAAAGGCCGCCGGTATTCACGCCAGTCACCGACAACGACCCGGAACTGGTGCGGCAGATCAACGAGATTGCCGACGAATGGGAAAAGCTAGGCAACCCCGGCATGGCGAAGGCGGTTCGCGCCAGCGCCAATCTGAAGCTCACGCCTGAAAGAGTGGAGTTCAACCGGCAGAAACTGGCGGACGCCAAGGCTGCGGCCGATCCCGCCAATGCGCCCGAACTGCCGCACGAGACTTTCTCCCTCGACGAGTTCATGCCGACCAAGGGCCGGGACGCGCCTCGCCAGTGGCAGCAGTTCAAGGATATCGCATCCCCGGATGCCAGGGCGCTCACCGATCAGGTGCAGCAAGCCGTGCAAACCCAGGTCGATCGCCTGAACGCGATGGGATTGCGCTTGTACGAAAGGGGATTTGGCGTTCCCAGCAGGCGCGGCTCCGACCTCAAAGACCGGCTTATGGGTTTGTTGGGTTCGTTCAGCCGCTTTGTGAACGGGCACATTGCAGTTCAGAAGGGCTACAAGAACGCCGACCCTGCGCGCTACGCCATCGACCGGCAGGACGTGCTCAATCAGTTGGCGGAGATCAACGATCCCGGCAGCACACAATCGGCGGACCAGACCGGACCGGCGTTGCAACCAACCGGTGGTGCGCCTAGCGTCGACGGCCAGGAGACCAGCGATGGAGTTCAAACTACCGTACGTCCAGGCGATGCGGGAGAAGGCGCCCAGGATGTTCATGGAAATGCGCCGGGCGGGGACGCTGGACCAGCACCTTCAGGACAAGAGCCTGGAGGCGCACCGAATGCTGACGGAAATGCTGGCACGCGCCCCCAAGGATCAGTACGGCGACCCGACAATGCAGGCGAGACGGGAAGCGGAGGAGACAGTCAGGGCGACCCTGATAGAGTTCCCGGCGGAGGAGACGAAGCGGGAGAGCCGCCAGCAGCCACCGGACGCCCTCGGGACCAGCGAGGGCGCGTAGCCGGGCCGAACGTCAAGGGCCAGAACTTCGTCATAGAACCGGGCGACGTCGCCGAAGATCGAGGCCGCGTCACCAAGGCGCGCGACAACATCGCCGCCATCGAACTGGTCAACCGGCTGAAAGAGGAAGCCCGGCCGGCCACCACGGCGGAGCAGGCGGTGCTGGTGAAGTACGTCGGCTGGGGCGGGATCAAAAACATCTTCCGCGACAGCACTGGCCAGTTCGGCAAGGGCATGGAGACCTTGGGCTACCGGCTTCAAGACCTGCTGACCCCGGATGAATACCGCGCCGCCGAAGCCTCGACGCAGAACGCCCACTACACCGCCGAGCATATTGTCCGCTCGATGTGGCAGGCTGTCGAGGATATGGGCTTTAGCGGCGGGTCGGTGTTCGAGCCCGGCATGGGCATCGGGCACTTCCTCGGCATGATGCCGCCCGATCTCGCCGAACGCAGTACCTATCGCGGCCTGGAGATGGACCACCTGACGGCCGATATCGCCAAGCTGCTGTATCCGCAGTCAGCCATCGTGCGCGCCGACTTCGCCAAGCGGGTGCTGCCCGAGAAAGCATTCGACCTGGTCATCGGCAACCCGCCATTCGCCGACGTGGTGATCAACTCGGACCCGAAATACGCCGCCAATCGCTTCATGCTGCACGACTATTTCTTCGCCAAGTCGATCGACGCGGTACGTCCCGGCGGCCTGCTGGCGTTCGTCACCAGCGCCGGCACGATGAACAAGATCAACCCCAAGGCACAGAAGTATCTGGCGGAGCGGGCGGAGTTCCAGGGCGGCGTGCGGTTGCCGTCAAGCGCGTTCCGGCAGAACGCGATGACCGACGTCACCACCGACATCCTGTTCTTCAAGCGCCGCATGGCGGGACAGATCGAAATCGCCGACGATGCGCCGCTGCCCGACTGGACCGGCACCGTGCGGCGCGCCCTGCCGAACGCTGAAGGCACGACGACCGAGGGCGAGGTCAGTCGCTACTTCTCCGACCATCCCGAGATGGTGCTGGGCGAAGAGGGGTTTTTCGACAAGCTCTACAAGGACCGCTACGCGGTGCACGAGCGGCCGGACAGCGATCTCGCCAGCGACCTGCGCGCGGCACTGGAGCGGTTGCCCCGTGGGGTGATGGAGGACGAGCCGACGCCGGATGTGCGCGCCGCGCTCGACTTCGATGCCCCGGAAAAGAAGGATGGTAGCTTCTATCGCGCCGAAGACGGCACGCTGATGCAGTACAGCCGCGGTGCCGGGCGCCCCGTGGCGGCGCGCGGTGCCGGGGTTAAAGGCGGCTTCACGGCGGCCGACCGTGACCGGGTTCTGAAGCTGATCCCGGTCCGCGATGCGCTGCGCGCGGTGTTCGCCGCCGACCTGGCGCGCGATGAAGCCGCTGGTGCCGCGGCGCGCAAGGATCTCAACCGGCACTACGACAACTTCGTCAAGTTCTTCGGCCCGATCAACAAGGCGGAGTTCTCCTACAAGCGCCCGTCGATCGTGCAGCAGGAAACCGCACGGGCGGAGGCCCGCGAGGAGTTCCGATACCTCGGTGACTATTTCAACGAAGGCGATTTCGATCCGTCGGCGATGTTCGCGGCGAAGGCCACGATGACCGAGATTGCCGAGGCCCGGCAGAAAGCGCGGGTCGCCGCACTGGAGTCCGGCCGGGGCTTCAAAGAGGGCGAGTTCGATCCCGCCGACATGGCCGACGTGGTGATCGAGCGGCGGCCCAACGTCAAGCCGTTCATGACGGACCCGGAGAGCTACCGGCTGCGTTCGATCGAGGACTACAACGACGCCACGGGCGCCGCCGCCAAGAAGCCGATCTTCACCCGCAGCATCCTTAAATTCGAGGAGGAGCCGCAGATCAATTCGCCGCAGGACGGCGCGCTGTGGTCGATGAACAAGCTGGGGCGGCTCGATATCGGCGCCATTGCCGAAAAGATGGGCATTGCGCCAGAACAGGTTGTCGCCGGGTTGGGCGATGCGATCTACCGGGTGCCTGGCACGCGCGAGACCTATCAGACGAAGGGCGAATACCTGTCGGGTGACGTGGTGACCAAGCTCGATGTCGCCCGCGCCGCAGCCGAGACCGACCGCGAGATGGCGCGCAACGTGTCCGCGCTGGAGGCGGCGCAGCCCGCCCCGCTGCCGCCGTCGCAGGTGACGATGATGCTGGGTATGCCGTGGATCCCGGCGAAGGTGGTCCTGGATTTTGCCCGCGACCATCTTCAGATCGGCCAGCCCCGGATCATCTATTCGCCCGAACTGGGCGCATGGAATGTGGAGGAGCCGAAAGGCGGCGGCAACCGCTTTCCCGGCTACCACCAGTGGAGCACGCCCGACAAGGACGCCTACGACCTGCTGGGGCACGCGCTGAACCGCACCAAGCCGAAGATCATGATGGGGCCACGGGAGGAACGTGTCGTTGACACGGTCGCGACGCAGGCGGCGTCGGACAAGATCGAGGCGATGAAGGAAGCCTTCTTCGGCCTGGAAAGCCGCCTTGGCTGGGTGATGGACGATCCGGCGCGGGCCAACGCCCTGGCCGACATCTACAACGCGAAGATGAACCGCACCGTGCCGCGGGTGCATGACGGCGCCTACCTGACGACGCCGGGCGTCGCTGCGGGGTGGAGTTGGCGCCCACATCAGACGCGCGTGGTGTCGCGGATCATCCTGGAGGGCAGCACCTACATGGCGCATGCCGTCGGCGCCGGAAAGACCAGTGCCATGATCGGTGCCGGCATGGAGATGAAGCGGCTCGGGCTGGTGAGGAAGCCAATGTATGTGGTGCCGAACCACATGCTTGGCCAGTTCACCAAGGAGTTCTACGAGCAGTATCCAACGGCGCGCATCGCCGTGGCGAGCGAGGAGCAGTTCCACACCGGCCGGCGCAAGCAGTTCATGGCGAACGTCGCGCAGGACGACCTGGATGCGGTGATCATCACCCATTCCAGCTTCAAGAAGATCCCGATCAGCGATGCGTTCCAGGCGGATTTGATCGAGCAGGAGATCCAGACGCTGCTCGCCGCGATCAAGAAAAGCCGCGACCGTTTCACCGTCGGGCGGCTGCAAAACCAGATTGCCAAGCTGCGGGAGAAACTGTCGAAGGCGACCGGCGACAACAAGGACGAGACGCTCACGTTCGAGGAGATGGGTATCGATTTCCTGTTCGTCGACGAGGCACATCAATTCCGCAAACTCTCGTTCGCGTCAGCCCAGTCTTCCGTCAAGGGGATCGACCCGGGGGGCTCGGCGCAGGCATGGGATCTTTACACCAAGGTCCGCTATCTCGACCAGCAGAAGCCAGGCCGCGCCGCGGTGTTCGCCTCTGGCACGCCGGTCACCAACACCATGGGCGAACTGTACTCGCTCAGCCGCTTCCTTCAGCCGCAGGCGATGGCCGATCGCGGCGTTTCGCACTTCGACGCATGGGCACAGACCTTCGGCGCCCTGAAGACCGAACTGGAAGAGACCCCGGCCGGCACCTACGCGCCGCAGACGCGGTTCCAGCGCTTCATGAACATGCCGGAGCTGTACCAGATGGTCAGCGGCATCATGGATATCGTGACATCGAAGGAACTCGAACAATACGTCGTCCGCCCGAAGCTGAAGGGCGGCAAGCGCGAGCAGCACATGGCGCCGCGCACCGACATCCTGGACCGCTATCAGGCGCAGCTCGGCGCGCGCATGGAGGCGATCAAGGCGCGCCGGGGCAAGCCGTCGCCAGGCGACGACATTATCCTGTCGGTGATCAACGACGGGCGGCACGCGGCGATCGATCCGCGCTTCGTCGAGCAGTCCCAGAGCGATCCGCGCTCCAAGCTGAACATGATGGTCGACAACGTCGTCCGCATCTATCGCGAGACGGGCGACGTGCAGTTCTACAGCCCGGGGAGCAATTACACGGCGCCGAGTTTCCGCGGCCCGGCGACGCAGATGATCTTTGCCAACCTCGGCGTCAACGGGCGCGGTCCGGCGGGGTTCTCGTCCTACAAATGGATGAAGGAGGCATTCCGCCGGGCCGGCATCCCGGCCAACGAAGTGGCCTTCATCGGCGACTACAAAAGCACGCTCGCCAAGCAGACGCTGTTCAACGACATGAACGAGGGCAAGGTCCGCATTCTGATCGGGTCGGTGCCGAAGATGGGCACGGGCGTCAACGCCCAGCGCCGCCTGATCGCGCTGCACAACCAGGATCCGCTCTGGTATCCGGCCGATGACGACCAGCGCAACGGCCGCATGCTGCGCCAGGGTAACCATAACCCCGAGGTGTCGATCCACGACTACACGACGTTCGGCACCTATGATTCGCAGATGTGGAAGATGATGGCCAGCAAGGCTGGGTTCATCGAACAGTTCTTCCGCGGCGACCCGAACCTGCGCGACATGGAGGATATCGGCGAAGCCAGCCAGTATGCGCAGGCGTCGGCGATGTCGACGACCGACCCGCGCATCATCACCCTGACGCAAATGAAGGAGGACGTGGCCAAGGCCCGCCGCCGCCAGTCGGCGCACGAGCAGGAGCAGTGGACGTTGCGGTCGCGGATGGAGGGACATCTGGCGGAAGCCGCCCGGCTGGAGAAGCTGGCTGGGCTGATTTCGGAGGACATCACCAAGCGGCAGGACACGCGGGGCAAGAATTTCACCATCACGCTCGACGGGGAAACGATCACCGACCGCGACGAGGCCGACGAGGTGATGCCGATGCTGGCCATCGAGCGAGCCGACAGCATGGCGGTGGGCGGCACTTCGACCATCGGCCGGTTCGGCGGGTTCCCGGTCCAGGTGAACCTGTATGGCAAGAACGGCGAGCACGTGATCCAGTTGGGTCTGTCCGGCGGGCGTGTGTCTTGGCTGTCGCGGCCGGGCGTGGTGGCGTCGGCTGAATACAAGCTGCGCAGCTTTGAGAGCGACCGCGCCGAAGCGATACAAAAGGGCGCCGAAGCCACCCGCGACGCGCAGGCGATTGCGCCGAACATCGGCAAGGCATTCGATGGCGGCCCGGAGATCGCCCGGTTGGCGAACGAAATCCGGCAACTGGAAGCGACGCTGAAGGCCGAGGCCGCGGCGGTCGAAGCTGCCAAAAACGGCCGGGCGTCATCGTCGCCGCTGATAGAGAGCCGGGTTGCGGCATCCGGCTTCACCCCGACGCCGGACCTGGAGTGGACCACCGACGAGGGCGAGCGCCCGGTTCGTGGCCTGCCCGCCGGAGGTCTCGCCGAAGGCAGCCCCGTTCCACTCTACAGCGCGGTACAGCGCGCGGCCGACGGGCTGAAGCAGGCCAAGGGCACCGGCGAGCAGATGCTGTCGATGATCGCCAGGACGCCGGGCGTGAAGCCGGAAGAGATGGAATGGATGGGCCTGCCCGACTGGCTGCGCGGGCGGCCGACGGTCACCCGCCAGGAAATCCAGGATTACGTGCGGGCGAACAGCCTCGATGTGCGTGAGGTGACGCTGGGCGATGGCCGGGCAAAGTGGGAGGCGGCGCTTGAGCGCGCCCGCACCGCGCTGGGTGAGGCCGAAGACCGGACAGCCAGGTCAGTTCTTCGTCGAGTTGAACGGCGATCACGTTTACATCGACGAGTTGATACCTGCGCTCCGGGCTGGCGATATCCGCCCTGATCAACTGCCGCCGGTTGATGGCCTGCCGCTGCGTGCGGCTGAATATGCAAAAGCCGCCGCCGATGAGGCGTTGGCCGAAGATGAGCTTGACCGGACAAAAGAGGCACGGGCAGCCGCCAGAGCTAATGAAAGACCGACCAGATACGGCCAGTACACGACGCCGGGCGGCAAAGACTACCGCGAGATGCTGATCACGCTGCCCGGAAAACCACAGTCGACCGTTGCGGACCTGGAGCCAGAAATCCGCGCGCTTGGTATCCGTGGACCGCTGTCTGACGTATCCGGCGCCATGCTGGAGCGGGCGGGCGCGTCGGATGACCTGATGCAGCAATTCGACGCAATCCTGATGCAGCCGCTGCGCAGCGTCAGCCAGCAATACAATTCGTCACACTGGGATGAGCCGAACGTCGTGGCACATGTCCGTTTCGATGAGCGTGTGGCGCCCGACGGTGCCCGCGTGCTGATGGTCCAGGAGATTCAGAGCGACTGGCACCAAGAGGCTCGAAAGAAGGGGTATCGCCAGGAGCACGCCGATTATTTCGTCATCAACAGCCGGTCGCGCAATCGGTCTGAGAGTTTTCCGACACGTGAAGCCGCCGATGCCTACCGAAATTCCCTCCCTGAAAGCATCCGGGAAGCGACGTTTATCCAGGCAACCAAAAGGGTCACGGGCGAGATACCATCGGCGCCGTTCAAGACATCCTGGCCGATGCTGATCATGCGCCGGATGATCAAGTTCGCCGTTGATAACGGGTTTGACCGGGTCGCGTGGTCGCCTGGCGAAGTTCATGCGGACCGGTATTCACTGGCCCATCACGTCGATGCGGTCATGGCAACCCGCTTGCTTGACGGTTCAGGCAACTATCGCGTTGAGGCATTCAAGAACAACGACCGCCTGTTCGATAAAACCGTGCCAGAAAAGGAACTGCCCGACACCATAGGCAAGGAACTGGCCGAGAAGATCGCCGCGCAGTCCGCTGGCCTCAAGAAATACACCGGCCTCGATCTGAAGCTGGGCGGCGAGGGGATGCTGGGCTTCTACGACGACATCCTGCCGAAAGAGACGAACAAGATCATCCGCAAGTTCGGCGCCAAGGTCGGCAAGGGCGACGTCCGCACGGCCGCCCCGTTCTACGACATCGTTTCGGCGGATGGTCGCGAGAACTATGCGACGATCGCCACTCGCGAGAGGGCCGAGGCCGCCCTGCCTAGTGTCGCGGCTAATCTTGGCGTCCCCGTTGATACGTTGCGCGTGCAGCAGGGTCACGGGGAGCAGACCGCGCCGGTCCACCAGTTTGACATCACCGAGCCCATGCGCGACGCGGTGCAGACGCATGGCATGGCGCTGTTCGAGCGCAAGCGCGGGATAACGCAAAAAGCCGCCGCGAAAAGCGGGATGTCGCGCGGGGAGCGCGCCGTTGGCGCGACGCCTACCACCACGCCTCGGCCAGCATCGGCGCCGCAGGTCTCGCGCTGGCTGAAGGGTAGCGGAGATGGGTTCGTCGACCTGTTGCCCTCTACACCGGAAGCGGGCCACGCGGCCGCCGCCGCCTGGGTGCTCGAAAACGGTCGGGCGACGGGTAACGAATACCTTGCTGTGGTCGAGAACCGCACCGGCAAGATCATCCACGCGGGCACTAACAATCTGACCGGCTATCTTGGCTTTGATCCCCAAAACACCGCGGGTGAGCGGGATGCTCATGCGTTGCATCACAACCATCCGCTGGGGTTGGGTCAATCGGATGTGGACATTATGATGCTGGCAAGTCCCGGCATCAGCCACGTGGTTGCGCATGGTCACGACGGCACCGCATCGTCGGCGTCGCTCGCGCCGGAGTTCATCGCGCCGAGCGAGCGGACCGCGGCCAATATCAAGGCAAACCGTCGCCTGCTATACCAGGCCTGGCTCAAGGCGCGGCGGCAGGCGGCGCAGATTTTGGTGTATGTGGCTGACCAGGGCCAGATCGAGCCAGAACTGGCCGAGCATCTTCTGGACGATGTCACAGATCGTTTGCTACACGCGCATGGCGTTATCAATTACGTTTCCAGCACCGAATTACCCCAGCCGGTTCGAGCCGCAATGAGCGGCGCACTACTCAGGAGCCTTGGACATGGCGACGCAATGGCTGATCTCCGACATACCCAATCAGTTCTCGCCCAGGCACCGATTGATAGCCTTCCTGGACCGGATGAAAACCCACCCGGACCCGGAAAACGAGGACGTGGTGCGGGTGCGGGCGCGGGTGCAGGGTCACCTGGACGATCTCGATCGCAAAGAGGCGTCAAAGAAGGCGGCCTCAACGAAGAAGGCGGCGGAGTAGAGGACGGCCCGCTAGGTTTCGCCAAGTCGCCGGAGCGCCGCCCGACCGACACGCCGGCGTTCAAGCGCTGGTTCGCCGGCTCGAAGGTGGTCGATGCCAGGGGCGAGCCGCAGGTTGTCTATCATGGCGCAACCCGCTGGGATGGCACGAACTTCACCACCAAGCAGCCGGTTTCGTTTGGCGACGTGCACCAGTTCGACCGGTTCATGGCGCAGCAGGCGCTGGGCAAGAACCCGTCGATTGACAACATCGGCTCCTGGTTCACGACCGAAACCGGCGATGCGGACAACCCCCGCCACGGCGCGAACCTCTATGCCGGAAAGGAGGGCGTGGTCTATCCGGTCTACCTGTCGATCAAGAACCCGAAGGTGTTCAAGACCACCAACACGGAGGATGCGTTTGAAGCCATGCGGGCAGACTGGGATGCGTGGCACGTCAAGCGGTTGAAGTCGAAGCCGAAATCGCCGGAGACCATGGCGCTGGCGAAGCTGCATGCCAGAAACAAGTTTTGGGGCGATCCAGACGGGTATCAAGCCTTCCTGAAAGCCCAAGGCTTCGACGGCATTATGTTGATGAACTTCCAGGAAAGCCGGAATCGCCCGGCGCAGGATGCGTGGCTGGCGTTCGATCCTGGACAGGTCAAATCCGCCATCGGCAACAGTGGCGCGTTCGATGCCGCTGACCCGAACATTCTGGCGGAAGGCAGCAGCAACGCGCTGAACACCCTCGCCCGTCTGCCGAAAAGGCCGCCACCCTCGAACGCATTGGCGCGCATGTAGCGAAACTGCTAGACCGTTCGCCTACCGCACCGGCGCGGACTTGCCGGGCATCATCAACACCCGCCCGCCCGTCACGCCGAAAGGCGTGCATTCGCCCGGTGAATGACCGATGCCCGACATTGCTCGAACAGAGCGTCCTTCAGACGACACCATCCCAACCATCACCGTCAAACCGGGCGACAAGGCTGACGGCGAAGGCAAGCCGATCGCTAAGGGGGCGAAACTCAGCCGCGACCAGATCTCCGCTCTCATCAAGCAGGAAATGCCCGGCCTGTCGGCCGCCGGCACCGAGGGCGTGGTGCGCAACGTCATGCGCGAGAGCGGTGGCGACAGCAGCCAGATCGGTGACGGCGGTACGTCGGGCGGCATGTTCCAGCACCACAACACCCGTTTTGCCGACCTCAAGGCGTTTGCCAAGAGCGCCGGCACGGACTGGCAGGATCCGGTGACCCAGGTGCGGTTCGCCGCCGGCGAAATGAAGAAGAGCTATCCGACGTTGCTGGCGCAACTGAAGCGCGCCGATGACCCGGCGGAGGCGGAGGACAGTTTCAAGCGGGTGTTCGAGCGGCCGGCCTCGATCCTGTGGGCGAACAAGCCGAAGCTGGACAGCGACCGCTACCGGTTCAGCGACTATGCGCTGGGCGAGCACAAGGGGCGGAAGAACACCGACCTCGTTTACATGAGCCCGGGCGATTACCTCGATCTCGCGCCCGACTTCGAGGCCGAGCCCCGCACCAGCGCCAGCGGGAAATCGCTGAAGAACTCGCTCGACCGCGGCGACGAGGTCGAGGCGATCCCGACGCTGGATATGCGGGTGACGGGCGCCACCGCGCGCTGATGGCGCAGGACGAGGGCATCGAGAGCATCCCGGTTGCCATCCGAACAACCAAAGGGAAGGGGGAGCCCAGCGAGATCCAGGGGCTTTCGGGCACGGTGCTGCCGTATGATTTCCCGAAGGCGGAGGATGCGCCGCCGTCACTGTTCAAGCGGGCGATGGGCGCGCTAATTCCGTCGGCTGAAGCGGCGGAACCGAAAGGCGACAACCCGTTCGCGCAGTTCCTGGAGCCGGAGAAGCCATCGAACCAGGAAAAGCCCAAAACCGCTACCGACAACCCCTTTGCACAATACCTGAAGCCCGACGCGCCCGACGGTGCGCTGGTGTCGGGGCTCAAGGGCGCGTCGGAGGGGTTTGCCCGACCAGTGTTCGCTGCGCAGGAGATGCTGGGCAAGGGGCTGGAGGCGATCGGTATCAAGGGAGCGGGCAAATCGCTGGTCGATGACGCCCGCGAGCGCATGACGGCCGAAGCGGAGAAGACGGCGGCGGATCGCGAGGCGCATCCGTATGCGACCGGCATCGGAGACTTTGCCGGCAACCTAGCGTCGCAGGCGCTGCTGTTCAAAGGTGGGCTCGGCGGCAGCAATGCGATGCGGGCGGCGACCGGTGGCGCGCTGTTCTCCGCCCTGGAGCCAACCGGCGACGATCATTACTGGTGGAAGAAAACCGGGGCGGCCGCATTCGGTGCGGGGGCCGGGTTAGCAGGTAATGCCATTCTCGGGCGCGTGGCGCGATGGATTGAGCCAAAAATGCGTCCGATCCATGAGTTTGTCGAGCGGGTGACCGGCCAGCCAGTCGAGAAAAATCCGGCGGCGGCGGCGGTGGTCAAGCGCATGGAGGAGGATGCCAGAGCGGGCGGCCCGACAGCGCAGCAGATGCTCGATCTGGCGAACGCCACGCCGGAGAAGCCGCTGACCATCGCCGATCTTGGCGGACCAAGGGTGCAGGGGTTGACCGGGCGCATCGCGCGGGGGGCGGACGAGGGCGGCGCCAAACTCAAGAATTTCCTCAATGAGCGCGACAAGGGTGCAGGCCAAAGGCTGGGCGGCGACGTCGACCGCGAAATCGGCGCCGGATCGTCCTATCAACTGACCAAGGCGATGGAGGCCAGTCGCGCTGCGGCGGCTAAGCCACTGTACGAAGCAGCCTATGCCCATCCACCAATCAATCCCGATGAGATGGTGCTGCCCGGCGGAGCGCAGCGGGCCGGCTCCATCGGCGCCCTGATTGCGCGCCCCTCGTTTCAGAGCGCCATGGCGAATGCAATCAAGCTGGCCAGGGAAGAAGGCGTGTCCCCGGTGACGCTGGGCATCGACCTGGACGCCCAAGGCGTCCCGGTTTTCACCAAAGTTCCGACTTGGAAGACGCTGGATTACGTCAAGCGCGGGATGGACGACCACATCGAGAACACCTGGCGCAACAAGGTCACGGGACGGCTTGACCTCGATTACGTCGGCCGCGCCGCGAACAACACCAGGACCGAGTTCAGGGGCGCACTGAAGAAGCTGAATGAACCATATGCGAGGGCGCTGGACGCCTATTCCGGGGTCAGTACGAGCCTGGACGCTTTGCACGCCGGCGAGGACTTTCTAAAACGCACGCCAGAGGAAATCGCCGATCGCATCGCCACGTTCGGCGCCGGCGACCGGGAGTTCTACCGCCTCGGGGCGGCGGATACGCTGCGCACCGCTTTGCGGAAAACGGCGTTTTCCGGTGACGAGGCGAAGAAGATCATCAACAGCCAGTATATGCGCGAACAGCTTGGTCCGCTGTTCGAAAGCGAGGCGGCTTACAAACGGTTTACGGACTCCGTCACGGCCGAGGGGCGCATGTTCGGCACAAGGTTCAACGCCTTGGGCGGCTCGCAGACGGCCGAGCGCCGGGCGGAGGACACGTCACCGGAAGTCGAGGCGATGGTTCATGCTGCACGAGGGGTAGTGCACGCCAAGTACGGCAACGCGTTGGGCATGGCAGCGGCCGCGGCGAAGACACTGCGGGCGTTGGCTTCGCGCGGCGATCCGGCAAAAAACGCCGGGATTGCCGACATCCTGTCGACACCCATCGCCCAGGACCCGACCCGCGCACGGTTGCAGGACTTCAAGACCTTCATGTCGTCATTGCCGACAACATCAGCGCACATGAACCGCAACGCCCTGGCGGACATGACGCGCGCAGCCGGCCCCATGGCCGGTGCCGCGATGGCGCAGATACCGCAGATGTTCATCCACCCGCAGAAGCGCCAGGACGGACGGCCTCAGTGAGACATTGCGTGCCAGCATCGCGCAACAAGCCAGCCCAGCTTTTCCGCAAGGCCGGGCTGTCCGGCGGCGATGCGAGCGAGACGTCTGCGGCGCAAGAGGGCGCCGATCGGCGCCCACGCGCCAATCACCAAAGCTCCCAAGGCGCCATGAAGGTTGTTGTCGTATGACATCAGGCAAGAACACCATAGTATTCATCGGGATAAATAAGTGAAATCGACACGTATCATTATCGAAGCCGTCCCGCCAGAAGAAATGCGGCTCGCCGCTTACCGCACGGAAGGCTGCGGCGACTGGTATTGCGACCGTACAACGGCGGACATCCACATCAAGGTCGCGGGCGCGGACGTGTGGGACGAGGAAGAGAAGTTCCTCGTGGCGATCCACGAGCTGGTCGAGGCGCGGCTGGCGTTCAAAGCGGGCATTACCGAGGGCGCCGTCGATGCGTTCGACAACTTGTTCGAGGCGGAGCGCGAAGTTGGCAAGCACGGCCCCGATGACGAGCCGGGCGACGACCCGGGCGCGCCGTATCGTGTCCAGCACAGGCAAGCCTGCCTGGTCGAGCATCTGGTGGCGTTGTTCCTCGGCAAGTTCGATTACGGGGTAGTCAGCTAGTGCGCGTCCTTGTCATCGACGCTGACGCGGTTGGCCTCGACTTCTGCATGCGATGCGTTGCCGCCGGCCATGAGGTCAGGCTGTTCCGCTACTCTGCAAAGCCGACCCGCTACGCCGAGGGCATCGCCGGTATAACCCTGGTCGACGACTACAAGCCGCACATGGCCTGGGCGAAAGACGGGCTGATCTTCAACACGGCGAACAACCGCTATCTCTGGGAGCTGGATCGCTACCGGACCGATTTCGGCTTCAAGGTTTTCTCGCCGACGGTGGCATCCGCCCGCCTCGAAATTGACCGCGCGGCGGGCATGGAGGCGATGCGGGCGGTCGGCATCGATATTCCGCCCTACCAGACCTTCAACAGCCTGGAGGACGCCGAGGCATTCGCGCGCAAGTCAGACCGCGCCTGGGCGCACAAACCGCTCGGTTCAGAGCCGGATAAAACCCTGACCTACGTCGCCAAAGACCCGGCCGATATGGTCGGCTGGCTGCGCCGGCAGATCGGGATAGGCAAGCAGCTCAAAGGCCCGTGCATGCTGCAAGAGAAGGTCGACCGGCTGGAAGAGATCGGCGTGTCGGGCTGGATGGGGCCGGAGGGGTTTCTGCCGGAGAAATTCCAGGTCTGTATCGAGCACAAGCCCCTGATGAATGAAGACGTCGGGCCTGCCACGGGAGAGCAGGGTTCGGTGACGCAATACTGCACCCGCGACAAGCTCGCCGAAGAAATGCTGCTGCCGTTCGAGGCGATCCTGCGCACCCTCGGCCATCGCGGCGACTTCGCCATCGGCGCCATGCTCGACAAGAAGGGCAAGGCGTGGCCGCTCGAATTTACCGCCCGTTGCGGTTACCCCGCGTGGTGGATCCAGTCGGCATCGCACCGCGGCGACCCGGCCAAGTGGATGCGGGATTTGCTCGCCGGCAAAGACACGCTGAAAGTCTCAAACGACGTGGCGATCGGCGTGGTCATGGCGCAGCCGCGATACCCTTACAACAATTCGCCACCGGAACTGGTCGAGGGGGTGCCGATCGCCGGCGTCGAGGACGTGCTGGCCGATGTGCATCTGGTCGAGGCGATGATGGGCAAAGGCCCGGTGATGGAGGACGGCCGCGTGGTCGAGCGGCCGACCTATCAGACCGCCGGCGAATACGTGCTGGTGGCGACCGGCCTCGGCAAGACGGTCGGCAAGGCCCAGGAGCGGGTCTACGGCACCATCGACCATATCCGCTTTCCGAACCGGATGTTTCGCACCGACATCGGACAGAAGGTCCGGGACCACCTCGGGGCATTTCACGCCGCCGGCTACCTGATGGACATGCAACCATGACCACGATGATCCTCGCCCCCGCGCCAGTACAACAATACACCGACAACAGCGGCAATCCGCTCTCGGGCGGCCTGCTCTTCGTCTATGCCTCCGGCACGGTGACGAAGCAGCCGCCATTCACCGACGCATCGGGTGGCACCGCCCTGCCCGACCCGATCGTGCTCAACGCCCGCGGCGAAGTGGCGCCGTCCGCCACCGGCTCGTCCTGTGGCATGTGGCTGGACCCGACGCTGGCCTACAAGTTTGTCCTGGCGCCAGCGACCGATACGGACCCGCCGACCAATCCGTTCTGGACCATCGACAACGTGGTCTCGCCGCAAAGCGCTATCCTGGCGGCTCTGTCGCAGTATGAGGCGACGCTGGGCGGGGTGCCGGTCGGCGTGCAGATGGCCTACGGCGGTACGACGGCGCCGGCTGGCTGGCTGCTCTGCTACGGCCAGGCGGTTTCACGCACCGCCTACGCGCCGCTGTTCGCCGCCATCGGCACCGCCTACGGCAACGGCGACGGGTCGAGCAGCTTCAATGTGCCCGACAAGCGCGGCCGCGCGTCGATCGGCGCCGACAACATGGGCGGGTCTGCCGCTGGCAACGTCACCAACGCGGTGTCAGGGGTCAATGCGATTGTCGTCGGCTCCACCGGCGGAAGCCAGAACGCCCAGCAGGATACGCTGACCGCCACCAGCACACCGAACGTCGCGGTCACCGACCCCGGGCACGTCCACAACACCATCACCGCCACCGCGGCGACCGGCGGGCACACCTCGGGCCTGGATGCCACCACCAGCGCGCCATCGAGCAGCACGCTTGCCACCGCGACCGGCTACACCGGGATCTCGCTTTCGGCGACGGTCACGACCACCGTCACCTCGGGGTTGACCGGCGCGTCGCAGAATATGCCGCCGGTGCAGGTCGACAACTGGATCATCTTTGCCGGCGGCTGACAAAGACGGTAACGTCGCGCCTCCCAAAGATCCGTCATTTGACGGTTGTCATGTTTCACCGGGCTTTTACAGCCTAAGCAGTGGAACTGCGGTACTATCGATATCACTTATGAGTAAGAAAGAATCATGAAATACAACTTTGGGTAGATATTGCCAATGTTAGACGCTCGTGAAGATAGCAGAGGACAATCGTTCCCGTCGCATGAGATGCTGCGCGGCACACTGTGCGGCGGCGAGTATTTTTCCCTTCTGGTCAGCGATCTACCGACGCCAGCGATGGTGGGCGAGATCATCCGTACGCTTCAAGTGGCGCATCAGGCGCTGACCGAAGCCGGCCCGTTGCGCCCGGAGCACATTTCCCGGGCCGAACCATAGACCTAAATCCGCGGGTGGCTTTTTGCGCAAGGGAATTACCTAAATGCCTAACAAATTTGCGGCGCTGATCATGATCGAGACGATGGATCCTGGTCTGGCCGATGCCGCGATCGCAGAGGGGTGCAAGACAGCACGCGGCAAGGCATCGATCCGTCGGGCCGTCGAAGCGCTCTTGCCGCCAGACGCCGACTTGATCTTGGTGGCGTCTATCGAAGACGCGCAGCAGCTCATGCTACTGCGCCAGCAAGTCGGGCGCGGCCTGGTTTTCAAGGAGCCGGCCACCCGACCCGCCAGGAAACCCAAGAACGCCAAAGCGCCATGACGCTAATCCGTCACCACGTCACGACGTCACAAGCCTTCAATCGGCGGCAATCCGCGTGCGACCATGACTTTTGTGAAACCTTCCATGGTAATCTCCTGAACCGAGGTGCCCTCGGCATCGGCAAGCTGGCGCAGGCGCACCCAGTCGGCCCGCGCCACCCGCACAGTCAGGGAGACGGTCGCCCCCTGCCCTCGCTTTTTGCGCGCGCCAGCCGCTTCGGCGGCCTGCTTCGGCACCGGCTTGAGAGTGGTGAAGCTCGCCAGCCCGGTCGGTTTCGGTTTCGTGGTCAAGTCCGCAATTCCTTCTCCATCCACTTCCACAACGCGCGTATTTCGGCTGCGGCCCGGCCGTCGGCTTCAAATTCGGTGACCGCTCGCCCGCTTGCCACCGCGCGCGCGAACGCCCGTCGCTCGGTTATCTCGGCACGCGCCACCGGAATGCCGTAACGCTTCAATGCCTTCCGCGCCTCGGCGATCTCCGGCGCCCGGAAGGGACATGCGGACAGCACGAAGGCCGCGGAGACCCCAGCGGCCTTGACGATCGCCACGGCGCTGCCGGCGGCGGCAAGGTCGAAGGCGCTAGGCCGGCATGGGATCAGCACGAGATGCGCCCTGCGGGCGATGCTGGCGGCATCGGGTGTGGCGTGCGGCGCGGTATCGACAATGATCAGATCCATCCGGTCGGCCATCGCCGCGTCTATTACCCGGTCCATCTCGGAGGCTGTGGCCGTGGCCACCACCGGATCCGCACCGCCGCGCGCGTCGCGCCATGCGCCGGCGGATTTCTGCGGGTCGGTGTCGAGCAGGACGACACGCCTGCCGGCCTCTTGCGCGGCGACGGCGGTGTGAACCGCCAGGGTTGTCTTGCCCGTGCCGCCCTTCTGGCTGAGAAACGCGACAACTCTGGTCTGGCTCATAGTGTGACGTCCTCGCGTAGCCACGTCAGTCCGTCAACAATTAATTCCGCCGCGAAATTGCGGCGGCCATCACACCGGCGTTTTCGGCTTCTTCTTCTCGGCGGCCGTCGGTTGGGTCCAGAACTTGACCGACGCCGCATCGAAGAACGTCGCATGTTCGATTGTGGACTGGCCTTCGCCGGGGTCCGACTGGCGCTTCCCGAGCGCGCGGAGCGCGCCCAGGACGACACCCTTGACGCCATCGACCCGCACGTCGTCGTCGGCCGGGATCTCGATCTTCAGGACGATGATCTTGGCCATCAGGCGGCTTTCCCTTTGATTTCTGCTGCGGGGTCGTTCCAGGCGCCGTCCTCCGCGCCATCGGATTGCGGTTCGGCCAGCCGCTGCGCGGCGGCGACGAACAGTGCCGCGATCTGCGGGCGCACCTCCGGCGGGGCGTCCTTGAGGTTGGCCACCACTGACGCCGCCTTGCGGATCTCGCCCAGCTCGCCCGCTGTCGGGCAGGCGATCGTCGCGGCGGTCAGCGCGTTCATCCAGGCGCGTCCGCTCCCCTCGCGCTCGAGTACGGCAAGCACGCGCGGCAGGAAATCCGTATCGCCGGCTGGCGGTTCGCGTGGCTTGGCGGTCGCCGGCTTCGACCCGCTGGGATTATTCGACCCACTGGCAACCGTCTCGCGCGGCTTGACCGTCTTGTTCGTCACCCTCCCCATGATGGCGTCTTCGAGCGTCGACAGCTTGTCCCCGGGTGCCGGGAGAGCGGCCTGCGGCTGCGCCACCGGGGCAGTAAGCTGGCCCTGGCGGTCGAAATCGATCTCCATGTCGGTCATCAGCGCGGCGTTGAAACGCTTCGCCGGCGCGCTCTCGCTGTCGAGGTTGATCCATTTCGCCGTGTAAAGGATCACGCCCTTCAGGATCATCTCGTCGATCCAGCGCGAATTCCACGGGCCGTTCGCCGCCTTGCTGCTTTCCCATAGGCTGACAAGGCGCTGGTGCGGCATGTACCGCCGCGTCACGGTCCCATCGACCCCGGTGATGAAGCAGTAGGCGGCGCGCACCCGGGCGAAAAACTCCGCCGGTCGGGCGATCGGGTTGCCGTGGTTGTCACGCCCGCCGTTCAGCGCTGCGTAGGCTTCATCGACGATGTCGATATCGATTTCGTGCTGGATCCGGTCCTCCTCGCCGCCGAGGACGTGGAAGTTCTCGCCGCGGAAGACGATCATCGCGCGGATCGACTTGATCGCGCCGGTTTCCCGGCCGAGTTTGATGATGCCCTGCACCATCGGTTGCCATGCGACGATGTAGCCGCCGGCCTCGTTGTCGTAGCGCGGCACCAGCGCGCCTTGCTTGCCGTCGGGCAGCAGACCCTGGCTGGCCGCCTTCATGATCGCCACCAGCAGCGACGGGCGCATGTTCTCGCGCAGAAGCTGCGGCTTGGTCAGAACGGCGGTCTTCGCGGTCGCGATGAACAGCGGCAGATCGACGTGATCGGGCAGGACCACCTTCAACTGCGCCTGCGTCGCGGCGGTTCCGAGCCACGCATAGAAGTCGCCCGAGGCGGTGGCCATCTCCTGCGCCGTCATCGCGGGCGGGCGAGGCTTCTTGCCGCCCCGATTGCCGCCACCGCCGCCGGACGGCTGGCCATAGTCAGCCGGCGGGATGTCGTCCCAGTTCGGTGGTCCGTCGCTCAAGCTGCTGCTCCTTGTTGCTGTAGCGCGCCGTAAAGCCGGGCGCACGCTCTTGCGTCGATCAGCGCGTCATGCGCCCCGCTCAGAGGTTCGCCGAAGAAATGGAGATAGCATTCTGCCAGCTTCGGCGATTTCGGCCCCTTCATCCCGCGCGCCAGCATCCTCGGCGACGGCGGCAGGTTGACGATGGGCTTGGCCGCGTTGCAGGTGCAGTACGAGGCGCGGGCCTCGATCGCTTCGATCATGTCACGCTCGATACCGGCGCGTGTCATGGCGATGCGCAGGATGCGACGGTCAAAAGTCTCATTGTGGGCCACGCGCAGCCGCGCCACCGACTGCATCGCGACGAACATCATCGCCGCCGCGCGCTCCGGGATGCCCTCGGCCACCGCCTGCTCGTGCGAGATGCCGTGAATGGCGGTCATCTCCGGCGGGATGGTCCAGCCGTCGGGGCGGACGATCACCGAGACGGCCTCGACCTCGCGGCCGGCGTCGTCCAGCAGAACGAGCGCGAGCTGCACCAGATGCGGCTGCGCGGGATCGTTGCTGCGCTTGTCGTACGCGGGCAGACCTGTTGTTTCTGTGTCCCAGACCAGGGTGCTCACGCGGCGACCCCCAGATATTCCTTCACCTTGTACCAGACCGACGCCTTGCGTTTGCCGATGATCTCGTCCGCCGGCAGGTCGCCGGCGCGCTTGCCCGGATTGGCCTGGGTGAACACGCCGTTGATCGAAAAGCCGGTGCAGATTGCCCGCTTGTGCCCGGCCATCTTTTCTGCCAGCCGGTTCTTGTAGCTCTGCTCGTTCGCCTCCGCGCTCTTGCGGTCAGCGGTGGCGACCAGCAGTCCGGCGCAGATCTCTGGCATTTCGTTGTCGTTCGACAGGTCGATCGGCAGATTGTCCTCCAGCGACGGATACAGCACGGCGAGTGCCTCGGCGGTGGAGTTCGAGCCGTCGACCGAGGGCGGGCGCTGATCGGCGACGCGCTGCCAGAACTCGCCGACGCGCTCGCGGATCAGCGCGATCGTCCGAGGGCGGGCGGCGTAGCGGTAGGCGGGAAGCTGGTTGCCGCCGACCATGCCGGCGATGACGCCCCAGGATGCGCCGAGACAGGCGATCTCGTGCTGCAGTTGCAGCAGCACCGGATAGGGCGGTTCGTCGCTGTTCCAGGCGCGCTTGTGCTGGATCATGTCGATGTTCTTGATCTGGAGCACGCCGGGTCCGCTGAACCCCAGCAAGCGCTCCTCCTCGCCGGGTTCGTCGATCACGAAATCCAGGGAACAGGCCATCCCGGGCGTCGTGTCGTCGATGCAGTAGCCGCCCTTGCTGATGGTCCAGCCGTAAATCTCGGCGGCCATCCCCGCGATCTGCGCCTCCAGCCGCGTGCCGAACCACACGCGCGAGCCCGGGGAGTGATCGACCGGCGGCGGCGGGATGCGCCCGGACTTGACCATGAACAGGGTGTAGGCGGACATCTGGTATTCCGCCTGGACGCCGAACAGGCCGGCGATCTCGGACCCGCCGATATGGCGCGAGCGGATCGCATGCCACTCAGGGCTGTGTTCCTGGATGTCGGTGGTGATCAAGGTATTATTCCCTGGACGACAAACGGCGTGTTGCCGGTCATCTCGCTGGCCCGCGCGCAGGCGGCCTTGGCGAAGCTGGTGATGTCGGCGTGGGCAAACTTCCGTCCAGCGAGCAGACCAGCGGAGCAGGTGCCGTATTCGTCGGTCAGGTCGATGATCGCCAGCGCCATGGTGCGGATCACCGTGGCGCGGTGCACTGCGCCGTAGTCGCGTGCCCAGACGTAGGCGCTATCGAGCGCCTGCTGCCACGTCTCGCCACGGAAATGATGGTAATCTGGCGCGGACATCCCGCTCGGATAGATCCCGAGATAGGCGTCTTTCGTGGACGTCGCAACGTTGAGCGACACATAGGCGGACGGGGAGACCAGCGCGGCCAGCGCGGAGCAGTGCCCCGCGAGGTCAACCACGCTCAGCGCGTCGCCGACAGCGCGTTCCAGTGTTTCCGACATATTAGAGGCTTCTTTCCATCTGTTCGTCGCAATAACGGTCATATGCGTCGTCGTAATATTCGCGGACCGCGTCATCGGTGGCGTCGTGCGCCTTGTCGCTTTCGAACCATGCGGTAAGCGTCGCCACTTCGGCGTCGGTCAGCGGCTCGACGCCAGCATCGACCGCGCCGTCGAGAGAGATGCCTGTGATGGCCGTCTCGTATTCCGCCGCTTCGGCCGGCCAGCCCGGATCGCCGTTCCTTTGGTAGTAACAAGCTGGGCAACCGGGGCTGTAACGGGTGACCTCGAACGCGATCACCACGTCCAGTTCGTCGGTATCGTCACCGCTGACCCGCGTCAGGGTGGTGTAGACGGCAGGTTCTGCCGCACGGCGCTTCATGGAGGGAGCCCTTCGTTTGACGCTAATAGCTATTTCCGTCATGACGTAAATAACCCACCATGATTGGCGGCAATAAATCAGTACGTCAATACGTCGGTCCGTCAAATAACGTTGTTCCCGGGGATTAGTGGCGGATCAGTTACGGACCAGTGGAGGCCCAGATCGCCAATGCCGCCGCGACGACGAGTTCGCCGCTGCCGAGTGCCGATTCGCCGAAGCCGATCGACTGCGCGCCGGCGAAAAGCAGGGCGCCGGCTGCGCACGAAAGAGCCAGCACGGTTGGGACAGCCACTTGCCGACGACTTTGCAGCAAAACGGTAGCGTCACCCGCCAAATCCAGCAAAGCGAGCGGCATTTCTTGCAGTTCACGAATGGCCTGGGCCGGCGCCCCGGCGATCTCGCCGGTTGCGAGCATCATGGAGAGATGTTCACCGACGCCAAGGATGCGCCGGTCGAGGCGACGAGGCCCATGAAGGTCGATATTCATCTTGCCAACCCACTCTCGTTCAGCGCAATTATCACAGTCACGTGACACCGACATGGATGGGGGACTTCCTTGGAAATCGCTCTTTCGCATCGCCGCCGCCTCGGGTCTGTTGCTATCGCTGGTAACCACATCGATGACCATAGTCAACATAATGGCGACAGCCATGCGTCTGCCGGCTGGGCAAAAGGGGGAAACCCCGCGTTCGAGATGCTGTGTGAACGACCGGAACCGTGCCCGTGCGCTAGGCCGTGTCTTGCTGGTGCGCTGATAGGCTAGGGTGGTCCGTGCGGTAGTCCTCCCCCACGTCGAACGGCAGGGAGCCGATCTGCCCACGGAGCAGAAAGTCAGTTGTAAGCTGAAGCTTTGTTGTGATTGTGATGGCCTCGTAGATCGTCATCGTCTCGGCGCCGGCCTCTAGAGCGGCCAGTCGGTTCACTGGGATATCGAACCGCTCTGCCGCGACAGCGCGGGTGTAGCCGCGATACGTCCGGCCCCAGACGATACGGCGACCGATCTTTCCCAGAATGCCGAGGTCGACATCGGCGCGTGTCGGAGCAAAAGCCCGCGCCTCGGGTGTGGCGGGGTTCATCAGCAGCGGCCAGTCAACCCCGATGTGCGGCGCCAGACGCTCGGCCCAGCGCGCGGTCAATCGCGCTTTTCCTGTCCGCAACTTCCATATCTGCTGCTTGTTCGTGTCAACCGCGGCCGCCAGCGACGGATCGTCGATGTGCTGTTTGTGCATCCACTCGGCCAGTCGGTTGGGCGGCGGGCCGGCGGGTTTTTTAGGCGTCCTAGTCATCTCGCGAGTTATCACCCGAAACTTCTTGGCGGTCATTACCCAAACCGTTGACTATGGGTAACCGATACCGTTACCCTGCATGCCATGACGCTCGATGAGTATTTGCGCACGAACAAGCTGACGTCGGCGGAGTTCGCTGTGTTGGCGGGAATCCCGTCGAAACAAACCGTTCACAACTATCGGCACGGCATTCGATTTCCCAACCGGATCAATCTCCGGCGGATCCGCCAGGCCACAAATGGCGAAGTCACTGCCGAGGACTTCGTCAACCAATCGACGCCCGCAGAGCGCGCCGCCGCCGCCGCCGCCTGACCCGCATGGCCGACCGCGATAACGAAATTGTGACTTCGACCATCCGCGCCTGCGTCTGATCACCGCGCCGGCCGGTCGCTGGCTCCTTATTCTGGAGTATTCAAGTGGGAAGAACGAAAACAACGGACGGCGCGGCGCGCAAGCCGGGGCGGCCGAAACGGGAAGTGACGGCGGTCACCAACGTCAATCCCGACGACATCGCGGCCTGCTACACCGACTATGCCTCGATGCGCGGCGACATCGCGCGCATTGGCCAGCGCATCGCGGTTAGCTTCGCCCGGTTTGAGAAACTCGGTGTGCAGTCTAAAGGCATCAAGCGCGCCTACGCGCTGGCGCAGAAAGATCCCGACGTCGTCGCCGCGCAGGTCCGGATGGAAACCGAGTACCTCGCGATCCTGGAAATCATCGATTTCAGTGAGACCGGGCAGGGCAGTTTTGCCGCTGGTCTGAAAGCGGTGGTTGCCAAGCCGTCGCCGGTAGCCGCGGAACGCCTCAACCTCGCCCGCGCGCATGCCGACGGCTACAACACCGGCCTGGCCGGCGGCGACAAGGGCGCCTGCCGGGTTCCGCCCGGCACCGAGGCACATGTGAAGTGGCTGGAGGGCTGGCACGACGGCCATGCCGACCGCGTGGCACGCAAGCCGGACGCCGAGAAAACCAAGCCCGCATCGACCAGCCGCGCGCGGCGTGCGCCCAGCGTTGAACAGGATGTCGCGGCGGCGGCGCACTGAATGGTCGAGGCGCTGGCGGTCGAGAAAGGAGGGGTGCTTTTTCTCGACATAAGCACCAGGACCGGTTTTTGTTATGGGACGCTGGCCAATGTCGAAGCTGGACCGGTGTGGGGCGTGTGGCAGTTACCGTCAGGCGTCAGCGTCACGCTTGGCGCGCGACTGGCCGCGTTCGAAAACGAACTGGCCGACGCCATCTTTGAGTATCAGCCAGCAGTCGTCGGCATTGAGGCGCCGATGGCTGCTGGCGCCGTCGGCAGTGCACATACGGCGGAGCTGCTGATCTGTCTGTCGGGCGTGGCCGAGGCCGTCACGTGGCGGTGGGCGCGCGAGTTCCGTCGCCGCTCGGCGCAGACATTGCGGGCGCAGGTGTGCGGGCGCTGCCGCGTGACCGAGGCGGAAAGCGACGACCGGATCGACGTCAAGGAGGCGATCGTCAAGCCGTGGGTGGTCGCGCGGGGCTGGGACATCACCGACAACAACGCGCGTGATGCCGCTGTGGGCTGGGCGTTCGAGATGGGCATCCGCGCCGACCGACCGAAAACCAGGAAGGCCGGTTGATGGAAAGCGGTGAACTCGCTGCTGAACGTCAGGCGTTCATTTCGCATTTACTGGCTGAAAAGAAATCGCTGGAGCGTTGTCTGGCCGCGGTCGACGCGGCGCTGATGATCTACACGGCGGGCAACGTCGCGCTCGCCCCGCCGCCCAGGCGCGGCAATCCGGTTTCGCCGCCCCTGGTGAACGCGCCCGCGCCGGCCGTCGCGCCACCCGCCGAAACGACCAGCGAAGGCAAGACTATCGTCGGGAAGACGTTCACCCCAGCGCGCAACCGCGTCATCGCCGACGAATGGCCGAAGGGCACGCCGGTCGCTGAAATATACCAGAAGTTGCGGGCGGTGCCGGGCCTGCCGGTGACAATCGAGATGATCGGCCACCAGGCGGGGAAGATGGGCCTGAAGCGGCCTGACGATGATAAGCCGGTCGCGCCAGCCACCGCCCCCCCGGCGAACCGCATGGACACGATCCGCCGGGTTGCCGCCTCGCTGGGCGCTGGCCGCGAACCGGTTGGCATGGACTTCGAGCAGATCCGGCGCTGGGCGAGCGAGCGCGGCATCAACTTCCGCACATGGGACGACCTGCCGGCGGTGAATGAACGGCTGGAGCATCTAGGCCAGCCACCGTTCAAGCGGGACTTCACCCGGCGGTCAGGCGCATAGCGTGCTGATCTGCTGCTGCGTCTGCGGGTCGGACGATTGGATCGGGTGCGCACCGGGCGCAGAGGCACACCCCGGAGAGGCATGCGCGGGGCGTCCCGCGCGCCCGGTGCGAGATGTGCCATTACAGGCGTGGTGCGCCGCGCATCATCCGGCGATCGAACGCGCTTCGGGCGCGCAGTCGCGTGTGCGTGATGACCGCGATGACTGACGAGATCACCAAAGCGGCGAAGGTTCTGGGCGTGGTGCTCAATGCCGGGCAGTTCCGCGCCGTTGGCGAAATCCTCGACGCGATCAAGAAACATCGCATCCATCTGCTGACCGGATATGCCGGCGTCGGCAAGACCGTGGTGGTGCAGGTGGTGGCGATCATCGTCCTGGCGCGCAAGCTGGAGGTCGTGATGTGTGCGCCGACGCACCAGGCGGTCAGTGTGCTCGCCAAGAAGATGCGCATGGCGGGCATCGAGATCCCCTGCCTCACACTGGCCCGGCTGTTGAGCCTGTCGCCGAAACCGCGTGGCGACCGGCTGGTCTTCGTGCGCCGCAAGAACGCAGAGCCGATCGAGGCCGACGTCATCCTGCTTGATGAGTGCTCCATGGTGTCGTCCGACGTGATGGACCATATCCGCGTGCACCTGATTGGCCGCGGGCTGCTCTACTCTGGCGACCCGGCGCAGCTTCCCCCGGTCGGTGAAGACGCGAGCGAGACGTTCGCCACCACCAGCCGCAGCCACCTCGACACCATCGTCCGTCAGGCCGCCGATAATCCGATCATCGCCGCGGCGCACCAGATCCGCATGCAGCAGGGCGGTCCGATCGACTGGTCGTGGTGCCGCGCCGTCAGGACGGAGCAGGGCGGCGTATACCTTCCCGGCGATGCGCTGCACCGCTGGATGCAGAAAGCGTTCACCTCGGCTGAGTTTGCTGCCGATCCGACGTCGTTCCGCTATCTCGCCTGGACCAACCGGCGCGTTGCCGACGTCAACGCCAAGGTGCGCGGCTGGCTGTATGGCGACAACCTGCTGACGCCGTTCGTGCCGGGTGAGCGGGCGCTTCTGCGGGCGCCGATCGTCGATGACGAGCAGATCATCGCCAACACCAACGAGGAAGCGGTCGTCACTGAGATCGAGCACGACGAATACGTCTGGACGGTGGAGAAACGTCAGGACGTGCCGGCATGGTCGCAGACGATCCCGACGTGGAAGATGACGCTGCGGCGCGATGACGAGACGACATTCGACGCGCAGATGGTGCGCGCCACGCATGCCTACGAGGCGGCGCTGAACCGGATCAGGGCCGAGGCGGATCGCGCCGGCGGCCGATGGCTCGACCTGCACGTGATGAAGCAGTTCTTCGCCCGCTTCCAGGCGGTCTACGCGCGGACGGTGCACACCGCGCAGGGCGAGACGCACAAGCACACGTTCCTCGATGTGCCGGACATTCGCCAGCGGGCGCGGGACAATCCGCTGGAGACGCAACAGCTTTGCTACGTCGGCGCGACCCGCCCGACGACGTCGCTGATCCTCGCGGGGGTCTGAAAGTTCATCATGCAGAACATCATCGCGTTCGTCCGCCCGCCCGCCGCGCCTGCCGCGTGGCGCAGTTGCTCAATCGGTTCGTGCCAGCGACACGAAGACTGCATGTATCAGCCGTGCCGGAATGCGCGTGCTGAAGCCCCGGTTCCGCAAGCCGCCGTGTTCGACGTCGAGCGGCGATACTTCCTCGCCGCCGTCGGCCAGATCCTCGCCGCGCCCGACGTGACAGAAGCTGACAAGGCGGCGGAGATCGACGGCACGATTAGCGCGATCCGCCAGATGGCGGCGCTTGCCGGCGTCGATGCCCGATAACGCTCCATTTCGCGGAGAGACGCCGATCTTCGGCGCCGCCCCGCGCGTGCCACCGTCCAACCTGATGGCGGAGCAGGCGCTGCTAGGCTCGTTGCTGTCGAACAACGCAAAGACGGCGGATCTCTGCCAGTTCCTGCGCGCGGAGCATTTCGCCGATCCGATCCATGCGTATATTTTCCAGCGCGCGATGGATCGCATCGCCGCCGGCCAGCTTGCCGACGCGGTGACGCTGAAGAGCGACTTCGAGAATACTGGCGTGCTCGATGACGTCGGCGGCACGAATTACCTGGCGCAACTGTTGAACGCCAACATCGGCTGGATGACGACCGGCACCTACGCCAAGACGATCTACGACACGTGGATGCGGCGCCAGCTCATCAACGTCAGCGAGGACATTGCCAACGCGGCGTTTGGCGAGGAACCCGGCGCTGACGTGACGAAGATGGTCGACAACGCCGCCGAGGCGGTGCTGGCGCTGGGCGGCAACGCTGCGGCCAACCGGGGCACCGACTTTGCCACGGCCGCCGAACGGGCGGTGCAGCGCGCTCTGGCAGCGTGGAAGGGTTCGCCCGGCGAAAGCCGCCTCGACACCGGCATCGGCCCGGTGGACGCCGTCTGGAACGGGCTGTGGCCCGGCCAGCTCTACTACGTCATGGCGCGAAGCCGAACCGGAAAGACGCCGTTCATGATGCAGATCGCGCGCAATGTCGCCCGCACGCTGCGCGACGAGGCGGCGACGACCGGCAAGCCGTCCGGGCACGTGCATGTGTTCTCGCTCGAAATGACCGCTGAAGACCTGCTGACGATCAACCTGGCAAGCGTCACCGACCTCTCGGCCGACCAGATCCGCGGCGGTCAGATCGGTCCCGCCTTTCGTCACGACGACGAAGCGATCCAGATGGCGTCAGGCGCGGCCTGGAAGCAGTTCGCGGTCGACGCGAAGGAACTCGGAAGCCTGCCGATCGAGATCGACGACGCGTCGGAGATGGACCTGCCAGCGCTGGTCATGCGGGCTCGTGCGGTGAAGCGGCAGAAGCACACGCGGCTGATCTGCATCGACTATCGCGAGCTGGTCCGCCGCGGGCGCGAGCAGTCACGCATGCAGTTGCCGGAATGGGTGCCGTATCTTGGCTACCAGCTCAAGGCGCTGGCGAAAGCGACGAACTGTCCGGTGATCGCGCTGGCGCAGATCAACAAGACGAAGTCTGGCGATATGCCAGTGCGCCCGACGCTCGATGACCTGCCGTATGACGGCGGCCAGGCGGCAGATGGCGTGTTCGCGCTGCATCGGCCGGAACTCTACATGCCGATGGAGCAGCCCCGGCTTCCGTCGGGGCAGAGCAAGGAAAAGCTGGCCGACGCGCAGAGCGCCTGGGAGCAGGAGCGCGCCAAGGTGCGCGACGTCGCCGAGTTCATCGCGCTCAAGCGCCGGTTCGGCCCGACCGGAACGCCGGTCAAGCTGCGCTTCAACGGCCCGCGCATGCTGCTGACGGAATGGCGCGAGGACGCGGCCGCCCGGCAGATGTCGCTGATGACGGCCCCGCCTGTCGGGCGGTGGGATGATGTCGAAGAGGGAGAGTTTTGATGGCGACCCGTTCAGATACCTGGATGCCGCTCTATGTCGGCGATTATCTGCGCGATACCGGACACCTCACGGCGGCGGAGCACGGCGGCTACCTGCTGCTGCTCATGCAGGCGTGGACAAGCGGCGGTGCGCTGCCCGCCGACGAAAAAAGACTGCGCGCCATCGCTAGAATGGAACGCGCGGAGTGGAAGCGGGCGCGTCCGGTTCTGATGGGGTTTTTCCATCGCGCGGGCGACACCTTCCGCCATAAGCGGATCGACCAGGAACTAAGCAACGCGCAAGGGATCGTCGATCAACGGAAAACCGCCGGGAAGGCCGGGGCCGACGCGCGCTGGAGCAAAAAAGACGATGGCGGGGCGATGGCGACCGCATCCAAAAAGGATGGCGGGGCGATGGCAAACGCATCCGGAAAAGATGGCGAAACAGATGCGGTTGCCATCGCCCCGCCTATGGCAAACGCATGGCAAAACGATGCACCTTCACCTTCACCTTCACCTTCACCTTCACAAAGGAAGAAAGATTCCGCCTCACTTCGTTCGGCGCCGGCTGCCGCCGCGCCGGGCGAACAGATCGACCTGCTGGAAGCGCTTAAAATCGAGCTTTGGGGGGACGGCCTCGGTATCTTCCGCCGCCTGACCCGATACCCCGAAGATCGGGCGCGTAAGGCGCTTGGCCGCCTGCTGAGTGTGGCGGGGGGCGATCACGCCCTGCTGCTGGAGGTGCTGCGCAAGGCGGAAACCGAGCAGCCTGACGGGCCGATGGACTGGATCACCGCTGGCATCCAGGCGCGCCTGACGCCGCTGCTGACAATCGGCTCCGCCGGACCGTCCGACCCGTACGGCATCCGGGCCTGGATCGCGCGTCAGCCCGACGTGCACCTCGCCGAACACGCCACCAACGGGCGGATGATGTCGTCGATCAACGGCTTCATCGTCGAAGACCTGGCCGAAACGATCGCCAACGCCGCCCGCTTGCCGGAAAGCTGGCGGGGCAACTGGGACGCCATGGGCGCCTGGATGCGCGAGGATATTTTCATCACCGAGCCAGTGCTGTACGGCATCCGCCATCAGGCCGAGCGCATGGGCGGCGAGGTGGTCCGCTCGATCGCGGTGTTCGACGCGACCGTTCGCAACGCCCGGCGGGTCGCCTGATGCGTCCGCACAACCGCGAGCGCGATGAGGCGATCCGCCGACGCATCGATGCCGGCGAGCCTGTGGCGTCGATTGCCGAGGACGTTGGCCTGAAACTCGGCGGCGTCTACTCGGCATCGAAGCGAGCGCTGGCACGAGCGCGCGGCGAGGAGGCATCGCGGCTGGTGCCGAAGCTCGATCCGACGGTGGTCGCGCAGGACCGTTTGAGCGCAGCGAAGCGAGGCGCAGACCGGATCGCAATCGATGCAATGACGCGCGCCGAGATCGCCGCGGCAAAAGCCGAGATGGCGACGACGCCGCTTTATCGGGGCGGCTGGCCATGACGGAGGAGCCCCTGACGCTGGGAAGCTTGCTGGCGTTCATCCGCGAGCGGATGCGGATGAAGTGGGGCGACGGACCGATACAGTCGCCGACCGATCAAGCCTTGTGCCGCTTCTGCAAGATCCCGTTTCCGCAGATGAAGCCTGGCTGGCCGCCGGACCAGGGCGCGTGAGCGGCGACGTTTACTACAATGAAAATGACCCGAATTGCGCGCAGTGGCTTCGCAATCTCTGCGCAGATGGACTTATTCCAGCAGGAGATGTCGACGACCGCGACATCCGCGACGTCCGCCCCAGCGACGTCAGCGGCTACGTCCAGTGCCATTTCTTCGCAGGCATTGGGATTTGGCCGCTCGCGCTTCGCATGGCCGGATGGCCGGACGGCCGCCGCATCTGGACCGGAAGCTGTCCATGCGGTCCTTTCTCCCAGAGCGGCAAAAGACTTGGGTTTGCTGACGATCGCCACCTCTGGCCCGCGTGGCATTGGCTCATCCGCCAGTGCCGACCTGTCAGCCTCGCTGGGGAGCAGGTTGAAAGCGTCGATGGCCGGATCTGGCTCGACGTTGTATCGGCTGACCTGGAAAACTGTGGCTACACCTGCGGGGCGGCCGTACTGCCTTCTGCGGGGGTCGGTGCGCCGAACCTGCGACACCGGTTCTTTTGGGTGGCCGACGCCGACGGCTATGGATGCGGAAAGCAGCGGGACCAGCGCGACGAACGCGGGGCAGACGCTGACGGATGCCGCCCGCACGGCAGGCTGGCCGACGCCCCGGGAAAGCGACTGGACCGGAGCGAGCGAGGCGGCGCAAGCCAGGGGAGCGGGGTCGGATCTGCGCACGGTGGAGAGCACGGGGTTTTCGGCGAAGCGTCTGGCGGCGGGGAAAATATCAGACAACCTGCACTCGGCGACGAAGCTTCTGGTGGCCGGCGAGCCATGGAGCGCCCGGAAAGGTTCCGAGGATGCGCCAGCATCGTTGGAACGGGCGCTACAGCGAGGGTGGGCGACGCCGAACGCGCGGGACTACCGGACGCCGGCGCACCACACCTACGAGGAACGGGGCGGCGGCAAGAAAGGGGAGAACCTGAACCATCAGGTCGCGCACTTCATCCCTGGCGCGAGCTTGAATGGATTGAATGCCGCGACGGCAAGCGGCGGCCTACTCAATCCCCTTATGTCCGGTTGGTTGCAAGGGATACCGCCGGCATGGTTAGATTGCGCTCCACTGCCAACGCGCATGAAGAAGTAAATGGCACCGCCGACGCTACCGGTCCCCGCGAAGAACTGTCTGGCGTGTGGGGCGCCGCTAGTGCGCAAAAGGTGGGAGAACCGAGTTCTAGAAGACCGATCGAACTTTGCTCGTCGGAAGTACTGCAACAGGGCTTGCATGGCGGCGGCGATGGAGGGAGTGATGAGGGCTGTCCCCTCGCCCATGACGAGCCGCGTCCAATCAGGGAAAGCCGCAAAAGGAACGTGCGAGGCGTGCGGGAAAGCGCGATCGAAGGGGCGGCTCTATGTGCATCACATGGATCTCGATCCGATGAACAACAGCCCGCTGAACTTCATGACATTGTGCGGCTCCTGTCACCGTCGCTGTCACTCGCGGAACTTCACGGCGAACGGCACGCAGCGAGTGAATTGCGTGCACTGCGCGCGGCCATCTATCAAGCGGGGTCTGTGCTATACGCATCTCACCCGGTCGGCGAAGTATGGAGACGCCTTGACAACGAAAGTAAGGGTCTCATCAGGTTGGGTTTTGATACGCGAGACTGGAGGCTCGTAAATACATTCCCGCTGGCGCGGCGGGTGCCGGGTGACGTCCTTAAGCTCCGGGCGATCGGGAATGCGATAAATCCGTATCCGGCGGCCGAGGTTATCCGGGCCTGGATGGCGTGCCGACCGTGAGGTTCCGCGCGTCCTGTTCGTAGTGCTTCTACATCTACTGGTGCGTAGCCTTTGCACGCTTGGACGCACGGCGGCGGCGCGTTCCGCTCTCAGTGACGAACTCGACTAGGCCAAGACGTTGCGCGATCTGCCCCAGTGCGAACTTGTTGCGGTGACGCGCCCAGAAGCCGGCGCAGCAGACATCGCGCGTGTGATGGCAGACGCGCCAGCCGTGGAAGCCGCCGTATTTGTCGGCGACGTCGGCCTCCAGCTTGCGAATGTCCAGCGGGGAGTCCGACCGGTAGATGCAGGTCGGGCAGGCGCGCGCCTGGACTTTGAACATCCGCGTCAGGCCGATGCCGGAGTGTGAACTTCTGTCGCGGCTTCGGCGATCTTCAGCGCGGCCAGAATGATGTTGAAGTTGTTGGACATCACGGCGCGAAGGTCGTGCTCGTTCTGCTTGTCGATGGCGCGCTCCATCCGTGTCCGCACCTCGGCATAGTCCTCGGCGTGAAATTCGATCGCCATGTCGCGCCGGGCGTCGAGGCGAGCGGCGTCGATGGCATCCAACACGGTGCCGTAGACGATTCCATGCTCCCAGCTCTCGTGGGACAGAACCTCGCGGCCGGGTCCGTCATTGAGCACTCGATACCCGGCCGGTATGAGGCGGTCTATCAGGTCTTGCCACTGGTCCTGCATCTCTCAGTCCTCCATTATGTCGGTTCAAGCTGTCGACGTCTGGCGGCCAGCGCGCGCGGCGCAGCCTGCCACGCCTCCAGCAGCGGCGACACCCAGCCGGGCACATCCTGGAGACGGCGCTGTCCGCCGCCAGACATGCGGACCTTCCCCCAGCCGCGCACAGTGGCCGGGTTCTGGCCGGTCAGAGCCGCGAACTCCCCGGGCGAGATGCGCAATAGATCGAGGGCGGCGTCGAAGTCGTCGCGGGTCATGTGGCGGCGTCGGCCTCGACTTCGCCGTCCCCGATGGCCTGATCGAAGGTCCACGGACAGGTCGGCGGAAACGCGCTCTCGGGCAAGCCGGTATCGCGCTGTGCGATCAGCAGCGCGTCGCCGTAAGCATCGGTCAGGACTTCGGCGAGAGCGGCCTTGAGGCTGGGGTTTTTACGGATAAGCCGCGCGATGCGTCGACGTTGCTCGACAATGGTCAGACGCCAGCTATTGCCGCGGTGGCTGGGTTGGTAGCGCCATTTCAGCAGGTGGGCGAGCAGCACGGCGAGGCGGTTGGTCAACTGCTCCTGCGCGCCGCGCCCCATGCTCTCGATTTCCTCGGCGATGTTGGACCAGTCCAGTTCCGCGGCCCGGCCGGCGCGTAGCAGAATCGCCTGCTCCTTGGTCCAGCCGTAGAAGTCTCGGTCGTAAAGGTCGCTCATCCGAACCAGTCTCCAAGCACCTCGGTGAACGTCAGGGTGTTGATATCGACGCGCGGCTGTTCGCCGAACCGCGCCAGAGACCTTGCAACAAGTCTGGCGGATCGCCGCGACTCATCGGCGATCATGCCCGCCAGGGCCGGACGCAGGCTTGGACTGTCTTTCAACGAGATGGCGATATCCTCCCTTGCACGGTCGATCGATGCCATCCATCCGTTGCGCGGGTCGGCCGCGGGCGAGGCTTGCAGCTTGATCAGATGCTCGATCACCGTGGCGATATGGCTCCGCAGTGCGGAGCGTTCGGACCGGCCCAAAGTCTCAATCTCCTCGGCGATGTTCGGCCAGTCCAGTTCGGCGTCGTTGACCAGATCCCCAGCCGCGCGACGGCGCAGCAGATGGCCCTGCCGGTCAGCCCAAAGGGCGATGTCGGTTTCGTAGTCGCTGCTCATGCGTCCCCCCATTCGTCTCTGCCGCGCGTGGCGATATAGGCTAGGCGGT
>Ga0302279_10001432_pt1 | contig 33658 bp, 20 predicted proteins | sample III_Bog_N3_3_FD_194541 | JGI IMG/M metagenome (GOLD analysis project Ga0302279, IMG submission 194541) | Peat permafrost microbial communities from Stordalen Mire near Abisko, Sweden - III_Bog_N3_3 | ecosystem: Environmental > Terrestrial > Soil > Wetlands > Peat | place: Sweden: Abisko...
CCGCCGTCGCGACGACGCGTCGGGGGGCCGCGTCGCGCCCTCGATCGAGGATCACGTAGAGCGCCGCGAGCACGACGAGCGCGCCGGCAGCCATCGGGTGAAGGCAGGCCACCGCAACGGCCAGGCCGGACGCGCGGGATAGCCCGTTGAGACGCGGCCGAGGTCCCTCTGCGCCGACGATCTCCGCCAGCGCCAAGAGCACGAGCGGGACGCAAAGATAGAACTGAAGGAACCCCATGAAGACGGTGGGGCTCCAGACGATGAGCGTCGCGAAGACCGTCGTGACGGGCGGCTCGCGCGACGATGCGCGACCGTGCAGCGCGTCTGTCAGTCGCTGGAACGCGAAGAACGTGAGGACTGCGAAGCCCGTAGCGATCGTTCGGGAGGCCGTCGTGATCGACGCGAGCCGAGAGAGCGCGGCCACCGCGAGATACACCGTGTCATACGGTTGCAGTCGGGGCGGTGAGGCGTAGAAGTCACGGAACGGAAGGCTTGGGGACGTGAGGTCAGCGAAGAGCCGACCGCACGCGAGATGCTGCGGCAAGTCCGCCCCGGGCACGACCGGGAGGAGGCAGAGGAGCCCGACGCTGACCGCGAGACAGGCGAGGGCGGCCGGATGAAGCGGCCACCGCACCGTCGGAGCTGCGACGGGAGGGATCCCGATCGCCTCGACCGACGTCTTAGGAGCCGGAACCAGAGCCTAACCCGGACCCATGCCCGGACCCGTGACCCGAACCGTGACCGGAGCCATAGCCGGAGCCGTGCCCCGACCCGTATCCCGAGCCATGACCAGACCCGTACCCCGAGCCGTAACCAGACCCGTACCCCGAGCCGTAACCTGACCCGTACCCCGAGCCGTAACCGGACCCGTATCCCGAGCCGTAACCGGACCCGTATCCCGAGCCGTAACCGGACCCGTACCCCGAGCCATAACCAGACCCGTATCCCGAGCCGTAACCAGACCCGTACCCCGAGCCATAGCCGGAGCCGTATCCCGAGCCGTAACCAGACCCGTACCCCGAGCCATACCCCGAACCTGGATCGACTACGGAGCCGGCGCCCGACCCACCGCCCGTCCCGTCGCTTCCTGACTGCCCGGTGCTGCTCTCGCCGTCTCCGTCCTCGCCTATGGGCGCGATCGTCTGGCCGCCGCACGCTTCCGCGAACAGCGCTGCCGTGGCCGTCGCGAGCACGAACGCGCTTATCCATCGTTGCATCGACATGAGAGTTCGTTTCCGGGGAGGGTTCACGGCGAGCAATGTGGGCGGCACGTTACCACGCCGTCGCCTCGCGCGGCACTCGCGCCGCGTCGCGCGTCAGGGGGGCCCGCTGAGCACGCCGCAGACCCCTGCCGTGCCGCCTCCACCGCACGTCTCGGGCGCGACACACGTCCCGCACTGAATCTCGCCGCCGCAGCCGTCGCCTGCGGGGCCACACTGAACGTTCAGCGTCGTGCACGTCACCGGGGTGCACTTCGGCGACCCGCACTGACTCGGGGTTCCACCCCCGCCGCATGTCTCGGGCGCGGCGCACGTCCCGCATTGCAGCTCGCCACCGCAGCCGTCGCCTGCGGGGCCGCACTGGAACCCCTGCTTCGCACACGTGAGCGGCGTGCATGTCCCCGGGGGGCCCGTGAAGCCGATGCTCTTGAGGTCGAGGCCGCCGACGCATGTGTAGGAGATGGCGTAGTCGTATCCGTAGAGCGTGATCCCGAACGGCTGGCTGCCCGTCATCGCGTGGACGCCCGCAAGCACCGGGATCTGCGCCAGCCCGTACGTCCCCGCGCCGATGGCCGTGAGCGCCGGGATGGCGGCACCGTCGAGGAGGACGGATGCGCCCGCGGGGGCGATCACGTCGACGTAGTCGTAGGCGTACGACGACGGTGTGTAGAACGTGTAGGCGGAGAGGTACTGCGCCGTCGGCACGGCCAGGGTCATGTTCGCGTCGCCGAGGCATTCGGCATCGGTCGACGAACCGGCGAACGGGCACGCGTTGGTGGTCGGGTTCGGGAAGGTCGCGGGGTCGTACTGCGTCCCGGCGAGCGTTCCCCATGCCTGCAGGTAGTGCGCGAGCAGGACCGGCTCCGACGCCGTAAGGTCGAAGCTCTTTGCGGTCGAGAACTCGAAGACCTGGCCTGCGGACAGGGTCGGGACCGTCGCGATCGTCGGGTCCGAGAGGGTCACCGTGGTGCCGTTGACGCCACCCACGATCTTCCATCGGTCGACGTCGACGGAGGAGCGCTTCGTGTACTTCTCACATTCGTAAGAAGTGCCCCACGCGGCGGTGGGAATGAGCTGTGCTTCGAAGTGATCGCCCCCGGGCGCGGTGTCGGGGACGGTGGTCGCGCCTGACCCACCGAAGGCCGCGACGGGCTTGTTCGCGCTGATCGTGGCCCCCGTGATGTCGGCCAGGCTCGCGGCCTCCGCGATCTCCACGACGTCCCCCTGCCCGAGCGTGAACGTGGCCGTGCTCCCCGCCGCGATGGCCGCGACCGTCCCGTCGGCCGACGCGAGCGTCGCGACCGGCACCTGAACCAGCACGGTGGTGTTCGGCTGCGTGCCGACGACAGCAAGGAAGCCCTGTCCCTGTGGCGGGGTCGTGTCGACGGCGGCGTTGTACGTGTACGAGACGACGAAGTACGACTCCGCGAGCGTGTGCGTGGGCAGGAGCAGCGCGGCGCTCCCCGTAAAGGCCTCGGCCGCGTTCACCGGGTTGTACTCGTAGGCGGCGATCGGGACGGTCGACCGGAGGTGAAACGCGCTGCCGGCCTGGGTCTGCGTGAGGCGGTTCCGGACGTTCGGCACGATGAAGGTCGCAGCAGAGCCCGGCGCTACGCTCTGGGTGCCGATGACACCGGTCGTGTCCTCGAGAGTCACCACCGCTATGGCGCTCGTCGACGTGTTCGATGCGACCACGCCGAAGGACCCCTGGAAGTAGCCGGGTCCGTCCTCGGTGTTCCACAGGTGCACGGGCCAGAACTCGCAGCCCTCGCTCGAGGTGCCCGTGAGCACGACGTCGCAGGCGTTGGCGCAGTGATCGCCCACGCAGACCTGCCCAGCCGAGGCGTCGCATACGGTCGTGCCGGAGCACTGGGGCGTGCAGGCTCCTGCGACGCACGTGAGGCCCGCCCCGCACGCCGCGCTGCACGATCCACAGTGGTTTGCGTCGGTCAGCAGATTCACGCACAGAGTACCGGAGGAAGAGCCGCATGCGCTGAGCGGAGCCGTGCATGCGGAGCCGTCGCCTCCGCCGTTCGCCCCGCAGACGTACGGCGTTCCGCCCCCTCCGCAGCTGTCGGGGGCGGTACACGTCCCGCACTGGATAGCGTTGCCGCAACCGTCGCCGATGGGGCCGCAGCTCGCGTGGGCCGCCGCGCACGTCGTCGCGACGCACGCCCCGGCCGCGTCGGTCCCCGCCTCCGGGGCGCCGCCGCAGACGTTCGCCTTGCCCCCTCCGCCGCAGGTCTCGGTGCCCGAGCAGGTGCCGCACTGCATGGTGTTTCCGCAGCCGTCTCCCTGAAGCCCGCACATGGCGCCGAGCGCCGCGCACGTCTTCGGGGTGCACAGGCCGTGCGTGTCTGCGTCGTCCTGGTTCAGGACGCCCGACTCTCGATGGGCGACCGTCCCGTCTCTCGACGTTGCGTCGGGCGCTCCCGCTTCGGAGCCGAAGTTCGGGAACACGCTCGACGACGTTTGCCCGCACCCCGCGAGGCTCGCGACGACCAGGCCCACCAGGAACGCGAAGCGAGCCACGTCACACCTCCGGAGCAGAGTGTACGATACGGGGGCGACGGCCACTACCCGCGGGTGTGCGATGCGGAAAGTCGGCCTCGGTGATCAAAACGCCACGTCGTGGCCATCTACTCGAGAAATGATGGTTGGCATCGCCCTCACGACCACCAGGCCGCTCGTCTCGCGTGAAGCGCGGCTTCGGATGGCCGTCGACGCGCACTACGACGTGATCTGGCGTTTCGTGCGTCGCATGGGGGTCCCCGAGGAGGGGGCGGAGGACGCCGTGCAGCAGGTGCTGCTCGTCTTCGCCCGCAAGCTCGACACCGTCGAGCCCGACGCCGAGCGCGCGTTCCTGCTCGGTACCGCGCTCCGGGTGGCCGCGGACGACCGCAAGCAGCGCGCCCGCAGGCGAGAGGTCACGGACGACCGCGCGATGGGAGTCCTACCGTCCGCCGCCGTCTCCGCCGACGTCGAGCTCGATCGGCTGCGTGCTCGGCAAGTCCTCGACGAGGTCCTCGATCGCCTGCCGACCGATCTCCGGACCGTCTTCGTCATGTGCGACCTCGAAGAGCTCACGATGAGCGAGGTCGCCCTGGCCGTCGGAATACCTGCCGGCACCGTGGCGTCGCGTCTACGGAGGGCACGCGACGCGTTCGAAGCTCTTGCAGCGGAGGCGCGAGCGCGTCTGGCGAAGGCGGGGCATCATGAGTGAGCTCGGGCCCCGCGGCAAAGGCGCGCGCGACGCGCAGGACACGTTCCTCCGTGAGCTGATGGCCGCGGGGCGAACGGACCATCCGCGCGGTGGGGCGAAGGCTCGCGCGCTCGCGGCCGTAGTGCCCGAGCTGTCTACCGTGTCGGCGGTCGACGCCTACGTGCGACCACGACGGGTGCCAGTGTTCGCGACGATGGTTGGCTACCTGCTCGTCGCCGCCGTGCTCGTCGTCGGCATGGCCGCGCGTCGACAGCAGGATCTCCGCGCGACCGACGCCGCGATTGCCGACGAGATGGCGGTCCAGATGGCGCGTTACGACGCGCTCCAGGTGGGGCTCGAGACGCAGACGGAGAGTCTCGAGAAGCTTCGGACGACCCTCGCGTCTGTCGCGTCGGAGGCGCACGAGGCCTCGCCGCCGCGAGCGATGGACGAGCCTCATGACGCGACCGTGCGATCGCAGGCGCTGGGCGCCGGCGCCGTCCGCGTGAAGGCGAAGCGCGCGTGCGACTGCACCCCCGGCGACCCTCTCTGTAGCTGCATCCCGTAACGAAACGGACCCGCCCGCGTGAGGCGTGCGGCGACAACCCCCATGGGCGGAGGCGACGATGGTCTCATCGAACGAGAGCTCGGTGCTCTTCTCTTTGCGCGAGCTGATGACGCTCGAAGAGCAGCGTATCCGTGACGAACGCATTGCGGAGGCGCGTCGCCTGGCGCGTGTATCCGAGGCGGCAAGCGAGGAGGACCAGCAGAGGCGCCGCGAGGACCTTGCGCGGCAAGAGGTCGAGCAATCGCGTCGCATCGCGGAGGCGGAGCGCGCGCGGGCGGAGGCGGCACGTCTCGACGCGATTCGCGAGGGGGAGCTCCTGAGAGTCTCCCGAGAAGCGGCCGGGGCCCTGCAGATCGCCACGCTGCGGGCGGCGCAGGAGCACGAAGAGCGCCTCGTTGCGCTTCGTCGCGGCGCCGATCGCAGGCGCCTCGTCGGTCTCACGCTCGGCATGGGCGCCGTCTTCGTCTCGGTCGTGGTGGCGGTCGGCCTCGACGCTTATCACCGGAAGGCAGCCCTGGCGGTCGAGGTTGCACACGCCGAGCAGGCGTCTCTCGAGCAGGCCGCCCTCACCGCGCAGCTCGAAGGCGCGCTCGCGAGGCAGGCGGAGGAGGTGACGCAGCTGCGGCAGGCGGCGACCGAGACACACGCGTCTCCCCCCTCCGTCGCGTCGCCCCACGCCCCGCTCCGCCCCGCGCCGCCGCCGACGCGCACGTCCGCCCCTCGATCCACGGGCGTCGCGGCCCCGCCGAAGAGCCCCGCGCGGTCGTGCGCGAATGACCCCGATCCGCTGTGCGGGCTGCCGGCCACGACCTCCACGCGGTAGTCGCCAAACCCAGTACCTCTCCCCCGCAGACTTCACCCTCCCCAGCCCTCCCTCTCCCTAAAGGGAGCTGACCATTGGTCTCAAGAACCGTCGCCAAAACGACGGTTCTTTCCTTTTGTCGCCGTGGCGGCACGCGCCGCCCCGCCCCAATGAAGTGAATTCATTGGGGCCCCACCCCACGCGGCGCCCGGCGTCGCCGGGCTTGGTTTCGATTTGGCGACACTTCTTCAGTGTGCGCGAAAGAACGAGGTCGAGTCGCGTGCGTGTCCCCCCTAACCCGGCCTTCCCCCGAATCGGGGGGAAGGAGCGGTCGCGGATCGCGGTCTCCCTTTCCGCCGATTCGGGGGAAAGGGACGGGGATAGGGGGTTTCGGCCGTGCCGCGGGGACTTCCCGCAAATGAGACCCGTGGTCAGCTAAAGGGAGATGGAGGGAGCCCGGAGCGTCGCGATCTCCCCTTCGCCCTTCAGGGAGAAGGGGTCGGGGGATGAGGTCTGCGCGGTAGCGGGAGCACCCACCGCGCCCGGGGGCGCACCCACCGAGCCCCCGACCGCGTCCGCCGACCCAGCTATCGCGTTAGCCGAGCCCCCGATCGCGTTAGCCGACCCAGCTATCGCGTTAGCCGAGCCCCCGATCGCGTTAGCCGACCCAGCTATCGCGTTAGCCGAGCCCCCGACCGCGTCCGCCGAGGCCGCGGATGCCCGCTCCCGGGTTGTCGGCGCGCGCCTCCGCTGTTAGGAGCTGCCACTCTGAGGAGAGATCCCCTGACTTCCGCCCGTCCCCACTTCAATTCATCGGGCGCCTGGGTGCGCGATGCGCACGGCCCAAGGGTCGCTCCCGATCCCTCCAGCGAGGCGTTTCAGGCGGCCCTTGCGAGCCTCGAGCGCCCCGTGGTGGTGGTGCAGCACGACGGACGGCCGGCCATCGGTCATGGCGGTCGCGTCGACCTCGGGGTCACGGCGCGCGGCGACTCGCTCCCTCTGCTCGCCTACGTCCCCCCGCTCGCCCCTGGCGACCTGGGAGACCCGACGTTTCGCGCCGATTACGGCGTCACGGCCGCCTACGTCGCGGGCGAGATGGCCAACGGTATCGCGTCCGAAGCGCTCGTCATCGCCGTCGCCCGTGCAGGGTACCTCGGGGTGTTCGGCGCGGCCGGGCTGACGGTCGGTCGCGTGACCGAGGCCATCGGGCGCTTGCAGGCAGACCTCGCCGATGCGCCCGGAGCCTGGGGGGTGAACCTCATTCACTCGCCGGACGACCCTCGGCTCGAGATGGACCTCGTCGACCTCTTCCTGGCGAAGGGGCTTCGATTCGTCAGCGCGTCGGCCTACCTCGACCTCACGCTCCCTGTCGTCAAGTACCGCGTCGCCGGCATCCACCGCGACGATGCGGGCAGGGTCGTGGTCCCGAACCGGGTGATGGCCAAGGTCTCGCGCGTCGAGGTCGCCACCCGCTTCCTCGAGCCGCCGCCGGAGCGCTTCCTCGCGGAGCTCGTCGCGGCAGGCACGATCACGTCCGAGCAAGCGGACATCGCGCGCACCATCCCGATGGCCGACGACGTGACCGCCGAGGCGGACTCGGGGGGGCATACGGACAACCGTCCGCTGGTGCTGCTCCTGCCGGCTCTCTCGGCGCTGCGTGACGAGATCTCGCGCGAGCACGGCTACGAGACGCGCGTGAGGGTCGGCGCCGCGGGGGGGATCGCGACCCCTGCGTCGGTCGCGTCCGCGTTCGCGATGGGGGCGGCGTACGTCGTCATCGGCTCGATCAACCAGGCGACGCTCGAAGCAGGCACGTCCGACAAGGTGCGCCAGCTCCTCGCGGCCGCCGCGCCGACCGACGTGGCGATGGCCCCCGCCGCCGACATGTTCGAGATGGGGGTGAAGGTGCAGGTCCTGACGCGGGGGACCCTCTTCGCGGTGCGGGCGACGCGCCTCTACGAGCTTTACCGGGCGCACGATGGGATCGCGCAGCTGCCGCCTCCCGTGCGCGAGGAGCTCGAGAAGAAGTTCTTCCGGAGCACGCTGGAGGCCGCCTGGGAAGGGTGCCGCGCCTTCTTCGCCGAGCGCGACCCGTCGCAGCTCGAACGGGCCGCCCGGGAGCCGCGTCACCAGCTGGCCCTCCTCTTCCGCGCGTACCTGGGGCAAGCGTCGAAGTGGGCCAATGCGGGCGTCCCCGACCGAGCGCTCGACTTCCAGATCTGGTGCGGCCCCTCCATGGGGGCGTTCAACGAGTGGACGCGCGGGAGCTTCCTCGAGGCGTGGGAGAACCGTCGCGCCGTCGTCATCGCGAAGAACCTCCTCGTCGGCGCCGCCGTGCTCACCCGGGCCGCCGCGCTCCGCAGTCAGCTCGGGGCGTTGCCCGCAGGGGCCGATCGCTTCGCGCCGCGCTCGCTCGACGCGCTCGACGCCCTCGTGAAGCCGCGCACCGAGCTCCGCGACGCGGACGCACCCCCCGCGACGAGCTCGGCGACGCCCGTGTCGCCCATCACGTCGAGCGGACACCGCGAAGACGAGCCCATCGCCATCGTCGGCATGGGGGCGATGTTCCCCGACGCACCGAACCTCACGGCGTTCTGGCGCCTCCTCCGCACCGGGCGCGACGCGACGGGTGACATCCCCGCGAGCCACTGGTCGCTCGCCGACTACTACGACGCCGACCCGCACGCGCCCGACATGACGTACGCGAAGCGCGGCGCGTTCCTCGGCGCGCACCCGTTCGATCCCACGGAGTTCGGGATTCCGCCGACCGTGCTCGAGGCGACCGACACGGCGCAGCTCCTCGGGCTCGTCGTGGCGCGTATGGCGCTCGACGACGCGGGGTACGGCGACGGGCGCGCATGGGATCGCAGCCGGGCGAGCGTGGTCCTCGGGGTCACGGGGACGACCGAGCTCGTGGTGTCTCTCGGTGCGCGGCTCGGGCATCCGAAGTGGCGGCGGGCGCTGCTCGAGGCCGGCGTCGATGAAGCGACCGCGGCCGACGTCGTGGAGCGCATCGGCAAGTCGTACGTGGGCTGGCAGGAGAATTCGTTCCCCGGGCTCCTCGGCAACGTCGTGGCGGGGCGCATCGCGAACCGGCTCGACCTCGGCGGGACGAACTGCGTCCTCGATGCCGCGTGCGCGAGCTCGCTGGCGGCGGTGCACCTGGCGGTCCTCGAGCTTCGGGCGGGGACGAGCGACGTCGTCCTGACGGGCGGCGTCGACTGCATGAACGACATCTTCATGCACATGTGCTTCAGCAAGACCCCGGCCCTGTCGTCGTCTGGGGACGTGCGCCCGTTCAGCGACAAGGCGGACGGCACGCTGCTCGGCGAAGGGCTGGGCATGGTCGTGCTGAAGCGTCTGTCGGACGCCGAGCGCGACGGCGACCGCATCTACGCACGCATCCTGAGCGTCGGGACCTCGAGCGACGGCCGCGCCAAGAGCGTCTACGCGCCGCTCCCCGCGGGCCAAGCACGGGCTCTTCGCGCAGCGTACGCGGGGGCGCACGTTCGCCCGAGCGACATCACGCTCCTCGAAGCGCACGGCACGGGCACGAAGGCGGGAGACCTGGCCGAGTTCGAGGCGCTCCGCACCGTGTTCCGCGAGGACGACGACGGCCCCGCGTGGTGCACGCTCGGGACCGTGAAGTCGCAGCTCGGGCACACGAAGGCCGCCGCCGGATCGGCAGGGCTCATCAAGGCGGCGCTCGCGCTGCATCACAAGGTGCTTCCGCCGACCCTCAAGGTCGCGCAGCCGCACCCGTCGATGCAGCTCGCCGAGAGCCCGTTCACGCTCAGTGCCGTCGCGCGCCCGTGGCTCTCGCGAGACAACGCCCCTCGAAGGGCAGGGGTCAGCTCGTTCGGCTTCGGAGGGAGCAACTTCCACCTCGTGCTCGAGGAGCAGGCGCGGTCGCGGTCCGAGGTGGCCTGGGACGCGTCGGTGGAGATCCTCGCGCTCGCGGCCGCGGATGCGCCCGCGCTCGCCGCCGCGATCGACGCGTTTCTCGGCGTGCCTGACGACGCGCGCACGGCGGCCTTCGCCCGGTCGCGGGAGACGTTCGACGCGCAGCGTGCGCACCGGCTCGTCGCGGTCGTGCTCGACGGGGGCGACACGCGCGCGCTGCTCACGTCGGCCAAGGACGCCATCGCCAAGAGAGCCGACGCCGCGTTCACGCTCCCGGGCACGCGAGACGGCGCCATTCACTACGCCACCGGCCCGGCCTCGGGGGAGCTCGCGTTCGTGTTCCCCGGGCAAGGGGCGCAGCACGTGGGCATGCTGCGCGAGCTCGCGTGCCTGTTCCCCGAGCTGCTCGAGGCCGTCGAGGGGGCCCCCGATGTGGCGCGCGCGATCTATCCGCTCGCGACGTTCGACGCTGCCGAGGAGGCCCGTCGTGAAGCGCACCTCACGCGCACCGACGTCGCGCAGCCCGCGATTGGGCTCGTGAGCCGAGGGCTTCACGACGTGCTGGCGGCGCGCTTCGGCGTGAGGCCCGCGATGGTGGCGGGTCACAGCTATGGCGAGCTCACGGCGCTCTACGCCGCGGGTACCCTCACCGCAGAAGGGCTCGAGGCTGCGTCCCGCGCGCGGGGCTCGCTCATGCTGGGCAACGGTGAAGACCGCGGGACCATGCTCGCCGTTCTCGCGCCCCTGGCCGACATCGAGGCACTGCTCGAAAGCGAGCGTCTGGACCTCGTCCTCGCGAACCGCAATGGCCCTCGGCAAGGGGTGCTCTCCGGCTCGCGTGTCGAGATCGCGCGCGCCGCCGCCGCTTGCGAGGCTCGAGGGCTACGCACGGCTCCACTCGCCGTCGGCGCGGCGTTTCACAGCTCACTCGTAGCTCCGGCCGCCGTCGCGTTCGCGGCTGCGCTCGAGGGCATCGACTTCCGCCCCGGAGGCATCCCGGTGGTCGCGACCTCGACGGCCGACGCGTACCCGTCCGACCCCGCCGCGGCGCGCGCCCTACTCGCGGAGCAGCTCGCGCGGCCCGTTCGCTTCGACGAGGTGATCCTCCGCCTGCACGCGCTGGGGGCACGGACCTTCGTCGAGGTCGGCCCCAAGTCCGCGCTCACGGCGATGGTCCGCGCGATCCTCGGCGACAGGCCCTTCACCGCCGCCGCGGTCGACGCGGGGGGGCGGTACGGGGCGCTGTTCGATTTCGCGCAGGTCCTCGCGACGGTCGCGGCGTCCGGTCACGCGATTCGACTCTCGGCGTGGGAGTCGGCGCGCGCCGCGGCCCTCGTCCCTCGCAAGGCGAAGATGTCGGTCCCGCTGACGGGGGCAAACTACCGCGCGCCGGTCGCGGCCGCGGCGCCGTCGGCAGCGCCCCGCCGGGCCGTGCCGCGACAGCCTCCCCCCGCGTCCCTCTCTTCCTCTCCCTTGCCTGCAAGGAGCCCCGTGACGTCACCGATTCCCAAGGCGACACCGCCAGAGACGCCAGTCTACGAAGCGCCCTCCGATGGCGCGCTGCGCGCCCAGCAAGAAGGCATTCGCGCGCTTCAGGCGATGCAGGAGCAGACCGCGCGCGTCCACCAGATCTTCCTGGAGGGGCAACGAGCCGCGCACCAGAGTCTCCAGGCGCTGCTCGGTTTCTCCGCGGTTCCGTCGGCCAGCGACGCCCCTCTCTCGGCCCCTGTGACGGCGTTCGAGCCCGCGCCATTGCCGTCCGTGCGCCACGCGCGCCCCGCACAGGCGGAAGAGGAGGTTGCTCCGGCCCCCGCGCCCGCTCCTGCAAGGCAGCCGGTCCCCGCCCACGACACGGTCGACGTCGTCGCGACGCTGCTCGCGGTGGTTGCGCAGGCGACCGGGTATCCCATCGAGACCCTCTCGCTCGACATGGGCATGGAGGCCGACCTCGGGATCGACTCGATCAAGCGGGTCGAGATCCTGTCGATGCTCTCGAAGCGCGTCCCCGGCGCTCCGTCCGTGAACCCGGAGAAGCTCAGCGCGCTTCGCACGCTCTCCGACGTCGCGCGCTTCATCGACGCGTCGCGCGCGGCGCCCGCTGCCACGGCGCACGGCGCGCATCCTTCGAACGGAGCCACGAACGGCACGTCCAACGGCCACGCGCATGCCTCCGCGGCACCGGCGCACGTGGCGTCGATCGACGGCCGCGCGGTGCTTCTCGAGGTCGTCGCGCAGCTCACCGGATACCCGCTCGAGAGCCTCGCGCTCGACATGGACATGGAGGCGGACCTCGGGATCGACTCGATCAAGCGGGTCGAGATTCTCTCGATGCTCACGAAGCGGATTCCCGGCGCCCCGTCGGTGAACCCCGAGAAGCTCTCGAAGCTTCGAACCCTCGAGCAGGTCCTCTCGTTCGTGTCGCTGCCGCCCGATGCGTCGCCCGGCATCGTCGTGGAGCCAGCCCGGACGAACGGTCACAACGGTGCCGCCGTCGCGGAGGAGCCGCTCGCGCACGCCGACGCTTCGCTCCATCGTCGCGCCGTGGCCTCGGTCTCCGCGCCGGCGTCCACGGACGGCGCTCTCGTGCTCCCTGAAGGGCCTGTCGTCATCACCGCCGATGCCTCCGGTTTCGCGGACGCCCTCGCGCTCCGGTTCATCGCGGCGGGCCGGCAGGCTCGCGTGGTTCGACCCGGTGACGACATCACCGGTCCCGTGGCGACGCTCGTCCTCCTCGCGCCCGACGACCCGACGTGGGCCGCGCCTTCCGAGACTCACCTGAAGGCGGCGCTGGGGCTCGCGCGGACGCTTGGGTCGCGCCTTCGTGAGGCCGGCACGAGCGGCGCAGGCGGGGCCTTGCTCGTCGCGGTCTCTCGGCGAGACGGCGCCTTCGGGCACGCGACACGCGCAGCGCGCTGGAACCCGATGCAAGGCGGGCTCGCGGGGCTCGCGAAGTCGGCGGCGTACGAGTGGCCGGAGGTGAGGTGCCGGGTGATCGACGTGGCCCACACGTGGTCGCTCGAGGCGGGAGCGCGCGCGGTCGTCGCCGAGCTCGCCCAGCACGGCCCGCGCGAGGTAGGTGTTGGACCGGCCGGTCGCGTCACGCTGGCGCTGCGCGCGGAGGAGGCTCTGCCGCTGCCGCATCGCTTCGCCGCAGGCAGCGTCGTCGTCGTGACGGGCGGCGCACGCGGCGTAACGGCGTCGTGTGCCCGCGCGCTCGCGCTGCGTACGGGCGTCGGGCTGGTGCTCCTCGGTCGATCGCCGGAGCCCGTGAACGAGCCGTCTTGGCTCACGCCGGCGCGGACGGAAGCCGAGATCAAGCGTGCGTGTCTCGAGAATGCGCCGCCGGGCGAACGCCCGAGCCCCAAGGCGCTCGGGGAGGCGTGCCACGCGGTCCTGGCCGCGCGAGAGATCCGTGCGAACCTGCAGTCGCTCAAGGACGCCGGGATACGTGCTGCCTACCGGTCGGTCGATGTCCGCGACAGCGCGTCCGTCGGGCGAGCTCTCGAGAGCGTTCGCGCCACGCTCGGCCCGATCGAAGGCATCATTCACGGGGCCGGCGTCGTTCGCGACAAGCGCATCGAGGACAAGCGCGACCTAGACTTCGATCAGGTCCTCGATCCGAAGCTCGCCGGGCTGCGCGCGCTTCTTCACGCCACCCGCACCGACGACCTCCGGTGCCTCGTCCTTTTCGCCTCGGCAACGGGGCGGTTTGGTCGTCGAGGGCAGTCCGACTACGCCGTCGCCAACCAGGCGCTCGTCTCGGTCGCGCAGGCCGAGCAGGCGCAGCGTCCGCGTTGCCGCGTCGTCGCGCTCGATTGGGGGCCATGGGAAGGAGGGATGGTCACGCCCGGCCTTCGCAAGGAGTTCGAGCGCGAAGGGGTCCCGCTCATCGCGCTCGGCATGGGCGCAGACGCGATGTGCGACGAGGCGCTGACCGCCCCCGGTGGGCCCGTCGAGGTCGTCCTCGGCGCGGGCTTCGGCAGCGAGGAGACCGCCACGTGGACCCTCGCTGCGGCATGGCATCTCGACCCCGCGACCTTCCCTGTGCTCCGCGACCACGCGCTCGCCGGGAAAGCCGTGCTCCCGCTCGCCGTGACGATGGAGTGGTTCGCGGCGGCGGCGACGGCCGTCACCGGGCTGCCTCTTCGTACACTTGAGGACCTGCGCGTGCTCCGTGGCGTCACGGTCGGCAGCGAGCCGTGCGACGTCTCCGTCTGGGTCGGTGCGAGCCACGAGGGCGAGGCAGTCCGAGGCGTGCACGCTTCGGGCGAAGCGCGCGTGACTCTGGAGCTCCGAGGGACCGCCGACCAGGTCCACGTTCGCGCCGTGGCGACGCTGGGCGCGTTGCGCCCGGCCCCGCCAGCGATGACGCCTCCGGAGCTACTGCGCGCGTTCCGTACGCCGATGGACCGCGTCTACGCCGAGCAGCTGTTCCACGGCCCGTCTCTCGAGGCCATCCGATCGGTCGACGGCATCGGCGAGGCGGGCATGGTGCTCCGCCTCGGCGCCCATGCCACGTCGGAGCGTCTCTTGCCCGGCGCCGCGCTCTCCTGGGCGCTCGACCCCCTCGTCTTTGACGGAATCTTTCAGGCGCTGATCGTGTGGTGCATCGCGCACCTCGGGGCGCCGTCGCTCCCGAGCCGCGTTGCCGCGCTCGAGGTGTTCGCGCCGATCGAATCGCCCAGCGTGCGCGTCGTCGTCAAGGTTCGGTCGGTCGAGGGGCTCGTCGTGAGCTCGGACGTCGACGTCCTCGACGATGCCGGACGAGTCCTCGCGCGCGTCAAAGGCTTCCTCTGCACGGCCAGCCCCTCGCTTCATCGCGCGTTCGCGACCGAGCCGACCCAACTCTCCACGCTCCCCACGGCATGACCGGACCCCGCTCCATCGCCATCGTCGGCGTGGCGGGGCGCTTTCCGGATGCGCCCGACGTAGCGACGCTCTGGGAGAACATTCTCTCGAACCACTCGGCGGCGCGTGAGGTTGGGAGCGCCCGTTGGCCCGTGCCGGCCCATGACATCGTCGACCCGAGCGAGGAACGACGCACGGACCGCGCCGCGCACGGCAAGACCTGCCTGCTCGACGACTTCGAGCTACCGGCGTCGGACCTTCGGCTCCCGCTCGGGTGGCTCCCGCGACTGAGCCGCCTCGCGCGGCTGACACTTCGGGTCGGCCTCGACGCCTGGAGCAGCGTTGCGACGAAACCTGCTCCCGAGCGGACGAGCGTCATCCTGGCAAACATCGTCCTTCCGACCGACGGCGCGTCGCGGCTGGCCGAGGAGATCTTCCTCGGTCCCGCGGACCGCGCGATCGAGGGGACAGAGAGTGCATTCGACGGCGAGCCGCTCGACGCTTTTCCGAGCGCGGTACCCGCGGGCCTCCTGGCGCGCGCTCTCGGGCTGGGAGCCGGGAGCTTCACGCTCGATGCAGCGTGCGCCTCCTCCCTGTACGCGATGCACCTCGCGTGCGCCGATCTCGAGGCGCACCGAGTCGATGCGGTCCTCTGCGGCGGCGTCTCTCTCCCGCAGTCGCTCTACACGCAGGTTGGCTTCACGGAGCTCCACGCGCTGTCGAAGAGCGGTCGATGCGCCCCCTACGGCGAGAGCGCAGACGGCCTCGTGGTCGGCGAGGGGGCCGCGATGGTCGTTCTCAAGCGTCTCGAGGACGCGCGGCGCGACGGGGACTCGGTCCTCGCGGTGATCCGCGGGATCGGGCTGTCGAACGACGTAGGCGGGAGCCTCCTGTCCCCCGAGTCCGAGGGGCAGCTCCGCGCGATGCGAGCGGCGTACGCGCAGGCCGGGTGGCGGGCCGACGACGTCGACCTCATCGAGGGGCACGGGACGGGGACTCCGCGCGGTGATTCGGTCGAGCTTCGCAGCCTCGCCGCGCTCTGGGACGGGCTGCCGGCGCGTGGCTGTGTGCTGGGCTCGGTGAAGGGGAACGTCGGGCACCTGCTCACCGCCGCCGGCATCGCCGCCGTGAGCAAGGTCCTGGGCGCGTTCAAGGCGAAGACCCTGCCCCCCTCCGCGCATGCGACGCCACCGGCCGCGGAGCTGCTCGATGGCCCGTTCCGCGTGCTCCCGTCCGCCATACCTTGGGAAACGCGCGGCGCTGGCCTGCCGCGTCGCGCCGCCGTCTCTGGCTTCGGCTTCGGGGGGATCAACGCGCACCTGCTCCTTGAGGAGGATCTCCCGGAGTCGCGCGAGGCCGTGGTCCCCGTCCGTGTCCAGTCACCGGCCGTCGCGTGCGACGTGGCGATCGTAGGCCTTGGCGCGCACTTCGGGCGCCTCGATTCGCTCGCCGCGTTCCGGGATGCCGTGCTTCGGGGCGAGCCTATCCTTGACGCTCGACCCCCGGACCGCTGGCACGGGGTAGACACGACCCTCGCCTCTCCTCGCCTTCATCGGCTCGGCGAGCTTCGAGGCGCCTGGATTCAATCGATTGCGCTCCAGGCGGGGCGCTACAAGGTCCCGCCGAACGACGTGCCTTCGTTGCTCCCGCAGCAGCTTCTCATGCTGAAGGTGGCGGGCGAGGCGCTCGACGACGCTCGGAGCCTCGGGATGGGTCCGCACCTCCGGGTCGGTGTCGTCGTGGGTCTCGGTCTCGACCTCGAGAGCACCTCGTTTCATCTGCGCTGGCTCGCCCGGGTGCGCGTTCGGCGCTGGGCCACGAGCCTTGGGCTCACACTAGGCGACGACGATCTGGAGGCGTGGGCCGACGAGCTGAGGGAGGCGCTGGCGCCGCCGCTCGACGCGACCAGGACGATGGGGGCACTGGGCGGCATCGTTCCGAGCCGTGTGGCGCGCGAGTTTCACCTAGGCGGTCCAAGCTTCGCGGTCGCCAACGACGAAGCCTCCGGGTTGCGCGCGTTGGAGGTCGCTGTTCGGCTCCTGCAGCGCGGTGAGGTCGACGCCATGGTCGCGGGGGCCGTCGACCTCGCAGGGGACGTCCGTACCGTGTCCGCACGGAGCTCGCTCCGACCGTTCTCGCCGTCGAGCCACGCACGCCCTTTCGACGCGCGCGCCGACGGCCCGAAGGTAGCCGAGGGGGCCGCGGCCGTCGTCCTGAAGCGACTCGAGGACGCGGTCGTCGCGGGAGACCGTATCTACGCCGTCGTCCGCGGCGTCGGCATCGCCTCCGCCGGCGCCCTGAATGTCGCGAGCGCCGCCGAGGACGCCTACGTGCGAGCCGCCAGCGCGGCGTACGCGGAGGCTCGGGTCACTGCGACGAACATCGGTCTCGTCGAGGCGCACGGCAGCGGCTCGCCGGACGAGGACGCCATCGAAGCGCGCGCGCTGGCCCGGATCTTCCAGGCCGGACACGCCGGCTCACGCCACACCGCAGTCTCTGCGCTCGCGGGTACGCTCGGCCAGGCGGGCGCTGCCGCGGGGCTCGGTGCCCTCGTCAAGACGGCGCTCGCGATGTTCCACCGCGTGACGCCGCCACTCGGCGACATCGTCACGCCGAGCACCGCGATCGACTGGGACGAAACCCCGTTCCACCTGCCGCGAGCGGCCGCCGCGTGGCTCCGGAACCGCGCAGACGGTCCGCGTGTCGCCGCCGTGAGCTCGATGGGGTTGGACGGCTCGTGCATTCACGCTGTGCTCGTGGAGCCGGACAGCGCCGAGGGGACGGCGACGTCGGTCAGTGTCTCGCGGGCGCGCGCACGCGGCGATCGCCATGCGGCGCTCTTTCTCTTGCGCGGCGGCACCGAGGGCGAAGCGAGCGCGCCCCGCCTGCGCGCCATGGCGGCCGGCACATCGGACCTCGAGCGCCTTGCCTCCCGCTGGCACCGCGCAACCCGTGACGTGCGGGACCAGGTCGGCAGGGTCACGCGCGCAATCGTCGCGGTCGACGTGCCGGACCTCCTCGCTCAGCTCGATCGGTCATCCGTGCCGGCAACGCGCGTGCGCGGCGAGCTTGCGTTCGTGTTCCCTGGCTCCGGCAACCACTTCGTCGGGATGGGACGAGACCTGGCGCTCGCCGTTCCGAGCGTTTACCAAGCCCTCGACGAGGAGGTCATGCACCTCGAAGGCCATCTGCAGCCGCGGTGGGCCACGCCTCGGCGCGTGTCGTGGGCTGTCGACTGGGAGTCCGACGCGCTCGCCGCGTTCGCCGCGAACCCGGAGAGAGTGATCGTCGCGCAGGTCGCCCACGGGGTCGCGGTGCACGACGCTCTCCGCTCGCTCGGAGCTAGCCCGGACGCGTACATCGGATATAGCCTCGGCGAATCGACCGCGCTGTTCGCGGCGAGAGCGTGGAGGGATCGCGACCTCATGTTCGCGCGCACCCTCGCGTCGCCGCTGTTCCGTACGCAGTTATGCGGACCGATGACGCTGCTCAAGGAAGCCTTCGGTGACGCCGCGGACTGGCGCGTCGTGATTGTCACACGCCCCGCCACCGAGGTGCGCGCGGCACTTTCAAGGAGCGCGGCATTGCTCATCGTCAACGCGCCACGAGAGTGCGTCATCGGTGGCCTCGGGTGCGATGTAAGCGATACCGTCGCCCGGCTCGGCTGCGAAGCGATCGCTCTCGACTCGGTGCCGACGGTTCACGTGCCTCTCGTCCTTGCGCTGCGTGACGCGTACCGGGCCCATCATCTGATCCCGACGACGCCCCCCGAAGGGGTACGCTTCTACAGCGGAGCCTGGGGCGCGGCGTATCAGCCGACGGAGTCGACGGCCGCGGACGCAACCACCGACAACGCCGTGCACGGCTTCGACTTCCCGGCCGTCATCGAGAAGGCATGGGCGGACGGCGTTCGGATCTTCGTAGAGGCCGGCCCGCAGGGGTCGTGCTCTCGCATGATTGGCCGCATTCTCGAGGGGCGTGAGCACCTCGCGGTGAGCGCCTGTCGCCGTGATCAGGACGGCTTCCGCGCCTTACTGCTGGCGGTCGCGCGACTGGCGGAGGCGGGCGTACCTGTCGACCTGGGCGCTCTCTATGGCGACAACGGGTCGACGGCCGAGACGGGGCGGCGCGCGACTCTTCCGGCGGTGGTCCTCGGAGGTGCTCGGAGCCCCATTCCGCTTCGCCCACGCCAGGCCTCGCACGTCGCCGCCGTTCGAACGGGATTACCGGCGGCTGGCGCCGCTCACGTTCTGCCCGCGCGTTCGGGTCGCGTCGCTCGCGGCGTCAGCCTCGACTCGTTCTTCGCGGCAGAGCGCGCCACGGCCTCCGCTCACGAGACGTTCCTGAAGGTCGCCGGAGAGGCGGCATCGCTTCAGGCGCAGCTACTGCTGCAGGAGCAGCGCACGCTCGCGTCGCTGCGCGGATCCAGCGACGTCGCGGTCGCCGTCGACCCACCTCGCTTCGACCGCGCCGCGTGCCTCGAGTTTGCCATCGGCAAGCTGGGCGCCGTTCTTGGCCTGGCATTTGCGGACGTCGATACCTTTCCCACACGCGTGCGGTTGCCAGACGAGCCGCTCATGCTGGTCGACCGTATTCTCTCGGTCGGGGGCGTCATGGGGACGCTCGGCCCTGGGCGAGTGGTCACCGAGCACGATGTACTCGAGAACGCGTGGTACCTGGACGGGGACCGAGCCCCCGTGTGCATCAGCGTCGAGGCGGGGCAGGCGGACCTTTTCCTCTCGGCGTACCTTGGAATCGATCGCGAGACCCGAGGGGAGCGCGTCTATCGACTCCTCGATGCGAAGATCGCCTTTCACCGCGACCTGCCGCGCTCCGGCGAACGAATTCGCTACGACATTCGAATCGACCGGTTCATTTGCCAAGGCGACACTTGGCTGTTCTTCTTCGGCTTCGACGGCACTATCGGGGGCAAGCCCTTCATCACGATGTCCGAAGGGTGCGCGGGTTTCTTCAGTGCCGAGCAGCTTGCCACCGGCCGCGGAATCGTCCCGAAGGCGGGTACCAAGAAGCCGTCGATCGCAGGCGAGGGCGCGCTCCGCGAACCGTTCCGTCCGCTCGTGTCCACGACGCTCGAAGACTCGGGTGCCCTGTCCGAAGAGCGCGTCGACGCCCTCCGTCGCGGGAACCTCGAGGCGGCGTTCGGGCCCGTGTTCGCCGGCAAGACGTTAGCCCCGTCCCTGCGCTTGCCTGGCGGCCGCATGAAGCTCGTTCATCGGATCGCATCGATGAACGCGACAGGTGGCGAGGCCGGGCTGGGAGAGGTGACGGGGGAGGCCGACGTGACGCCCGACGCGTGGTACCTCGCGTGCCACTTCATCGACGATCAGGTCATGCCCGGGACGCTCATGTACGAGTGCTGTCTGCACACGCTTCGAGTGCTCCTCTTGCGACTCGGCTGGACCTCGAGCGACGCCGGGGCGGACCTTCACTACGGCCCCGTCGCGGGTGTGCGGAGCGAGCTACGCTGCCGAGGGCAGGTAACGCGCGAGACTCGGACGGTGCGGTATCGGGTCGTCATCGACGAAATTGGGTACGACCCCGAGCCGTACGTCCTCGCCACGGCCTCCATGTTTGCCGACGACAAGCACGTCGTTCAAATGGACGGCATGAGCGTGAAGCTGCGCGGCCTGACGCGCTCGCTCGTCGAACGTGAATGGCAGACGCCCCTCGAGACGCTCGCGACGTCATCGGAGCCCGCGTTCGACCGGACGAGGGTCGTTGCATATGCCGACGGAAAGCCCTCGGAGTGCTTCGGGGATCGATATGTCCCGTTCGACGACGTGCGGAAGCTCGCGAGGCTTCCGCGCGACCCGTACCTCTTCCTCGACCGCGTCCTTTCGGTCGATGCCGCGCCGTGGGTCCTGCAGCCTGGCGGCTGGGTCACGTGTGAGGTCGACGTCGCGCCGGACGCCTGGTACTTCGGCGCGGGCCGCCAGGGGACGATGCCGTTCGCCGTCCTGCTCGAGGCCGCGCTTCAGCCCTGCGGCTGGCTCGCGGCGTACCTCGGGTCGGCATTGCTGAGCGAGACGGACCTCAAGTTTCGCAACCTCGACGGCCACGGCACGCAGCTCGCGGAGGTTCGGCCGAACGCCGGGATGCTCACGACGCGCGCGCGTCTGACGAAGACCTCGCAAGCGGGCGGAATGATCCTCCAGGAGTTCGACATCGAAGTGCGCCAGGGACGGGAGCCCGTCTATGTCGGGCAGACGGGGTTCGGCTTCTTTCCGGCCGCCGCGCTTGCGGCGCAAGTCGGTATCCGTGGTGCTTCCGCGTGGCCTAGCTCCACCGCCCTCGCGCCGTTCGATCTCCCACGAGTCGGACCCGTTTCGCCCTGGGCTAGAGAGCGCGTCCCGGCGGCGACCCCCGGGTTGCCCGGGCTCGCCCTGTCCGGCGCCGCGCTCTCGATGGTCGATCGGATCGAAGGGCTCGACATCTCGGGCGGCCCGGCGCGGTTGGGGCACGTCGTCGGCACGAAGCGCGTCGACCCGAACGAGTGGTTCTTTCGCGCGCACTTCTACCAAGACCCCGTCATGCCGGGGTCGCTCGGGCTCGAGGCCATCCTCGAGCTCCTCAAGGTGTACGCGCTCGAGCGGTTCCCCGCTCTGCGCGATACCCACGTCTTCCAGGCGATGGCCGTAGGTCAGCTGCATCGTTGGCAGTACCGCGGGCAGGTCGTCCCTTCGAACGAGCGAGTCGTCGTCGAGGCGCGCGTCACATCGGTTGTCGACGGCCCCGAGCCGCTCATCGTTGCCGACGGTCAACTCTCGGTGGACGGCAAGACGATCTACGGGATGAAGGACTTCGCCGTGCGGCTCGTGCGCTCGGTGGGCCGGTAGCCATGGGCTCCGGAATGCGTTGGAGCCGCGTTTGCGTCGAGGCCATCGGCTACGAGCTTCCGAGCGAGAGAGTCACGACGACTGCGCTCGAGGCGAGCATGGGGGCGGTCTATCGCGCCCTTCACCTCGAGCCTGGTCAAGTCGAGGCGCTGACGGGCATTCATGAACGTCGCGTGTGGCCGGCGGGGACGTCCATGGCAGACGCGGGCGCCCTTGCCGCGAAGAAGGCGATGGATCTGGCAGGAGTGACGGGGAGCGACCTGGGCGCCGTGATCTATGCGGGTGTCTGCCGGGACAACCTCGAGCCTTCGACCGCGTGCGCCGTCGCGGATGCGATCGGAGCTGGCGGCGACGTGGTCATCTTCGACGTATCCAATGCCTGCCTCGGCGTCATGAACGGGATGGTCGAGCTCGCCAATCGAATCGAGCTCGGCCAGGTGCGCGCGGGCATCGTCGTGTCGACCGAGAGCTCGCGCGAGATCGTCGAATCGTCGATTGCTCGAATGGTCGCCGAGCCAACGATGGACCGCTATCGTCTCGGCCTGGCGACGCTCACCGGCGGCTCGGGTGCAGTGGCCGTCGTGCTCACGGACATCGAGTCGTCCTTCTCCGAGCGTCGCCTCGTCGGGGGAGCCGCCGTGGCGGCGCCAGAATTCCACCGAATCTGCCGATGGGGTCCCGTGCGTGGTCTTCTCGGTGAGACCTCGAACGTTATGGACACCGATGCGTCCGCCGTTCTCGAGCATGGCGTGGCGCTTGGTCGCGTGACGTGGGGTCGACTCCTGGAGGCGACGGGCTGGCGACCGGGGGACGTCGACCGCGTCATATGCCATCAGGTTGGCTCGGCCCACCGGAGCGAGGTCCTGACAGCGCTCGGCATCGACGTCGCGCGCGACTTTTCGACGTTCGGCACCCTCGGCAACATCGGCACCGTATCCGTTCCCATCACGGCGGCTCTCGCGCACGAGGCCGGGTTTCTTCGCAAAGGCGATCGCGTCGCGATGCTCGGCATCGGGAGCGGCCTCAACTGTCTCATGCTGGGCGTTCAGTGGTGACCAAGATGACCTTCGACATCACCCCGTTTCGAAGTCTTTACCCGTGGGAGAGCCACCACGTCGACGTGGGGCGTGGCGTCCGGATGCACTACCTCGACGAGGGGGCAGGGGAGCCGCTCGTCATGCTGCACGGCAACCCCACCTGGTCGTTCTACTGGAGGCACCTCGTCGCGGGTCTGTCGTCGTCCTACCGAACGATCGTCCCGGACCACGTAGGGTGCGGGCTGTCGGACAAGCCGGGCGACGATCAGTACGAGTACGTCCTTCGTCGCCGGGTCGAGGATCTGGAGCTCCTGCTCGAGTCTCTCGGGATCACGGACAACATCACTCTGGTACTGCACGACTGGGGCGGGATGATCGGGCTCGCGTTCGCCACGCTCCACCCGGAGCGCGTGAAGCGTCTCGTCATCCTGAACACGGCGGGCTTCGGCCTCCCGGAGGGGCGAAGGCTGCCGTGGCAGATCGCCATGGTTCGCTATCTCCCGGTGTTCCCCGTGCCGGTGCGTGGGCTCAACGCCTTTTCTCGGGGCGCGAATCGACTCTGCTCGACGCGCCCGGGTGGGCTGAGCCCCCTCGCTCGGCGTGCCTATCTGGCGCCGTACGACTCGTGGGCGCACCGCATCGCCGTGCAACGATTCGTCGAGGACATCCCTCTGCGGCCAGGTGACCGGAGCTTCGCGCTCGTGGAGCGCGTAGCGCGCGAGCTAGGGCAGTTCGCAAAGGTGCCTCTGCTCGTGTGCTGGGGGCGTCGCGACTTCGTCTTCGACGACGCCTTCCTCGCGGAGTGGAAGCGTCGGCTTCCGCACGCCGAGGTCAACGCGTTCGACGACGCGGGGCACTACGTCCTCGAGGACGCGCACGAACGAATCATCCCCCTGATGACGGACTTTCTCGCGCGCAACCCGATCGCGCAGACTGCGCCGTGAGCCCAACGAACCCGATTCTGTCGGCGAACATCGCGTCTCACCTCCCGGTGATGGCGCAGGCTGCCCCGGATCGCCCCGCGATCATCGCGCCGGTACGCGAGAACGGCCGCGTCGAGTGGAAGACGCTCACGTTTCGCGAGCTCGATGCGAAGAGTGACCGCTACGCCGCCGGCTTGTCCGCCGTCGGGGTGGGGCGGGGCGTCCGGACCGTCGTGATGGCCCCCCCGAGCCTCGACTTCTTTCCACTCGTCTTTGGTCTCTTCAAGGTCGGTGCCGTCATGGTGCTGATCGATCCGGGGATCGCACGTCGAGCCTTGCTCGCGTGCCTCGAGGAGGTCCGGGCGGAGGCGTTCATCGGCGTCCCTCGAGCGCATCTGGCACGGCTCCTTTTTCCGCGCCCCTTTCGGAGCGTGAAAGCGCTGGTGACCGTCGGCCGACGCTTCGGCTGGGGTGGTCATACGTTGCGTGAGGTCGAGCAGCTCGGGGAGGCGCGCCCGCACGTCATGGCGGAGCCCTCGGTCGATGAGACCGCTGCGATCCTTTTCACGTCGGGCTCGACGGGTGTGCCCAAAGGGGTCGTCTACACGCACGACATGTTCGATGCGCAGGTCCGCATGATTCGCGCGACGTACGGCATCGCGCCCGGAGAGATCGACCTGCCGACGTTCCCGCTCTTCGCGCTATTCGATCCGGCCCTAGGTATGACCGCGGTGCTCCCCGACATGGACTTTCGGTTTCCGGCGAAGGCGAACCCCGCGAAGCTGATCGAAGCGCTCACGACGCATCACTGCACGAACATGTTCGGATCCCCTGCGCTTCTCGACAACCTCGCGCGCTTCGGCGTCGCGCGAGGCGTTCGGCTCCCGGACCTTCGGCGCGTCCTTTCTGCGGGGGCGCCCGTGCGTACGGACGTGCTCGAGCGAATGAGCCAGATGCTGTCGGTCGACGCGGAGGTGTTCACGCCGTTCGGCGCCACGGAGTCATTGCCCGTCGCGAGCATCGGAAGCCACGAGGTGCTTCGTGACACCGCCGCGGGTGCCGCGGCGGGTCGAGGAGTGTGCGTGGGCCGTCCGGTGGACGCCTCGCTCGTCCGGATCATACGAATCACGGACGAGGCGATCGCGGACTGGTCGGACGACCTCGTAGTGCCGGTGGGCACCATCGGAGAGATCACGGTGCGTGGTCCGGTGGTCACGCGCGAGTACTTCGCCCGCGCCGACGCGACGCGACTCGCGAAGATCAAGGACGGTGAGGCTATCGTTCACCGCATGGGCGATGTCGGGTCGTTCGACGACACGGGCCGGCTGTGGATGTGCGGACGAAAGAGCCACCGCGTGGAGACGTCGAATGGAACGCTGTTTACCGTCCCGATCGAAGAGGTGCTCAATGTGCACCCGAACGTTCGACGGACGGCCCTCGTGGGGGTTGGCGCTCGCGGACAAAAGGTACCTGTCGTCCTCCTCGAGAGGGAACCGGATGCGATCCTGTCGGACGCCGATCTCGTTCGTTCGATCGCGGGGCTCGCGGGCATCCATGACGTCACCCGAACGCTGTCCACGTTTCGCGTCTATCCCGGAGCCTTCCCGGTCGACACTCGTCACAACGCGAAGATCGAGCGTGAGAAGCTCGCGCTGTGGGCCGCGAAGCACGTGCCCGAGGTAACGTCGAGGTGAAGGCCCTCGTGACGGGAGGCGGCGGCTTCGTCGGAGAGCATCTGGTGAAGGCGCTTCTGTCGAGGGGCGATTCGGTCCGTCTCCTGGCGCGCGGGGACTATCCGGCGCTCGCCGCGCTCGGGGCCGAAACGCGGCAGGGTGACGTACGCGACGCGAGCGCCGTCGCGCGCGCCACGGAGGGCATCGACGTAGTCTTTCACGTGGCCGCGAAGGCGGGAGGGTGGGGCAGCGCGCGCGATTTCGAGAGTATCAATGTCACCGGCACGGAGAACGTGATTGCGGCGTGTCGAGCCTCCGGCACGGAATCGCTCGTCTACACGAGCTCGCCGTCGGTCGTACACGCGCATCGAGACATCGAAGGGGCCGACGAGTCGCTCCCGTACGCGACCCAATTCACGGCGCACTACCCACGCACAAAAGCCCTCGCCGAGCAGCTCGTTCGAAAGGCGTCGAGCCCTGGGCTTCGGACGATGGCGCTGCGGCCGCATCTCATCTGGGGACCCGGAGATCGCCATCTGCTGCCCCGCCTCGTGGCACGCGCCAACGCGGGGCGACTTCGTCAGGTGGGTTCCCGCGACGTCTTGACCGACACCATCTACATCGACAGCTGCGTCGACGCTCACCTGAAAGCCGCCAAAGCGTTGCATGTGAATGCAGGGTTGTCCGGGCGCGTGTACTTCGTGAGCGATGATTCGCCCGTCGGTCTGTGGACGATGGCGGGGAGAATGCTGGCTGCCGTCGGCGCTCGGCCCATTGGCGCGCCCATTCCTAGTGGCCTTGCGTATGCCGTAGGCGCGACCCTTGAGGCGGTCCATGGAGCGTTCGGTCTCGCGCGCGAGCCTCTCATGACGCGGTTTGCGGCGAGCCAGCTGTCGCACGCGCAGTGGTTCGACATCGGGGCCGCGAAGCGCGATCTCGCGTACGTCCCGCGTATTACGATCGAGGAGGGGCTCGCTCGATTGGCCTCCGCGTCGCGTGCGGCGCTGCACCCAAGGTAGTCGCGGCCAGCGCGTGCCATGATACGCGTCAATGCCCTCGAAGGAGCTCGCGCCGCCCGTCGCCGTGGACCCGGCGGTTCGGCTGACCCGCCGGCGCAAAATAGTCGCGCTTGCCGCTGCGGCCGCAAGTGACGTCGCGCAGGTCGTCTTCTCCCCAATGTTCGTGGAAGGGGCCGGATCCCCGTTCGAGTTGGCGCTCGACGCCGCGACGGCGGCCGTGATCCTGCTGATCGTGGGCTTCCAGTGGCGGCTCGCCCTGGCCCTCGCCGCCGAGCTCGTTCCCGGGGTAGATCTCTTTCCGACCTGGACCGCCGTCGTCATGAGCTTGCCGTCGCGTCGCTGACCTCCGCCACTTCCGGCCATCGCGTGCTAGTTCGATGCGCGATGTCTTCGCGTATGTCGGTCGTGCCAAGCATCGTGCCCCTCCTCGTCCTGGTCCTTGCTCTGGCGGGGCAGATCAAGGAGCCGCTCGCGACGATGGCGCTCGTGGGCGCGGGTCTCGTCGTGTTCTGGGGGCTGGGCCTCGTCGCCGCCATCGCCATTCAGATCGCGCGAAGAGCGTCCTACGCGCCGCTCGTGACCGGACTCGTGTTCTCCTGCCTCGCGTGCGCGGCTGCGCTCGCGCTCGTGTTCGACGCGCCGCTCTGGGTCCGCTGGCGCGCAGAGCCGGCGATACTTGCCATCGAGCGCTCTCGTGCCGACTCGGGCCACTACCCGACCAGCAATTCACTCGACGGAGACTTCCCCACGTCTGTGCGAGCGACGCTCGACGCGAGCGGTCACTGTTTGTACAAGCCGCGCGGCGCGTCCTACCACCTGGCCTGTTTGGGCGTGCCGTTCGCGCGGTGCGGCTACGACGCGGCGAACCAGCGCTGGTCCGGTTGGGAGTAAAGTCATGGCGGATGTGTTCGTGACCTGATGATGTCGATTCCCGCAGACGGCACTGCCGAACGATGGGCCTGGGACCTGATTCACACCACGTCGCTCGCCGCGAAGCTCGCGCCGCCCGGCGTGCCCGATTGCTGGGAGACCGACGCGCCGGCTCGTCGCCTTGCGCTGCCGGGTCGCCCCGCGGAGCTTCGCCGTGTTGCGAAGGCGCCGAAGACCCGCGGGCTCGGGAGCGCCGCTGGGCGCGCGCGGATCCTCCACACGTTCCTTCACCATGAGCTTCAGGCGGCCGAGCTGATGGCCTGGGCGCTCCTAGCGTTTCCGGCCGCGCCGCGCGAGCTCCGCGCTGGGCTGGTTCGTATAGCGCTCGACGAGGTGCGGCACATGGGGCTGTACGCTACTCACATCGAACGCCTCGGGTTTCGAGTGGGTGATTTCTCTGTGCGCGACTGGTTCTGGGAGCGCGTTCCCGCGTGCACGGACACCGCTTCCTTCGTCGCGACGATGGGTCTAGGCTTCGAGAGCGCAAACCTCGAGCATTCGGCCGGATTCGCGGCACGCTTTCGGACTGCCGGCGACGAGGAGGGGGCGCGTGTTCAGGAGCTGGTGGGCCGCGAGGAGATTCGACACGTGCGCTTCGGCGCCCGGTGGTTCGTGGAGCTCAACGGCACGCTCTCGTTCGACGCGTGGAAGGCGTCCCTTCCGCCACCGCTCTCGCCGATGCTGATGCGTGGCCATCCACTCGCACGGGAAGCCCGTCTACGCGCCGGCTTTTCCGAAGAATTCCTCGTCGCGCTCGACGCATGGCAACCAGAGTAGCCTGGGTGCTGAACCTCGACGCGGACCTCGAGCTCGGTGCGCGAGGCAACTACGCTTCTTCGGCCCGCACGCTCCTTGCGATGGCCCCCCATGTTGAACGGCTGCGCACGTCTTTGCTTGGTCCGGAGGACGTGATCGTGGACGAAGGGGCGCCGCGCGGCGCAGCGACGGGCCTTCCGGGCCGCGCGTTCTGCCCCACGCCGCGCGCCATCGCGTTGCTCGCGACGGCGGGTGCAATCCCGGAGCCGCACCCGCCTGTCGAAGTGCTTCGCCGCGTGAACTCGCGCGCATTCGCGAGCTCGCTTGGCGCGACGCTTCCAGGTGCGGTGTTCGTGGAGTCACTCGATGGGGCGCGCGTCGTCCTCGCGAGCGCGCCTGCTCGCGCGAGTGCCTGGCGCGTGAAACATGCGTTCGGAATGGCCGGACGCAATCAGCGCGTGATCGCAACGTGGCCGGTCGACAGAGACGACGAAGTCTTTCTTCGGGCAGGGCTCGCGCGCGGCGGTTTGCAGATCGAGCCGCACGTCGCGATCGACGAAGAGCTCGCGCTGCACGGGGTGCTCGCCGTGAACGGATCGCTTCGGGTGGGCGGCATCGTGCGCCAGCGATGCGACTCACGAGGCGCGTGGTTGTCCACGGAGCGCGTGGACCACCGTGCTCTGTCGCCGCGCGCCGTGGCCGACCTGCTGCACGAGGAGGTTCGTTCGGTCGCGCTCGCACTGTGCGAAGCGGGCTATTTCGGCCCGTTCGGTGTGGACGCCTATTCGTACCGAGACGACATCGGCTCGACGTACTTTCAACCGCGTAGCGAGATCAATGCTCGCTATTCGATGGGCTTCGCGGTTGGCTTTAGGGACGCACTTTGACGGCCGTGATGACGTGCCGTCCGTGCCGGTCCAGCACGAGGTCCACCCGGGGCTGTACCGCGGTTCCGTCGACCCGCATCGTCACGGAGGGTGAACCGGCGATGTCGAAGTCGACTCGGGCTTCGCGGTACGCGAGCACGTGATCCACGCGCGCCGACAGCGCCTTGTAGACGGCTTCCTTCAGTGAGAACGCGACGACGAACGCGCGTTCTTGCACTGGGGCCCTGAGTCGGCGAATCGAGGCTCGTTCGTCTGCGGCGAGGACGATGTCCTCGATGGCGCGCGCCGCTGCGACATCGTCCTCGATGTCGACGCCGATGCCAGCGTTGGCGCCGTGCGCCACAAGGGCGATCGCGAGGGTTCTCTTGTGCGCGATCGACGCGGAGAAGGCCGCCGGCGCCGTGGGCTCCCCGGACCTTCCGACGAGCAACGACCAGCCCGAGATACCGAGATGCCGGGCGGCGACGTGCGCTGCGAGCCGACCGCCGACCCACTCATTCTGTCGAAAACCGGCGAGCGCGCGCGCGTACGCCGCTTCGTCGTCGTGGAGGCGGCCCATGACGTCATCGCCTACCGCGCACCTGCCCGGTGGCAGGGCGACGCCTGCAAGGAATCCAAACGCGTGCGGCCGCGCGAAGACGAGCGCGAAGGGCTCGTTGACGGCGGCGTCGGGAGCCATATTTCATCATGCCCCGCCGCGTCACCGTCGGCGAGTGCCTCGAGCGCAGATGCAGCCGAATGACCTGGCGCAAGCGAGGCCGTTGGGCTCCTGCCGTAGCTGCGCTAGCGTCCGCGACGCCATGATTCCCGACGGTACGACGCTCGCTCCGTTCTCAGGCGACGTGGATCTCGAGAAGTTGCTGCGCTTGGCGCCGTCGACGCACACGATCAAGGGTGCGTTCGTCGCTACGAACGCCGCCATCGTCGCCAAGGAGTGGCCGCAGATTGAGGCGAGCCTTCGTGCGCCGCCGCGCGCCGGTCAGTATCTCCCGTTTTCCGACTACCCGTTGGCAGACTTCCTTCGCGTTACGGATGCGGCCGCGCGCCGGAGATACCCCGGAATGCCTACGTGCGAGTCGCACCGCCTGCTCTCGCGCGCGACATTCGAAACGTTTTCCCAGACGACGCTAGGCCGGGTGACGCTCGCGCTGGTATCGGGTCCCGGTAGCCTGCTGATGAAGTACGAGGAGATTTTCAACCGGATGCTCCACGGCCCGCGCGTGACCGTCCGAAGCACTGGGGAGAGATCCGTCGAGGTCTCCTATGTGGGCTACTTTGGGACGCGCGAGGCGATCTTCGGCGTGCTCGAAGGGTCGGTCATCGCGTGTCAGTTCGAGCCGACCGTCGTTGTCGAGACGAAGGGCGATGGGAGGTACCTCGCGCGCGTTTCGTGGGCACCGTGGTGATGCTGTCGCCGACAACGCAGCGCGTAGTCCATCTTTCGGACATTCACCTGGGGGCGGGCGTCGACCAGGATCGCTTGATCTTAGACCCGCTCGTGCGCACGATTGTCGAGGAACGCTCTGCATGGGGAGCTCCTCCGTGCCTCCTGGCGATCACCGGAGACCTCCACGATACGACTCGTGTGGATACCGTCGCCGCGACGGAGCGGTTGGTGGCGTTGATCGGTCGAATACGCAACGCGCTCGGCGCGGACGTACCTACCATCGTCGTTCCGGGCAATCACGATCGTCGCACCCAGGGCTTGCTTCGGCCGTTCCAGACCACACTCGTCGACGCGCTCGTTCGGGCGAAGCTGCCGGGTGTCATCGTCGGCGGCGCGGAGTTGCCGTTTCTGGGTCAGCTCGTCGATGACGACTTTCACGGCCTTCCGTTCGCGGTCGCGCTGATTGACTCGTCGTATACGCCGATCGGATTCATCAGCGCCGGCGGTCTCCTGCGCGTCGAGGATCTGTTGGAGCTGTCGGAGGGACTGTCCACACGTGGCGACGACGCCACGAGGCCGCTCATGCTCCTCACGCACCACCACCTTGTACCGACGCCCGTGACCGACACGTCACGCATCGACGAGGACACGACGAACGTCGCGCTTCGTTGGCTCGCGAAGAATGTGCTGCCACGAATCATCTCGTACGCCGATCACGAGGAATGGATGATGACCGCGCTTGGGGCCGGCTCGGCGCTCACGACGCTGCAGGCCTTCGGCCGGCCGGTGCTCGTTCTTCACGGCCACAAGCACTATCCGACGGTCCGGACGCTCAGGGCGTCGTTGAAGGGGCAGGGCGACCTTGTACTCCTGGCGGCGGGGTCGGCCGGTCTCGCTCTCGCGCTGGATGAAGGCGACGAAGAGGACGCCGCGCTCCTCTGGCCATCGTTTCACGTGCTCGAAGTCGAGGATCGAGCGTTGCACGTGCGCACGGTCGCCTACTACGGTGACGCATCCCGCGCGACGCGCACTCTGATGCGAGCGACTGCGGAAGGAGGCGGCTGGCGGGTCGACCCCGTAGACGACCACATCACCCACAAGAGCCCGAGGCTTCGCTACAATAGGAGCGACTTTACGCTTCGACCATGCGCGGCGCGGCTGGCAGATTGCTGGGACGTGGAGGCCTCGCGGACCGTGAAGGCGGACGAGCCGCTCGTGTATCGCGAGCACATCCGTGCGGCGCCAGGCGCGCGCTACTCGTCGGGCGTCGCCGGCGCGAGCCAGCCTGACACGCGGAAACTCATCCTGCCCACCGACGGCTCGACGCTTCGGTACTCCCTCGTTGGCGGCGCGGTCCGCAGCGTGAAGGAGGCTCTTCGCCAATACGGAGCAACGGATCCGTACGAGGGGGTGGAGCTCCTTTGCCGCTACGAGAGCGCCGAGGCGCGACTCCGGTTGCGCGGTCTTCCCGCCGGTACGCGACCGTTCGGAAGCGTGGTCGATCTCACGCGTGGCCGATCGATGCCACAGCCTATCCTTCGGCGCGACGACGGCTCCGTAGAGGTCGTCGTCGAGCAGTGTCCGCCAAGGACGCAGCTACGCATTCAGTGGCGCCCCGAGTGACGGACCGATCACCGGCCAGCGCTCCTCCACGGCCATCCCGGTGAGCCCAGCGAAGCCGTAGAGACCGCCAATCCAGTAAGGGAGACCGAACAGGTTCGGGTGGACGTACGTGAAGAAGCCGAACTGCGTGAGGACGAGCTCGGCGGCCGTTCCGACGACAATCGAGGTCGCGACGAGTGCGGTGCGCTCGAGTCGCGGCTGAACGACCAGCGCCATGGCGAGGACGAGGACGTACATGCCGAGGAGCCCGAGTGGCCACGCCTGAAGGAGGCCCGACGCGAGGTACGCTCCTGCGAACGCTACCCCCGCGATCACCACCGCGGCAGTCGTGCCGACGGCAGATCGACGCAGGAGGACTCGATAGAGAGCGCTCGTGAGCACGACGGCAACGCCCGCCCCGCCCATGATGATCGGGACGAGGCATGACTGTTTGCCGAGGCACGGATGCGCGTAACGAAGAACGTCGAACGCCGTGTGAATCTTGTCGAGAAGCGTCCCGATCACGGCCGATGCGAGTGCCACGCAGGCGAGCCGAGGGACGTTCACCGCCACGAAGCCGCGATTCGTTCGACGATGTGCTCCGAGAGTGCCGCGATCGTGAGGGCAGGATTGAGCCCGAGCGCCGTTGGCACAATGGATCCGTCGGCCACGAAGAGCCTCCCCTCGTACGTGAAGACCGCACCGTTGACGTCGACGACTGCGCTCGTCGCGCTGTCCCCCATGGGGCATCCTCCGAGCGGGTGCGCCGTGATGAACTTGTCGTCCACGAAACATCGCGGGTTGGGGTTCTTGAAGTACGAGCCCCCGAGCGCGAAGGTCAGGGCCTCCATTCGATCGTCGATTCGCTTGGCGAACGGCTGGTTCGCGACTCCGGGCCAGCTGACCTTCACGGCGTCTCCTTCGAGCCGCAGCGCTCCCGAGGTTGCTTCCGTTCCCATCCCGAAGAACATGAGGGACCGACGCATCGCGCCGAAGGTCGTCACGCCCACGATGTCCGCACCTTCACGAGCCCATTCTCGCATGTGGTGAAAGAAGCCGGCGTCGTTCGGGTCCGTCGTGCGGTTCAGGAAGGGCATCGCGTCGCGGAGGAGCGCCGTGAGGGCCTGCGGCACGCCGCCGTCTTCCAGGATGAAGTGCTTCGTGACGTCGGGGTCCGTGTTGTACGAGACGCGTGTCGTGATGGTCGGGCCGGCGGTTGGCTCGGCCGGCTCTCGTGTGTCGTAGCCAAAGCCCAGAATGTCTCCGTTCCCGCTGAAGCGGGTGCCGAGCGCGGGCGACACGTTGAGCCCGTAGGCGTCGGCGCTCTTCCTGAGGAGCTTGAAGCTCCCAAGGACGCCGGCGGCGACCACGACCTGGGCGGCGGAGATGGTGGACAGTGCTCCCGATGCCACGTCGCGCACGTGGACGCGCCAGGCACCTGCCGTATCTTCGAGACCCAAGACCTCCGTCTCCACGAAGATCTCGGCGCCTTGCTTCTCGGCGACGGACAAGTAGTTCATGTCGACGCTGGACTTGGCCGTGACGTTGCAACCGCTGACGCAGCCTCCGCAATCGACGCACGAGTCCTGGGTGTTCCCGGTGTCGGCGCGGAAGTAACGATCCTTGAAGTTGATGGCGATTGGGACGGTGTCCACAGGGGGGGCGGGCTCGTCCGTTGCGGCCGCTGCGGTGGCGACCGCTTCGCGCAAGACGCTCGCCTTCACGGGCGGCGACGGATGAGGGACCGGCTGGATCATGGCGAGCGCCTTCGCGTAGTAAGGCTCGAGATCAGGCAGCGCGCGGGGCCACGCGGCCTCCTGGAACACGGCTGCCTCCGCCCTGAGCATCACGTTGGCGTTGATGAGCGAAGTCCCGCCGAGCCCGTTGCCGACGACCGTCTCGATGTCGCCGGCGTCCACGAGCTCGAAGAGCCCCTTCGGCGTCAGGTCCGTGCGGACCTCGCACGCCAGCTGCCAGGGCTCGGTCGGGAAATCACCCGCGCGAAGCTCGCGACCGCGCTCGAGCACGCAGACCGATCGCGCCG
>Ga0302279_10001433_pt1 | contig 33650 bp, 32 predicted proteins | sample III_Bog_N3_3_FD_194541 | JGI IMG/M metagenome (GOLD analysis project Ga0302279, IMG submission 194541) | Peat permafrost microbial communities from Stordalen Mire near Abisko, Sweden - III_Bog_N3_3 | ecosystem: Environmental > Terrestrial > Soil > Wetlands > Peat | place: Sweden: Abisko...
CGCCCTCCGCCGGCGCTCGCCCTCGTGGCTACTTCGCAGGCATCGGCGGGACGAGCAGCTCGGGGTCGAGGCGAACCTCGAAGTAGTTGATCCCCCAGTGGATGTGGGGGCCGTTCGCCCGGCCCGTCCTGCCCGAGCTGGCCAGCACGTCTCCCTGCTTCACCTCGTCTCCGACCTTCGTCTTGAAGTCCGAAAGATGGAGGAAGGTCGAGGTCACGCCACGGCCGTGGTCGAGCACCAGCGTCGTGCCGTTGACCGGGTCTCCCGCCTCGGCGTAGACGACCGTGCCGCATGCGGGCGCCTTGACAGGCGTGCCCACCGGTACCCCGATGTCGATGCCCATGTGGACGCCGCCGTCGATCCCTTCCATGACGCGCGGATCGCCGTAAGGCGAGCTGATCCTTCCAATAACCGGCCACGTGAAACCGTCCTCGTAGCAGATCTTGCTACCGGATTTCATTCGCAAGGCCTCGATGCGGCCCTCGATGACCAGGTGAGCCGCCTTCGTCTTCGGGTCGAGCTCCATGGCGCTCTTGGGGATATTGTTGATCTCCTCCGTTTGGAATGTCCGCGGTTCCACCGCGAAGACGTGGTCGAGGACGGACCCGTCCTCGAAGTGGATCTCCATCGTCTCGCTCTTCGGAGCGTGAAGGCCGAACGCGATGGGCAAGCTGCCGTCGGCGTTGACGGCCGCGCGATGCCCGGGAAACCCGATCTTCGCGACCTTACCCGTGATGGTGGCGAAGACGAGAGCGCCTTGCGTCGGCTTGCCCTTGAGGACGAGACGGCTCTGATCGGCCTTCGGCGGGTCGGTGGTCGCGGCGCCGGCGGTCGCGGGCGGAGCCGCGTTGCCACCTGCCGCGAGGGGGCCGACCCTCGCGGAGGCACCCGGCACCGACGCACCTGCCCCCGTCGCGCTCGCCGCCGCCTTAAATTCCCCCGCAACCGGCGCCTCCTCGGAGCTGCAGCCGCAGGCCAAGACGAGCGCGATGAGCAGCGGATGGGCACGCAGGCGCGAGCGCGGACGAGGATACGATGAACGCATGCCTTGCCTGGTGTGCAAGGCCAGGGCCGCTCCCCTCTTCCTCGGACGAGGTGACGCTGGAGCTCAGGACAGTGTGGCGGCTTGTCACGACCGCTCACCCGGCTGTGGCAGAACTGTTCCCCAGAGCTCAGCGGACCGGCAGGTTTGTGCCGTGGGGTGAGGTATTACCTGCTGGTACGCCCTGTGCCTCTACATCCCGCTGAGCTTGGTGAGCTCGTCGTCCGCACGCGGGCGCAGGCTCTTCCGGGCGGTCTCCTCCACTTCGAAGTCGCTTATGCTGCGCTCCACCGCGTCCTCGATCCTCTGGTCGAGCTTCTCCCAGGCGTCGTCCTCGATCCTCTCCTCGTCGCTCGTCGGGCCCATCCTTCTCCGCTCCTCGGCGCCTGAAGGCGCTCCCGGGACCGCCTGCTCAGCATCGATCGTACCGTCGTGATGCCGAGGGGCGCCGCGCACCCTATCCGCCGTCTCTCCTGTGCTCACGCGCGCGATCTCATCGTCGAACAGCAGCTTCGAGATGTTCCCCCGCGTCACCTGGTCGCGTCGTGGGTCGTCGTTCATGGTCCTACCTCCCGTACAGCGCTGGCTTGAGCAGGGGCACTCCTGCACGAGATAGGCCGCGGCACCGAGGGTCGAATGCCGATGTTTCGACGATCTCGTCGCTCGGCTCGAACGCCAGCACGACACAGGTGAGGCTCAAGTGAGCCCCACTACGCGGAGGCCGTTCAAGTGCGGGCGGGCACGATGGTGTAGTGAAAGGGGACCTCCCCGGCGCCTTCACTCGAAGCGCAGGGCGGCGAGCGGGTGCAGACGCGAGGCCTTTCGCGCGGGGAACACGCCGAACACGATCCCGATCAACACCGACACGCCGAAGACGATGGGCATCGCGATCCCGGGCACGTGGAGGGCGTGCGCCATCCCCAGGGCGCCCCCGAGGCCGAGGGCAATGCCGATCCAGCCGCGATCTCGAAGTACTCGGGCATCACTCCTTGTTCGATGAACGGCCACGGCAAATGCCCCACTGAGCTTCTGCCAGAGGCCGTTCGAGGGACTACGCTACGAGCACGATGCGTGCCGAGCCTGCCAGAGGCCCTGACGATCGTCGACCCCGGCTCGGACACGCGAACGCCACACTGTGACGCGCAGGCTCGCTGCGGAGCGCGGCCAAGGTCACCGGGTGGCGCCGGCGACGGCGCGACTGCCCGCCGCGCCGCGGACCACGGCGAACGTCCCGCTCGGCACGCGCGACACGTGGCCGACGTCGACGCCCGACGACGCGATGAAGTGGTGAACCTGCTCGTCCTGGCTGTTCGCGAGCTCGTCCGGCGTGCCGTGGGCGACGATCTGCCCGTCCATCATGAGGATCGCCTGGTGTGCGATGCGAAAGCAACTGGTCATATCGTGAGAGCTGACGATGCTGGTCACGCCGAAGCGCTCCCGCACCTCCTCGATCAGATCGTCGACGCGCGACTCATGGGCGGATCGAGGCCGCTCGTCGGCTCGTCGTACACCATGATCGGCGGGTCGAGCATGAGGGCGCGCGCGATGCCGACGCGCTTCCGCATGCCGCCGGAGAGCTGCGAGGGAAGCCTGGCGGCGACGTCGGCGTCGAGGCCGACCTTCTTCAGCTGGACGATGACCCGCTCGTGGATCTCCTTCTTCGACAGCTTCGTGTTCTCGACGAGCGGGAAGGAGACGTTCTCCATCACGGTCAGGGAGTCGAGCAACGCGGCGTACTGGTAGACCATGCCCAGCTTGCGCCGCACCCGGCCGAGCCTGCGCTCGGAGAGCCCGACCATCTCCTGCCCCTCGACGACGATACTGCCGCTGGTGGGAGGCTCCAACGCCACCAAGAGGCGGAGGAGCGTGGTCTTGCCCGCCCCCCGATCCGCCGATGATGACCGTGGTCTGTCCGCGGAGGGCGCGCATGCTGATGCCCCGGAGGACCTCGGCTTTTCCGTAGCTCTTTCGCAGATCGGTGACGACGAGAATATCGTCCAGGGCCGCGCTCCGCCCTTCACCGGCGCGCATCGGCGGGCTCGTCATGGCAGTCCGCGGTGCACGATCCACGCCTCGTCAGCGTCCTCGCCGCGCGCCTCCTCACCCCGCGGCGATCGGCCGGAGCTGGACCTGCCCCCACTCGGGAACGAGGATCTGGCCGAGGAGCTCACCCGCCTTGGGCGGCCTCCTCCTCAACGTGGCGACGGTCGTCGGGTGCAAGGCAGGCCCGCCGGTCGGGGTTCAGGCACGCATCCGATCCACGGCGCCGAAGTACCTGCAAACGTCGGCGACGAGCTGCCCGTCGGTCGGATGGTCGGAGGGCTCGACGCCGACGATCTTCCGGGCAACGTCCTTGTGGTGCTCCTCTGCGCGGGCTTCGCGCTGGGCTGCGGCGCCGTGCTGGTGCTCACGGCGCTCGACCCATGGTTCTGGGGCGTGCCCCCGCTGCTCGTGCTCGCCGGCGCTTCGATGACCATCAGCAACACGGCGGCAAACTCGCTCCTTCAGGCCACCGCCAGCCCGCGCCTGCTGGGGCAGACGGTGAGCCTCTACATGCTCGCGATGCGGGGCGGAATCTCCGTGGGATCGTTGCTCACCGGCAGCGCGGTGAGCCTGCTCGGCGTGCGCCACGCATTCTTGCTCAACGGCGTCCTGGCCCTGATATTTCAGGCGGCGCTGGCCCGCGAGTGGCTTCGCGCGCCGAGGGTCTAGACGCGATCCCATTTGCACGAACGCCGCAGGCGTGGCGCAACTGCGTCTCTGGCGGAGACCGCCGATGCCTGATCACGTCCGACGTTCGGGTCGGGCAAACGGCGAGCCGAGGCCCGGGCCCGCCGATCCGACGGCGCTGGCAGCGCGGGGAGGCACGGCGCCGACGCCCGATCGCGCGATGCCCACGCTCACCTTCGCGGCGCGCAGCACCTTGCCGCCGAAGCGATATCCCGGGGCGACCTGGTGCACCACGCTGCCCACGAGCTCCGGGTAGAGCATGGGGACCGTCGCCACCGCCTCGTGGATCGCAGGGTCGAAGCGCTGTCCGGCCGCGTCGACGCGCTCGACGCCGTATCGCACCAGCACGGCTTCGAGCTGTCCGTGGACCATCCGCAAGCCTTCGACCAGGGCCGCGTCGCTCGAGGTCATCGCGGCGTCGAGGGTTCGCTCGAGGTTGTCCAGCACCGGCAGGAGCTCCAGCACGAGCTCGCGTCGCTTCTCGTCATAGACGCGCTCGGCGTTTTGCTGAACGCGCGCCTGGGTCGCCTCGAGATTACGGAGCGCCCGGATCAGCGAGTCCCGGTCGGGCGCCTCGCTCAAGCCCTCGCCGGAGACGTCCTCATGCTTCAACATGTCGTCGATCCCGTCGCAAGAAGCGCGCCGGGTGACGCGTCGAACACGATCTCTTTTCTCCGGGGAGGGTGACGAGGCGGCACGAGTCGTGCAATCCTGCGACCCAAGCGATGATGTCGATGACAATTTGAGCTCCGAGAGGCCCACGAAAATGAACGAATACATGAAGAAGAACGCGCTCACGCGCGAGGCGATCCTGGCGCTGCTCACCGACGAGGAGGTCGCCAGAGTCAGCACAGCCGAGAGCGTGACGCGGCTCGTCGAAGGCGACGAGTACGTCGATCTCAGGGACCCCGCCGCCGGAGTTCAGCAGGAGCACGCGGCGCCGCGCACCGCTCCCGGTCATACGCTGCCTCGAAGCTCGGTGTCGTACGCGACCTGGACGAAGATCGTTCATACCATCGCGAGCTGACGTCGAGAGGAGGCCCCTTTGCCGGACTCCGCTTGGTTCTCGTCGCCGCTCCTCTCTATCGTCAAGCAGCTCGCGGAGCGGGTGCGGGCGCAGATCCCGGCCCCCCGCGGGCCGCGCGTGCTGCTCCTCCCCGCCCTTGGCGGGAGCTACCTCGGCCGGCGGGGCTCTCCTCACGACGACGTTGTGTGGGTCGACCTCCACGGCATCCGGGCGGGGCGCCTCCTCGAACTGGCCTATGGCGGCCCGCAGCTCGAGGCGCTCGACGTCTTCGAGCCCCTCTACCTTCAGATGATCCTCCGCCTCCGTCTGGCGGGGTACGACGTGGGGACGCACGCGTTCGACTGGCGCCGGCCGATCCGGAGCCTCGGCGAAGAGCTCTCGACCCGCCTCCGCGCCGAGGGGCGCGAGGTCCACCTGGTCACTCACAGCCTCGGCAGCCTCGTGGCCCGTGCCGCCGCGGTCGTGGGCACGCCCAACCTGGGCAAGGTGATCATGATGGGTCCGCCCAACCACGGCAGCCTTTCGGCGGTGCAGGGGATCCGGGGGAGCCACTGGGTGCTGCACGGGCTCGCCGCCCTGGATGGGCGCAGCGCCGCCGAGCTCTCGGAGAAGGTCTTCGGCACCTGGCCCTCGATGTACGCGCAGCTCCCCGAGCGCGCCGCGGCCATCGGCTTCGATCTGTACGATCCGGACCAGTGGCCCGCCGTGGGGCTGCACCCGCGCCGGGAGCTCCTGCTCGGTGCTCCGGCGGTGCAGGCCTGGCTCGCCGCGGCCAGGGGGCAGTTCCACGTCATCGCGGGCCACGGGCTCCCCACGGCGGAGCACGTTTCGATCCGCGACGGCGCCTTTCGTTACGACCGGTCCGACGCCGGCGACGGCTTCGTCTCGACCAGCAGCGCCCGGCTCGACGGATACCCCTGCTACCACGCCCACTCCGCGCACATCGGCATGCCCAACCACAGCGCCGTCATCGGCGCCGTCGAGGATATCCTCGCGTACGGCACCACCGACCGCCTCTCGCAGCGAGCGCCGCCGTGGGCCGCTTGCCCCCCGTTCACCGACACCGAGCGTGCCGAATCCCCCTTTCAGGGGCGCCGTGGCAATGAAATCAGCGTGAGCGACGTCCGCGCCGCGCTCGACGAGCTGGCCGGGTTCGTGGTCCCGATGCCCATCGTCTAGTCGCGGGGCCGTTCTGCGAGGTGGCGAGCATCGTCGGAGTGCCCCCGCTCCCGCGCAGAAAGAAGCCCCTCGGAGAACTTGGCGAAGTTCCTTCGCGGGGCTCACCTCCGGGATGGAGACGGAGGTAAACGATGGCGGACGATGCACGGGGGCGGTGATCGCACCACGCAGCCACCAGTGGCGCCCTGCTCCGCGGCCCAGACTCAGCGATACGGTCCGTGGCTCACCGCACCGCGCAGGCGGCGCGCAAGGATCGCCATTTCGGCCGTCGGGCCGAAGAGCGCGGCAGGATCGGCGGTGGTGCCAGCGAGATCGAGCACGACCGCGTGCGGCCGGATCTCGACCTGCGGCGCGGGGTCCCGGTCCCCCACGGAGCGGCGCAGATCCGCGTCCGAGCTCCTGGGGAGCCGGGAGATCCGGTGCGCCGGAGGGCCGATGCTCAGCGTGTCCACGCTCAGCGTGAGGCGCGTGACCGCGGCCCGGCCCAGGGTGTCGCATCGCGTCTCGACGTCGAGGAGGTCTCCGCCGACGAGGGCGCCGGTGACGGCCATCCGACCGGCGCAGAGCCGGCCGGCGGTTACCGCGGCGAACGCGCGCCAGGCCTCGGCCACGGCGGGGGCGACCCAGGCGGGGGGTGGGATGCGGCGCTCGGCGGCGACGACGGCCGCGGCGAGGGCAGCGAGCGCGGCGAGGAAGCGGCGCAGCGACTCGGGATCGCGGGCAGAGGCGCTGGAGGCGATCTCCGCGCCGGTGTCGTCGAGCTTGGCCTCCTCGAAGGCGAGCAGGGCCGCGCGGAGGTCCGGGCCGAGCGCCGCGAGCACCTGCGCCGGGCTGTGCCCGCGGGCGATGAAGCGCTGGCCGAAGGCCGGATCGACCTTCCCGAACGAGACGCCGGCTGGCAGGAGGCCACGGGGGAGGATCGAGAGGCCGATCCCGAGGGTCTCCCACGCCAGCCTGGCCCGGACGCCGTTCCCGCGCGGCCGAACCGTGACGGCGACGGCGCCGGCGAGCGTGCCGTGGAGGCCGAGCTCGCGGTCCTCGAGCGCGAGCCCGGCGCGCGCGCCTTCGTCGCCCCAGGTGGAGCGCCAGCGGGCTCCTCCCGCCGGCAGCGCCGGCAGGAGCTCGCCGCTGCGGGGCTCGAAGGTGTCGATGGCGACCGGGATGCGGCACTGCGCCGAGGACCCCTCGACGTGGAGCACGATCGCCTGCTCGACACCCAGTGTCCGGCTCGCGAACGAGAGGGCAGCCGTGGGCGGGACGGGGATGGAAAAGTGGACGGTGCTGCCCTCGCGGACGCCGGCGAGCGACTTGAACACCGAGACGTTGCCACCGCCGCCAGCGACGTCCGGGCACAGCGGCACCAGGGAGACGATGGCCGCGTCGACGCGCTTGTCGCCGATGTTTCCCAGCGAGAAGGACCCGTTGATCAACTCGCCCGGGGCGAAGCTGGTGTCGTCGAGCGAGAGCTCCACGAAGAGCGCATCGCTCCGTTTCGCCACGCTGGAGACGGTCCGCGGCCGCGGCGGCCGACGCTCGCGCTGCGCGGGGCGGGCGACGACGAGCCGGCGGGTGGCCGTGGCCTCGAACATCCAGGGGAACTCCAGCTTCACCCGGGCGTCGAGCTCGTAGTAAACCTCCACGACTCCCGTGCTGCTCGGGGGCGCGTCGTCCGGGAGCGGAATGCTGCCCTCGAAGCGGTGCTCGCCGGGCGCGAGGCGCTCGGTCTCCGCGAGGAGCACCGTCCACGAACCGAACGCCTTGTGAACGTGCAGGTCCTTTTCCGAGCTCGCCCTGAGGGTGCTGAAGCCCCGCAGCAGAAGGACGACGCCGCGGATGATGCGCGCGACCGTGGTCTCGATCACGACGGCGACGGGGAAGGGCCCGCCGGTGCAGACCCGCTCCTCGACCTCGATGGACGCGCGCACCGTCACGCCGCTTCACGCCCCGGCAACTGCCTCGCAGGGCCCCCGTGGATCTTCACATCTCGTCTGATCATGCGCTGGGTCCCGTCGTCGAACGGCACCCTCCGTGCCACGAGCGATTCCCTCCAGGACAGCCCCAAGAATGCCCTCGGATGCGCCCTGAGACCATCCTGCCACGGTGGTGCGCTCACTCGTGGCAATACGCCACGCGGCCACTGCGAGCGACGCCTTCCCTCGAGACCTTCCTCCCGCGTGAGAGGCTGAAAAGCCACCATGGATGACGGGGCACGCACTCTGCATGCCGCGGCGCGTGGACCCCAAGACCAAGAAGACTCTGAAGCAGATCATCCTGGGCGGCGTCCTCCTCGTGGGCGTCGGCGTCGGGGTCCGCACCTGCGTGTCCCGCAACGCCGCTGCCGCGGCGGCCACCGCCAAGGACGCGGCGGCGGCGGCCAACCGCGTCGTCCCCGTCGTCGTGGTGCCGGTCGTCCAGCGCGACATGGCCATCTACCTCGAAGGCCTGGGCAACGTGCTGTCCTCGGCGACGGTCACCGTGCACGTCCAGGTGGACGGCATGCTCCAGCGGGTGGTCTTCGACGAGGGCCAGACCGTGCGCAAGGGCGATCTGCTCGCGCAGATCGACCCGCGCCCCTTCCAGGCCACGCTCGACTCCGCGATGGGCGCGCTGATGCGCGACAAGGCCCAGCTCAGCGAGGCGATCCTGAACCTCGAGCGCTACCGTGAGCTCGTCACGAACGGGCTGACGACCAAGCAGATCGTGGACGATCAGGCCGCGCTGGTGCAGCAGCTCCGGGGCACGGCCGCCCTGGACCAGGCGGCGATCGACAGCGCCCGACTCTCGCTCGAGTACACGCGGATCACCTCCCCGATCGACGGTGTCACCGGCATCCGCCTCGTCGACCAGGGCAACCTCGTCCACCAGACCGACCCGGGGGGCCTGCTGGTGCTCACCGCCCTCGATCCCAGCACGGTCGTCTTCACCTTGCCGCAGGACAACCTCGTGGAGATCGCGCGGGAGCTCGCCGCCGGCCCCGTCCACGTCAAGGCCATGAGCCGCGACGGCGCGACCGAGCTCGCCACGGGGACGCTCAAGCTCATCGACAACCAGATCAACCAGACGACGGCCACCATCCGGCTCAGGGCCGTGTTTCCGAACCCTCAGCACCTGCTCTGGCCCAACGCCTTCGTGAAGACGCGGCTGCTCCTGACGACCCACAAGAACGCGCTGGTGATCCCCACCGCGGTGGTGCAGGACGGGCCTCAGGGCTCGTTCGCCTACGTGGTCGACGCCGACCATAACGCCACGATGCGGCCCATCGTCGTCGAGGTGACCGAGGGAGACCAGTCCGTGGTGTCTAGCGGGCTCTCGGCCGGCGAGCAAGTCGTCGTCGACGGACAGAGCCAGCTCCGGCCGGGCACCAAGGTCGCGCCGCGGTCGCCCGATGCCCCGGACGCCGGCGCCACGGCAGCGCCGACCTCGGCCCCCGCGACGCCACCGCCGGCTGGCGGCGCGGGGACCAGGCAATGAACGTCTCGGAGCCCTTCATCCGCCGGCCGGTGGCGACGACGCTGCTGATGATTGGTCTCCTGCTGGCTGGGATCCTCGGCTATCGCGCGCTGTCCATCGCCGCCCTGCCGCAGGTCGACTACCCGACCATCGTCGTCTCCACGCTGCTCCCCGGCGCCAGTGCCGAGACGATGGCCTCGTCGGTGACGACGCCGCTCGAGCGGCAGCTCGGCCAGATGCCAGCGCTCTCCCAGATCACCAGCGTCTCGAGCTTCGGCAGCTCGCAGATCACGCTCCAGTTCAACCTGGACCGGAGCATCGACTCGGCCGAGCAAGACGTCCAGGCCGCCATCAACGCCGCCTCCAACCTCTTGCCGCCCACGCTGCCGACGCCGCCGACGTACAGCAAGTCGAACCCGGCCGACACGCCCATCCTCACGCTCGCCGTCAGCTCGAAATTCATCCCGCTCGCCGAGGTCGACAACCAGGCAGACTCGATCCTGGCGCAGAAGATCTCGCAGGTGTCCGGCGTCGGCCTGGTGACGCTCAACGGCGGGCAGAAGCCGGCGGTGCGCGTGCAGGTCGACCCCGCGGGGCTCGCCGGCACCGGGCTCGGCCTCGAGGACGTGCGCAACATGATCGTGCTGGCCAACGTCAACCAGCCCAAGGGCAGCATCGACGGCGCGCGGCAGGACTACATGATCGCCGCCGACGACCAGATCTTCAAGGCCAAGGGCTACCGGCGGCTCATCCTCGCCTACAAGAACGGCGCGGCCATCCGCCTCCGGGACGTCGCCAACGTCATCGACGGCGTGGAGAACAGCCAGCTCGCGGGCTGGGCCAACGGCGAACGCGCCATCATCCTCAACGTGCAGAGGCAGCCCGGCGCCAACGTCATCAAGGTGGCCGACGGGGTCAAGGCGGTGCTGCCCTTCCTCCGGTCGGTGATGCCGGCCGGGGTCGACATCACCATCCTCAGCGACCGCACCGAGACGGTGCGCGCCTCGGTCGACGACGTGCAGAACACCCTCATCCTCACCATCGGCCTGGTGGTGGCGGTGATCTACGTCTTCCTCCGCGATCTGCGGGCGACCATCATCCCCGGCGTCGCCGTCCCGCTCTCGCTGATCGGCACCTTCGGGGTGATGTACCTCCTCGGCTACAGCCTCGACAACCTGTCCCTGATGTCGCTCACCATCTCCACGGGCTTCGTCGTCGACGACGCCATCGTGATGATCGAGAACATCGCCCGCTACATCGAGGACGGCGACCCCCCCTTCGAGGCGGCCATCAAGGGCGCGAAGCAGATCGGCTTCACCATCATCTCGCTCACCGTGTCCCTCATCGCGGTGCTCATCCCGCTGCTCTTCATGAACGGGGTCATCGGCCGCCTCTTCCGCGAGTTCGCGGTCACCCTGAGCGTCGCCATCGGCATCTCAGCGGTGCTCTCGCTGACGCTCACGCCGATGATGTGCGCCCACCTCCTCCGCCCCCACGACAAGAACAGCGAGGGGCGCTTCTACCGCTACTCGGAGGCGTTCTTGAACGGGATGATCTCCCTCTACGATCGTGGCCTCAAGGTGGTGCTCGATCACCAGTTCATCACCCTCCTGGTGATGCTCAGCACCCTGGTGCTCACCGGCGTGCTCGCGGTGGTGGTGCCCAAGGGCTTCTTCCCCCTGCAGGACACCGGCCTCATCGTCGGTGTCAGCGAGGCCGCGCCCGACGTCTCGTTCCCCAAGATGATGGACCGGCAGCAGGCCATCGCCGCCGTCGTCGCGGCCGATCCGGGCGTCGAGTCCGTCTCGTCGTTCATCGGGGCCGACGGGACCAACGCCACGACCAACAGCGGGCGCCTCTCCATCACGCTCAAGCCCCGGTCGTCGGGTCGCGCCAGCGCCGACGAGATCATCAAGCGCCTCCAGCCGGCGATCGCCAAGGTCAACGGCATCCAGCTCTATCTCCAGAGCGTGCAGGACCTGCAGATCGACACCCGCGCCAGCCGGACGCAGTACCAGTACACCCTCGAGGACGCGAGCGCCGACGAGCTTGCGCAGTGGGCGCCGAAGGTGACGGCGGCCCTCAAGGCGCTGCCCGAGCTCAGGGACGTGGCCAGCGATCAGCAGGCGTCGGGCCTGCAGATGGCGCTCACCATCGACCGCGACATGGCGTCGAGCCTGGGTATCAGCCCCCAGGCCATCGACGACACGCTCTACGACGCCTTCGGCCAGCGGCAGGTGTCGACCATCTTCACCCAGCTCAACTTGTTCCGCGTCATCCTCGAGGTGAAGCCCGAGTTCCAGCAGAACCCCGACGCGCTCAAGCAGATCTACGTGAAGACGGTGAACGGCGATCAGGTGCCGCTCAGCAACTTCACCACTATGAAGCCGGCCGTTTCGCCGCTCTCCATCTCCCATCAGGGGCAGTTCCCCTCGGTCACGCTGTCGTTCAACACGGCGCCTGACGCGGCGCTCGGCGACGCCGTGCAGGCCATCGGGCAAGCCAAGCAGCAGATCCACCTCCCCCCCAGCGTCCACGCCGACTTCCAGGGCACGGCGCAGGCCTTCAGCGACTCGCTGGCCAGCGAGCCGGCGCTGATCCTGGCGGCGCTGATCACCGTCTACATCGTCCTCGGCGTGCTCTACGAGAGCTTCATCCACCCCATCACGATCCTCTCGACGCTGCCCTCGGCCGGCGTGGGCGCCTTCCTCGCCCTCATCGTGTGTCGCACCGAGTTCAGCATCATCGCGCTCATCGGCATCATCCTCCTCATCGGCATCGTGAAGAAGAACGGCATCATGATGATCGACTTCGCCCTGGAGGCCGAGCGCGTGAACGGGCTCTCCCCGCGCGAGGCCATCTACCAGGCGTGCCTGCTCCGCTTCCGACCGATCATGATGACGACGCTCGCGGCGCTCTTCGGCGGCCTACCGCTGGCGCTCGGCACCGGCACCGGCTCGGAGCTGCGCAAGCCGCTCGGCATCGCCATGGTCGGCGGGCTCCTCATCTCGCAGATGCTCACGCTCTTCACCACGCCGGTGATCTACCTCTACATGGGGCGGCTCGCGCAGCTCTTCAGGGGTGGCGCGGCGAGCGAGAAGGCCGGCGAAGGGGGCGGCCACGACGGCCACGCGCCCGAGGGCGCAGAGTGAACATCTCGGAGCTCTTCATCCGCAGGCCGATCGCCACCGCGCTGCTGGCGCTGGCGATCCTGCTCGCCGGGATCGTGGCCTACAACCTGCTGCCGGTCGCGCCGCTGCCCCAGATCGACCTGCCCACCATCCAGGTCACCGTGGCTCTCCCGGGGGCGAGCCCGGACACCATGGCGTCCTCCTGCGCGACCCCGCTGGAGCGGCGCTTCGGGCGCATCGCCGGCCTGGCCGAGCTCACCTCGGTGAGCACTCTCGGGCAGAGCCAGATCACGCTCCAGTTCGACCTGGCGCGCGACGTCGACTCGGCCGCGCGCGACGTGCAGGCCGCGATCAACGCCGCCGGGGGGGAGCTGCCCGCCAACTTGCCGACGCGGCCCACCTACCGCAAGGTCAACCCCGCCGACTCGCCCATCCTGATCCTCTCGGCCAACTCGGACACGCTGCCGCTGCCCCAGGTCTACGACATCGCCAACTCGATCATCGCCCAGAAGATCTCGCAGGTGGAGGGCGTGGGCCAGGTGACCGTGGGCGGAGGGCAGCAGCCCTCGGTGCGGGTGCAGGCCGATCCGGTGGCGCTCGCCGGGGTCGGCCTCAGCCTCGAGGACGTGCGCAGCGCGCTCGCGCTCACCACCGTCAACCAGCCCAAGGGCAGCGTCGGCGGCTCGCTGCAGACGCGCACCCTCGCCGCCAACGATCAGCTCTTCAAGGCCGACGAGTTCCGCAAGATCATCGTCAAGTACCAGAACGGCGCCGCCGTGCACCTCGGCGACGTGGCCACGGTCGTTGACAGCGTGCAGGACACCCGCGTCGCCGGCTGGATCAACAGCAGGCCCTCGGTCGTGCTGGTCATCCGGCGCCAGCCGGGGGCCAACATCATCAACACCATCGACCGCGTCACGGCGCTGCTCCCCACGCTGAGCAACTCGATCTCGCCGGCGATCACCATCGGCATCGGGCTCGACCGGGCGGCGACCATCCGCGCCTCGGTGCACGACGTCGAGTTCACCCTGGTGCTCAGCGTCGGGCTGGTGGTGATGGTCGTCTTCATGTTCCTCCGGAACTGGAGGGCGACGCTCATCCCCAGCGTCGCCGTGCCGCTCTCGCTGATGGCCACGTTCGGCGTGATGTACCTGCTCGGCTACAGCCTCGACAACCTCTCCCTGATGGCGCTCACCATCTCGACGGGCTTCGTGGTCGACGACGCCATCGTGGTCACCGAGAACGTGGCCCGCTACGTCGAGGCCGGCGAGCCGCCCTTCGAGGCGGCGCTCAAGGGGGCCAAGCAGATCGGCTTCACCATCGTGTCCATCACCGTGTCGCTGCTCGCGGTGTTCATCCCCATCCTGCTCATGGGAGGGGTGATCGGGCGCCTCTTCCGCGAGTTCGCCGTGACGCTGAGCATCGCCATCGCCGTCTCCGCGGTGGTGTCGCTGACGCTCACGCCGATGATGTGCGCGCGGCTCCTCAAGCACGACCTCAGCGAGAAGCACGGCCGCCTCTACGAGGCCTCGGAGCGCTTCTTCGAGGGCATGGTCTCCGCCTATGCCCGCGGCCTGCGCTGGGTGCTCGACCACCAGCCCTTCATGCTCGTGGTCACCTTCACCACGCTCGCGCTCACCATCGTGCTCTACGTCGTCATCCCCAAGGGGCTCTTCCCCCAGCAGGACACGGGCTCGCTGATGGCCACCACGGACGCGCCCCAGGACACCTCGTTCCCCGCGCTCCGGGCCCGGCAGCAGGCCGTCAACGACGTGATCAAGGCAGACCCGGCCGTGAAGAACATGATCGCGTTCATCAACGGAGGGAACACGGGCACCTGCTTCATCGAGCTCCGCGGCGACATCAAGCGGCCCAACGCCGACCAGATCATCGCGCGCCTGCGCCCCAAGCTCGCCAAGATCCCGGGGATCCAGACCTACCTCCAGTCGGTGCAGGACGTGCGCACCGGCGGGCGCCCCACCCGGACGCAGTACCAGTATGCGCTCGAGGACGCCGACATCGACGAGCTCCGCCTGTGGGCGCCGAGGATGGTGGAGACGCTAAAGAAGCTGCCCGAGCTCAAGGACGTCGCCACCGATCTCCAGGTCAAGGGCCGGCAGATGAACGTGGCCATCGATCGCGACACCGCCTCGGAGCTCGGCGTCCTCCCTCAGAACATCGACGACACGCTGTACGACGCCTTCGGCCAGCGCCTGGTCGCCATCACCTTCACCCAGACCAACCAGTATTACGTGGTCCTGGAGATGAGCCCGGCCCTCGCCGCCAACCCCGAGGCGATCGAGATGCTCTTCGTCCGCTCGGCGAACGGCAGCGAGGTGCCGCTCAGCATGATCACCAAGATCACGCCCTCGATGACGGCGCTGTCGCTCAGCCATCAGAGCCAGTTCCCCGCGGTCACCCTCTCGTTCAACCTCGCGCCCACCGTCGCGCTCGGCCAGGCCGTCGACGCCATCCACATCGCCGAGCGCAAGCTCGGCCTCCCCTCGGGCGTCCACGCCAGCTTCCAGGGCACCGCGGCGCAGTACCAGGACTCCCTGGCGACCATGCCGATCCTGATCCTCGCCGCCCTCTTCGCCGTCTACATCGTGCTGGGGGTGCTCTACGAGAGCACCATCCACCCCATCACGATCATCTCGACGCTGCCCTCGGCCGGCGTCGGCGCGCTCGTCGCGCTCCTCTTGTTCCACAACGATTTCACCGTCATCGCGCTCATCGGCATCATCCTCCTCATGGGCATCGTGAAGAAGAACGCCATCATGATGATCGACTTCGCCATCGAGCTCGAGCGCGACGAGGGGCTCTCCCCGCGCGACTCCATCTACAAGGCGTGCCTGCTCCGCTTCCGGCCCATCACCATGACGACGATGGCGGCGCTCCTCGGCGGCATCCCGCTCGCGGTGGGCACCGGCGTGGGCTCCGAGCTGCGCCAGCCGCTCGGCATCGCCATCGTCGGCGGGCTGCTCTTCTCGCAGATGCTCACGCTCTTCACCACGCCGGTCATCTACCTGGCCCTCGATCGCTTCTCGCATGACAAGCACATCGCGTCCGTGCCGGTCGGCGCGGAGGTCTGAGGGTGTGTCCGGGAAAGCTACTCGCGCCTCGCGCCCACCCGAGTGGCGCGGCGGGGCGGGTTCGCCCAATAGACGGGAGCGGCCCGGTACCGCGGGCGTCCGTAATGGTCACGCAGGCGCGCTCGTACTCGCGGCTGAGGGCCGAGCTCGCGTTCCACTCGGGGCTGTTCTTGATCTGTTCTCGACGCAGGTCCACGTGGACCTGGCGCTCCTCCCAGCTCACGCGTTTCGCCCATGCGCCAGCAGCTCCTCACGGTCTCCTGGGTTTCATGTCTGCTCCACTGCGCCGTCGGGGCGCAGGCTGGAACTGCTTCTTCAAGCCCTCCATGTCGAGATACTCGTGGAGCTGCTGGATCTTCCCTTGGGCGTCGAGGAGAGCATCGGCCGCTCGACCTGTCGTCGTGAGCGCCGCGCGATCTGTCGCGATCACGCCACCGGCTGGGATATCGCGAAGCCCTCATGAAACGTGCCCTGATCCTCATCGGCCTCCTCGTCGCCGGCCTCGTCGTCGCGCTGCTGCTGCGGGTGCGGCACCTCCGCGCCGCGGAGCACGGGCCCGCCGGCGGCAGCGGCGTCATCGAGGGCGTGGACGTCAACGTCACCAGCCGCATCGCGGCGCGGATCACCAAGGTGAACGTGCGCGAGGGCGATGTGGTCAAGCAGGGCGACGTGCTCGTGGAGCTCGACTGCATCGACCAGCAGGCGGCGCTCCTCGAGGCCAAGGCCCAGCTCGCGGCCGCGCAGGCGAGCCTCCTGGCGGCGCAGTCCAACGCGAGCTCGGTGGTGCAGAACGCGTCGGGCGCGTCGCAGAACGTCGCCGCGGCCCGGTCGGGGGTCGGTGTCCTGGAGGCGCAGGCGGAGCTCGCGCGGATCGATCTGGCGCGGAACGAGGAGCTCGTGAAGAGCGGGGCGCTCGCGGCCTCGGCGCTCGACGAGGCCCGCTCCAAGTACCTGGCGCTGAAGAGCCAGATCGCCGAGCAGAACGCCATCGAGTCGATGAGCAAGAACCAGGCGGGCGCCCTCCGGGCGTCCGGCGCGGGGGCGAAGTCGCAGGCCGCCGCGGCCGACAGCAACGTCACGGCCGCGCAGGCGGCCGTCGCGCGCGCAGAGATTGCAGTGAGCGAGTGCAAGCTTTTCGCGCCGCGAGGCGCGATGGTCGTGTCGCGCAACCTCGAGCCCGGCGAGGCCGTGGTCTCGGGCACCAACGTCCTGGCGCTGACGGACGTGACGGAGGCGCGCACGCGCTTCTACCTCCCCAACGCCGAGCTCGCGGCGGCGGCGCCGGGGCGCAAGGCTCGGGTCGTCGCGGACGCCTACCCGGGGCAGGCGTTCGAAGGGGTCATCTTCTACGTCTCGCCGCGCGCCGAGTTCACCCCGCGCAACGTCCAGACCCGGGAGGACCGCGAGCGCCTGGTCTACGCCGTCGAGGTCCGCATCCCCAACGCGGACATGCGGCTCCGCTCGGGCATGCCGGTCGAGGTCGCCATCGAAGGAAGCTTTCAATGAGCGACGCGGAGGTCCCCATCGAGGCTACGGACCTGCGCCGCAGCTTCGGGGCGCGCGTCGCGGTCTCTGGCCTGTCGCTGCGCGTCGCCGCCGGCGAGATCTACGGGCTCGTCGGGCCCGACGGGGCGGGCAAGACGACGACGCTGCGGATGCTCGCCGGGCTGCTCGACCCTTCGAGCGGCAGCGTTCGCCTCGTCGGGCGCGACCCGTTCGGCGAGGACGCCGCGGTCCGGGAGACGCTCGGCTACATGCCGCAGCAATACAGCCTGTACGGCGATCTCACCGTCGCCGAGAACCTCGCCTTCTTCCGCGAGATGTACTGCATCTCGCGCGCCGCGTTCCGGGTGCGGCGCGAGCGGCTGCTGGCGATCACCCGCCTCACCGAGTTCAAGGACCGGCGCGCCGAGGCGCTCTCTGGCGGCATGTACAAGAAGCTCGCGCTCTCGTGCGCGCTGCTCAACGAGCCCAGGGTGCTGCTCCTCGACGAGCCGACCAACGGCGTCGATCCGGTGAGCCGCCGCGAGTTCTGGGATCTCCTCCACGACTTCCTCTCCGAGGGGATGGCCATCGTCCTCGCGACTCCGTACATGGACGAGGCGGCCCGCTGCCACCGCGCCGGGCTGCTCTTCGAGGGCCGGCTGCTCGAAGAGGGCACGCCCGGCGAGATGCTCGGCGCCTTTCAGCACCCTGTCTTTCGCGTGCGCGGTGAGCGGGTCAGGGTCGTCGCCGCCGTCGAGAAGCTCCCCGACGTCCTCGCCTTCACGCCGGCCGGTGCCCAGGTGCGCGTCGTCGTTCGACAGGGCTCGGAGCCGGCGGTGCTCGCCTTGCTCGCGGGCCTCGGCGCTCAGACCTCGCCGGCGACGGCGACCTTCGAGGATCTGTTCCTCACGCGCTTGCACGAGCGAACCGCGGCGAAGGGGCCCCAGCCGGCGCGCGTCTCGTGAGCCCGGACATCTCGGTTCGAGTGAAGGGCCTCACCAAGCGCTACGGCGACTTCGTGGCCGTGAACGACGTCTCGTTCGAGGTGAAGAAGGGGGAGATCTTTGGCTACCTGGGCGCCAACGGGGCCGGAAAGTCGACGACGATCCGGATCCTCTGCGGGCTCTGCACCGTCTCGGGGGGCGAGGCCGAGGTGGCCGGCGTCGACGTGGTCCGCCGGCCGGGCGACGTGCGCCGGGCCATCGGGTACATGTCCCAGAAGTTCTCGCTCTACCTCGACCTGACCGTCGCGGAGAACCTCGAGTTCTTCGGCGGCGCCTACGATCTCTTCGGCAAGGCGTACCGGGCCCGCCGCGACGAGGTCCTCCACGACCTCGCCCTCGACGCGCTCGAAGAGCAGTCGACGGGGGCGCTCCCCGGCGGCATCCGCCAGCGGGTGGCCCTCGCGTGCGCGCTGCTGCACCGGCCGCAGGTGGTCTTCCTCGACGAGCCGACGGCGGGCGTCGACCCGGACGCGCGCCGCAACTTCTGGCGGGTGATCCGCCGCCTCGCGGACGAGGGGACGACCATCTTCGTCACCACGCACTACATGGACGAGGCCGAGTACTGTGATCGCGTCGGTCTGATGGTCGCGGGCGCGCTCGCCGCCCTCGATACGCCCGAAGGGTTGAAGCGCACCTTCGTCCCCGGGCGGATGTTCGAGGTGCAGGGCGCCGGGGTCGCCGAGATGGCGAAGGTGGCGGGCGATCTCGGCCTGCTCGGGATCGAGCCGTTCGGCGCCGCGCTCCACGTCCGCGTGGCCGACGGCGGTCCGGACGGGGAGACGCTGCGCGCCGAGCTGGTGCGCCGCGGCATCCCCGTCACCCGCGTCAGCGACGCCGAAGTCACGCTGGAGGACGTCTTCCTCAAGGTGGTCGGCGGCGCCGCCAGGCCGGCGAAGGCGCCGGCGGAGGAGAGGGCTTCGTGAACCGATTCCTTCGCCGCACCTGGGCGGTTGCCCACAAAGAGGTGCTCCACATCCTCCGCGACGCGCGCGCCGTGTATCTGGCGCTCGGCCTCCCGGTGGTGATGCTGATGCTCTTCGGCTACGGCATCTCCCAGGACATCGCCGCCTCTGCCAGGCGCTGGTGGCGGGCAGCGATTTCGTGCGCGAGGTCGACCTCGCCTCGCCGGACGACGCCGAGGCGGCGCTGCGCAGCGGGCGGGTCAAGGCCGTGCTCATCGTCCCTCTGGACTACGGGCGCGCCCTGGCGCGCGGCCTCCCCGCGCAGGCGCAGATCCTCGTGGACGGCAGCGACGGGACCACCGCCACCATCGCCATGGGGGACGCCGCCGGCATCGTCACCGCCCTCTCGGCCGCGCGCGCGGTGCGATCGTCGCTGAACGCGGGGCCGCGGATCCGGGTGCGCTTCAACCCGGCGATGCGCTCCGCCTACAACATGGTGTCCGGGGTCATCGTGCTCATCCTGGCGATGGTCGCCTCGCTCCTAACCGCGCTCACCATCTCCCGCGAGTGGGAGCGCGGGACCATGGAGCAGCTCTTCGCCACGCCGGTCTCCCGGCTGGAGATCGTCATGGGGAAGCTCATCCCCTACACCGGCCTCGGCTTCGTGCAGACGCTGCTGGTGCTCACGCTCGGCTCGTACCTGTTCGACATCCCCATCCGCGGCTCGCTGGGGACGCTCTTCGTCTGCTCGATGCTGTTCCTCCTGGCGATGCTGGGGACGGGGCTCATCGCCAGCATCGTGGCCAAGTCGCAGCTCGTGGCGGTGCAGTTCGCGCTGATGGTCGCCTACATGCCCGTGGCGATGCTGAGCGGGTTCATGTTCCCCATCGAGAACATGCCGCTCTGGCTCCAGGGGATCGCGCACGCCGTGCCGGGCCGCTACTACCTCACCACCCTGCGCGGGGTGCTCCTCAAGGGCAACGGCTTCGCCCGGCTCGGGGAGGAGACCATGGCGCTCGCGATCTTCGCCGTAGGCCTCCTCGCCGTCGCCGTGTGGCGCTTCCGGCGGAGGCTCGCGTGAGCGTCGTCCTCGCCCTGCAGTCGCTCTTCAACGTGATGAAGAAGGAGATGCGCCAGACGGTGCGCGATCGGCGCATGCTGGGGATGCTCATCGTCTCGCCGGTCCTGATGCTCGTCATCTTCGGCTACGCGATCGACCTCGACGTCGACCGCATCCCGACCGTGATCTGCGATCAGGACGGGACGCCCGCGAGCCGGGATCTCACCCAGGCATTCTTCGCCGACCGCACCTTCCGCCGGGGCAAGGTGTTCCTCGACCCCAGCTCGGCCCAGGACGCCCTGGAGGCGGGGGACGCCGCCGCGGCGCTGATCATCCCCCGCGGCTTCGCCCGCCGGGCCGCGCGCGCTGACGACCCCGAGGTGCAGGTGGTCATCGACGGGACCGACGCGACGCGCGCGCAGGTGGCCTCCGCCGCGGCGAGCCAGTTCTTGCTCTTGCACGGGATCGGCGGCGAGCCGGGCGTGCGGCCCGCCGCCGCGATCTCGCTCGCCCCCCGGGTCATGTACAACCAGCGGCTCAAGAGCGCGATCTACATGCTGCCCGGCGTGCTCGCGACGCTCCTGATGAACGTGACGGCGATCGTCATGGCGATGGGTCTCTCGCGCGAGCGGGAGACGGGGACGCTGGAGCAGATCCTGGTCACCCCGATCCGGCCGGCGGTGTTCCTGGCAGGCAAATGCCTGCCCTACATCCTGTTTGGCCTCGTCGACGTCCTCGCCGTCCTCCTCCTCGGCAACCTGGTGTTCGACGTGCCTTTCCGCGGCTCGTTCGGGGTCATCGCGCTGGGAGCGTTCCTATATCTGTTCTCGACGCTGGGCATCGGCATCCTCATCGCCACGGTGAGCTCGTCGCAGCAGCAGGCGATGCTGGGCGCCGTCGCCTTCATGCTGCCGGCGATGCTCCTGTCGGGCTTCATGTCCCCGATCTCGAGCATGCCCGCGTGGCTGCGTCCCTTCACCATGCTCATGCCGATGCGCCACTTCATCGAGATCATGCGAGGGTGCCTGCTGAAGGGGGCTGGGATTGCGGATCTCGCGCCGCAGATGATCGCGCTGGCGGTCCTCGGGATCGGGATCCTCGGCATCTCCATCGTGCTCTTCCGGAGGCGCCTTTCGTGAGCCCGTTCAGCGCGCGAGCGTCTTGACGAAATCGAGCACGGCACGCGACCTATCCGCTGCGTCATCAACGTCTGAAGAGCGCGCGCGCAGCTCGTCGGGTCGTCGGCCCGAGCCGCGAGCGCAGAGGCGGACGTCGCCGGCCAACAGGCGGGGCTCGAGCGCGCCCGGGCGGAGGCGAGCTACGCGGATACGGAGCTCGGACGCTCGCGGTGCCTGCTGGCCGACGGCGCGGTCCCACAGCAGCAATTCGACAGCGCAAAGCTCGCCGCCGACTCGGCGCACGCCACCGCGGAGCAGGCGCAGGCGAAGCTGACGGCAGCCGACGAGACCCAGCGTGCGGCAGGTTTCGGGGTCACCGAGCCGCGAGCGCGGGTCGAGCAGAGCCGTCCGGTCGCCGCGCTGATCGCGGCTGCGCCCGGGGCCGCGACGCTTGCGCGAGGGAGAGTCACCGCGGCGCGAGCCAGCCTCGACCTCGTTCGTCTGAAGCTCGGCTACACCCATGTCACGGCCCCTGCCGACGGGCGCGTGTCCAACCTGACCGCGCGCGTCGCGGCGACCCTGTCCGTCGGCCAACCCGTCGCGCAGTTCGTCCCCGATCGTGTGTACGTCACGGCGGACTTCAAGGAGACGCAAACAGGAGACATGCGCCCCGGGCAGCGCGCGAAGATCTCACTCGATGCCTACCCGCACCGCTCGTTTGAGGGCCGCGTGGAGAGCCTCTCCGCGGGGACGGGCGCCGTCTTCTCGCTGTTGCCGCTCGACAACGCCACAGGCAACTTCGTGAAGGTGGTCCAGCGCGTGCCGGTACGCATCGTGTTCGTCGATCTGCCGAGCGACGTCGCGATGTGCGCTGGCCTCTCGGTCGACGTGACGGTGTACCTGCGGTGATGACCGTCCGGCATCGTGCACGGACGCCGCACCGTGACGTCCTTGCGCGCACGGTGAAGCGGGAGGGTCCGGTCGCTTTCAGCAGAGCGCCACGCACGGGATGAGCATCACCGAGCCGCGGAGATGAAGAGAGGTGCTGCCCGAGCCGCCGTCATGGGCGGCGGAGATCATGGCAGAGCGCTTGCAGGGCCCCGCCATATGAGCCCAATCGATCCACCGAGCGAGCCACACCCGGTCGTCGTGCGCTTCGAGCCGGTGACGATCGCGAGCGAGGGTAGCACCCGGCCGGCGGGTCTCGCGGTCGCGGCGCTCGAATCCTCCGACCAGCAGATATTCTCCTCGGTCTGCGGGAAGACGGACTGGACGGAGCCGGTCGGCCCGGGGCTCACGCGGGCCAGCTTCGGCTGGGTCGTCGCCCCCGGCGCGGGGTCGCGCTGCACCGCGTGGACGTACCTCGCCAATGCGACCATTCACCCGGCGAACCTGGCCGTCCTCGTCACCGCGATGCTGCTCGTCGCGAGCCACTGGGGCGCCCCCGTGCTGCTCTTCGGGCTGGGCGTCGAGGCGGCTTTCCTTCTGGTGGTGCCACGGTGGGCGCCCTTCCAGCGCGCCGTCCACGAGTGCATCGATGACGCTGCTCGCGCGGCGGCGCAGCGGGCGCGCGAGGCGCTCATCCTCCAGATTGGGGAGGCCCACCGCCGGGAACTCGGCAACATCGAGGGGCTGCTCGAGAAGGCGCGCGTCAACGTGGAGCGCCGGCGCGGCGCGGTCCCCCTGAGCACGCCCGACGCGCAGCGCATGGCCCGGCTCACCCGCAGCTACATCCTCCTCGCAGTCGACCACCGCGCGTACTCGGAGTCCCTGGCGATGACCAACCCGGAGACGCTGAGGGCCACCATCCGCTCGCTCGAGGCCGCCGAGTCGGCGCAGCCCCTGCACGCGCGCCCCCTGCTGCGCCGGTGGCTCGCCATCGCCAAGCGGCGCTCCGAGTGCTGGTCGCAGACGCGCGCCAGCCTGGAGAGCACCGGGCACCAGCTCGCGACCATCACCGAGCTCGCCTACCTCCTGCACCAGGAGTCGCTCACCCCCGCGCGCTCGAGCCTGAGCGCCGAGCTCGACCGCATCCTCGACGACTTCGAGGACGGCGATCGCGCCGAGCGCGAGGTCGACGACCTGGGCCTCACCGACGCCTTCGAGGTGCACCCCAGCCTGTTGCCCAGTTGAAGAGAGATCATCATGTCGTTCGCACACACACCCTCGGTGAGGCCGAGATAGGGGCGCCGACGCCCAAAAGCGCGTCCAGCTCTCCGGGGATTGATGAGGTGATGCCATGTTTTCAATGATGTACATGTGGTGGTTCTGGGCGGCCCTGATGCTCGTCTTCCTGCTGCCCGTCGGGTACGGATGGGGGTACCGGGGGTGGGGAGCGCCGTATCCCAGCTACGTCCAGCGGCGCCGCAGGGAGTCCGCGACGGGCGCCGGCGCCTCTGGGACGTTCGATCACCTGGCCTGGGGGAGAGGCGGAGATTTCCTCTGGGGGCTGATGTTCTTCGAGGTCGTCTTCATCACGGCCCTGCTCTGGTGGCGCTGAGCGGTCGCTCGACGAGCCGCGTGCTCACGGCGACCCACGTCGCCGCCCATCACCTCACCGCCCCCATAAGACGGCAAGCACGCCGAGATCCATCGGAGCGTCGCCGAGGATCACCCGTTCTTCGACGAAAGCGCAGCTGGGCGAGTTGTTCCCCTTGCAGCGGGATTCTCGCCGGTTGGCCGCGCGGGGTGGACGCGAAAACGCCCCGGGGCAAGCGAAGCAAGCGAGTAGGAGGGCCCCGTCGTCGATGTCGTAGAAGCCCGGTCAAGGTCGTCGCAAACGTCCCGGAGAGCGGCCCCGTTGGGGGTTCGGTCCGAACATCCGCCAAGAAAGCCGCCACCCGGCCCCGCCCGCGGCAGTCGTCCTCGTCGCCGCCGACCCCTCGCCGTCTACCTCGCGCCCTCGGCAGCGCGAAGAGCCGCAGCACCATGGCGCGTCGCGCTTACCCTGGTGGCCGTCGCGTTCCGGCGTCTTGCTTCGTCTCGACGCGGAGCGCCCCAGGAGGGCGTCGATGGAGACGTCGGCCTGCTTGGCGAGCGCGCTCGCAAGAGCCTGCTCATCCTCGACGAGGCCCACGTTGCTGCGCCGGCCTCCGCGAGCAAGTACGCGACCGACACCGACATCACGCGGACCATCCGCGACCTCGCGCCGCGTTCGACAACCGCCTCTTCTCAGCGCCATGCCGCACAGCGGGCACTCGAACAGCTTCAGCGCCCTGCTGGAGATCCTCGACCCGATGCGGTTCACGCGCGGCGTCCCAGTCGAGGGCAAGAGAGACCTCGATCCGATCATGGTGCGCCGGCTCAAGCGCGACCTGCGGCAGCTCGGCGTCGAGCAGTTCCCGCGCGGCCTCCTCGTGCAGCTCGCGCTCGAAAAGCCTTGGCGGAGCCTGGCAACTCGCGCGGACGAGCTATCTTCGTCGCGACGGCACGACGACGCATCAAGAGCGTCCTGCGCCTGTGGCGCCTCTACTGGCTTCGCCTCGAGGTGCGCCTCGTCCCGACGGAGGCGCAGCGCCTGTTCGCCCTGGCGATGGTCATCGGCGTCTCGTGCGGGCTGGCGGCCGTCGCCTTTCACCTCGCGATCGACGTCGCTGAGCACAACCTCATCGACCGCGCCATGGCGGCGACCGGCCGCCCGTGGATGTTCTGGACCATCTTCACGCCCACGGTCGGCGGCATGATCTGCGGCGCGCTGCTCGAGTACGTGGTGCCCGAGGCGCGCGGGAACGGCATCCCCTAGGTCAAGGCTGCGTTCGCGCAGCGGGGGCGCCGCCTCCGGTTCCGGGACGCGGTCGGCAAGTTCGTCGTCGGCTCATTGCAGATCGGCTCGGGCGGGTCGCTCGGTCGCGAGGGGCCGACGGTGCAGATCTGCGCGGGCATCGCCAGCATGCTGGGGCGCGTGGTGGGCGTCTCGCCGCGGAGCCTGCGGCGCCTCTTGCCGGTGGGCGCCGCCGCCGGCATCGCCGCCGCGTTCAACGCGCCCATCGCGGCGGTCACCTTCACCATCGAAGAGGTCGTCGGCGACCTCGACAAGAGCGTCCTCTCGGCGTCATCATCGCCGCCGCGCTCGCCGCCGTCATCGAGCGCAGCGTGCTCGGCGAGCACCCCGTGTTCGAGGTCGCGCAGGGGTACGGCCTCAAGCACGCTCTTTTCATCCAATCTACCCCCACCGCCCTGACGGCATGCTCCCTGGGCAGCCTCAGGCGCCCAGCACGCGCGCCTCGCGTGGGGCGCCCCTGCGGCCCGGCGCACCGTTTGCGCGGGCGCGCAGGGTACGCCCGCGCCAATCGTGGCCTCACCGGACTTCGCAGCGCGGCCCCTGGCTTGCTTGCTCGTGGTGATGACGTGTCTTGGCGGCTCCCATGGACGGGGGCGCGGACAGCGGAGGCCTTCGAGATGAACCGACAATCCCACCGGGTCGAGCACGCCCTCCGGACGGCCGGCGCGCTCGCGAAGCACGGCTGGCTGCTCGCGCCCGTGCTCCTTGTGGCCTGCTCCCGCCTGGAGATCTACACGACCAAGAGCCCCGCGGCCTCCTTCGCGGGGTACCGGACCTATACGCTCGGCGCTCCCGAGAAGACGCCCGCCGGCTTCGCGCGGACGCCGATCACGGGGGCAGTGTGGACCAAGGTTCAGGGGGACATCGACCGGGAGCTCGCCAGCAAGGGCTACACGTCCGCGCCCGCCGGCGCCGAGCCCGATCTCCTAGTGCGATCCGGATCGGGTAGCCGCACGAGGGAGCGCGACGAAGGCGCCGGCGTGCGCGACGAGAGCAACTGGATCAGCACCAACATCGTCGCGGACTACACGCTGGCTACGCTCGTGATCGACGTCTACGACGCGCACACGCGCAAGCCGGTGTGGCACGGCTCGTCGTACAGAGCCCTCGATGGAGCGGGGCCCACCGCCGTGCCCGAAGCGTCGATCGCGGAAGCCGTGCAGGCCATCCTCCGCACCTTCCCCAGTGCGGCCGGCGCCGCCACCCCGGCGCCGGCCCCCTGACCCGCGGCGCCCGGAGCCTTCGAGGGCTGGAGGGTCGGCTCAAGGTCTGACGATAAATCGCGTCTCGGTTTCGATGATCCCTGCGAATCGTCGGGGATGCTGCGATCTTCGGGGAGAGCCGGATCGATTTGTCGTCAATCTTTCAGTGGCCGTGCTGGTTCGCTCGCTCGCGTTCGTCTCCCGCCTCCGCGGGCGTCGCGTCGACACGACGCTCTCGTGCCCCTGGACTGCTGCCGACACCGAGTGCACCCTGACCTACGACGAGAAGGCCGGCCGCTACGTGGACGTGCGCGCCTGCTCCGCCTTCGGGCCCAGAGCCTCGCCGGAGTGTGGCAAGGAGTGTCTGCGGCTGCTCAACCTGGACATCCCGCTACCCTGTGCTGGCTACCGTGGTTGTCCAGGGACTTGAGCAGGCTCAGCCGGCGCGGCGTAGGCGTGATGGAGGCCTTGGAGGACGGGCGTTTCGACCACGCGGCCGGTGGTGTTGGCGGGCCCGGCGTCTCCGGCCGGGGTCCGTTGCGTCGGGATCCTGCCGACCGCGGCATACCGCGGCTGGCTCGAGGCGATCCTGCGCCACTACGGCCTGCGCCCGGACGAGGTGAGCATCGTTCCCCTGGCCCCGCCGCTGGAGGTCGACGCGCTGGCAGGCGGCGGCGTCGCCGCGCACTTCACCAGCGATCCGATGGCCACCGCCGCGCTCGCCCGGGGCATCGCGAGCGTCGTCCCGACGCTCGGACCGACCAGCACGTCGCCTTCACCGCCGAGGCAGGCGGCGGCTGGCCCGAGTTCGTCGTGCGCGATCTCCTGGTGCGCGACGACGCCGGAGAAGCCGAAGTTGATCTTGGCGTGGACGCGGGCCGCGTGGACCGGACCCGCTCAACCGGTTGCGTCACCTCCTAAGTAGGTCGCCGAAAATTTCGTAACAAATCCCTCAGCCAGAACCCAGGCGAGAGGATCCCCGCCTTTCGCAGGGCTTGCGGAGGCGCCAGCCCGAGGACCCAACGTTCAGCAGCTGCGCCATGCTCGTCAACGGTCGCGTACTGGCGGTTGGCCGAGACGTGCAGCTTCAGCTCCTTCCAGAGCTGGTCCATCGCGTTCAGCTCCGAGCACTGCTTGGGCAGCCAGAGCAGCTCGATGCCGAGGCGCAGGGCCAGCGCTTGCGAGCGGACCGCTGTGTGACACGGCGCGCGATCGAGGAGGAGCCAAAGCGGGCGCCCGGGATACCGGCGCCGCAACTCCCGTAGGAAGGCCTGGAAGTCCTGCTGCCACATCTGGCGGCGGACCTGCACGATGCGGTGGCCCGTGCGGGGGTTGATGGCGCCGAACAGCACGCGCTTGGCGTTCCGACCCGAGATGCGGACGGCGGCCTGTTCGCCAGCGAGAGCCCAGGCGGCGCGCAGCGGTGGGAACAAGCGAAGCAGCGTCTCGTCGAGGAACAGCAGCACGGTCCCCGGCGGAGCACGCTTCAAGCGGCGGACAAGGCCCCCTTTTTCTGCGCCCGGTGCGGCTCCTTCTCTGCGTAGACGTACCGCGGCCGCTTCCACCGCAGCCCCAGCTGCCGCATTCGACGCCGAAGGGTGTGGGTGGAGATGAGGCAGCCGTACCGCTGGCCCAAGTGCGTCGCGAGCAGCGCCACGGTCCACCCTGTGGTCGCGTAGCCCAGCGCCATCGGGTCACGTCGAAGCTCGCGGAGGATTCGGGCGTCGGTGATCGTCGGAGCAACACGCGGACGACCTTGCCGGGGAGCATCGTCGAGGGACTCGATCCGGCGCGATTGCAGGTACCGGTTCAGCCAGCGGTACAGCCCCGGACGGCTGAGCCCCGTCACGTGCGTGATGTCTCCGACGGGACGCCCCTCCGCCAGCAACAGAAGCGCCTGCGCGCGTCGGTAGACCCGCGCCTCGCCGACCTCGCGCAGTGCACGTCCCAAGCGGCGGCGGTCGTATGCGGTCAGCCCACGCGTGCCCCGATGCCTGGCCGTTCGCATCCGCGAACGTAGCAACCTCGCGACATCTGTCTCGGAATTTTTGGAAAGCTACTTAGGTGCCAGCCCCCGGCACCGAGCTGCCCGGCGCTGCTCCGAGCAGCGCTCCGATCGCACCGGTCGCGACCCGGGCGGCGTCAAGATCCCCGGCGGCTAGTGCGGCGATCAGCCCCGCTGCCAGCGCGCCGACCATCGCCTCCCGGGGGCTGCGGGCCGCCTTGGATTCCGGCCAAATATCGTCCGCGCCACGTCGCATCGCGGGGTTAGATACTGCGATCGGCACGGGATCCGCCCCTTCGATCGTGCCGATCGCAGCAGAATGCGGCAGGTCGCTACCGGGCAACAGTTCGCGCGGTCGGGCAGGTCCATCGCGCAGTCGGGCAGGTCCACCGCCCGTTGGAGCAGGTCCATCGCGCGGTCGGGCAGCTCCATCGCGCGGTCGGGCAGCTCCATCGCGCAGTCGGGAAGGTCCATCGCGCGTTGGAGCAGGTCCATCGCGCAGTCGGGCAGGTCCATCGCCCGTTGGAGCAGGTCCATCGCGCGGTCGGGCAGGTCCATCGCGCCCTGGGGCAGATCAGTCTCGGCGCGAGCCTGGAGCTCCATGTCGGCACTCACGCTGCCCTGCGCGCCTGAAGGCCGTCGTCCGCGCCTTGTTCCATGACGCCGTGCGTCCCTCGATCTTCCTGATCGGGTCACCCTCAATCTTCCCGCGCGTGCTCACGCTGGGATCGCCCGCCGCATCCTCACTGGGCCGCCGCTTCGCGTGAGCGCGAGCGCCACTTCGACGCGAGCGCCCCGGGGAAGCCGGCGCGGGAGGATGCCGACCTGCGGGGGCGTCAATTTCGTTCGGTCGGGGGCGAAAAGAGACGGACATCCGGAGGGGCCTTACGGCGATGTCTCTTTATAGAGAGAGAAAGGACCCGAACGCCGCGCGCCCCACCACGGCGGCGTCGTGCCGGGACAGGATCCCCATGCTCGACGCCTCTACGCTTTCGAGATCAAAGCCCCCTTCCCCGGCAGCAAGTGCGGGTTGTGGACCAGCCCCCGTGAGTGACTTGCCGCACGACGAAGCAACACTGGAGTCCGCGCCGGCCGCGGGCGACGAAACCCGCACCCTGGTCACCCTCCGGGGTGGCTATCGGATCGAGACGGCGGAGTCCGCGGAGGACAGCCGGCTCGACGTGTACGCGCCGGCGGGGGGCATCATCTTGCGGATGCGCCTGCTGCCCGAGGGGCCCGTGCTCGAGGTCGAGGGGGTGAGCCTGAACGTCACGACCCGTGGGGATCTGCGCCTATCCGCCGAACGGCTCTTGCTCTCGGCTCGCGGCGATGCCGAGATCGCGTGCGGCGGCAACTTGACCCTCCGCGCCGAGACGGGCGACGTCCGCATCAAGGCCAACGACGACGTCCGGCTCGACGGCGAGCGCATCGCTCTCAACTCCCCCGACCCGCCCTGGGGACCGCACGTGAGCTCGCCGCACATGCTCCCGCACGGGTGAGCCGAGGAACCGAGCGATGGACTTCGAGAACCGCACCCAGAGCCCGGCTTGGCTCCTCCGCAGCGCCGGCCCCGGCACCAGGATGTATGGGTCGCTCATCACGCGCACCCGACATCAGCTCACCGAGGACGGCGCCCTGGCGCCCCCTCCGACAGAGCTTGCGCTCACCGATCTCCGGCGCGATCCCTTGGAGACGGTTTACGGCACCTTCGAGGCGGACGACTTCTTCCCGCGCACCGGGACGGACGTCATCGTGCTCGGCAAGGCGGTGTCCGAGGAGCCGGTGACGGAGATGGCCGTCCGCGTCGCGGCCGGCTCCTACCGAGTCGAGATCCGGGTGGTCGGGGACCGGGTGTGGGAGAGGCGCGCGGACGGGGAGCTGGCCCCCGGACCGCCGACGCCCTTCACGGTCATGCCGATCCGCTACCAGAACGCGCTCGGCGGGGTGACGAAGAACGAGTACGGCGATCTCCCGGACCCGAACAACCCCGTCGGCAAGGGGTTCTATCTGAGCGAGGGCGACGCGCTGGGCCAGCCCCTGCCCAACCTCGAGGATCCAGCCCAGCCGATCCGCGCATTCTCGGATCGTCCGGCGGTAGTGGGGCTCGGTCCCTATCCCTCCGGGTGGGGGCTGCGGCTGACCAAGGTCGTCACGGTCAATCCGGTGACGGCAGAGGTCACGATCGATCCCGAGAAGGGGCTCTACGACCGGGCCCACCCGGCGCTCTCAGGCGTGCGGCTCGGCGCCGGCGACACCGTCACCCTCGAAGGCGTCTCGCTGCAGGGCCGCGTCACCTTCTCCCTGCCGCGGTGTCCGTTCGCGGTCGAGGTCATGCTCGGCGCAACCACCACTCGGCTCGCTCCGGTCCTCGAAGAGGTGCTTGTCGACCTAAACGCCGGGCTCGTCGATCTCACGTATCGCAAGCTGTTCAAATACGAGATGGTCCCCTACCAGCAGCGCCGCACGGTGCTCTTCGCGGGGCCGGAAGGGCAATCGTCCCCATGATCGGATTCCCGCACAAGAAGAGCAACTTCGGCATCAACCTGGACTTGCACAGCGGGCTCTTCGTGACCCCGGTTGGCATTCCGCTGCCGATCAAGCTCGGGCTCCACGTCGGCGCGGCGACACTGAGCGCGCCCTTTTCAGGGCTGGGCTCGAACAAGGGCAACGGCTGCAACATCCTCGCCGACGGGCAGCCCGTGGTGAGCCGGGGACACGAGGTCAAGTACAGCATCGTCCCCCACCTCAACGTCCTGCCTCCTCCCCCCATCCTCAACGTGCTCATCCCGTTGCTAATTCTCGGCAGCTCGAGCAAGACTCAGTGCGCCGCGTCGAAGGTCCAGTGCACTGACGGACCGCTGGCCATCTCGATGATGCGCTACGTGGGCATCAACAGCGCCTGCGCCGATCCCTGCACCATGCCGACGTCGATGATCTTCAACTGGGGAACGGTCAACGTCGGCTTCACGCTCGGCGACATCGTTGCCGCCATCGTTCTCTTCGTGCTCGAGGCAATCACGAGCTATATTTGCGATAAGCTAGCTGGCAAGTTCTCGCGCTGGGCGGGCAGGACGTTGACGAACAAGCTCGCCGGGGCGCTCCTGACACCTCTCCTGACTTATTTCCGCAAGCACCTGGCCGGAAAACTCGCCAACAAGATCGCCGAGGAGACCACCAAGGCCGTGGCCAAGTTCATCTGGGGCGAGGGGCTCGGCGGCACGGCGGGAAATCACGCCGCGGATTGGGCCACCAAGCATGGCACGAATAAGGATGCGACCGCTTGGGCGACGGACCCGGTCGGTACGGGGTCGGAGAAGTTTGCCAACTGGGGGCAGCAGTATGTGGACAACCATGCGGAGCCGGTGCCCGCTGGAGCTGGCACATGACGGGCGCCGCCGACAGCCATGCGATCGCTACGGGGAAGGAGCCGGCCGGGGGCCGGATCCTCAGCGTCCTCGTCGGGCGCACCTACGAGCTGGACCTTCGTGGCGGTGCCGACCTCTGCGACGGCGCGTTTCACCTTCGCGATGAGCCCGCGTATCTTGAGGACTTGCCGTATCCCGGGCGCATCCGGCCCTCGCTCCTCCGGCGCGATTCGGACGGCTTCACCTTTCGGTACTGCACCGATCTGGTGGTCCAGGGAACCGTTCGAGCCCCTCGCGCCGTGCGGTCCGCCGACGTCAAGCTCACCTGCTCCGGCCCCGACCTCGACATCCGCTCCGACCTCGTCGTGACCGGCGACCGGCGCGTGGAGCGCGGACGCACGGGGGCACGGCTCTCCGAGGCCGTCCCCTTCGAGGAGATGCCGCTCCGGTACGACAAGGCGTACGGCGGCTCGGACGATCTCGCCGAGGAGCGACACCCCGACTTGCTGCGAGCGGAAGTCATGGCGGCGCTCGGCGGGGCCGTCAGCGACGAGATGGGGACGTACTCCTACCCGCGCAACCCGGCCGGAAAGGGCTTCCTCGTGGAGCCGGACGGACTCATCGGCCTGGCCTGGCCCAACGTCGAATTCGCGGACGCGCCGCTCTCGACGGTGGATCTGGAGCGCCTGGCGCAACCCCTCGAGCGTTGGGGTGAGCGGCCGTATCCTGCCGGCTTCGACTGGCTCCCCCACGACTGGTTTCCGCGCAGCGCCTTCTGCGGGCTCTTGCCGGACACCCACGACGGTCGCATGCCGGAAGCCGAGGTGCAGCTCGGCCTGCTCCGCGCAGACGAGGGCAGGTATCCGCTTGACGACCGCATCCACCGCTTCGCCCAGGGGGCGCACCCGTTCCTATGCCGCCATCGCCTTCGCGGTGGCGAGCGCCTCAGGGTCACGTCGCTCGGGCCCGATGGGCAAGACCTCGTGGTCACCGTCCCCGGTCACCGGCCGCGGGTCCACCTGAGCCTCTTCGGTGCGACCGAGCGCGAGGTGGATCCGGTGCTCGATCGGGTCTTCGTGGAGGGTGACGCGCGGCGGCTCACCCTGCTCTGGCGTGCCACCGCCGCCGCTGGCCGGGAGCACCTGCCGCCGGATTGGGAAACGAGATGCCCGTACCGAATCAACTGGGGACACGGCTGATTCTTCCCGACTCGCGCCCGGAGAGCAGAGCGATGACCGCTGAGCCATGAGGAACACATGAAGGACCTTCTCCACGTTCGGATCGAATCACCGGCGCTTCCGAGCGCTCTCGTCGAAATCCATACGCTATTGGGCCGGGAAGCGATCTCCCAACTCTTCGAGTTCGAGCTGCTGACCATCGTCCGCGGCACGACGGAGCTCGACGAGGAAGCTCTCCTCACCTCCCCCGCGGCGCTCGTCTTCGAGCGTGGCGGCAACGAGGTGGCGCGGATGTTCGGGATGATCTCCTCCGTGAAAGACAGCCTGCACACGGAGACGCCGCATCTCGCGTACACGCTCAAGTTCGTGCCGCGCGCGTGGCGGGCGAGTCTGACGGAAACGTCGGAGATTTTCATGGACCAGACCGTCGGCGAGATCGTCACGGAAAAGCTTTCGCGAGGAGGTCTAGAGTTCGGGGAGGACTTTGAGCTCCGGCTCAACGCCACGTACCCGCCTCTGGAGTTCGTGGTCCAGTACAAGGAGACGGATATCGCCTTCCTGTCGCGGCTCACCGAGCACCACGGAATCTCCTTTTTCTTCGAGCACCGTGACGGCAAGGACGTCCTCGTGCTCACCGACGACAACAGCGGCTTCCGTCCGGTCGCGGGGGACGCCTTGCCGTTCTCGCCGCGCGGCGAGACGCTCGGGGTGTTCGGGCTCGAGAAGACAACGCGCTCGCTGCCAAAGCGCTACGTGGTCAAGGACTACAATTACCGCACGCCCCAGGTCGCCCTGCTTGCTACCGCGCCGGTGTCGAGCGCGGGCGGGGACGTGATCGAGTACGGCGCTCACTTCAAGACGCCCGGAGAGGGGAGCCGCATCGCGCAGATCCGCGCCGA
>Ga0302279_10001438_pt1 | contig 33591 bp, 34 predicted proteins | sample III_Bog_N3_3_FD_194541 | JGI IMG/M metagenome (GOLD analysis project Ga0302279, IMG submission 194541) | Peat permafrost microbial communities from Stordalen Mire near Abisko, Sweden - III_Bog_N3_3 | ecosystem: Environmental > Terrestrial > Soil > Wetlands > Peat | place: Sweden: Abisko...
TGAACCGCAGCGGTGTAGAGCCTGATTCACATTCAAGATCGACTCTGATCGGTCGGCCCGGCTCATCGCTAGGGCATGGCCATGCCGCCGTTGACGTGGAGCGTCTGTCCGGTGACGTAGCTGGCTTCGTTGCTGGCCAAATAGGCGCAGGCCGCCGCCACCTCCTCGCCATGGCCCAGGCGCGCGGCCGGGATGCGGCTGAGGATCATTTCGCGTTGCTGATCGTTCAGCGCGTCGGTCATGGGGCTGGCGATAAAGCCGGGCGCCACGCAATTAACCGTGATCTGGCGCGAGGCGGCTTCCTGGGCGAGGGCCTTGGAAAAGCCGATCATGCCGGCCTTGGAGGCGGCATAGTTGGTCTGGCCAGGATTACCCGTCACACCCACCACCGAGGTGATGCCGATAATGCGGCCCCAGCGCCGCTTCATCATGCCGCGCAGGACGGTGCGCGACAGACGGAAGTAGGCTTCCAGATTAACCCGCATGACGAGGTCCCAGTCCTCGTCCTTCATGCGCAGGATCAAGCCGTCGCGGGTCAGGCCCGCGTTGGACACCAGGATGTCGATGGGTCCGCCGGCCGCCTCTGCCTGGCCGATCAAGGCGTCGACGGCCGCGCCGTCGCCCAGGTCGCAAGGCGCCACGGATGTCCGCTCGCCGAGGTCCGTGGCCAGGACGTCCAGCGCCTCGCGCCGGGTGCCCGACAGCACCACGTGCGCGCCCTGCGCATGCAGTGTCGAGGCGATGGCCCGGCCGATGCCGCCGGACGCGCCGGTGACCAGGGCGGTCTTGCCGGAAAGATCAAACATGAAAATCTCCTGGGCCTGCGCCCATCCAGGCCGCCCTTCACCGCTTTCACGGGAATGAGCGGAAAAAACAAGCCTCGATCAGAGCGACTTGGCGAAGGCTTCCAGGTCTTCAGGCGCGCCCAAGGCCGTGGCGGCCGCGTCGGGCGCGACGCGCTTGGCGATGCCGGTCAGCACCTTGCCCGCGCCAAGCTCGGCGAACAGGGTCACGCCGCCCTCGCCCGCCAGCCAATCCATGCTCTCGCGCCAGCGCACTCGGCCGGTGACCTGTTGAACCAGCAGCGCGCGAATGAGGTCCGGATCCAGCGTTGGAAGCGCCTGCACATTGGTCACCAAGGGCGCGCGGGGCGCCATGATCTCGGCGCCGGCTAGGGCCGTGGCCATCTCCTCGGCGGCGGGCGCCATGAGCGGGCAGTGAAAGGGCGCAGACACATTGAGCAAGATCGCTCGCGCGCCAAGTTCCTTGGCCTTTTCGATCGCCAGGTTGACCGCCGCCGTCTGGCCGGAAATGACCACATTGCCGACATTGTTATCGTTGGCGACGACGCACAGGCCGGCGACCGATCCGGCGGCCGCGGCTTGCTCGGCCAAGGCCAGGTCGGCCTTAGGCCCGATCAGGGAGGCCATCGTCCCCTCGCCCACCGGCACGGCGCGCTGCATGGCCTCGCCGCGCAGTCGAAGGAGGCGCGCGGTCTGCGCGAGTCCGATGGCGTCGGCGGCGGCGAGGGCGGAGTATTCCCCCAGGCTATGGCCGGCGACGAAGGCGGCCCGCGCGATATCGACGCCGAACTCGGCCTTGAGCGCCCGCGCCACCGCCAGGCTGACCGCCATCAGCGCGGGCTGAGCGTTTTCAGTCAGGGTCAGATCGGCTTCTGGCCCTTCCCACATGAGCTTGGACAGCTTCTGGCCCAAGGCGTCGTCCACTTCCTGGAACACTTCTCGGGAGGACGCAAAGGCCTGGGCCAAGGACGCGCCCATGCCGACGGATTGACTGCCCTGGCCGGGAAACAGGAAGGCGAGGCTCATGATCTGCAATTCCGTGAAAATTCGGCGCGGAGGGTTAGGGGATTAAGGGCCGTTGGGCAAGCAGCGGCGGCGAGAGGGGTAAGATGCTGACCCTTGCGGCCCGGTCGGTTCTGCGGTCAATGTCTGCGTCCGCGAGGAATTAGCAAGTTCCGCGCTGCATCGGAGGACGTCCATGCTCAGACGCGTTTTTGTCTTGGTCGCCGCGGGCGCGGCCCTGGCCGGCGCCGCTCATGCCGCCCTGGCGCCTGGCGCCGTCGCGCCCGCGTTCACCGCCCCAGCCTTTCTGGCCGGCCAGCCCTTCACCTTCAAGCTGGCGGACGCGTTGAAAAAAGGACCGGTGGTGGTTTATTTCTTCCCCGCCGCCCATACGTCCGGCTGCAACATCGAGGCCCACCTGTTCGCCCAGGCAGCGGACCAGTTCAAGGCCGCCGGCGCCAGCATCATCGGCGTCACCGCCGGCAATACCGACCAGCTCGCCGATTTCTCCAAGGAGACCGAACACTGCTCGGGCAAGTTTCCCGTGGCGGCGGACCCGGACGGCAAGATCGCCAAGAGCTATGACTCAAGCCTTGTGTTCCGGCCCGGCTGGTCTGACCGCACGTCCTATGTGATCGCACCCAGCGGGAAGATCCTTCTGGCCTATTCGGATCTGAAGCCGGACGACCATGTCAACAAGACCCTGGCGGAGGTCAGGCAATTCAACAGCGCCAAATCGGCGCCATAGGGAGACTATCATGTTCAAGCGCGTTCTCGTGCTGGCTGCGGCAGGCGCCGCCGTCTCGCTCGCCGCCCACGCGGCCATCGCCACCGGCGCCGCGGCCCCGGACTTCACCGCTCCGGCCTATCTGGCCGGCCAACCTTTCACCTTCAAGCTGGCCGACGCCCTCAAGAAGGGGCCGGTGGTGCTCTATTTCTTCCCGGCCGCGCACACGCCCGGTTGCAACATCGAGGCGCACGAGTTCGCCGACGCCTCGGACAAGTTCAAGGCGGCCGGCGCCACGGTGATCGGGGTGACCGCCGGCAACATTGACCAGTTGGCGGACTTCTCCAAGGAGCAGGAACATTGCGCGGGCAAGTTCCCTGTGGCCGCGGACGCGACCCTCGCCATCGCCAAGAATTATGATGTGGTCAATGCGACCCACGCGGACCACACCAACCGCACGTCATTCGTGATCACGCCCGACCACAAGATCGTGTTCGCCATGACAGACCCCAAGCCGGACGCCCACATCGACAATACCCTGGCGACGGTTCAGGGGCTGAAGCATTAGCGTCCGCGAACGATTGAGCCTTTCTCAATCCTGCTGAGGGACGATAGCGGCTCGTTCGAGGGCCGCCGATGCGCGACATTCCCAGTCTGACCGGCCTGAGGGGCGTGGCGGCCCTGTGGGTCATGGCGTTTCACGTCGGCAAGGTCGCCGACGAAGCGCATGCGCCCTGGGCAGCGCACCTGGGACTGCTCGGCTTCGGCTGGACCGGCGTGGACCTGTTCTTTGTCCTGTCGGGGTTCATTCTGATGTGGGTGCACGGGGCGGACTTCAGACGCCCCACGAAGGCGGCGCTGGGCCGGTTCGTCGCCGCTCGCATCGTGCGGGTCTATCCCCTGAGCCTCGCGGTCCTGCTGCTGATCCTGCTGCTGGCCTGGGCGGATCCGAGCTTCGTCGCCTGGTACAAGGCCCAGAACGCCGACAACTTCACGCTTCAGGCCTTTGCTAGAACCGCCTGTCTGGCCACGCGCTGGATCGCGGGCGGCGGCGGGGATTGGAACGAGCCCACATGGTCGCTCAGCGCCGAGGTGGTCGGCTATGGGGCCTTCCCCCTGCTCGCCTGGGCCATGACGCGCGCCTCGCCGAAAGTCGCGGCGGCCGTGGGCGTCCTCTCGCTGGCGACCCTGGCCGCCTTCGAAATCCTGACCGGTCTGGCCGGAACCAACGCCATCGACCAGATACCCGCCCTGATGCGCATGGGCTGCGGCTTCATCGCCGGCATGGCGGTCTGCCGCGCGCGCGGGGCGGTGGGCGACCGGGCCCCGGCGTGGGCCGCCAGCGGGTCGCTCGGCGCCCTCCTCGCCATCGGCCTGGTCTGCCAAGCGAGGCTGGGCGTGCTGCTGGCCCCGGCGGGATTCGCCCTGCTGATCTTCTGCCTGTCATTCCAGCTCGGCGCCTTGAACGGTCTGCTCTCGTCAAGGATCGCTCTGTTCCTCGGCAGGATCTCCTTCCCGCTCTATCTGATCCACCTCATGCCCCTGCTCTGGTTGGCCTCGCACGTTAGGATCGGCGCCCTGCCCCCCTTGGGCACGGTGGCGGTGATCTCCGGCTATCTCGCCTTCTGCATGATGGGGGCGGTGCTATTGCATCTGCTCGTGGAGAGGCCGCTGCATCGCTGGGCGCGGCGAGGCTTTCCGCTTAGCGCCGCCCGGCGCGTTCTCGCCCAAGCCGCCTAAGCCCAAGCGCGCCTTGCTCCCGCGCGCCATTTCGCGTAAGAGCCCCGCTTCCCTGGAGGGCGGTCTTTCGCGGACCAACCCAAGACCTCGAACACGACGTCCGAGGCGCCGCGACAAGATCCATCGTCCTGGCCGGACTTCCGCCGGTCTCGACGCCGCCCTCCGCAACGGAAGAAGGACGCCATGGCGCTATACGAACACGTGGTCATCGCGCGGCAGGATATCTCGCCGCAACAGGCCGAAGCTCTCAACGACACCCTCAAGGCCCTCATCGAAGCCGGCGGCGGCACGGTCGCCAAGATCGAGTACTGGGGTCTTCGCAACCTGACCTACCGGATCAAGAAGAACCGCAAGGGTCACTATTCACTGCTCGCCATCAACGCGCCTTCGGCCGCGGTGAAGGAGATGGAGCGCCAGCTGTCGATTAATGAAGACGTGCTGCGCTACCTGACCGTGCGCGTCGACGAACTGGACCTGGAGCTTTCCCCGGTCCTGGCCCGGCGCGATCGGGATCGTGACCGTGGCGATCGCGGCGAACGCCGCGGCTACGACGAACTTCAACTTTAGGCCGGGAGGACATCATGACCGACGACATCGCCGCTCCGGCCGCCGGCGGCGCCCGCCGCCCCTTCTTCCGCCGCCGCAAGGTGTGCCCATTCTCCGGCGCCAACGCCCCGAAGATCGACTACAAGGACGTCAAGCTCCTGCAACGCTACGTCTCCGAACGCGGCAAGATCGTGCCCTCGCGCATCACCGCCGTGTCAGCCAAGAAGCAACGCGAACTGGCCCAGGCCATCAAGCGCGCGCGCTTCCTGGCCCTGCTCCCCTACGTCGTGAAGTAAGGAGAGCGACATGAAAGTCATTCTGCTCGAACGCGTGGAGCGCCTCGGCGCGCTGGGCGAGACCGTCAACGTCAAGGACGGCTTCGCCCGCAACTTCCTGTTGCCCCGCCACAAGGCCCTGCGCGCCACCGAATCCAATCTGAAGGTGTTCGAAGGCCAGCGGCATGAGATCGAGGCGCGCAATGCCAAGGCCAAGGCCGCGGCGGAGACGGACTCGGGCAAACTGGACGGCTCAAGCTACATCCTGATCCGTCAGGCGGGCGAGAGCGGCCAGCTGTACGGCTCGGTCTCGGGCCGCGACGTGGCCGACGCCATCCAGTCGGAAGGCGGCAAGGCCGACCGTTCGCAGGTTGTGCTGGACAAGCCGATCAAGACGCTGGGCCTGCACGCGGTGAAGGTTCGCCTGCACCCGGAAGTGACGGTGACGGTGACCATCAACATCGCCCGCTCGCAGGACGAGGCTGAACGTCAAGCCCGGGGCGAAAACGTGATCTCCTCCCAATTCGAGGAAGATCGCGTGGCGGCCGAAGAGGCGGCGGCGGACATGCTGGAAGGCGGCGCCGGCAGCCACGACGTGGACTTCGGCGCGGACCACTAGTCCATATCCAAACTCTTGAAGATCAAGGCGGCTCTGGCAACCGGGCCGCCTTTTTCGCGTCTGCTAACTAGTTATCCCCAGACGCGGCTTTTTTTGGGGACAGGCCGATGGGAGGCGTACACTGGACGCACGCATGAGCTAACGTTGTTCCCCCATGACCATCGTTCCCGCCCTCGATCTGCGCGCCGCCGAGCCGCATCCCCAGCACGCCCCCGCCAACATCGAGGCGGAACAGGCCCTGCTGGGAGCCCTTCTGTTCGACAACAACGCCTATGAGCGCCTGAGCGATCAGCTGCAGGCCTCGCACTTCTACGAGCCGTTCCACCAACGCCTGTTTCAGGCCATGGAGGAGCACATTCGGAAAGGTCAGCTGGCCGAGCCGATCATGCTGATGGAGCGCTTCCGTAACGATCCGGCGTTCCAGGAGCTGGGCGGCCTACGCTACCTGGCCGATCTGGTGGACCGCGCCCCGCCCGCCGCCCACGCGGCCGATTACGGCCGGCTGGTTTACGACCTGGCCCTGCGCCGTGAGCTGATCCGCATCGGCGGGGACATCGCCGTGGGCGCCCAGGGCGACGCCGAGCACACCGCCCGCGAGCAGATCGAAAACGCCGAACAGTCGCTCTACGCCCTGGCCGAGAACGGCCAGAGCTCCACGGGATTCGTCAGCTTCGCCGACGCTCTCCAGGGCGCGGTGGACATGGCGGCGGAGGCCTACAGCCGCGACGGCGGCCTTTCGGGCGTTTCCACCGGCCTGGCCGACCTGGACCGCATGCTGGGCGGGCTGCATCCCTCCGACCTGATCATCCTGGCGGGACGCCCCTCCATGGGTAAGTCGGCCCTGGCGGCTAATATCGCGTTCCATGTGGCGCGCAGCTACGCCTACGACATTCTTCCGGACGGCGCGCGCAAGACCTCCAACGGCGGGGTGGTGGCCTTCTTCTCCCTGGAAATGTCAGCCGAGCAGCTGGCCATGCGGGTGCTCGCCGAAACGTCCGGCGTGCCTTCGGATCGCCTGCGCAAGGGCGAGATCGACGCCTCGGAATTCGGGCGCGTGCGCGATGCGGCCCTGGATATTCAGGAAGCCCCGCTGCACTTTGACGATACCGGCGGCCTGTCCATCGCCAAGCTGGCCGCGCGCGCGCGACGGCTCAAGCGCCAGACGGGACTGGACCTGATCGTGGTCGACTATCTGCAGCTGCTCACGACCGGCGAATCCGGCCGCAACGACAACCGGGTGCAGGAAGTGTCCATGATCACCCAGGGGCTCAAGGCCCTGGCCAAGGAGCTGTCCGTGCCCATACTGGCGCTGTCGCAGCTGTCGCGCCAGGTGGAAAGCCGCGAGGACAAGCGGCCGCAGCTGTCGGACCTGCGCGAATCCGGCTCCATCGAGCAGGACGCGGACATGGTCATGTTCGTCTACCGGGAGTCCTACTACCTCGGCCGCACCGAGCCGCGCGAAGGCACGCCCGAGCACCTGACTTGGCAGGAAGACATGGACAAGACCCGCCATATCGCCGAGGTCATCATCGGCAAGCAGCGGCACGGCCCGATCGGCACGGTCAAACTGCACTTCCACGAGGATCTGACGAAGTTCAGCAACCTGGCGAGGGAGGGACGGTTCGAGGCAAGGTAGGTTCGCCGCCCGCCCCGAATTGCGCTAAGCAGCGCTCATGCCCGCCGCCCGCGCTCGCCTGACCATCGACCTCGACGCCCTGGCCGCCAACTACCGGCTGTTCTGCGCCAGGGCGCAGGGCGCCGAGGTCGCGCCGGTGGTCAAGGCGGACGGCTATGGCCTAGGCGCGGCGCAGGTGTCGCGGCGGCTGTGGGCCGAAGGCGCGCGTAGCTTTCATGTGGCGCGGCTGGAAGAGGGGGAAGCCCTGCGCGCCCATTTCGGTCCTGAGCGGCCCGCCAGTATCTATGTACTGGACGGCGCGCCGACCGGCACAGCGGGGCGGCTGATCGCCGCGAACCTCATTCCCATCCTGTCCAGCGTCGGGCAGATCGAAAACTACCACGCCCTCGCGCGGGCCGACGCCCCCCTGCCCTGCGGCATCCATGTGGACACCGGCATGAACCGCCTGGGCCTGCGGCTTGAGGAGCTCGAGGCGGTGGCCGGAGCGACGGATCGGCTGGCCCGGTTGAATGTGCAGCTCGTGATGAGCCATCTCGTCTGCTCGGATCAACCGGAAGATCGGCTGAACGCCCGTCAGGTCGGCAGGTTCAAGGCGCTGCGACATCTATTTCCAGATGCGCGGGCCAGTCTCGCCAATTCCGGTGGAGTTTGGCTCGGACCGGAGTTCTTGTTCGACATGGTGCGGCCGGGGATTGGGCTCTACGGCGGCGGCCCGCTTGGACGGCCCGATCCGGCGATCCAGCCCGTGGTGCGTTTCGAGGCGCCGATTCTGGATGTCAGAGCCGTGCCGCAGGGCGAGACGGTCGGTTATGGCGCCAGCTTCACCGCGCCTGAACCGTTGAGGATCGCCGTGGTCGGCGCGGGCTACGCCGACGGCATTCTTCGCTCGGCCTCGCCCGAGGGCGCCGTCTGGTTCTCGGGGGCCCGGCGCAGGCTGCTTGGGCGCGTGTCCATGGACCTGATCGCGGTGGACGTGACCGACTGCGAGGCCGCCCAGCCCGGCGCCATGGTGGAGATCATCGGCCCGAACCTCTTGCTGGACGACGCGGCGCGGGATGCGGGGACGGTGGCCTATGAGATTCTCACCCGACTGAGCGGGAGGGCCGAGCGGGTGTATGTGGGGCATCTTGATTCCGCTCTTTCCCGCGAAAGCGGGAACCCAGTCCCGTCCAGGGGCCACGAGCTGGAAAGACCTGGGTCCCCGCTTTCGCGGGGATGAGCGGGAGTGAGGTTGCCGGGCGCGGTACAATAAAGCTCTGACCACCCACTGATTCGCTCCACCAGGAACACGTATGGCCAAGGACGGCGCCGCCTATATCTGCCAGAGCTGTGGGGCGGTCCATGCCAAGTGGTCGGGGCAGTGCACGGGTTGCGGCGCGTGGAACACCCTGGTGGAAGAGGTCCAGAGCCGCCCGCCCGGCGCCCTGGCGCCCTCGCGCGCGACCAAAGTTCGGGGCCTGAATTTCGAAACCCTGCAATCCGAGCACATCGAGCCGCCGCGCATCATCACTGGCGTGGCGGAATTTGACCGGGTCTGCGGTGGAGGCGTAGCGCCTGGATCGGCCATCCTGCTGGGCGGCGATCCGGGGGTGGGCAAGTCGACCCTGCTGCTGCAGGTGTGCGCCCAGGCAGCGGCGCGCGGGGCGCGCTGCGCCTACATTTCCGGCGAGGAGGCGGTGGATCAGGTGCGTGGCCGCGCCGCGCGCATGGGCGTGGCCGAAGCCTCGGTGCAGCTCGCGGCCGAGACCAATCTTCGCGACATCCTAGACGGGCTGAAGCGCGAACATTTCGATCTGGTGGTGATCGACTCCATCCAAACCATGTGGAGCGACATGCACGAGGCCGGTCCTGGCTCGGTCACCCAGGTGCGCGCGGCGGCGGGCGAACTGGTGCGCCTGGCCAAGAAGCGCGGCGTGTCGGTAATCCTGGTGGGCCACGTGACCAAGGACGGCGCCATCGCCGGCCCGCGCGTGGTGGAACACATGGTCGACGCGGTCCTGTGGTTCGAGGGCGAGCGCGGCTATCCGTTCCGCATCCTGCGCGCGGCCAAGAACCGTTTCGGGGCGGCCGACGAGATCGGCGTATTCGAAATGTCCGACCTGGGCCTGCGGGAGGTGGTCAATCCCTCGGCCCTATTTCTCAACGATGGCGGACCCCGTTCAGCGGGAGCGGCGGTGTTCGCCGGAGTGGAGGGCACGCGCCCGGTGCTGGTTGAATTTCAGGCCCTGGTGGCGCCGTCCGCCTACGGAACGCCGCGGCGGGCGGTCGTCGGTTGGGATTCCGGGCGCCTGGCGATGGTGCTCGCGGTGCTTGAGTCGCGCTGTGGGCTTGGATTCGGCGCCCGGGATGTCTACTTGAACGTCGCGGGCGGATTGCGGATCACCGAGCCGGCCGCGGATCTGGCCGCGGCGGCGGCTCTGGCGTCCTCGGCGCTGGATACGCCCCTGCCGCAGGATTGCGTGGTGTTCGGCGAGATCAGCCTGTCGGGCGACGTCAGGGCCGTGGGCCGGATGGAAGGCCGCCTGAAGGAGGCGGCCAAGCTGGGCTTCGGCCGCGCCCTTGCGCCGGCCGCGGCGATGGAGAATACGCCGATCCCGGTGACCGGGGTGCGGCGCCTGGCGGAAGCGGTGGAGCGCATTGGCGCGGCCGCATGGAATTGAGAAAGGTGCGGCGCTCATCGTGAGCCAGTTCGACCTCATCGTGATCCTACTGCTGGCCGTCTCAGGCCTGATCGGCTGCCTGCGCGGCGCCGTGCGCGAAATCATGACAGTCTTCGCCTTCGTCGTTGCGGTGCTGGCGGCCCTGTTCAGCCTGAGAATCTCAGGCCCGATCCTGGGACACTGGCTGCACACGCCGTGGATGGCCAACATCGTCGCCGGACTGGTGGTGTTCGTGGCGGTGTATCTGGCGGCCCGCATCCTCGGCGCCCGGTTGGTGCACGATGTGCGGCGCCTGGACAATTTGAGCCTGCTCGACCGCGTGGTCGGCTTGGGCTTCGGCCTGATTCGGGGTCTTGTGCTGCTTGGCGTATTCCAACTGGCTTTTCACGCCATAACCCCGGCTGACCGCATGCCCAACTGGATCGCCCGCGCAAAGCTCTATCCCCTGGCGGTGGACTGCGGGCGAGCCCTGCGTTCCCTGGCGCCCCAGGGATCAGCGGTGGCAGAGAAGCTGACGCCCACATTGGAACACGCCGTCGCGGATTCTTCGGCTCCGCCGGCCCCCGTCGAGGAGACGTCGCATTGACCGCGCCCTCAGACCATACCGGCCGATCCCTGCAGACCTCATCGCCCCTGCCCCATCGGGACGCCGACGACGATCGGCCTCGCCTGGAATGCGGCGTGTTCGGGGTATTCAATACGCCCGAGGCCAGCGCTATCTGCGCCCTGGGCCTGCATGCCCTGCAGCACCGAGGCCAAGAGGCCTGCGGCATCGCCGCCTTCGACGGCCAGCGGTTCCATACCGAACGGCATATGGGCTACGTGGGCGACGCCTTCACCGGAAATGACCTGGTCGAGCGTCTGCCCGGAATCATGGCCATCGGCCATACCCGCTATTCCACCGCCGGAGGCAGCAATCTGCGCAACGTCCAGCCGATGTTCGCCGACCTGGAAGCGGGCGGCGTGGCGATTGCGCACAATGGCAATTTGACCAACTTCCTGGCCCTGCGCGAACAGTTGGTCAGCGACGGCTCGATCTTCCAGTCGACATCGGACTCCGAGGTGATCCTCCACCTCATCGCCCGCTCGCGCAAACACAAGGTCGTGGACCGCTTCATCGACGCCCTACGCCAAATCGAGGGAGGCTACGCCCTCGTCGCCCTGACCAACAAGAAGCTGATCGGCGTTCGTGACCCCCTGGGCATCCGGCCGTTGGTGTTGGGCGAGTTGAATGGCCAATATGTGCTGGCGTCGGAAACCTGCGCCCTCGACATGATCGGCGCGCGCTTCCTGCGCGACATCGGACACGGCGAGCTGGTGGTGATTTCGGAAAGCGGGCTCGAATCCCTTCATCCGTTCCCACCCAGTCAAGCCCGGCCTTGCGTGTTCGAATACGTCTACTTCGCCCGCCCCGACAGCGTGGTGAACGGCCGCTCGGTCTATGATGTGAGAAAACGCATGGGCCAAAGGCTGGCCCAGGAATGCTCAAGGCCGGCGGACGTTGTGGTGCCGGTGCCCGATTCGGGCGTGCCGGCGGCGCTCGGCTATTCCCAAGCGTCCGGCGTGCCGTTCGAGATGGGCATCATCCGTAACCACTACGTGGGCCGCACCTTCATCCAGCCCACCCAGGGCGTGCGCGAACTGGGCGTGCGCATGAAGCACAGCCCCAACCGGGCGGTTCTGGCGGGCAAGCGCGTGGTGCTAATCGACGATTCTGTAGTGCGTGGCACCACCTCGCTGAAGATCGTGCGCATGGTGCGCGAGGCGGGCGCCAAGGAGGTGCACCTGCGCTCGGCTTCGCCGCCGATCATGTATCCGGACTTCTACGGCATCGACATGCCTGAGCGCGATCAGCTCCTGGCCGCCAACCATTCGCTGGATGAAATGGCCAGAATTCTCGAAGTCGACAGCCTAGGTTTCCTGTCTGTGGAAGGGCTGTACTGGGCCATGGACGCGGGCGACCGCGACCCGGTGAACCCCCAGTTCACCGATCATTATTTCACCGGGGACTATCCTACGCGGCTGCTGGACCGGGAGATCGCGGAGGGGCGCAATGACTCCGTGGACCGGCAGCTGAGCCTGCTGGTCAGCGCCTGACGTCCAACGACGAACAGTTCCGGCAAGACGCGTCATTCTCCATCTAGGCATTGTGCGTAGTCCATTCCTGCAACGCTGAGGGTTTTCCGATCGCAAGCTTGTCGCATTTGATCTAGCGGCTTTAGGCTTATGCTTCCGGAAATCGGAACCACGATCCGCAACAAGGACTTCCATGCACACATTCGGCCCCACCCGCCGCATTCTCGGCGCCGCCATTCTCGCCCTGTCCGCGGGCTCGGCCAACGCGTGGGCCGATACGCCCGCGTCTTCGGCCGCCGTCATCACCGCGCCCGCCGCAGCGCCGGCGACGGTCACCGCGCCGGCCGCCAATGTTCCAACCTACGGCGCGCCGATCGCAGGCATCTGTGTGTTTTCGCGCGATGTGGCCCTGAGCACATCCGACGCCGGACTTGGCGTCAACAAACAGCTGGCGCCCCTCTACCAAGCCGCCCAAACCGACCTCAACGGCCAGCGCGACACCCTGACCAAGGACAACAAGACCCTGTTCGCGGAAAAGGCCAAACTATCGGCCGCCAAGTTCCAGGCGCGCCTCGCCGCCCTGCAGCAACGAGCGCAGGTCTACAACAGCGCCCTGCAGACACGGAACGCCCAGTTCACTCAGACCCGCGCCAAGGCGATGGATCAGATCGCCGCGGCGGTCACGCCCATCCTGGTGGACGCCATCACCGCCCATCACTGCGCTCTGGTGGTCGAGCGCGCGAGCATCTACGGCGCCAATCCGGCGATGGATCTGACGGCCGACGTGGTCAAGCAGCTCAACATCGCCATGCCGACCCTCACGGTAAGCCTTCTGCCGCCAGAGGCGCTGCAGGGCCAACGCTAAGGTTGGAGGCGGCGGTCGGCCATTCGGACTAAGGCAGGCGGCGCTCGTGACTTTCGCGGCGACGGCCCGAATTGGCCTCGACGCGCGGGCTTGGCGCGCTAAAAGGCGCGCATGAATGCTCAGCCTCCCAAAGACAAGCCCCTCGACGGGCTGGTCGCCCTGGTCACCGGCGCCACGCGCGGCATTGGGCGGGCATGCGCTCTGTCCGTGGCCATCGCTGGCGCCCACGTCGTCGCCGTGGGGCGCACCCAGGGGGCCCTTGAGGAGCTCGATGACGAGATTCTCGCCGCCACCGGCTCGCGGGCGACGCTGGTCCCACTGGACCTGTCCCATGGCGACAGCGCCGACGGCCTGGGCCGGGCGATCTACGACCGATGGGGCAAGCTCGACATCCTGGTGCACGCCGCCGGCATACTGGGGGAGTTGACGCCGGTAGCGCATCTGGAGCCCAAGGTTTGGGATCGAACAATCGGCCTCAACCTAACGGCCAGCTACCGCCTGATCCGCTCATTGGAGCCTCTGTTCAAGCGAGCGCCCTCAGCCCGCGCCGTGTTCCTCACCTCCGGCCTAGCCGCCAAGCCGCGAGCCTTCTGGGGCGTTTACGCCGCCACCAAGGCCGGACTGGAAGCCTTGGTGAGCTGCTGGGCCGACGAACTGGAGCATACGCAGGTCCGTTCCGTCCTGCTCAACCCTGGGCCCATGCGCACCAAGATGCGGGCCCAGGCCTATCCGGGCGAAGACCCCTTGAGCCTACCGACTCCGGCCGAGATCGGGCCGCTTGTGGTGGAATTGACGAGGCCGGATTTAGACCCGCCCTTCCGGATGGCCTTCGCCGACTGGAAGGGCGGGTCCAACGCTCACTAACGGCCGCCGACAGCGCCGCCAGCCGCGCCGCCGATAGAACCCGCGCCGCCGACCGCGCCGCCGCTGGTAGCGCCGCCCACCGTGCCGCCCACGCCGCCGCCGGCCGTGCCGCCGACTGAGCCGCCGACTGAGCCGTAGGGTGCCGATCCATAGGTCGAAGTGGAGCCGTTGACGGCGCCCGATCCGCTGCCTGAGCGTGAGCCGCGCTGGCCGTAGCCAGAGCCGGAACCGCTGGCGCCCGTGGACGCGCCCGCCGACACGCCGCTATTGGACATGCCGTTGGCGCTTGTGGATGCGCCGGCGTTCAAGCTGGAATTCACGCTCGATTGCGCCGTGCCGGCCCCGACCGACCCAGCGCCGCCGGTGACGGTCCCTACAGACCCCGCCGCGCCAACTTGGGCTTGAGCGGCGCTCGCGATGGCGAGCGCAGCAACGCCGCCGATAAGGATTTTGGAGAACATCGAGAAACTCCCTTGGTTGCTTCTGTGTATAGGCAACGCGGGGAGCCGAATGGGGTTGCAGGCCTATTAGTGAGTAAAAACAAGCGTTGGCGGGGCTGGTGGGGCTAACCGCGCCGCGGTCCGGACTTGGGCGCGCCGCGCGCCGCCGGCCGGCCGGTGCGATTACGCGCCGTGGCAGGACCGAACTTGCGGGCCGGCGCCTTCGCGGGTCGGACGCGACTCGTGGGCTTCGAGGCCTTGGCCGCCGGCCCATTTTTAGCGCCGCCCATGACCTTGGCGCCTTTTTCCGCCAGCGCCTTGGCGGCAAGCGTCTTGGCCGCCCTGGCCTTGGACGGCGTGGTATTGGCCATGCGCGCGCTGACGGTGGGGCCGCCGCGCCCCTGATCGGTCAGCCAGGGCCGCGCGCCCTCTTCGGCGACGAAGGGATTGGCGCCGGATTTGATGGTCACGCGGATGGGCACGCCCGGCAAGTCGAAGCTCTCGCGGATCGAATTGATCATGTAGCGCCGATAGGTTTCCGGCAACTGGTCGGCGCGGGTGGCGAACAGCACGAACGTCGGCGGCCGCGCCTTCGTCTGGGCCATGTACTTCGGCTTGATCCTTTTCCCATTGACCGACGGAGGGGGGTGCCTCTGCACCGCCATGCGCAGCCAGTCGTTTAGATCGCGCGTCTTGACCTTGGTCGACCAGTCCGTGTGCACCTTGATGATGGCCGGCATGAGACGCTCGAGCCCGCGCCCGGTCTCGGCCGACAGGGCCACCACCGGGGTTCCCCGAAGCTGGGGTAGGACACGGTCGGCTTCTTCGAGAAAGGCCTTAAGGCGCGCCTGGGGATCGGTGATCAGGTCCCATTTGGCCAAGACATAAACTAGGCCCCGACCCTCGCGCTCGACCAGGTCGGCGATCTGCAGATCCTGAATTTCGAAGGGGTGGGTGGCGTCCATCACCAGAACCACGATCTCGGCGAAGGTGATGGCGCGGATAGAGTCCTGGGTAGACAGCTTTTCGAGTTTTTCGTGCACCTTGGCCTTGCGGCGCAGGCCGGCGGTGTCCACCAGGCGTATCTTGCGGCCGTCCCAGTCCCAGTCCACCGGGATGGCGTCGCGGGTAATGCCGGCTTCCGGACCGGTGAGCAGCCGATCTTCGCCGATCAGGCTGTTCACCAGGGTGGATTTGCCGGCGTTGGGCCGCCCGACAATGGCGATTCGGATCGGCTTGTCGTCGTCCTCGCCCTCATCATCCGTCTCATCGGCGTAGGGCGAAAAGGCGCGCAGGGCGTCATAAAGCTCGCTCATGCCCTCGCCGTGTTCAGCCGACAAGGCGATGGGCTCGCCCAGACCCAGGCCGTAGGCGTCCAGCGCGCCGGACTCCCCGGCCTTGCCCTCGGCCTTATTGGCCACCAGCACCACTGGTTTGCCCGAACGGCGCAGCAGCTCGGCGAAAACACGGTCAAGCGGCGTGAGACCCTCGCGCGCGTCCATCATGAACAGGGCGACTTCGGCTTCCTCGATGGCCTTTTCGGTCTGGCTGCGCATGCGCGCCTCCAGGCTTTCGTCGGCGACATCCTCGAAGCCGGCGGTGTCGATCAGTTCCAGGTCCAGATCGGCCAGCCGTCCACTGGCGAACCGCCGGTCGCGGGTCACCCCAGGCCGATCGTCGACTATGGCCAGCTTGCGGCCGGCAAGACGATTGAACAGCGTCGACTTGCCGACGTTAGGTCGGCCGACAATGGCCAGTTTGAGCGCGCGCGGCGCCATTGCGGTTCACCTTGATCCGACCGCCACACTAGCGGATGGCGAGCAGTTCGGCCTTCTCGTTGACCAGATAAAGCATGCCGCCCGCCGCGATCGGCGGCTGCATCATCGGCGCGCCGGTGCGCAGGGTCTTGATCAAGACGCCGGTCTTGGGATCACGCGCCTCGATGTCGCCCTTGCTGGACGTCAGGATCAGGCGGCTGTCGGCCAAGACGGGGCCAAACCAGTAGGCGGCGTTCTTACCGGTCTTCTTGGCGTTCAGATCGATGATCCAATACACCCCGCCGCTCTCGCGCGAGACGCAGATCAGCTGCCCGGTCTGGGAGACGATGTAGACGACGTCGCCCGACGCCCAAGGCGTGGTGAAGCTCGCCACCGGCAGGGTCCAGCGGGGCGTGCCCGTGCGCAGGTCGATGGCGGCGAACACACCCGAGTGGCTGGCGGCGTAGACGTCGCCCTTGTAGACCACCGGCCGGCCGGCGATGTCCCGGATTTCCGACAGAGCGCTGTTGCGATTGGACCGCGAGAGCGCCTGGTTCCACAGATCGTTGCCATTTTCGGCGCGCTTGGCGATGACCTCGCCGGACGCGAAGGTCGTAATGACTTCATCCCCGGAGATGGCGGGGCTGGAGGCAGCCAGCATTCGGGCCGGCTCGATGATGGCTTGGTAATTCCAGCCCGGCGCGCCGGTCTGGGAGTCAAAGCTATAAAGCTGATCATCCAGGCTCACCACGAAAACCCGGCCGCCCGACACCGTGGGGGCGGCGTGAACAGGCGCGTCGGTGGCTGCTTTCCAGACGGTGCGGCCGTTGTGGGCGTCCAGCGCGGCCACGAAGCGATAGCCGGAGGACACAAATACCCTGCCGTCAGCATAGGCCAGGCCGCCGCCAAAACCATCACGGTCGCGGCCGCTGCGATTGGCCAGGTTCACCCGCCACACCTGCTCGCCGGTCTGGGCGTTGTGCGCGGACACGCCGGCTTGCCCGTCCATGGCGTAGACAAGACCGTCCGCCTCGATCGGCGGGGCGGTGACGAAGTGCGCGCGTGGCATGCCGCTGACGCCCAGACCGCGACGCCACGCAACCTTGAAGTCCGGAGCGGCGGAAACATGCTCCACTGACTGCTCCGGCGTTCCGCCCGGCAAGGGCCAGTCGGCCTGAGGCTGAGCGTCGGGCAAATAGAAGCTCTGGCCCTTAAGCGCGTCGCTCACGTTCAGCTGATCTTCAGCGGCGAGGATCGGGATGCGCTCGCCCTTGCTGGCGATCGATTTGTTTTCGGAGTTCTTCCAGAACGCCAGGGACGACAGGGTCGAACAGCCCGCCAAGCCCACCGCGGCGAGCGTCACGGCGCCCAGCACGGCCCGTCTAGTCGCCATCATGGCGGATGTTTTCATGGATCAGTTTCCGGTGTCAGCAGCGGGGACCTGTGGGGCGCCCAGACTTTGCGGGGGAGCGGCGGGTGGCGGAAGGACTGGCGCCGCGGCCAGGGCCTTCAGGGAACTCGCCGTCCCGGAGTCGATCAGAGCAATGAGCGCGCCGGCGCGCTGGCGCTCAGTTTCCGGCGTATCGCTCATGAGCTGGATCACGCCGAGGTCCGCGCGCGCCTGGGAAAGCTGGCCCGCCGCGATCTTGGCCAGCGCCAGGGCTTCCCGCGCCTGGGCGTGATAGGGCCGGTTCGCCGCCATGAGCGGCGTCAGTCGGGCGGTGATGTCCGCCAGGGAGGCGCTATCCAGCAAGGCATAGGCGGCCTTGAGGCTGGCGATGTCGCCGATCATCTTGTCGGAGGTGGCCTTGGCCGCCTGGTCGAACAGGCCGACGGCGTCCACGGTCTTGTTTTGTTGCAGGCGGATGCCGGCTTCCTGCATGAGGGCCAAGCTCCGGTAGCCTGCCGGCCCCTTGGCCGCGAGGGCGAACTGCGTGAAGGCGCCGTCCGCGTCGCCCTTCTGTTCCAAGTCCATGCCCTTGGCGTACGCCAGGGACGACTTGCCGACGGCGGCGGAACTGAATTTGCCATAGGCCCACACGCCCACGACCACCGCCAAGCACACGATCAGGGCGCCGATGAAATAGGGCACGGTCTGGCGAACGAGCACACGGAATCGCTCCGCGCGGATTTGTTCGTCCACCTCGTCGAAAACGTCGACCACTCAGCCAAGCTCCGTTCGGATAAAGGAGGCCGGACCCTATCGTCTGGCGGGCGGGTCTGCAACGCACACTGTCCCGCTTTAGACGGGGAAAGCGGCGACAAATCGGCTCTGAGGGGAATTCCGGACCCTAGGGCTTGGTAAAATAGGTTTCCGCGGGGCCGGGAAACCGGCGGGCGCGCACATCCTCGGCGTAAGCCTTGGCGGCGCGGTCGATCTCCGCGCGCAGGTCAGCGTAGCGGCGCACAAAGCGGGGCGTCCAGTCGAACAGACCCAGCATATCGTCCACCACCAGCACCTGGCCGTCGCATTGGGGCGAGGCGCCAATGCCGATGGTGGGAATGGACACCGCGGCGGTGATTTCGGCGGCAAGAGATTCGGCCACGCCTTCGATCACCATGCTGAAGGCGCCGGCCTCTGCGGTGGCCCGGGCCTCCGCGATCACGCGCTCGCGCTCGTCGGATGTGCGGCCCTTGGCCCTGAACGCGCCTTCCACCAGCACCGACTGAGGCCGTAAACCGATATGGCCCATTACCGGAATGCCACGCCGGGTCAGATACGCGATGGTGTCCGGCACGGTCGGTCCGCTTTCGACCTTCACGCCTTGAGCGCCGGTCTCTTTCATGACGCGCGCGGCGTTGTCGTAGGCGCGTTCCGGCGATCCCTCATAGGAGCCGAAGGGCATGTCGACCACCACCATGGCCCGCTTGGAGCCCCGCATGACCGCCTGAGCGTGCAAGATCATCATCTCAAGCGTGACGCCGACGGTATTGGGCAGGCCGTGCAACACCATGCCGACGGAATCGCCCACCAGAAGAAGGTCGCACGCCTCGTCTAGCAGCGCCGCCATGGGGGCTGTGTAGGCGGTCAGGCATACGATCGGCTGGCCGCCCTTGCGTGCGGTGATGTCCGGCGCCGCCAGACGGCGCGACTGGTCCTTGGATTGAGCCGACAGACTTTGACTCCTTGAGCGGCGCCGCGACGCGACCGGCGTTTCAACAGCAGGCAGGAACAAGCCCCCGGCAGCCTTGTCAAGCGAGGTTGGCCTCCCTCCCCCCGTGTTCCAACCGCCCCCTTGACATGCAACTGTTTAGTTGCATATTACGGACATGAACGACGACGCCGTTTTTCGCGCCCTGGCGGACGTAAGCCGCCGCCGGCTGCTGGACCGCCTGCACGCGGACAACGGTCAGACGCTAGGCGCCCTGTGCGACGGACTGGAGATGACCCGGCAGGCGGTGACCAAGCACCTGGCGATCCTGGAGGCGGCCAATCTGGTCTCCACCCGCCGAAGGGGCCGCGAGAAGCTGCACTTCATCAATCCAGTCCCGATCAACGAGATCGCCGAACGCTGGATCGGCAAGTTCGAGCGCCCGAGCCTGGCCGCCCTGGCCCACCTGAAATCAACACTCGAAGGAGAAGACCATGACTGACGCCGCCCAAAGCTCCGAGTTCGTCTACGTGACGTTCATCCGCACCACGCCCGAGCGGCTGTGGTCGGCCCTGACCGATCCCGAGCAGATGAAAAAATACTGGTTCGGCATGCACTGCGAGAGCGGCTGGACCGCCGGCTCGCCCTGGCGGCTACTGTTCACCGATGGCCGGGTGGCGGACGCGGGCGAGATCCTCGAATCCGATCCGCCCCGGCGCCTGGCGATCCAGTGGCGCAATGAATTCAAGCCGGAGCTGAAGGCCGAAGGACAAGCCCTGTGCGTGATGGAGCTGGAACCCGCTGACGAAGCGGTGAAGCTTACCGTCAGCCATTCCATAGACCGCCGGCCCTCGATGTTCATCAAGGCGGTGTCTGGCGGCTGGCCGAAAATCCTATCCAATCTGAAATCGCTGCTGGAAACCGGCGAGGTCGTGCTGACCGGATAAACGCTGGCGCCGAACTTCGTTTGAAAAGCGAGGGGCGGCGGAGACGGCGGCAACGCCCTGCCGCACAACCCCTGATCCAAGGCGGCGAGGCGATCCTGCGCGAGGACGAGGACGGTTTCCTGGCGCACCTGGCCGAAGGATTCGCCAACGGCCAAAGGTCGTCCGTTCGCGCGCAACATCGCCGCGTGCTTTGACGCCTATCTGAGCGAGCGGCCCGGATGGCATTCTCGGGCGGCGTGAACCGGCGCCTTGCCAATCGGCCGCGCGCGCCACATGACAGGCCAACGGCCGCGGTCGCGATCCCGCCCCGGCCAACCTGTAACGCAAGCGACCTAGCTCATGTCGACATCCGAGGCTACGAGCGCCGCCATGGGTCCGACCCGGCTCGTCATACGCCAGCCTGACGACTGGCACGTGCATCTGCGCGACGGCGCGATGCTGGCCTCGGTGGTCAATTTCACCGCCCGCCAATTTTCCCGCGCCATCGCCATGCCCAATCTCAGCCCCCCGGTCACCACCGTGGCGGCGGCGGCGGCCTACCGGGACCGAATCCTGGCGGCGCTGGAGCCAGGGGCGCAATTTGAGCCCTTGATGACTTGCTACCTCACCGACGACGCCGATCCGGCCGAGGTGGAGCGCGGCTTCGAGCAAGGCGTGTTCGTCGCCTGCAAGCTCTATCCCGCGCACGCCACCACCAATTCAGCCCATGGCGTGACGGATATCCGCAATATCCATCGGGTCCTGGAGACGATGCAGCGCATCGGCATGCCGCTCCTGGTGCATGGCGAGGTCACCGACCGCCAAGTGGACATCTTCGACCGGGAAGCGGTGTTCATCGACCGCGTCCTGGCGCCGCTGCTGGCGGATTTTCCCGCGCTCAAAGTAGTGTTCGAACACATCACCACCGCGGAGGCCGCAGCCTTTGTCGAGGCCGGCGACGCCAATCTCGCCGCGACCATCACGCCGCACCACCTGGCGATCAATCGCAACGCCATGTTCGAGGGCGGCATCCGGCCGCATTTCTATTGCCTGCCCGTGGCCAAGCGCGAACCCCACCGCCTGGCCCTGCGCAAGGCGGCGACCTCCGGCTCGCCCAAGTTCTTCCTGGGCACCGACTCCGCGCCCCACGCCGTGGCCGCCAAGGAATCCGCCTGTGGCTGCGCGGGCATCTTCAACGCCCCCTACGCCCTGGAAAGCTACGCCCGGACATTCGAGGAAGAAGGCGCGCTGGACCGTCTGGAAGCCTTCGCCTCCGAGCATGGCCCGCGCTTCTACGGCCTGCCGCTCAATTCCGGCGTGGTGACGCTGGAGCGAAATGCAATCGAGGTCCCCAAGACCTTGAAGACGCCGGCCTCGGACATCGTGCCGTTCCTGGCGGGTGAGACACTGGGCTGGCGGTTTGCAGGGCGCTCAGAGGGCTGAGCCGCCGAGCTACTCCCACTCAATCGTCCCCGGCGGCTTGGACGTCACGTCATAGACCACCCGGTTGACCCCCCTCACTTCATTGATGATGCGCGTGGCGGTTTTTGCCAACACGGGCCAAGGGAATTCGAAGAAGTCGGCGGTCATGCCGTCGGTGGAAGTGACCGCGCGCAGGGCCAGGACGGATTCATAGGTGCGCGCGTCGCCCATCACGCCCACGGTCTTGACCGGCAAGAGGACGGCGAAGGCCTGCCAGATGGCGTCGTACAGGCCCGCCTTGCGGATCTCGTCCAGATAGATGGCGTCGGCCTGCTGCAGCACCGCAACCTTTTCCGGCGTGATCTCGCCGGGGATGCGGATAGCCAGGCCGGGCCCCGGAAAGGGATGGCGGCCGACGAAGGCCGGGGGTAGGCCCAGCTCAACACCGAGGGCTCGCACCTCGTCCTTGAACAGCTCGCGCAGGGGCTCGACCAGCTTGAGCTTCATGAAGTCCGGCAGGCCGCCGACATTGTGGTGGCTCTTGATCACGGCGGAGGGCCCGCCGCGCGCCGAGACGCTTTCCACCACGTCGGGATAGAGCGTGCCCTGGGCCAGGAACGCCGCGCCCTCGATCTTGGCCGCTTCCTTGTCGAACACCTCGATGAACAGCCGACCGATGGTCTTGCGCTTGGTCTCGGGATCAGAAACGCCGCTTAGCTCACCGAGGAATTGTTCACCCGCGTCAACGTGGATCAGCGGAATATTGTAGTGATCCCTGAACAGGGTGACGACCTGCTCGGCCTCGTTCAGGCGCAGCAGACCGGTGTCGACGAACACGCAGGTGAGTTGCTCGCCGATGGCCTCGTGGATCAGCACGGCCGCCACCGAGGAATCCACCCCGCCGGACAGACCGCAGATCACCCGGCCCTGCCCCACCTGGGCCCTGATCTTGGCCACCATCTCCTGGCGGAAGGAGGCCATGGTCCAGTCGCCCGTGAAGCCAGCGATCCGGTGGGTGAAATTGCGTAGCATCAGCGCGCCCCGGGGGGTATGCGCCACTTCCGGGTGAAACTGGATGCCGTAAAACCGGCGTCCCTCGTCGGCGATCACCGCATAGGGCGATCCCTGCGAGGCGGCGACCACGTCGAAGCCCAGAGGGATCGCGGTGATCTTGTCGCCGTGGCTCATCCACACTGTTTCGCGGTCGCCGACATCGCCCAGACCGTCAAGCAGGGGGCTTTCCCGCTCGATGAGTATCTCGGCCCGGCCAAACTCGCGGTCGTGGCCGCCTTCAACTGCGCCGCCCAACTGGCCGCACATCGTCATTTCGCCGTAGCAGATGCCCAGCACCGGAACCCCCAATTCGAACACCGCTTGGTCCACGCGGGGGCTTTCGTCCTCGGTCACGCTGGCGGGGCCGCCCGACAGGATCACCGCCTTGGGCGCGAAGGCCTTAAGCGAGGCGGCGTCGACCTTGTCGTAGGGATGGATCTCGCAATAGACGCCGCTCTCGCGCACCCGGCGGGCGATCAGCTGGGTCACTTGACTGCCGAAATCCACGATGAGCAGTCGCTCATGACCGGGCGAGGAAGGGGCGTTCATGCGGTCCTCTCAAAAAGGCAGATGTAGAAGCCGTCGGTCCCGCTGCGGCGCGGCGACAGTTGGACGCCGTGGCCGCCCTGGGCCAGCTCCGCAAGCCGCCGGCGGCCGGGTATTGTCAGCATGGGCGGCTGGGCGGCCCGCTCAATGGGCAGGGGTGAAAATTCGGGTCGAGTGGCGGCGAACGCCTCTGTCACGGCGCCGTTTTCGGCCGCCAGCACCGAACAGGTAACATAGATAAGCCGCCCGCCTGGCCGCACCAGATCGGCGGCGCGGCCGAGAATCTCCAGCTGCAGCCCGGCCAGGCGCTCCAATTCCGCCTCGGTCAGCCGCCAGGCCTCCTCCGGACGGCGTCGCCAGGTGCCCGAGCCAGAACAGGGGGCATCCACAAGGACCCGGTCGGCCTGCCCCCGTAGATCGTCCAAGGGGTCGCCGGTGGGACCCACGCGGCGAAACTCGGCATAAACGCCCGCCCGGTGCAGGCGCGGCTTGATGGCGTCCAGACGGCGCGGATTGAGATCGCAGGCGATCAGCCGGCCCTGGCCGCGCATGGCCTGGCCGATGGCGAGAGTCTTGCCGCCGCCGCCCGCGCAATAGTCGACCACCGTCTCGCCGCGCTCGGCGCCCACCAGCCAGGCGGCGATCTGGCTGCCCTCGTCCTGCACCTCGATCACGCCGGACTTGAAGATGTCCAGCGGCGCCAGGTCCGCGGCGGGCGCGATCAGGCGCAGGCCGAAGGCGGACCAGGGCGTGGGTTCAACCTCAAGGCCCGCCTCGGCGAGCGCCTCTGTCGCCTGCTCTATCGTCCCCTTCACGCCATTGACGCGCAGGTCCAGCGGCGCGCGCGACGACAGCAGGGCTTCGGCCTCGGCGGCCCAGTCGTCGCCGAAACTGAGCTTGAGTTGCGCCTCGATAAAGCCGGGCAAGGCAGCCTGACTGGGCGCTGTGAGGGTTATGGCTTCGTCGGCGGTCAAGGGCCCCGGCGCATGGCCCTGGCCGGAAAACAGCGCGGCGATCTCCGCCTCACTCAGGCCATCATGCAAGGCAAGGGACGCCAAAACCCGGCCCCGACCGCCCTCGCCCATGCGCGGCGGCTGGCGTAGGCAGAGGTAGACGCGCTCGGCGACCGCCTTGCGGTCCTTGGACCCCGCATAGCGATGGGCGCCGCCCCACGTCCGCAGAACCTGATCGGCCGGCTGGCGGGAGGACGCAATCTGGTCCAGCACGTCTATCGCGGCTTGGAGGCGACCCGCCGGCGTCACGCCTGCGACGGGTGGTAGTTGGGCGCCTCGCGCGTGATCATCACGTCGTGCACGTGGCTCTCGCGCAGGCCCGCGCCGGTGATGCGCACGAAGCGCGCCTTGGACTGGAATTCCTCGATATTCTCCGCGCCCACATAACCCATGGCCGCGCGCAGGCCGCCGACGAGTTGGTGCAGGATCGGCGCGATGGGACCCTTGTAGGGCACCTGCCCCTCGATGCCCTCGGGCACCAGCTTGAGGCTGTCCTGCACTTCCTTCTGGAAGTAGCGATCGGCGGAGCCCAGGGCCATGGCGCCCACCGAGCCCATGCCCCTGTAGGATTTGTAGGACCGGCCCTGGTAGAGAAACACCTCGCCCGGCGCCTCGTCCACGCCGGCGAACATCGAGCCCATCATGGCGGTGGAGGCGCCGGCGGCCAACGCCTTGGCCAGGTCGCCGGAGTATTTGATGCCGCCGTCAGCGATGATCGGCACGCCGCTGTCGCGCGCGGCCCGGACAGAATCGGCGATGGCGGTCAGCTGGGGCACGCCGACCCCGGCGACGATGCGGGTGGTGCAGATCGAGCCCGGGCCGATGCCCACCTTGATGCCATCCGCGCCCGCGTCGATCAGGGAGCGCGCGGCATCGTAGGTCGCGACATTGCCGGCGATCAGCTGCACGCGATTGCTTTCGCGCTTCAGGCGCTTGACCGCGTCGAACACCTGCACCGAGTGGCCGTGGGCGGTGTCGATCACCACTAGGTCGACACCCGCCTCGATCAGGGCCAGGGAGCGCTCAAATCCCGCATCGCCCACCGTGGAGGCCGCGCCGACCCGCAGGCGTCCGCGTTCGTCCTTGGCGGCCGTGGGGAAGGCCTGGGCCTTTTCCATGTCCTTGACGGTGACCAAACCCACCGCGCGATAGGCGTCGTCCACCACGATGAGACGCTCGATCTTGTGCCGCCGCAGAAGGGCCTTGGCGTCTTCCGGATCAACACCTTCGGCCACGGTGACCAGGTTGGCGGTCGTCATGATCGCCGAGGCAGGCGTATTGGGATCGGACTCGAATCGCATGTCCCGGTTGGTCAGAATGCCAACGAGCTTACCGCTCTTGCGTTCGACCACCGGAAAACCGGAAATCTTGCGGCTGGCGGTGATGGCGCGCACCTCGGCCAGGGTGGTGTCCGGGTTGATGGTTAGGGGATTGATAACCATGCCGCTCTCGTAGCGCTTGACCTCGCGCACGTGGTCAGCCTGTTCGGCCACCGACATGTTGCGGTGCAACACGCCCAGCCCCCCGGCCTGAGCCAGGGCGATAGCGAGCCTGCTCTCGGTGACCGTGTCCATGGCCGCCGAGACGATGGGTATGCTCAATCCGATTTCGCGGGTCAGGCGCGTGGAGGTGTTCACCTGGGTAGGCGCAACCTCGGAACGGCCAGGTTCCAGCAAAACGTCGTCGAAGGTGAGGCCTTCGCGAATCTCCATATGGGAGTCTCCGTCTTGCGGGCCGCCTATAGCGTGAGCTTGGGGTCAGGGGAAGAGGGCGCGGCGGAAACTTTGCTGCAACCGCGCACAAAGGCCGTGGAATTGGGCCTGGACAAGCCCCAGCCTACTTCGACTCCGGCCGGAAAAGAGCCAGGCTCCAGCGCAGGGAATGGTCGAATAGGGCCGAAGACAGGATGCCCGGCGTGCGCGCCCTTCCGAACTCGCGAATCAGCCGGCGGAAGCTCGGCTCGGCCACCAGCGACGCGGCGCGTTGATAACGGAACCAGCGGAACTCGCGTTGCCCCTGCTCTTTCCAGCTGTCCACCTGGGCCCGAACGCGAAATGGAAACAGAATCACCTGGACGGCTATGGCGCGGTTGGCCTTGAGCTGCTTGAGATAGCGATAGGAACCGATGGGACGCCCCTCCACCTCGCCGATCAGACCGGCCTCTTCGGCGGCTTCCGTGGCGGCGGCGTCTTGCGGCTTGAGGCCTTTCATGGGCCAGCCCTTGGGGATGACCCAGCGGCGGGTGTCGCGCGAGGTGATCAGCATGATCTCCACCCGACGGCGCACGATGCGGTAGGGCAAAGCCGCGTACTGGATGCCGACGGCCCTAGCTTTTTTCAATGGAACCAGCGTCCCGTCAGCGCGAAAGCCACGGCCCCGATCAGGCCCGCCATGGGCATGGTGATCACCCAGGCCACCACAATGCGCCGCGCCACGCCCCAGCGCACGGCCGTTGTGCGCCGCGCCGCGCCCACGCCGACAATGGCCCCGGTAATGGTGTGAGTGGTGGACACTGGAACGCCCAGATAGGTCGCGGCAAACAGGGTGATGGCTCCTCCCGTTTCGGCGCAAAAGCCTTGCATCGGGCTCAAACGCGTGATTTTCGAGCCCATGGTGTGCACGATCCGCCAGCCACCGAACAGCGTCCCCAGAGCCATGGCGGCCTGACAGGATAAAACGACCCACATGGGAATGTTGAACGCGCCTTTGCCGCCGGAATGGGCAAACAGCAGCACCGCGATCACCCCCATGGTCTTCTGGGCGTCGTTGCCCCCGTGGCCGAGGGAGTAAAGGGAGGCGGAGACAAACTGGGCGGAGCGGAACACGCGATCCACCGCCGCGGGCCGCATCTTAACGAACAGCCAAGACACGGCGAGCACCAGCAGCAGGGCCAGGATGAACCCCAACAAGGGTGACGCTACAATGCCCGCGGCCGTCTGGCTGACGCCGCTCCAGACGATGGCCGAAAGCCCGGCCTTGGCCAGCCCGGCGCCCACCAGGCCGCCGACCAGGGCGTGCGACGACGAGGACGGAATGCCGGCCATCCAGGTGATCACATTCCAAACGATAGCTCCCGACAGGGCCGCGAAAATCACCCGGTCGGTGACGATCTGCACCGAGACAATGCCCGAACCGACCGTGTGGGCCACGTGCACGCCGAAAAACAGGAAGGCGATGAAGTTGAACAGGGCCGCCCACATCACCGCGTAGCGTGGCTTCAACACTCGGGTTGAAACGATGGTGGCGATGGAATTGGCCGCGTCGTGCAGCCCGTTCAGGAAATCGAACGCCAGGGCGACCGCGATCAGGAACCAGAGCATCAGGGTGGCCGAAGGGATATCCACGACTGCGGCCTAGAGGTGTTCGAGCAGGATGCCGCTGATGTGGTGGGCCACATCCTCGAACCGGTCGATGACCTTCTCCAGGTGATCGAGGATGTCGGCGCCGGCGATAAAGTCCATCGGACTATCCCGGCCGGACTTGAACAGGGCCTTCATGCCCAGGTCGTAGACCTCGTCGGAGCGGTCCTCGATGCGAGTGACCGCCTCGGCGATGGCGTTCAGACGGCTGGCGTTCTTGCCCATGTCCCGCAGAAGTTCGGTGGCTTCCAAGGTGAGGTAGGCCGCCTGGATGGCCAGATCGCCCAGTTCGCGCATCTCCGGCTGAAATTCGCGCACCTCGAACAGAGTGATCGACTTGGCGGTCTTCTGCATCTGGTCGATGGCGTCATCGAGCGAAGCGGCGAGGCTGCTGATGTCGCTGCGGTCGAACGGGGTGATGAAGGTGCGCCGCACCGCCAGCAGCACGTGGCGCGTGACTTCGTCGGCCGCCTGTTCCTGGCGCATGATCTCGGCGCAGGCGGCCGCCACGCCCTCCCCTCCTCCCAACAGCTCACGCAGGGCCTCCGCGCCTTTGAGCAGAATCTGCGCGTGCTCTACGAAGCGGTCGAAGAAGCTGTCTTCACGCGGCAGCAGCGCCTGAAACCACCGCATGCATCCCTCCATGGCGCGAACGGGAAAACGACGAGCTAACCCCGAATCGGATCATTCGCGCGCAATTATTCCATCCGGAAACGGACGATCCAAAGCCGTTGAAGCGTCAGAGCGGGATCAGCGCCCCTTGAAGCCCGTCGCCACGAGGAACAGCTCGGAGGAATCCTGGCGGCTGGCCTTGGGCTTGACGAAACGGACCTGCGAGAAATGGCTGCGCAAGCGCGCCAGGATTTCATCGGTCTGACCACCTTGGAACGCCTTGGCCACGAAGGCGCCGCCGGGTTTAAGCGATGCGATTGCGAAATCGATCGCCGCCTCGATCAGGCCGGCGATACGCAGATGGTCGGTAATGCGATGCCCCGAGGTGTTGGGCGCCATGTCCGACAGCACTAGGTCCGGCGGCCCGCCGAGCAGCTCCAGCAGGCGCGGCCCGCAGGCCGGGTCGGTGAAATCCATCTGCAAGATATGCGCCCCGGCCACGGCTTCGACCGGCAAAAGGTCGACGCCAGCGATGGGGCCAGCCTTGCGGCGCACGGCCACCTGAAGCCAGCCGCCCGGCGCGCAGCCCAGGTCGACGATGCGCCCGCCGGGCCTGATTACGTGGAAGCGGTCGTCGATCTCGGTCAGTTTGAAGGCCGCGCGGGCGCGGTAGCCCTGGGCCTTGGCGGCCGTGACGAAGGGATCGTTGAGCTGGCGGGCAAGCCAGGCCTGTGATGAGGTGGTCCGGCGCTTGGCCGTCTTGACACGGACGGCCTCGCCGCGTCCGCCCGCGTCTCCGCCGGTGGGCGCGCGGACCATGCGCTTACGCGGAGGCTCAGGCGGCTGGTCGGGCGGGTCCTCGCTCACGCGACCTGAACCTTCGGCGCGCTGCGATGGCGGTTGCGACGCCTTCGGTGGGGTTCGGCCATCAGCGACAGCAACAGACCCTCACGCAGGCCACGGTCAGCCACGCGGACGCGCTCGCAGGGCCAAAGCTCCTGAACCGCCTGCAGAATGGCAGCGCCCGCCAGCACCAGATCGGCGCGCTCGGGACCGATGCAAGGCTCGCTCGCGCGGGCGGACACGTCGACCGCCAGCAGGCGATCGGCCGTGCGCTCGCATTCGCCGCGCGTCATCCACAGACCATCCACGCGGCGCCGGTCGTAGCGCCTGAGGCCCAGGTGAAGCCCCGCCAAGCTGGTGATGGCGCCGGACGTGCCGACAAGGTGCGCCCGGCCCGCGTCGAACGCCGGACGCAGGACTTCGGCGTCCGGACATTCCAGCAAGCGGCTTTTCATGGCCTGCACCATAGCGCGGTACCAACCCAGGCGGTCGGTCGCATCCTCGGGGAACTGTTCGGCCAGCGTGACTACGCCCACGGGCGCGGACAACCAGGCCCGCACGGGCAGTCGAGCGGGTGCGAACCGGCGCATTTGCTGATCCAGGCCCGCGCCGCGCAGATCCACCCAGGACAACTCCGTGGAGCCTCCCCCCACATCGATCACCAGAGCCGCCTCGGCGGAGCGGTCCAAGAGATTCAGGCAGCCCGCCACCGACAGGCGGGCCTCCTCGCTAGGACTGATCACCTGCAGGCTGAGGCCGGTCTCGCTCCGTACGCGCTCCACGAAGGCCGGGCCGTTTTCCGCCGAGCGGCAGGCTTGGGTGGCCACGGCCCTGACCCGTTGGCAGCCGCGGCGCGCGATCTTGTCCGCGCAAACGCGCAAGGCGGCCAGGGCGCGGTCCATGGCGTGATCCTGCAGGCGTCCGGTCTGGGTCAGCCCCTCGCCCAAGCGCACAATGTTGGAATAGGCCTCGCTCACCCGAAAGCCGTCCTCGGACGGCCGGGCGATCAGGAGCCGGCAATTGTTCGTGCCGAGATCGAGCGCGGCGAAAAAAGGCCCCTCGCTCCCCTTCGGACGACCGCCCCCGCCCACACCGCGCAGCGGGGCGTTCGGCGGTTGGTACGCCTCAGACATTCAATTTAAATCCGTCAGCGGGCCCGGAAGAACGCCGCTTTTCGAGCGGACTGTAACAAGGCTGGGCGTTTCCCGAAAGGACATAGCCGGCGGCTGATTGGACCATTCACCTGCGGGTCAGGAGCGCGCAGTATAATGGCCGCATGAATGCTCATCTCGCCCGATTCGCCATTGGCCAGATCGTCCGCCATCGCCAGTTCCCGTTTCGAGGCGTGGTGTTCGACGTGGATCCTCAGTACGCCAACACAGAGCAATGGTATCAGTCGATCCCCGAGCCGGTGCGGCCCAGTCGCGACCAGCCGTTCTATCATCTGCTGGCGGAAAATGACGAAGGGACCTACCTCGCCTATGTCTCCGAGCAGAACCTCCAGCCCGACGATACGGGGGAACCGGTGAGCCACCCCCACATCCCTATCATGTTCCAGGGTTTCAAGAACGGGCATTATCTGCTGAAGCCCCACACCACCAACTGACGGCGAGCCCCTAAAGCCGGCTTGGAGGCTTGAAACCTGCCTGCTGTGCGCTAGCTTGCGCGCCGCCTCGCCTGAGCAGCTGGGTCCGGAGATTTCCATGTCACGTTTTTTGTCGATAGCCGGCCTCGCCTCGCTAGGCGCTCTTGCCGCCTGCGGCCCGTCGACCTCAACCCCCCCGAGCAACGGTCAGGGGGCCAACGCCCCCGTTTCGCAAGCACCCGCCGCGACCACACCGGCCGCACCCAAGCCTGAAGAGGTGGCCGCCGCCCTGGCCTCCCTGCCTGCGCCTTATAACACCGGGGATGTGGACAACGGCCAAGCCAAGTTCGCCCTATGCATGGCCTGCCACACAGCGGTCGCGGGCGGGCCCAACATGACCGGACCGAACCTGCATGGCGTCTTCGGGCGCAAGGCGGGAACCGCGCCGGGGTTCACCTACTCGGATGCCATGAAGTCGGCTGGTTGGACCTGGGACGCCGAGCATCTCGACGCTTGGCTGAGCGGCCCGGCAAAGACCCTGCCCGGCACCAAGATGACCTTCGCCGGATTGCCCAACCCCAAGGACCGCGTCGACGTGATCGCCTATCTGAAGGTGGCGACCTCCAACTAGCCGCTGCGGATGCGGCCTATGGCCTCCAGCCAGCGACTGTAAGTCGCGTCGCGCGCGAGCGGCGCCAGTTGTGGCTCCAGACTTTCGGATTCACTCACGGATGCGACGGCGTCTGACGCAGAGGCGTAAACGCCCGCCCCGATCCCGGCGAACAAAGCGGCGCCATAGGCCGTGGCCTCCAGGGTCGGACTGGGCTGAACACCCAGGCCGGTAAGGTCGGCGAGGCGACGGCGAAAGTGGACGCTGGACGCCATGCCTCCGTCGATCTTGAGTGCGGCGCGGCCGGCGAAGGCCTCCGGCGCGTCCTTGCGCATGGCTTCGATCAGATCCCGTGTCTGTAACGCGCAGGCGTCGTAGGCTGCGGCGCAGATTTCCGGCAGGCCGCTGTCGCGCGTCAGGCCTAGAATCGCGCCGCGCGCCCCGGCGTCCCACCAAGGCGCGCCCAGACCGGTGAAAGCCGGCGCCAGAATCACCCCGTGATCGGGCCTGGCTTTCGTAGCCAGCGCTTCCACGGCCTTGGGGCCGCCCTGTACGCCAAGACCCTCATTGATCCACTGAATGGCCGCGCCAGCCACGAACAGGGCGCCTTCCAAGGCAAAAGACATTCGTCCGTCCAGGCGCGACGCGACCGTCGTCAGAAGGCGTGATGTGGATATGTGCGGTTGCTCGCCCGTATGCAGGAGCATGAAGCAACCGGTGCCGTAGGTGGCCTTCATTTGCCCAGCGCGCACGCACCCCTGGCCCATCAAGGCGCCCTGCTGATCGCCAACCACAGCGCGGATAGCCAGCGGCACGCCCAGGATTTCCGCGGTCATTTGGCCGAAGTCTCCCGCCGTGTCGCGCACCTGCGGCATCAGACCGAGCGGAACATCAAACACATCGGCCATCTCCGGCGACCAGTCGCCGGAACGCAAATTCAGCAGCAGGGTGCGCGAGGCGTTGGTCGCGTCCGTGGCATGAACGCGCCCGCCGGTCAGTCTCCAGACCAGCCAAGCGTCGATGGTCCCGGCCAGCAGCGCTTCGGTCTTGGCCGCCGCCCGCGCGCCCGGGACCTGATCAAGGATCCAGGCAATCTTGGTGGCGGAGAAGTACGGATCGAGCAGAAGGCCGGTGACGGCGCTGACTTCCGCTTCCATCCCCTGCGCCGCCAGCCGCTCACACAGGCCTGCCGTCCGCCGGTCCTGCCAGACGATCGCTGGGTAAATGGGCCGCCCGTTGGCCTTGTCCCACACCACCGTCGTTTCGCGCTGATTGGTGATGCCCAGGGCCGCGATCCGGCTCAGGGGCCGACCGCACGACTGAACGGCCTCGCGCATAACGGCGATCGCTGCCTGGAGGATTTCCTCCGCGTCGTGCTCGACCCAGCCATCGGCCGGATAGGCCTGCTTGAGGGGCCGCGTGGCCTGGGCTAGGACCTGACCCGTATCAGTGAAGACCATGGCCCGGGTGCTGGTCGTTCCCTGGTCCAGGGCCAAAAGCAAGGTTTGGGTCATGCGCCAGTGCGGTCCGAGCCAGGCCCCTAGGGGCGGATCTGATTAACGCCGTATTCATAGCGCTAGCAGAGCCTTACCGCTAATGCATGGAGCGGAGCCTGGCGTGCTGCTAGACGGATCCGACGACTTGATCGCCCTGGCCCAGAGCCGCGAACCCCAAGATCGGGAGCGTCTGCTTATGGCCGTTGTCGCCCTGTGCGAGAAAACATCGGCGGATCCTGACACAGGCGCGCGAGCGCGTGAGATGATCGACCAGATTTTCATGGCCCTGGTCGGCCAGACCGAAACCGAAGTGCGCCGCAGGCTGGCCGAACGTATCGCCGACGTGGACTGGGCGCCCAAGGCCCTGGTCAACATCTTGGCGCTCGACGAGATCGAGATCGCCCGCCCCATCATAACCCAGAGTCCTCTCTTGGCCGACGCAGACCTGATCCGTCTGATGGTGGAAGCCACGCTCGAACATCAGATCGAGGTGGCCAGACGGCCCAACATCGACAAGAGCGTCGTCGAGATCATTTTGCAGCGCAACGAGCCGTCCACCTTGGCCGCCCTGGCGCACAACGAGACCGCGCAATTTCCGCCGGATGGATTGAGTCGGCTGGTGGATTCAGCGCGCCGATTGCCCGTCCTTCGCGCGCCGCTTAGTCGCCATCCCAAGCTCACCGAGGCCCTCGGCGTTCGTCTGTACGCGTGGGTCGGCGAAGCCCTGCGCACCGCCGTGGCGCAGCGGTTCCGTCTGGATGAAAAAGCTCTTGCCGCGGCCATTGACGCGGCAGTTCAGGATGCCAGGAGCCAGCGCCCTTCCCCCACGCTGAATCCTCCAGATGCACCGCCCGAGCAAGCGGCGGCCGAGGAAAACCTCATCGAAAAGCTGGCCGCCGCCGGCCAGCTGAAGTCCGGATACCTGCTGCGCGCCCTTCGCGAAGGGCGACTATCCCTTTTCCAAGCCGCCCTCGCCCGCTTGGGCGGACTTGACCTACGCGACGTTCGCCGGGCGATGGACAGC
>Ga0302279_10001441_pt1 | contig 33585 bp, 26 predicted proteins | sample III_Bog_N3_3_FD_194541 | JGI IMG/M metagenome (GOLD analysis project Ga0302279, IMG submission 194541) | Peat permafrost microbial communities from Stordalen Mire near Abisko, Sweden - III_Bog_N3_3 | ecosystem: Environmental > Terrestrial > Soil > Wetlands > Peat | place: Sweden: Abisko...
CCACCCAGCCGCTTCACCATGCCCGCCGCGGTGTGGACCCAGCTCACCCAGAGCAACGCGGGCGAGCCGGTGACCCTCGACATCCAGCGCCTCTCGGCGGGCGTGGCGCACCAGTCGATGCACGAGGCGTGGACCATCGCCCAGGGCAACCTGCGGGGCTCCATCTACTACTGGACCGTCAACACCGGCCAGCTCATGAAGATCGCGCCCGGAGCCGCGACGCCGACGCTGCTGTTCGACTCCGGCTCGAACACGGCGATCGGGACGCCGGCCGCCTCCGGCTACACCGGGACCCCGTCGCCGCCCTGGGCCACCGGCGGCAACGGCAAGCGCTGCGTCGCTTGCCACACCGTGAGCAAGGACGGCTCGACCGTCGCCGCCATCTTCGAGAAGACGGGATCCACCGCCAGCCCCTGGGGCAGCGTCGATCTCACCCAGAGCCCTCCCGCCGTCGAGCAGATGACGCCGTACGCCTCGACCACGATCTTCCTCGGGCTCACCCCGGACGGGTCGTACGCGGTGGCCAACGACACGACGATGACCCTGGCGCTCGCCAACGCCAAGACCGGCGCGCCCATCGCCAGCGCGCTCGACGCGTTCACCGACAGCACCTGCGACCCGGCTTTCTCGCCGGATGGCACGCACCTGGCCTTCTCCGGCAATGTCACCGGCGCTTACCCCGTCGAGTTCACCCGCGCCGATCTCGACGTCATCGACTTCGATCAGGCCACGATGACGTTCACCAACCGCCGCATGATCGCCCCCGGTGGCACCCAGGCCATCGCCTTCCCCAGCTTCACCCCGGACTCGGCGTGGATCATCTACCAGCAGGGCGACTACAGCCGGGCCAAGTACGGGACCAGCTCGGTCGGCCACGACGATCTCTACATGACCGACCTCGCCATGGCGGCGGGTCCGCTCTCGCTCGCCATGGCCAGCGGCGCCAACCTCTCCACCACCAACCAGCACCTCGCCTACCAGCCCACCGTCAACCCGATCGCGGTGGGCGGGTACGTGTGGGTCGTCTTCGTCAGCCCCCGCGACTACGGCAACGAGATGCTCTCGGTGAGCAATCCGACCTACGAGAACCGCAAGCAGCTCTGGGTCGCCGCCGTCGACGTCAACCCTACCCCCGGCAAGGATCCCAGCCACCCCGCGTTCTGGCTGCCCGGGCAGGATCTCACCACCATCAACATGAGCGGCTACTGGGCGCTCGAGGCCTGCCTCCCCACCGGCGGCACCTGCGACCAGGGCTACGAGTGCTGCAGCGGCTTCTGCCAGTCCAACTCCATGGGCGTGCTCTCCTGCGTCCCGGCGCCCACCGGCTGCGCCCAGATCGGCGACAAGTGCGCGACCGGCACCGACTGCTGCAACTCACCGTCGGTGACCTGCATCGGCGGCTTCTGCTCCCAGGCTCAAGCGAACTGAGTCCCCCCCGGGTAGCTACGGCGAATCGGGCGTTCCCAGGATGGTCCCCGTCGGGGAACGCTCTCGGGCGTTCCCCAGGATGACCGCGTTTCCCAGGATGACCGCGGTCACCGCGCCGGCGGCGAGAGCGCGCGGCGGAGGTCGTTGCGAGCGTGGTGGAGGCGCGTCCACACCGTGTTCACCGGGATGTCGAGGGCGCGGGCGACCTCCTCGCCGGAGAGGCCCTCGCGCTCGACGAGGAGGAAGACCAGCCGCTTCTCCTCGGTGAGGCGGCCCAGCGCGTCGTCGAAGCGGCGCATCTCCTGGGTGGTGCTGGCGGCGTCCTCGGGGGTCCTCACCCTGGAGTCTTCGAGCGTCTCCCCGAAGGAGGCCAGCGCCAGCGCCCAGCGGCCCAGGCCGCGCTTGCGGCGGCGCACGAGCTGGGCGGCGATGCCCAGCAGGAACGGTCGCGCCGACGCGCGCCCGTCGTACCGACCGGCGATCTTGGCGAGGGTCAGGAAGGCCTCGTGGGTGATGTCGTCGGCGTCCGCGGTGCTCGAGGTGGCCCGCGCCACGAACTGGCGCACGCCCTCGTGGTGGCGGTCGTAGAGGACGCCGAGCGGGGACAGGTCGCCCTCGCCCACGCGACGCAGCAGGTCGGCGTCGCTCTCCTCGGCGTCGCGGCGCCGGTCGAGGGGGCCGCGGCTGGGGGGCTGGGAGCGGGGAGGCCCAGCGCCCAGGGGGTGCACGGTAGCGAGCTTCATCGGATGGGGACCTCGACGCCAAGCAAGAGTCCGGCAGTATAGATCGGGACGGCGGGGAGCTGGGGAGGTTGGTCGCGCGTGTCGATGTTGCGCAGCCCGCCGTTGACGCCCGCGGGGGCAAACTCGCCATCGAGGGTGACCACCCCGCGAAAGATCCCGGTGAGCGGGAACACACCGCTGAGGCTGCTGCCGAGCCGGAGCGCGGGCTTGGCGCCCTGGGGATGGGTCACGTCCTCGCTGCCGGCTTCCATGATGACCACGGCGATGGATGGGTCGAACGTGGCCCGCAGCTCGAACGGCTCGGCGAGGATGCGCCGCCCCGCGCTCAGGGCCGCGCTGATGGCCGAGGTGCGGAAGTAAACCCAGGGGCCGCTGGGGCCGGCGAGGTGGAGGTCGTAACGAGCCCAGAAGCCCAGGGACCAGGGGCCCAGGGGGAGCTGGACGCGGAAGAGCCCGCTGCCCCAGGCCATCGCGCCGGGGCCGCTGGCGCGGGGGCCGATCAGCGCCTGGATCTGCGCTCGCGGCTCCGCGGGGCCCGCGGGCGGGAGGGGGGCGGGAGGGGGCTCGGCAGGAGGCGGCGGCGGCGCGCTGTCCTCGATCGGGGAGGAGAGGAGGGCCTCGCCGGTGGGGACGACCTCGTCGGGGCGGGCGATGCGGCGGGAGACGGTCCGTCCCCGAGCGTCCGTGACGGTGACCAGGGCCCCCCCACCGAGCCCCTCCAGCGCGAGGGCGACGGTGCCGCCGGGGCAACTCCAGGGGAGCCCCTCCTGTGCGGTCGCGTGGGCGAGGGCCTGGAGCGCGTCGCGCCACCGCTTGTCGAGGGAGGAGAACCGGCCCGCGATCCGCACCGGATCACACGAGGCTGCACGTCCGTACACCGAGGGCGTGACGGCGAACGCACCGCACGTCGCCAGCAGGGCCACCACCCGCGGGCCGCTTCGTCTGGCACGGCGCGCCGTGGGGTTCCGCCTCATCCTCGCCCTACTTCGCCGCGAGGCGCGCCGATCTTCAAGGCAAAGTCGCGACCCGCCGAAACGAATTTTTGCGCCATCCGTTGAAGGATTGCGTCAAACCCGACGAACCAGGCAACGATGCAGCACGAGGTGACCTCCCGAGCGGCGCCGTGACGTAACATCGGGCTCGTCGTCCCAGGCCTGGCCACCTAGAGTTCGGCTCCCCTCGCGCAAGCGTTGCGCGAGAGCGCGCCCCGACGAAACAGCAGCTCGCAACCGACCCCGGAGACTCCATGGACAACACTCGCGTTCGAACTTCCCTTCTCGGCGGTGCCGCTCTGCTGGCGATGGTGACGTTCTCCCTCGTCGCCGCCGCCAAGCTCAACAAGACGGGCGCGTCGAGCACGTCGTTCAAGGCTGCGGGGCCCGCCGGGCTGAACATCTCGGGCTCGACCGCAGACATGTCGGTCGCCGACGACGGCGCCACGGTCACCATCACCGTCCCGCTCGCCAACCTCACCACCGGCATCGGCCTGCGCGACGAGCACACCCGCAAGGCCATCGACGTCGGCACGTACCCCACCACCACCCTGAGGGTGCCGCGCTCGGCGCTCAAGTTCCCCGCGGCGGGGGCCGACGCCTCGGGCGACGCCAAGGGCTCGCTGACGCTCCACGGTCAGACCAGAGACATCAACTTCCACTACAGCGCCAAGCTCGACGGCGACACCCTCAGCGTGCAGGGCAGCTCCACCATCAACGTCGACGACTTCGGCGTGAACCGGCCCTCGTACCTCGGCGTCACCGTCAAGCCCAACGTGGACCTGACCACCAGCTTCCAGGTGAAGGACAACTGACCCTTCCCCGGGGTCCTGGGCGCCCCCGATCACCCCCCGACCTTCGCGCCCTCTTTTCACCCGCCCGTTCTGCCACTACCGAGACCGCATGCTTGCTCGACGCGCGTGGGGCCCCGCCCTGCGGCTCCTTCCTTTCCTCGCCCTCCTGGCCTCCATCTTCTGGGCGCGGCCCGCGAGCGCCTACCCCTGGATGATCCGCCACGAGTACCAGGGCTGCGTGCCCTGCCACGCCGACCCGAGCGGCGCGGGCCTGCTCACCGAATACGGGCGGGCGATGGGCGAGAACATCCTGCGCTCGCGCTACGGCTCCAAGCCGCCCGACGAGCCCGCGATCTACGCCCGCTTCCTCTTCGGCGTGCCCACGCCGGACTGGCTGCTGCTCGGCGGCAGCGTGCGCAACGGCGTGTGGATCACCGGCGCGCCGGGCGGCCCCTTCTCCGAGAAGTTCCTCCAGATGGAGGCGGACCTCAAGGCGCAGATCACCCTCAAGCGCTTCCGCGCCTACGGCAGCCTCGGCTACATGCACGAGGGCGCCGTCTACACGCAGCTGACCTCCAACACCAACGGCGCGGGGAACCTGGTCTCCCGCGAGCACTGGATCGGCCTCGACCTCGGCGAGGACAAGCCGTTCCTCCTGCGCGCGGGGCGCATCGACATCCCCTTCGGCATCCGCAACGACGAGCACGACCTGTTCGTGCGCAACACCGCGACCACCCGCACCAACATCAACGAGTCGCAGCAGGACGGCGTCGCCCTTTCGTACACCGGTCAGTCGGTGCGCGGCGAGGTCATGGCCATCCTTGGCAACTACCAGGTCAACCCCGACACCTTCCGCGAGCGCGGGTACGCCGGCTTCGTCGAGCTCTCGCTCGCGCCCTGGGCCGCGGCGGGGCTGAGCAGCCTGGTGACCTATGCGGGCACCGACATCATCTACCAGACGCCGCACACCATCCGGCAGGTGCACGGCCTGTTCACGCGGCTCTCGGCGCCCAAGACCCCGCTCGTCATCCTGGCCGAGGCGGACGCGATGGTCACCTCGTCCGAGACGACGAGCAGCAACCCGGGCGGCACCCAGCCTGGCATGGTCGGCATGCTCCAGGCCGACGTCGAGCCCACCCAGGGCGTCCACCTGGGAGCCACCGGGGAGACCTGGGTGCAGGGCACCTCCACCGGCACCACCAAGAGCTTCAGCAGCTACCTGACCGCGCAGTGGTTCTTCGCTCCGCACGCCGACCTGCGCGTCGACTTCGTCACGCAGTCGCTCCAGGTCTCCGCCACGGTCAGCCCCGGGTTAACCCTCTACGTCCTGCCCCAGCTTCACCTTTACCTCTAGAGGGTCTCATGCGGTTGCGCGCACCCGTCTCCACCTCCATCGCGCTCCTCGTCGCCGCGGCGTCGGGCAGCGCAGCGGCGTCTCCCACCTACCCCGCCGACATCAAGACCGACCTCTCGCTCACCTACGACCTCGGCACCACCCACTGCACCATCTGCCACGCCACCAACGCAGGCGGCATCGGCACCGTGGTCCAGCCCTTCGGCAAGGCGATGAAGGCCGCCGGCTTGACGCTCGAGAACCCGCCGGCCCTCCAGACCGCCCTCACCACGCTCGACGCCGCCATGACCGACAGCGACTGCGACGGCGTACCCGACATCGAGCAGCTCAAGGCCGGCCGAGACCCCAACACCGGCGCCTACATCGACGGGAGCGGGCGGACGGCCCCCGCGGACCCCGGTTGCGCCGGCGCGACCCCCTCGGAGACGCCGGTCTACGGGTGCTTCGCTCGGATCGCCCCTCCGCCGGCCACCCCCTGGTGGCCAGGCGCCGCAGCCCTGCTCGGTGGGCTCGCCCTCGCGTTCGGCCGCCGCGCCCGCCGCGAGAAGAGCCGATGACGTCGGGGAACGCTCCCGCGCGTTCCCCAGGATGACGTCGGGGAACGCTCCCGGGCGTTCCCCAGGATGGCGTCGGGAAACGCTCTTGGGCGTTTCCCAGGATGGCGTCGGGAAACGCTCTTGGGCGTTTCCCAGGATGGCGTCGGGTAACGCTCTTGGGCGTTTCCCAGGATGGAAAACGAGGGGCGTGCTCGATCCTGCTTGTCGGCTCGCGCTTTTGCTGTAGGCTTGGCGCCCGTTTCGCGCTGGCCCCCGGGCCGTCGAAACGTCTTTGACAGCGGAAGACGACTTGGAGAGGTGGCCGAGTGGCTCAAGGCACGCGCTTGCTAAGCGCGCGATCGGGAAACTGATCCGCGGGTTCGAATCCCGCCTTCTCCGCCAAGTTCGTGGTCATCCATCCTGGGAAACGCCCGAGAGCGTTTCCCGACAATTCAACGCGGGACCTCTTGAACGCTCGAGAGCGTTCCCCGACGGATTACCGGGCGGCCTCCAGGTCCCTCGGGAGCGCTGGTGGCCGACGCGTCGGGCGCCAGGTTCATCGGGATGGGCGCTCCAGGGTGAGGGCGGCGGCCGTGTCGGCGAGGGCGTGGGCGTCCAGGCACAGGCGCAGCTCGGTGCCGCGGACGATGGCGCCGACGTAGGGGCCGGCGCGGGCGACCAGCGGTGAGACGCTGCGCAGGGCCACCTCCTCGATGGAGCCGACGCGCTCGACGCCGATCATCGGCGCGGCCGCGTCGTCGCGCGCGGGCTCCAGCTCGACGGCGAAGGCGGCGATCGGGGAGCGCGCGCGTGGAGCGGCGGGGGCGCGGATGCACGCGAAGAGGGGCACGGCGGCGGCGGCTTCGGGGTCGCGGCCGAGCAGGATGCGACGGGCCTGCTGGATCGGCAGCGCGAAGGTGGTGCCTTCGGCCTCGAGCCAGACCACCTTGAGGAGGCCTGGCTCGAAGGGGATGTCGAGCGTGGCGGTCAGGCCCATGCCGGGCCGGCTGGCGAGCCGGATGGTGCCGCCGAGGCGGTGGACGGCCTCGAGCGCGAGGTCGAGGCCGACGCCGCGCCCCGCGAGGAGGTCGGCGCTGTCGCGGGTGGTGAAGCCCGGGACGAAGAGGAGCGAGAGCAGCGTCTGATCGTCCGCTGCGGCCGCGGTCTCCGGGGAGATCGTGCCGCGCGCGACGGCGCGGCGGCGCACGTCCGCCACGTCGACGCCGGCGCCGTCGTCCTGCACGACGAGCCGGAGCCCGCCGCTCCTCGGCTGCGCCACCAGGTGCACGGAGCCGACCCGTCGCTTGCCGCGCATGGCGCGCTCGGGGGCCGGCTCGAGGCCGTGCGCCACCGCGTTGCGCGCGAGCTGGAGGACCGGATCGAAGAGCTGCTCGGCCACCCGGCGATCGACGGCGCTCTCCTCTCCGGAGAAGATCAGCCGCACCTCCTGCCCCTCGCGCCGCGCTTGCGCGCTCACCGCCGCCGCCACGCGCTCGAAGAGCCACCCGACGCGCACCGTGCGCATCGTCGCCAGATCGCCGTGCGCGCCCGCCGACTCCACGCGGACCCGCTCGGCGGTCTCCTTCATCACGGCGGCGCCGCGCTCGAGCTGCTCGGCGAAGTGGCCGATCTCGCGCGCCGCGTCCTCGACGCGCCGGATCGCCGCTGCGGGGGCGCCCCACGGCCTGGGCGGCCCGATGAGCCGCAGCGCCTCCGCGAGCTCGCGCCGGAGGCCGCGGGCGCGCGCGGCGAGCGACCCCGCCATCAAGGCGCCGTCGACCACCTCGCCGCGCGACTGCCCGAGCAATCGCACCCGCTCGAAGAGCCGGTCGAGCGTGGCCGTGGGGACCCGCAGCGTCGCGTCCTCCGCCACCGGCGCTCGCGACTCGAGGTCGCCGGGCAGCTCCGAGGGGGAGCGCCGCGGCGCCGACAGCGGGCCCGAAGGCGGCGACGACTCGCGGGGCAGGTGCGAGGGCGGGCGCAGGGTCTCGAGGGCGCGCTCGGGGGCCACGGTGAGCTCCGCGAGCACGCCGCGCCAGCGGGTCAGCTCGGCGAGGGCGGTGCGGGCGGCCTCCTCCGAGCGCTGCCCGGCGCGGAGCCGCTCCTCGAGCCCGTGGCAGAACCAGGCGGTGACCTCGTCCCCCACGGCCAGCGCGGCCCCCTTCATCGCGTGCACGTCGCGGAACGCCGCGAGCGTCGCGGCCGGGTCGTCGTCGCTGGTCGCGAGCGCCCCGTCGATGCGCGCGATCCGGTCCGCCATCTCGGCGCGGTAGCGCCCGGCCAGGGCGGCATCGAGCGGGACCGGGCGCAGATCCGGGGGCGGCTCCGGCCAGGAGGGCCCCGCCGGTGAGCGCCCCGCGGCGAGCGCCAGGGTCACCTCGGCCACGACCGCCCGTGCCTCGATGGCGGCCGCCGTGTCGCCGGCCAGCAGGCGCCGCTCGATCCGCGCCAGCGAGTCCGAGAGCCCGCTCTCGCCCGCGATCCCGGCCGAGCCCTTGAGCGCGTGGATCGCCCGCCGTCGGGCCGGCTCGGGGGCGTCCGGCTCCAGCGCCGGCGCGTGCTTGCGGAGCTCGTCGAGGAGCAGTCGCGCGATCTCCGGGTCGCGCGGGCTCGTGCCGCTCTCCCTGGAGCTCAAGCGAGGCCCTCGCCACCCCCTGGCTGGCCCGCGTCGCCGTCGGGCCCGCGCTCCTCGATCTCGCCGAGCAGGCGCACCAGCGGTCCGATCACGGGGCGCAGCGCGCTGAGCACCGGGCCCGGGTGGGCCGTCGTCGAGAGCGCCGAGAGCGCCGTCATCAGCCCGCGCGCGTGCTCGGCGGCGAGGGCGACCACCCGCGCCATCTCCGGATCGATCCCGGTGGCTCGGCGCAGCCGGGCCCCCAGATCGTCGAGCGACCTCGACGCGGCGGCGGCGGCCGCCTGGAGCTGCGCGGCCTCCTGGCCGACCTCGCTCACCTCGAGGCGAGAGCGCTCGATCTGCCGCCGCACCTCCGCCGACTCGGACGCGATCTCGTCCACGGCGCGCGCCAGCTCGGCGGCGGCGTCCGCGCCGCGCACCACGTTGGCGCGGATCTCGTCCGAGAGGAGGAGCAACGCCCGCCCCTGGGCCTCGCCGGCCCGCGCCCCCTCGAGCCCCGCGTTGAGGGCCACCACCCCGAGCCGCTCGAACGACTCGCTGACCCGCCGAGCGCCCGCGCTCAGCCCCTCCGAGCGCGCGGCGATCAGGCTGGCGCGCTCGGCCGCACCCTCGACGTAGGCCCGCTGGCGCGCCACCGTCGCCGCCACGCGCTCGGCGCGCGCGCCGGACTCCTTGAGCGAAGCGCTGGCGCGCTCGTGCGCCGCCCAGAGCGCGGCGTCGTCGAGCGCCGCCGTGGGGGCGCGCCCATCGTCGCCGGACACGCCCGCGGTGCGCCGCAGCACCTCGATCCATCGCCGCCGCCGCGGTGCGCTCATCGCCAGCCTCCCGCCTCGCTCACCCGAGCGTGTGGTTGCGATGGCGGCTCGTCGCGGAGCGCTCTCGGGCGCTCCGCGGGATGACCGGCCCGCGGCGCCCACGTCGCGGCCTCCGCCTGCGCATAGAGCGCGCGCACGTCGATCTCCGGCACGACCTCGCCCCTCCAGAGCACGCTCTCGCCATCCGGCGCGACCCCGAAGACGCCCGTCGCCAGCACCGTCCCGCCGGTCAGCGCCACGTCGATGCCGCCGACGCGACAGAGCACCGCGCGGTCGGCCCCCGGCACGACCCCGAAGGCGTCGAGCGAGCGCTGCGCGGCGAGGGGGCCCGGGGGCTCGCCGAGGCTGAGCACCGTCACCACCGCGCCGTCGGCGAGCGCGATCCCGGCAATCGGCGGCTGCGCACCGGGCACGACCGTCAACGCGGAGAGCGTGGCGAGCCGGCGGACCACCTCCACCGGGAAGAAGCCGAGCGCCTGCTCTCCCTCCTGGTCGCGCCGGTAGCGCACGAGCACCCCTCCGCGCTCACTCACGGAGCCCCCATTGTAGAGCCCTCAGCCCGGGGATTTGGGGGCGGAGCCCCCATCGCGACCACGCTCAAGCCGCGCGCGGCCGGAGGACCCGCGACTGCAGGAGCTGGTAGACGGCCTTGATCGCGTCGAACGAGCCCACCGCGCTCTCCTTGATCACCTCGTTCACCGTGCGCTCGCCGTTGACGGCGGAGAGGACCAGCTTGTCGGTGCGCGTCAGCTTGTCGCTGCCGATGGCCCCGAGCGCGGTGTTGTCGACGTAGACGATCTGGTCGAAGTGGATGGTGCTCTCCATCAGCCGCCACTCGTCCACGCGCCGGAACCCCTCGAGCACGAGCCCGGCGATGCCGAGCCCGAGCTTGGCCGCCTCCGCCTCGGGGGGGAAGGGCTCGCGGGTGAAGGCGAAGCGCCCGTAGGGCCAGCGCAGCACGTCGTAGATCAGCTCGCTCGACTGCTTGGAGAGCGCGTCGCGGAGATCGTCGGCGGTGGCGTGGCCGGCCTCGACGATGGCCTCGCCGGTAAGGGTCCCGTCGGCGACCCTGGTGCGCAGGAGCTCGTCCACCTGCTCGCGCGTGACCGCGCCCTTCTCCACGAAGTAGCGGCCGATGCGGTACTCCTCGGGGGCGCCGCGCGCCTGGACGAAGTCGATCAGGCCGTGGCGGATGGCGACGCTGACCGACGACTTTCCGTTGGTGACCCGCACCACGCCCGACTGCCGCTGGAGCTGCAGGAGCTGGAGGATCTCGGCGAGCGGGATTGCGGCGATGTCGCCGCCCATCACCTCTTTGATGCCGTCGACCGACTCGACGTCCTTGAGCACGCCGGCGAGCGCGTCGACGACGTCGCTGGTCACCGCGCGGGCCACCGCGGCCATGATCGCCGCCTCGCTCTCGCGCTCGGCGGGCGAGAGCCCGATCATCGCGGGCAGGATCGCCTGCGCCACCCGCTGGGCGACGTCGGCCGTGGTGCGCTGGCGCTGCTGCTTGGCGAGCTGCGCGGGCCGGAGGCTCTCGGCGATGGTCTCCTCGTCGGGCATCTTGGCGCCCTCGGGGACGGGGCGGGCGCGCCCCTCGGCGGTCTTCGCCAGGGCGCCCTCGATCACGGCGACCAGGGCGCGCGCGTCGAAGGGCTTGGTGATGGCGTCGACCGCGCCCGTCTGCTGGACGAACTGGCCGCGGATCTTGTCGCCCTTGGCGCTCATCAGCACCACCGGCAGCGCGCGGTGGGCGGGGTTGGAGCGGAGCTCGCGGCAGAACTGGTAGCCGTTCATGCGCGGCATCACGAAGTCGAGCAGGATGAGGTCGTACTTCAACCCCTTCTTGATCATCTCGATGCCAGCGAGCCCGTCCTTGGCGACGGACGGCTCGTACCCATGACGAGCGAGGATCGCACTGACCACCTTGAGGATGGTCGGGCTATCATCAACGACGAGGACGCGCGCCGGGGCCATGTCTGGAAAAGGCGAGGCTAACGTATCAGGGCCGCACGTCGTCCTGAAACCGACGGGACGACCACAACATTAGTAACAACCCCCGCCCGCCCCCCCGCCGCCGAGGTCGGAGGCGGGGCAGAGAGCAGGGCCCGCGTCGGGCTGATTGTAGGCCGCCAGGGCCTTGACACAGAGCGTGGAAGCAGGGTTGGCGGTCTCGTCGAGGTAGTCGGGCGGCGCGTCGCACGCCGCGGTGGTGATGTAGACGATCCCTCCCGGGGACAGCCAGCAGCGCACCGTGGGGCAGGCCGCCGGGGCGGCCCCGGCGACGACGTCGACGGTGCAGGCCGGGTCGAGGCAGCCGTGCGTCGCGTCGTAGGCGTAGCCGCCGAAGATGTGGATGGGGCGGCTCTCGCAGGCGTTCGCCGCCAGCACCACCAGCAGCGCGCCCGCGAGGACGAGCATCACCGGGCGGGCGAAGGAGGGACGCTTCATCGAGAGAGCTCTCACGTCAGGGCGCCGTCGTCTTGATGGCGAGCTCCGCGAGCTGGCCCGCGTCGACCAGCACCGGCGCGCCGGTCATCTGGTCGGTGCCCTGGTTGGTCTTGGGGAAGGGGATCACGTCGCGCAGCGTCGGCGCGCCGGTCAGCAGCATCGCCAGCCGGTCCATGCCGATGGCGATCCCGCCGTGCGGGGGCGCGCCGGAGCGGAGGGCGTCGAGGAGGAAGCCGAATTTCTCGTGCGCGTCCTTCTCGTCGATGCCCAGGGTGGCGAAGACCCGGCTCTGCACCTCGGGATCGTGGAGGCGGATGGACCCGCCGCCGATCTCGAAGCCGTTGAGGACCAGGTCGTAGCGGTAGCACTCGACCCGCGCCGGATCGCTCTCCAGGTACTGGATGTGCTCGTCCACCGGCCGCGTGAAGGCGTGGTGCGCCGCCACCCAGCGCCCGCTCTCCTCGTCGTGCTCGAAGAGCGGCGGGTGGGTCACCCAGAGCAGGTTGAAGACGCCGCCGTGCCCGTACTCGGGGATCAGCTTCATCCGCTTGGCCACGTCGATGCGGAGCTTGGCCATCACCGTGTGGACCACGCTGTCCTTGCCGAACTGGAAGCAGATCACGTCGCCGGGCTTGGCCCCGCACGCGGCGTTGATGCGCTCGCGCGCCTCGGGCGTGATCATCTTGGTGAGCGGCGACTGCGTCCAGCCCCCGTCGTCGCCGATCTTGGCGCGCGCCAGGCCCTTGAAGCCCTTGATCTCCTTGAGCCCGCGCTCCATCTCCTCGAGCTGGGGCCGCGAGAGCGCCGCGCTGGCGGGGATGACCAGGGCCTTGACGATGCGGGGGCGGAGGTGCGGCTCGGCGGCAGAGGTCACCGCCGGGTCGACGGCGATCTCCTCCCAGAAGGGCACGCCCCCGCCCTTGAGCTCGACGATCAGGCTGGTCAGATCGACGTGCTCGAGGCCGAAGCGGGTGTCGGGCTTGTCGTTGCCGAAGCGCGACATCGACTCCCAGAAGGGGAGCTGGGGGAAGCGGCCGGTCGGATAGCGCTCGGTCAGATCGAGGCCGAGCGCCGCCTTGAAGACGGTGAGCACCAGCCCCTCCATGAGCTGGAAGACGTCGTCCTGGTTGACGAAGGAGAGCTCGACGTCGATCTGGGTGAACTCGGGCTGGCGGTCGAGCCGCAGGTCCTCGTCCCGGAAGCACTTGACGATCTGGAAGTAGCGGTCGAAGCCCGCCACCATGAAGAGCTGCTTGTAGAGCTGCGGGCTCTCCGCCAGCGCGTAGAACTTGCCGGGCGAGAGGCGCGACGGGACCAGGAAGTTGCGGGCGCCGCCGGGGGTGTACTTGACGAGGAAGGGCGTCTCCAGCTCCAGGCAGCCGGCGTCGGAGAGGTAGTTGCGGGTGGCCCGGTTGATCTCGTGGCGCAGGCGCAGGGTGCGCTGGAGCGGGGCGCGGCGGAGATCGAGGTAGCGGTGCGCCAGGCGGATCTCCTCCCGGGTGTCGATCTCGTCGTTGATCTCGAAGGGAGGGGTCTCGGCCTTGTTGAAGATGGTCGCCTCGAGGACGACGATCTCGATGCCGCCGGTGAGGAGCTTGGGGTTGGCGGCGCTCACCATCTTCCCCTCCTTCTTGCTGAACTGCTCGCCGCGGGCGCGCACCGTGCCGCGCACGCCGATGACCCACTCGGGCCGCGCGGCCTCGGCGAGATCGTGGGCGCCCTTGGCCACCTCGGGATCGAAGACGATCTGGGTGAGCCCGTCCCGATCGCGGAGGTCGATGAAGATGATGTTGCCGTGGTCGCGACGGCTCGCGACCCAGCCGAACAGCACGACCTCTTTGCCGATATCCGAGGTGCGCAGCTCGCCGCAGCGGTGGGTGCGCTTGAGCTCATCGATGAAACGGGACACGAGGGACCTCCGGGGGTGCGGCCGGCGACTCTAGCCCAGGTCCCGGGTGCTTGCCTGCCCCTCGATCGATCGCGGTCCCCCGGGCGCTTCGCCGAGGGGCGCCGGCGCCGGCCCCGGGCCGAGCGTGAGCAGCCCCGCGAAGAGCCCGAACCGCAGCGCCGCGAGCCCGGCCCAGCGCGAGCGGCGAGCGGGCCCGGCCATGGCGAGGTCCAGCGCGGCGGCCATTTCCCGCGCCGAGCCGAAGCGCCGCGCCGGATCCTTGGCCAGCGCCCGGCGGAACCAGGCGTCGACCGCGACCGGGAGCCCCGGCCGGAGCGCGCTCGCCGCGTCGAAGCGCCCGCTCGCAAGGCTCACCAGCAGCTCGGCGAACGATCGCCCGGCGAAGGGCAGCCGCCCGGTGATCCCCTCGTAGGCGATCACCGCCAGGGACCACAGATCGCCCTGCGCCGCGGCCGCTCGCCCCGCCATCTGCTCCGGGCTCATGTAGGGCGGCGAGCCGAGCATGAAGCCGCCGGTGGTGTCCCCGGGGAGATCGGCGCCGAGATCGACCCGCAGGGCCTTGGCGATGCCGAAGTCGGCGACCTTCACCAGCAGCCCGCCGGCCGGATCGGTCGCCAGGAGCAGGTTCGACGGCTTGAGATCCCGATGGACGACGCCGTACGCGTGCGCCACCGCGAGGGCCTCGGCCACCTGGGTGACGATCGCCGTCACGCGCGGCAGCGACAGGGTCACCCGATCGTCGAGCTCCTGCTGGAGGGTCGGCCCGCGCACGTACTCCATCACCAGGTAGGGGCCCGCCGCGTCGCAGCCCGCGTCGTGGACGGCGGCCACGTGCCGCGTCTCCCGGCCCAGGCGCGCCGCGATCTGGGCCTCGAAGCGGAAGCGCTCCATCGCCGCCGTCGCCGCGCGCCCGCGCACCGCCAGCGACGGGAACTTCACCGCCACCTCGGTGTGCAGGGTCAGGTGGCGCGCGCTCCACACCTCGCCCATCCCCCCGCGCCCCAGCCGCTCGGCGAGCTGGTAGCGCTCGGCGATGATCGCGCCCCTCCGGTACGGCGATCCGATCTCGACGGCCCCGCTCTGCGCCGGCGCCTCGGCGAGGCTCCACCCCTCGGCGCGCTCCCTCGGCGGGTGAGCGGCCACGACGGTCTCGGCGTCCTGGGGCAGTGATACGGGCCGCAACATCGTTCCCTTCGGGCGACGGCGTGCCGGCACGCGGCAACCTTCGGACCAGCGGGGCCGGGGAGGCGGGGTTCCGCGCCGGGAGAGGGGCGTCGCCGCTCCGGACATTCGAGCGCCTTGCCGCCGCCCTCCCGCCTGCGAACATCGCGCGCATGTCGTTGCCCGGCTTCGTCGCCTCCACGTTCACCCACGACGGCACCTCGCGCACCGTGTACCGGCGGGGGTCGGGGCCTGGCGTGGTGATCATGCCGGAGATCCCCGGGATCACCCCGCCCGTGGCGCTCTTCGCCGAGCGCGTCGCCGCCGCCGGCTTCACCGCCTTCGTGGCCAGCCTGTTCGGCACGCCCGGCAAGCCCGCCACGGCGGCCTACGGCGCGGCCGAGATCGCGCGCGCCTGCGTGAGCCGGGAGTTCTCCGTCCTCGCCGCCGACGCCTCCAGCCCCATCACCGACTGGCTGCGCGCGCTCTGCCGCCAGGTCCACGGCGAGCTCGGCGGCAAGGGCGTGGGCGCCATCGGCATGTGCCTCACCGGCAACTTCGCGCTCGCGCTCATGGTCGAGCCGGTGGTGGTGGCGCCGGTCCTCAGCCAGCCCTCGCTCCCCTTCGGCATCACGCCCGAGCGCCGCGCCGGCCTCCACCTCAGCCCGGCCGACCTCGCCGTGGTCAAGGAGCGCGTCGCCGCCGGCTGCCCGGTGCTCGGCCTGCGCTTCACCGGCGACCCGGCCGTCCCGCCCGAGCGCTTCGCCCGCCTCCGCACGGAGCTGGGCGCCGGCTTCGAGGGCATCGAGATCGACTCCTCGTTCGGGAACCCCCACGGCATCAAGCGCACCGCCCACTCGGTGGTCACCAGCGATCTCATCGACGTGGAGGGCCACCCCACCCAGCGGGCGCTCCAGCGCGTGCTCTCCTTCTTCCAGGAGCGCCTCGGCGGAGTGTGAAGAAGTGCACGGAAAACGACCGCGGCCGCAGGGTGATTATGCTCCCCCCGTGCTTGCCCGCCTCCGCGAGAGCTTCGCCCACGCCCCCCGCACCTTGCGGCTGGTCTGGCGCTCGTCGCCCGCGGCGACCACCGCGCTCGCCCTGCTCACGCTCGTGTCCGCCGTCCTCCCGCTCGGCGTCGCCTGGGTCGCCAAGGCCACCATGGATGCCGTCGTCGCCCACTCGCGGGATGCCACGATGCGCTGGGTCCTCATCGAGCTGGTCCTCATGGCCGTGAGCTCGCTCGTCTCGCGCACGCTCGGCCTGGTCCGGACGCTCCTCGGCGCGCGCCTCTCCATCGACATCAATGTCCTCATCCTGGAGAAGGCGCTCGGCCTCGACCTCCGCCACTTCGAGGACCCCGAGTTCTACGACCGCCTCACCCGTGCCCGCCGCGAGGCGTCGTCCCGCCCGCTCTCCGTCGTCACCGGCCTCTTCCAGCTCGTCCAGAACCTGATCACGCTCGCCGGTACCATCGCGCTCCTGTTGCGCTTCAGCGGCTACGCGGTGATCGGCCTCGTCCTCGCCGCCGTGCCCGCCACCGTCGTGGAGATGAAGTTCTCGGGCACCGCCTTCCGCCTGCGCAACTGGCGCTCGCCGGAGGCGCGGCGGATGAACTACCTCGAGTACGTCCTCGCCAACGACAACCATGCCAAGGAGGTCAAGCTCTTGGGCCTCGGCCCCGTCCTCCTCACCCGCTTCAAGGATCTCGGGGAGACGTTCTATGCCGAGGACCGCCGCCTCTCCATCCAGCGCGCCGGCTGGGCCTGGGGCCTCTCGCTGCTCAGCACCGGCGCCTTCTATGTGTCGTATGTCGTCATCGCCATCGCGGCCGCGCTGGGCACGCTCTCGCTCGGCAGCATGGTCCTCTACGAGATGGCCTTCCGGCAGGGCCAGGGGGCGTTCCAGGCCCTCCTGGCCGCCATCGGCGGCATGTACGAGGACAACCTCTACATGTCGAACCTCTTCGCCTACCTCGCGGTAGAGCCCAGCGCGCCGCCCCTCGCGCTCCCCGGCGCCGACCTCACCGAAGAGGGCATCCGCTTCGAGGCGGTCGGCTTCCGCTACCCGGGCAAGGAGGAGTGGGCGCTGCGCGGGCTCGATCTCTTCATCCCCCGCGGGCAGAGCCTGGCGCTGGTCGGGCACAACGGCGCCGGCAAGACCACCTTCATCAAGCTGCTCACCCGGCTCTACGAGCCCACCGAGGGGCGCATCCTCCTCGACGGCAAGGACCTGCGTAGCTGGGATCCGGACGCCCTCCGCCGCCGCATCGGGGTGGTCTTCCAGGACTACAACCAGTACCAGCTCCAGGTCCGCGACAACATCGGCCTGGGCAGCGTCGACCACCGCGACGACGAGGCGCGCATCCACCGCGCCGTCGACCGGGGCGGCGCCGCGAGCGTCATCGCGGCGCTGCCGGGCGGGCTCGACACCCAGCTCGGCCGCTGGTTCAAGGACGGCTCCGAGCTCTCCGGCGGGCAGTGGCAGAAGATCGCCCTGGCCCGCGCCTTCATGCGCGAGGAGGCCGACATCCTGGTCCTCGACGAGCCCACCGCCGCCCTCGACGCCGAGGCCGAGCACGCCGTCTTCACCCGCTTCAAGAGCCTGGCCGAGGGCCGCACCAGCATCCTCATCTCCCACCGCTTCCCCACCGTGCGCATGGCCGACCGCATCCTCGTGCTCGAGGGCGGCCGCATCCTCGAGCAGGGCTCGCACGCCACCCTGGTGGCCCAGGGCGGTCGCTACGCCCACCTCTTCTCGCTGCAGGCGCAGGGCTACCTCTGACGGATTGCGCGGCTTAGATGTCCGCGCAGATGGACCCCAAGACGACGTGGTGCCTGGTCTGCGACGCGAGCCGCGCCCACCTCTTCCGCACGAAGCCGCCGGGTCATCCGTACGAGCTGATCGCCTCCTTCGACCACCCCGAGGGCCGCGCGCGCGTCGTCGATCTCGTCGCCGACACCAACGGCCGCAAGCCGGTCGGCGGGACGCGGGGGGTGGGCGTCATCGGCGCCCGGCCCGGCGGGTTCCACGGGAGGCCGGGGGTCGCGCCCGACACCGATCCCAAGGACGTGGAGGCCCAGAAGTTCGCCCGCGATCTCGCCGCCACCCTGGAGCGGGGGCTCGACGCCCACGCCTACGAGGCGCTGGTGCTGGTGGCGCCGCCCCGCTTCCTGGGGCTGGTGAAGGCGACGGTGAGCGGTCAGGTGGCCAAGCGTCTGGAGGAGACCATCGACAAGGACCTGGCGGCGATGGAGCCGAGGGAGATCGAGAAGCGCGTGCGGGCCGAGCGGGAGGGGTGAGCGCGCGCGGAATCCGGGCAGCTCGCGGCGGGAGCGGCGTGGCTCCCCGGTGAGGAGGGCGCTCCGGGCGGGAGGTGGCAGCTCGGGGCGGGACGAGCGCGCGGGCGGCGAGAGCCGGCGGCTCCCCGCGAGGGGAGGGCGCTGGCAACCGGAGCAGGCCGGTGGCGGCGGGGCGAGCGTGCTCTCGGCGGGAGCAAGGCGCTGGCGACGTGAGGAGGGCCGTTTCCCGGGGAGGAGGCGGCTCTCCGCCCCAGAAGGCGGCTGCCGGCGGCAGCGGGCCGCTCGTCGCGGGAGCCGCCGGCATTCCGCGAGAGCTGGCTCGGAAAAGGGTTTGCAGGCCGCTGACAGGATCTGGAGGCAGCTGACAGGATTTGCAGCCAGCAAATCCTGGGAGCTGGCTCCAAATCCCTTTCCCGGTTGCGCCGACCGTCCGCACGGTCACCGTGGGCTCCCGGCGGCAAACTTGGCCCCCCGCCGCCATCGCTGGCACGTCCTGCTCGTGGCCGGCGACCTCGCCTCCGAGCGCAACTCCGCCGAATCCGGTCCCGCACCGTCCTCGGCCCCCTGGCTTGCGCTCGCGCTCGGCCTCCTGGCGACCTGGATCCCCTTTGGCCTCGCCGTGGCCCGCGCCGCGTCCGCCGGCCAGTGGCGGGACGATCTCCCCGCCGTGCGCGACCTCGGCCTCGTCGCGGTGGGCTTCGGCGGCGGGCTCTCCACGCTGGTCACCCAGGCGCTCTCCCTCCTCCCGCTGGGGCCGCGCACCTTCCGCGCCGCGCTCGGCTCGGCGCTCGCGCTCGCGCTCGCCGCGCGCCTCCTCTATGGCCTCGTCCACCAGGCCCTCACCCGCGCCGGGCCCTCGCCGCGGCTGAGCGCCGCCCTCGCGGCCATCGCCACCCTCACGGCGGCGCTCTCCCCCACCTGGCAGCGCGAGGCCACCGTCGGCGGCGGCGCCATGATCGCGGTCGCCGTGGTGCTCGCCGCGCTCACGCTGGGCGTCCGCGCCGCCGAGGCTCCCGCTGCGGTCGCTCCGCGCACCTGGATCGGCCTGGGCGCCCTCGGCGGCGCTGCCCTGGCCGAGAGCCCGCCCGCCGCGCTCGCGGTGGCGATGATGACCCTCGCCCTGATCGCCGCGCGCGGCCTCGATCCCGCGGCGAAAGCGGTCCGCCTCCCGGCGCCGCGCGTCTTCGTGCTGGCGGCCGTCTTCGGGGGGGGCACGGCGGCGCTCCTCCTCGCGCCGCTCGCGCTGCGCCCGCTCGCCCCCCGGGCCTGGGTCGATCTCGGCCGCGCGCTCTCGGCCGCGGGGATGATGGCCGTCGACACCGCCGGCGGGCGCACCACCGCCCTCGAAGCCTGGGTCCACGAGGTCGGGCTGGTCTCGCTCGGCATCGCCGCCGTCGGCGCCGTCGTGGCCGTGCTCCGCCCGCGGCTGCGCCCGGTGGTCGCGCCCTTCCTGGTCCTGGTGGTGCTCGACACCCTGCTGCCGGCGCGCGCGGCCGGCGTGCTCTCCGCCGATCCGCTCACCGCCCTGCGGCAGCTCGCGGTGGCCGCGCTGGCGGTGCTCTCCGCGCTGGGCGTCCACGAGGTGGTCGGCCGCGTCCTCCGCGCCCAGTTCCCGATGGCGCGGGCGACCGCGGTGCTGGTCGTCGTCTTCCACCTCACCCTGGTCGCGCTCACCTCCGAGGAGGCCGGCTTCGCCACCGATCGCAGCGAGCAGTTCGCCGCCGAGGTCTGGGCCGACGACGCCCTCGGCGGGCTCGAGCCGCGCTCGGCCATCCTGGTGCGCTCGCCGGCGATCGCCTGGCGCCTCTGGGCGGCGCGCCTCACCCGCGGCGAGCGGCCGGACGTGGTGGTGATCCCGGTCCCCCTGCTCGACCGCGGGCGCGTCGCCGGCAGCCTCCTCGCCATGGATCGGGCGCTCGAGCCGCTGCTGCGCGACTTCGCGCTCACCGGCCAGCCCACCGAGTTCTCGCTCTCGCGCGCCGCTGACGTGCGCGCGCTCCACGTCGAGTTCGATCCCGCCTGGTCGAAGCGCCTCATCAGCCACCTGCGCATCGCCGGGCTGTGGCTGGAGTACGCCGCGCAGCCGCTCGGGCCCTCGGATCGGCGGCAGAGCTCGGCGGCCGCCGCGGTCCCGATGCGGCGCGTGCTCGCCGCCATCGCCGACGCGACCGTGCCCGAGGCGCCGACCGCGGCGGTGGTCGCGGCCATGCTGCGCGCGGACGCCAACGTGCTCAACACCCTGGGGGAGCGGGAGGCCGCCGACGTGGTGCTGGCGCGCATCGCCGAGCTGTCGGCGCGGGACCCCGCGGTGGCGGAGCTGAAGCTGCCCTATGCGCTCAAGGGGATGCGGCGGGCGCTGCTCCGGCGGGAGACGCCGAGGGCTCGGTAGCTCACCGCCGCCGCCGCCCCCGCATCGCCGCCACGCCCGCCGTCGGAGGCGGCGGCTCCACCGGCGGCAGCGCCGCCACCAGGCGCTCGATGATGGGCAGCGCCTGCGCCACCGCGCGCTTGACCAGCAGCTCGTCGAAGGGACCCTCGAAGACCAGGATGAGCACGTAGATCGCCGCGAACGACCGGGCCACGCAGCCGAAGCCGGGCTCGGCGGTCTGGTGGCGCACGTGCCCGCCCTTGCGCAGGGCCTCGAGCTCGGGGAGGGCGCGCACCTCGGCCAGGGCGCGGCGGGTGAGCATGGTGCGGGCCCAGCCCGCGCGGGCGCGGCGGGCGCGGTCCTCGCGGGCGGCGCGGGCGGCCTCGGGGATGGCGGCCATGACGTCGTCGTAGGTGCGGGTGTCGCCGCCGTCGTCGAGGTGCTGGAAGAAGGCCGCCATCGACTCGCCGGCGAAGACGGGCTCGACGTCGAGGCCGGTGGTGAGGACCACGTCGTAGAGGGCGTCGGCGTCGCGCGGGTCGGCCATGGCGATGACCAGGCGGTCGCCGGTGCGGGAGACGGGGAGGATACGGTGGCGGGCGCACACGGCCCGGGGGACGACCGCCATCGCCCCCGGATCGACGCGCACGCCCTGGGCCGAGGTCAGGCCGTACTGGACCGCGGCGACGTCCTCGGGGCCGACGGCGTGGAGCGCGGCCTGGGGGGGCTTGGGGGTGAGCGGAGCCGCGCTGCCGATGTGGCCGAGCGTCGGCAGGGACGGCTCGTCCGGGGTGGGGGCGTCGGTGGTCGGGGAACGCTCCTGGGCGTTCCCCAGGGTGGGCGACGCGTCACCGGCGGCGCCCCACACCACGGGGGAGTGGCCGTCGATGATGACGGCCTCGACGGCGCCGGCGCGCTGCACCAGGGCGGCCAGCTCTTCGCGGAGGGAGCGGGCGGGGGGCGGGCGCGAGCTGCGGGTGCGGGCGTCGCCCGGGGCGTCAGGGACGAGATCGCCGAAGGCCGAGGCGAGCATCTCCAGCCGGCGCCGGAGCGCGTCGGCGTCGACCGGGGGGGCGGCGAAGCGGACCACCAGGTGTCGCCCGCCGGGCAGCTCGCAGTGGAGCGCGGTCGCCTCCTCGGGCGGCGCTTCGGTGGAGGGGAGGACACGCGTCGATGCGGCGCCGAGATCGCGCGTGACGACGGCCAGGAACTCTTCGAGGTTGCTTTCGCTCACGACCCGCCCAGGAGCGGAAGTTTGCCGGGAGCGCGCCGGCGTCAAGAGGCTCCGTGCCCGGCCCGGACCTGCGCTCCGGACGCAACGAAATCGGTTACCGTGACGGGCCTGGGCCGGCTCGCCCGGCGCTCCTTTTCATGCCCGCCCCCGCCGCCTCCGCTCGCGCTGTCGACCTGCTCGGCCCGGACTTCCTGCGCGAGCTCGAGGTGCTCCGGCGGCGCCTCGAGATCCGCGCCCGGTCCGGCGGCGGCGGCGAGCACCGGGCGCGCCGACGCGGGGGATCGAGCGAGTTCGAGGAGCACCGGCCCTACGCCCCCGGCGACGATCTGCGCCGCATCGACTGGGCCGCCTACGCGCGCACCGGCGAGCCGGTCCTCAAGGTCTTCCGCGCCGAGGAGGACGTGCTCGTCCGCCTCGTCTGCGACGCCTCGGCCTCGCTCGGGTACGGCGAGCCTCCCAAGCTCGCGGTCGCGTGCCGCCTTGCCGCCGCGGTCGGCTACATGACGCTCGCCCGCTCGGAGCGCGCCCAGGTCTTCGTCGCCGGGGTGGGCGTCACCCGCGAGCACCCGCCGGTGCGCGGCCGGGCGGGGCTGCCCGCGCTGATGCGCGCGCTCGGTGCCATCGAGGCCGGCGGCGGCACCGACCTCTCGCGCGCGGTGGACACGGTCGTGCAGAAGAGCGCGCGCCCGGGGCTGCTGCTCGCGGTCTCGGACTTCTTCGATCCCGGGCCGGTCACCGCGGCGCTCGGGCGCGCCGTCAGGGCCGGCCACGACGTCGTCCTCGCGCAGGTGGTCGCGCCCGACGAGATCGAGCCGACCCTCGAGGGGGACTGGGCTCTGGAAGACGCCGAGACCGGCGCCGTGGTCGAGGTCACCGTCGACGCCGCCGCCCTCGCGGCGTACGCGCGGCGCTTCGAGGGCCTCTGCGAGGAGCTGCGCGGCTTCGCCCGCCGGCACCGCGCCGCCTACGTGCGGGTGCGCACCGACGAGCCCCTCGAGAGCGCGGTGCGCCGGCTGGTGGCGAGGAGCGTCGATTGACCGGCCTCGTCGCCGTCGCCGGGGCGGCCGCCTTCGAGCTGCTCGCGCCGGGCGGGCTCGCGTGGCTGGCGCTCCTGGTGCCGCTGGTCGTCCTCTACGTCCTCAAGATCCGCCGGCCGCGCCGCACGGTCGCGTCCACCTGGCTGTGGGCGACCGCCCAGCGCGATCGGATGGCGCGCTCGCCGTTCCGGCGCCTGATCGCGCAGATCCCGCTGGTGGTGGAGGCGCTGGCGCTGGTCGCGCTGGCGGTCGGGCTGGCGCGGCCGGCGACGCGGGGGCGGGCCTTCACCGGGGCTCACGTGGCGATCATCCTCGACGTCAGCGCCTCGATGTCGGCGCTGGCGCCGGGGCCGGGGGAGCCGGTGACCCGCCTCGATCTCGCCCGGCGGGCGGCGCACGAGCTGCTCGGTGGCCTCGCACCCGCCAGCGACGCGCTGGTGCTGGAGGCGGGCCGCGAGGCGCGGCTGCTCTCGCCCCTCGATCGCGACCGGGTGCGGCTCGGGGCCGCCGTGGATCGGGCGGCGGTGCGCGACGTCGAGGGGGACCTGGGCCAGGCCGTGGCGCTGGCGGTCGATCGCCTGCGGCAGCTCGGCGGCGCGCGGCGCGTGGTGGTGATCACCGACGGCAACCTGGCGCACCCGGCCGCCCTCCAGGGCGCCGCGATCCCGGTCGAGGTCATCACCGTCGGCGCGCCGGTCGACAACGCCGCCATCGTCCGCGTCGACGTGCGATCCGGTCGGGGCCCGGGCGCCGGCGCCGAGGAGGTGCAGGCGTTCCTGGTGCTCGCCAACTTCGGCCTTCGCGCGCGCGAGCTCTACGTCACCCTGCGCGAGGAGAACGCGTCGGACGTGCTGGCCTCGCGCCGCCTGGTGGTGCAGCCCGGCGAGCGGGTGCCGGTGCCGCTCCAGTTCCGCCCGACGCCCGGCGACCGGGGCAAGGGGCTGATCTTCGAGATCTCGCCGCCCGACGCCATGCCCGTGGACGACCGGGCCTACGCCATCGTGCCGGCGGGCGACGCGCTGCCGGTGTACCTGGCCGGCGCCTCGCCCTGGATCGAGCGCGCGCTCGCCGCCGACCCCCACGTCGAGCTGCACCCCGGCACGCTGGCCGAGCTCGCCCGGCCCGGCGCGATCGAGCGAGGCGCGCTGGTGGTCGTCGACGGCGCCTGCCCCGAGGGCCTGGCCGGCGGGGATCGGCTCATCGTCCACCCTCCCGCGGGCCCGTGCCTCGGCACCCGGGTGGGGGCGGCGGTCGAGCACCCCTCGATCACCTCCTGGGAGACCAGCGACGCGCGCCTGCGCTTCCTCACGCTCGACGGCGTCCACGTGGCGCGGGCCAACCTGCTCGAGCCGGAGGGCGCCTCGCGGCGGCTCGTCAACGCCTCGCAGGGCGCGCTCGTCACCGACGTGTCGACGAGCGCGCGGGCGGGCACCCTGGTGGGCTTCGATCCCGGCGACAGCGACTGGCCGCTCCAGGCGTCGTTCGTGCTCTTCGTGCGCAACGTGCTGGAGCAGGCGCGGGTGCACCGCGCCCAGGGGGCCTCGGGCCCGGCCCGCGCCGGCGAGCCGATGCGGGTGAACGTCCCGTCCAGCGCCACCCACGTCGAGGTGGTGGATCCCTCCGGCCAGCGACTCGAGGTGTCCCCGCGGGGCGGGCTCGCGATCCTCCCCGACGTCCCGCACGCGGGCTTCTACCGGGTGAGCTGGCAAGGGCCGGAGGCGGGCTCGGTGCTCCTGGCGGCCAACCTCACCAGCGCGGCCGAGAGCGATCTGACGCCGCGGCCGCTCCCGCTCGAGGAGGGCCACGTGACGGCAGCCACCGCGGCCGTCGACGCGCACCAGGAGCACGCCTGGCTCCTGGCGCTGCTGGCGCTCGGCCTGGTGGTCCTCGATGCCTGGTACGTGACGCGCTCCGCGCGGAGGGTCGCGTGACGAACAGGATGGCTGTCCTCGCGCGCCGCCGCGTGCTCCTCGGCGGGATGATCGCCGGCGCGCTGCCGGCGCTCTACGTCGGGCTCACCTGGGCGGGGGCCTGCTCCGACGCCTACCTCCGGCTGGCGCGCCCCTGGGTCACGCTGCTCGCGCTGGCGTCGACGTCGTTGCTCGCCGTGCGCCTCGCCTCGCGCCGGGTCCTGGCGAGTCCCTGGCGGGTCGCCCTGGGCGACTTCCTCACCCTGGCCGCCGCCCTCTGCGCCTCGATGGCCGCCGCGGGGCCCGAGGTCGGACGGCCGCTCGATCGGCTCACCGTCCTGGTCGCGGTCGACCGCAGCCGCTCCATCGATCTCGTCCCTCACGCCGACGCCCGGGTCCACCGCGAGCTGGAGGTCGCCGAGGTCGGCATGCGCCCCGACGATCGCCTCGGCGTCATCGTCTTCGCCGCCGAGGCCGCCACCGAGGATCCACCCCGCCCCCGGACCGAGCTCGCCTCGCCCCAGCGCGTCGCCGTCGGGCGCGACGGCACCGATCTCGCGGCCGCCATCCGCTGCGCGCTCGCCGAGATCCCGCCCGACTCGGCCGCGCGCGTGGTGCTCCTCAGCGACGGCATAGCCACCCGCGGCGACACCCTGGCGGCGGCCGCCGCGGCGGTGGCGGCGGAGGTCCCGGTGGACGTGGTCGTGCTCGAGCAGCGCGTGGTGCCCGACGTGCGCGTGGTGGCCCTGCGCGCGCCCTCCCGCGCCGACGAGGGCGAGGCCATCGATCTGCGCCTGGTGACCGCCTCGCCCGCGCCCGCCGACGTCGCGATCCGCCTGCGCCGCGACGGCGCCCTGATCGCCGAGGCCACGGCCCGCATCGCCGCCGGCGAGGACGTGGTGCGCCTCCGCGAGAAGGCGCCGGGGGCCGGCCTGCACCGCTACGACGTGGAGATCACCGCGCTCGATCCGACCCTCGACGAGTCCGCGGAGGACAACGCCGGCAGCGCCTTCGTGCGCGTGCGCGGGCAGGCCGCGGCGCTGGTGCTGGAGGGGGAGACCGGCAAGGGGGCGTTCCTCGCGCGCGCGCTCACCGCCGGCGCGTTCAAGGTGGACGAGGGGGGCCTCGCGGCGGTGCCCGGCGATCTCGGCGGCCTCGCCGGCTACGACGTCGTCCTCCTCTCGGACATCCGCGCGGCCGATCTCTCCACCGGGCAGCTCGACGCGCTCGCCAGCTACGTCCGCGATCTCGGCGGGGGCCTGGTGCTCCTGGGCGGCGACCGCGGCCTCGGCCCGGGCGGCTACGCGCGCACGCCCGTCGAGGAGGTGTCGCCGGTCTCGTTCGACCTCAAGCAGCAGCAGCGCCGCGCCAGCCTCGCGGAGGTGATCGGCATCGACATCTCCGGCTCGATGGGCGCCGCCGCGGGGGGGCGCACCAAGCTCGAGCTCGCCAACGAGGCGGCGGCGCGGTCGGCGTCGCTGCTCGGCCCGGGCGACCTGCTCGGCGTCGAGCACGTCGACACCGAGGTGCACTGGAGCGTCCCGCTCGGCCCGATCGTCGACAAGGTCCGCGTCGAGCGGGCCATCCGCGGCGTGGGCGTGGGAGGCGGCGGGATCTACGTCGACATCACCCTCGACGCCGGGTACGCCGCGCTCGCCGCGGAGACGGTCAACCTCAAGCACCTGCTGCTCTTCGCGGACGGCTCGGACGCCGAACAGATGGCCGGCTGCGAGCCCCGGGTCGCCGCCGCGTTCCGGCGCGGCATCACCACCAGCGTGGTCGCGCTCGGCGACGGCTCCGACGTGCCCGGGCTGGAGGCGCTCTCGCGGGTCGGCAACGGCCGCTTCTACCTCATCGAGGACGCCACCCGCCTCCCCGCCGTCTTCGCCCAGGAGACCATCCTGGCCGCCCGCTCCGCCATCGCCGAGAGGCCCTTCCGGGTCGAGCGGGGCGCGCCCTCGGCGGTCACCGCGGGCATCGACTTCGAGGCGGCGCCCGCGCTCGAGGGCTACGTGGTGACCGTCGCCAAGCCCCGCGCGAGCGTGCTGCTGCGCGGGCCCGAGGGCGATCCGGTGCTGGCGGTGTGGTCGGCGGGCATCGGGCGCGCCGCGGCGTTCACCAGCGATCTCAAGGACCGCTGGGGCCGCGCCTGGACCGGGTGGCCGGGCGCCGCGCGGATGATGGCTCAGGTGGCCCGGGACGTGGCGCGCAAGGGAGAGGATGCGCGGGTGCGGCTCTCGGCCGAGGTCACCCGCGGCGAGCTGCGCGTGAGCGCCGGCGCGATCGGCGACGATGGCCGCGCGCAGTCCTTCCGGCGCCTCGTCGTCCACGTCGCCGGGCCCGACGGGCTCGCCCGCGAGGCCGCCCTGGAGGCCGTCGGCGCGGGGGCGTACGCGGCCTCGATCCCGCTGTCCCGGCCGGGCGCCTACCTGGTGGTGGCGCGGGACGAGCTCACCGGGGAGGCGGTCGGGACCAGCGGGGCGGTGCTCACGGCCGGGGAGGAGCTGCGGCCGACGGGGAGCGATCCGGTGCTCCTCGGTCGGCTCGCCGAGCTCACCTTCGGCAAGCGGCGCGAGACGCTGGCGGGCATCTTCCGCGACCGTCCGCCGCCGCGCTTCGCCTACGAGGACGCGGCGCGCTCGCTGCTGGGGCTGGCCGCCCTGGCCCTCCTGCTCACGGTGGCGGCGCGGCGGCTCTCGGTGCCCGAGGCGGTGGCGGCCTTGCCCGCCCGGGTCCTGGCGCACCTCCGGGCCGGCCGCGCCCCGGGAGTGGGGGCCCCCGTGGCGGCCGCCGAGGTGACGCTGACCGCGCTGCTCGAGGGGCGCGATCGGAGCGCCCGCGCCAGGGAGGGGGCCGCGCCCCGAGCCCGCGTGGAAGCGATCACCCCGGCGGTGGGCGGGCCCGCCGCGAGGCCTCCCTCCGCGGGGGGCGCGGCGGGGCCGGCACCCCCTGCGAGCGGGTCGCTGTCGGCCGCCGAGATCCTCCTCGCGCGGAGGAAGCGCAAGGGCCCCTGACAAAGCTGCCACGCTCGCGACGGCGCACACATCCCGCCTCACCACAATCGTGCGGGACGCCCGCGTTCCCTCTTGCACCTCGCACGATTGACCGATGAAGTAGCGGCCACCCGTGGGTGCCGAAACACGAATCCTGCTCCTCTCGAACCGCGATCAGCAGGACATCCCCGACGAGCCGCCACTGGGGTCCGACCCCGGCGCTCATCCTCCTGGCCTGGTCCCTCCCGACAGCGTAGCCCCGGTCGCTGCGCGGGTCTTCGCCACGCTCGCCGGCACCCCCGGCGTGCGCGTCGCCCACCGCCCCGTCTTCCACCCCAGCGAGGTGCTCGCCGCCATCGGCGACTACCGGCCGAGCGTGGTCTTCAACCTGTGCGAGGCCCTCGGCGGCGACAGCCGGCTCGAGGTGCACGCCGCCTGGCTGCTGGAGCGGCTCGGCCTCCCCTTCACGGGGAGCCCCTACCACGCGCTCCGTCATTGCCTCTACAAGGTGGAGGCCAACCACATCCTCGCGCGGGCCGGCGTGCGCGTCCCGGCCACGGTCCGCGTGGACAGCCCCGACCGCCTCCCCAAGGTCGCCTTCCCGGTCATCGTCAAGCCCGAGCGCGAGGACGGCTCCACCGGCATCGAGCGCGCCTCGGTGGTCCACGACGTGCGCAGCCTGCGCGAGCGCGTCGCCTGCGTCATCGAGACCCTCAAGCAACCGGCGGTCGTCCAGCGCTACATCCACGGGCGCGAGCTCGCCGTCTCGCTCCTGGGGTGGCCGGTGCCGCGGGTGCTGCCGCCGGGCGAGATCTTCTTCGGCGGGCTGCCGGCGGGCCACCCGCACATCCTCACGTTCGCCTCCAAGTGGCACCCCGAGTCGATCGACTGCACGGGGACGCCCTCGGTGCCGGCGGTGCTCCGCCCGCCCGAGCTCCGCCGCGTCGCCGCCGTCGGCCGCCGCGCCTTCGAGGTGCTCGGGCTGCGCGACTACGGCCGCGTCGACGTGCGGCTCGACGAGCGCGGGGTGCCCTACGTGATCGACGTCAACCCCAACTGCGATCTCTCCGAGGAGGGCGGCTTCGCCTGCGCTGCCCGGCGCGGCGGGCTCTCGTACGGGAGCTTCATCTGGGAGATCCTCCGCAGCGCGCTGCGGCGGCGCACCGACATCTCCGTGCTCTTCGCCTCGCGCGGGCGCTCGCCGCGCAACGTGCGCGCCTCGGCGCGGCCCGCACCGCCCGCCGCCGCCGTGGTGCCCGGAGCCCTGTGATCCGCCAGCGCGGCCTCGAGCCCTCCGACCGGCCGCTCCTCGCGGCCTTGCTCGAGTCGCTCGAGGGGTTCAACGACGACGAGCGCGCCGTCGCGCTCGAGCTCATCGACCACCGCCTCGCCCACCCGGCCTCGGATGACTATCGCTTCATCCTGAGCTTCTCCTCGCTCAGCCCGGAGGGGTCGGGGCAGGCGGAGGAGCTGGCCGGCTACCTCTGCTACGGCCGCACCCCGATGACCCGGTCGACCTACGACATCTACTGGATCGCCACCTCGCCCTCGTACGTGCGCTCCGGGGTGGCGCGCGGGCTGGTGGCGCGCCTCGAGAGCGAGATCGCGCGGGAGGGGGGCGGGCTCATCCGCGTGGAGACCGGCAGCCGCGAGGGGCAGGGCGGGGCCCTCCACTTCTACGACGCGCTGGCATTCTCGCGCACCGCGACCGTCGCCGATTTCTATCTGCCCGGCGACGACCTGGTGATCTTCACCAAGCGCGTCCGCGTCGAGTCGGCGTTCGACGCCTTCGACGGCGACGAGACGGCGCTCTACGACGCGGCCTTCGGCTACCGCGACTACACCGCCGAGCGCGACTTCCTCCTCGCCTGCGCGCGCCGCTTCGGCACCCGCGAGGTGCGCCGGGTGCTCGCCTGGTCGGCGGGGCCGGGGCGGCACCTCAAGGCCTTCGTCGACGGCGGGGTGGGCGGCACCGGCACCGATCCCTCCGCGGCGATGGTCGCCTATGCCCAGCGCCTCGCGGGCGGGCGCGGGGGCCAGCCCCAGGGCGGCGGCGGCGCCGAGGCGCGCTTCGTCCGCGCCGCCCTCGACGAGCGGCCCGACGCGGACCCGCCGGTGCTGCCGGCCGATCTCTCCTTCGTCCTGCTCTCGTCCATACATCTCCTGATCACGCCCGACGCGGTCGAGCGCCACCTCCGCGTCGCCGCCGCCCTGCTGCGGCCCGGCGGGCTCCACGTCATCGAGGCGACCCACCCCGGCGATCTCCTGCCCTCGGGCGTCAACCACACCGAGTGGACCGAGGTGCGCGGAGACACCACCGTCGACGCGCGCTTCCGCATGCACCTCGACCGCCTCACGCCGGACCGCGTCGTGCCGGTGACGCTCGAGGTGGTGCGCACCACCGGCAAGAAGGGCCCGAGCAACGGCGCGCCCCGCTTCAAGCAAGAGGATCGCTGGTACATCCCCGAGGTGGAGGGCTGGCGCGCCATCCTGGCGCGGGTGCCCGAGCTCCAGCTGGTGGCGACCCTGGGCGACTTCAACGTCGATGTCCCCTTCGATCACGCGGCCGCCTGGCGGCTCATCCTGGTGCTGAAGAAGGTCGCCTGAGGAACGCTCTCGGGCGTTCCCCAGGATGGCTCGTCGGGGAACGCTCTCGGGCGTTCCCCAGGATGGTCAGGTGAGCTCGCCGTCGCCTCGCGTCTTGAGGCGGTCGACCACGTGCTTCACGTCCTGGGCCCGGTGGCGCGGCACCACCAGGAGCGCGTCGTCGGTCTCCACCACCACCAGATCCTCGACCCCGACGAGGGCGATCACCCGCTTCGGGGCGCCTGCGCTGCGCAGATCGACCACCTGGTTGCGGTGCGAGTCCACGAAGATGGTCCCGTCGGGGGCGGCGTTGCCGAGCGGATCCTTGGCGGCGAGCTCCCACGCGCTCTGCCAGCTCCCCAGGTCGCTCCAGCCGAAGTCGCCGGGGATCACGGCGAGGCTGCCGTGGTGCTCCATGACCCCGTGATCGATGCTCACGGCGGGGAGCCGGGGGAAGATGGCGTCGAGGGCCTCGCGCTCCGCTTCGCTGCCGGGCTCGCCGGCGGCGGCGATGGCGGTGACGCCGGCGGCGAGCTCGGGCTGGTGGGCGCGGAGAGCGTCCATCATGTCGCCGGCGCGGAAGAAGAACATCCCCGCGTTCCACAGGTAGCGGCCGCTGGCGAGGAACGCCTCGGCGCGGGCGCGGTCGGGCTTCTCCACGAAGCGGCGCACGGCGAGGGGCGCGGTGTCGAGCGGGCCGGCGGAGGAGACGGCGGCGTCGAGCTCGATGTAGCCGTACCCGGTCTCGGGGTGGGTGGGGCGGATGCCGATGGTGGTGATGACGCCGCGGGCAGCGGAGGCCACCGCGGCGGTGAGGACCGCGCGGAAGCCGTCCACGTCGAGGATGTGGTGATCGCTCGGCAGCACCATCACCACGGCCGAGGGGTCGATCCGCGCCACCCGCGCCGCCGCCCAGCCGATGCAGGGCGCGGTGTTGCGCGGGGCCGGCTCGATGAGGAGGTTCTCGGCGGGGATGTCGCGGAGCACGGCGGCGGTGGGCTCGGCGAGGTGGCGGCCGCTGGCGATGAGCACGCGGGAAGCGCCGCCGGCGACGGGCAGGACGCGCCGCACGGTCTCGACGAGCAGCGGATCGCCGCCGAGCAGCGGGAGGAGCTGCTTGGGGCGGCGTGCGCGCGAGGCGGGCCAGAAGCGGGTGCCGGCGCCGCCGGCGAGGATCAGGGCGTAGACGAGGGGCAGGGGGGGCATGGGTCGGCGGCTTCAGCTCGGGAGCGGGAGCGCGCGCGCGTAGGCGAGCATCGCGAGCCCGAGCGGTAGGGTCCACAGGGAGAGAGCCGCCAGCCGGCGGCGCTCGGTGAGCGATCGGAGCACCTCGCTCGCGACCGCAGCGGAGACGAACACCAGCACCAGCCCGAGGGCGACGGTGCCGGTGTCCAGCGCGGCGCGACCGAACGCACCGCGGGCGAAGCTGACGAGCAGGGCTGGCACCGTGAGCAGGAAGGCGAGGTCGACGGCGCGCCCCGGCTTGACGCCCATCCACAGGAGCACGGTGAGCGCGGCGCCCACCGAGGACGCCCCCGGGAAGATCGCCAGCCCGTGGGCCAGGCCGACGACCACCACGCCGGCGAGCGAGGGGGCGGCGACGACTCTTCCGCTGGCGTAGCGCGGGATCAGCGCCGTGCTGGCGAGCGCCAGGCTGGTGACGCAGAGCCCGACGCCGGTGGCGGTGGGTGACTCGCGCCACATCTCGACCCGCGGAGCGGTGAGCGCGGCGGCGATCAGGCTCACCGTCCCGCCGACGGCGAGCACCACCGCGTCGTGCGCGGAGGTCGAGCCGCGAAGGAGCGACGGGCGCGCCACCGCTCGCACCCCCTCCCCCAGGGCGCCGAAGAGGCGGCGGCGGGCGACCACCACGAAGGCGAGGGCGATGCCCAGGTGGAGCACCGCCTCCAGGGCCGAGGCGGGAGCGCCGGCGTCGAGCCAGAGGCGGGCGACCACCGCGTGCCCGGAGCGGGACATCGGCAGGGTCTCCGTCAGCCCTTGCAAGAGGGCGAGGACCGCGACATGGGACAGAGGCATCGCCCTCCCCCCGTAGCCCTTCTACGGCGCGGCGGGGAGAGCGCTCCCCACTGAACGGGCGCCCGGCCCGGCAGGATCCCCCTCCCGCCCGAGCGCGGGGATTGCCCCCCCGCCGCTTTTCCCCTAGAAACCCGGACGGATACCCCCCCAGCCGAGGTCGTTCTTCATGTTGATGGCGTACGCCAGCGTGGCCGCGTTCTTCCTCGTCGCGATTGGCTTCATCGTCGGGTCGATGCTGGCTGGCTCGCTCCTGCGGCCCAACAACATGTACCCGGAGAAGCTCGAGACCTACGAGTGCGGCGAGGCCCCCGTCGGCCCCGCGTGGTTCAACTTCAACCCGCGCTTTTACATCATCGCCCTCATCTACATCGTCTTCGACGTCGAGATCGCCTTCGTCTACCCGGTGGCGACCGTCTTCAAGCGCTGGGTCGAGCAGGGCAGCGGCCTCTTCGCCCTGGTCGAGATCTTCCTCTTCGTCGCCATCCTGATGCTGGGCCTGGTCTACGTGTGGGCCAAGGGCGACCTGGAGTGGATCCGCTCGATCAAGGGCAACCCGCGGGGCATGGCCAACGTGTCCAGCCGCACGCGTCCGCGCGAGCTGGACACCGACGAGACGATGGAGCCCGCGCTCGCCCGAGAGCCGATTGCCGAAGGAGCCGAGTGATGGCAGCGAACCTCAACCTGATGGCGCCCCAGACCGCCTGGGACACCAAGTACGCCGACGACGGCGGCAGCGTCATCACCACCAACGCCGACGCCACCCTCAACGCGCTCCTCAACTGGGGCCGCGCCAACAGCATCTGGTACATGCTCTTCGGCCTGGCCTGCTGCGCCATCGAGCTGATGCAGACCGGCGGCCCCCGCAGCGACCTCGAGCGCTTCGGCGCCGCGCCCCGGCCGAGCCCGCGCTCCAGCGATCTGTTCATCATCGCCGGCACGCTCACCTACAAGATGGCGCTCCGGGTCAAGCGCCTCTACGACCAGATGTCCGAGCCCCGCTTCGTGATCTCGATGGGGAGCTGCTCCAACTGCGGCGGCCTCTTCCAGTACGCGTACTCGGTGTGCAAGGGCGTCGACCAGATCATCCCCGTCGACATCTACGTCCCTGGCTGCCCGCCCCGCCCCGAGGCCCTCCTCGAGGGGCTGCTCAAGATCCAGGACAAGATCAAGAACGAGAAGTACCTCCAGAAGCGCTACGGCGTCGCTGTTTAGTCACGATGGGGGGGCCCGAGAGCCCCCCCAAACCCCCCCGCAAAGACCATGACCCCCGAAGCCATCTTCAAGCGGCTCGCAGACA
>Ga0302279_10001443_pt1 | contig 33583 bp, 32 predicted proteins | sample III_Bog_N3_3_FD_194541 | JGI IMG/M metagenome (GOLD analysis project Ga0302279, IMG submission 194541) | Peat permafrost microbial communities from Stordalen Mire near Abisko, Sweden - III_Bog_N3_3 | ecosystem: Environmental > Terrestrial > Soil > Wetlands > Peat | place: Sweden: Abisko...
GAGGGTTCACCCGCAGGATCCCAGTCACCAACGATTGCGCCTTCGGTACCCAACACGTAGAACTTTGGCTTGCGAGCAGCAGCAAGATCAGAATGAACGAAAGTTGCTTGCTTTCCTGACGAAAACGTCACCGTGACATGTGAGTGATCAGCATTCGTTGCATGAGTCCATACGCGCTTATGGTTTTGCCCGCTGACGTGTTCGACGTCATCAGGGATGACGTTCATAATCTGATCAATAAAATGACTTCCCCAGTCAAAAATTGCACCACCAGATACCTCAGCGTTCGAGTGCCAATAATCGCAAGGCCGCGAATACCCGCCGACAAAACTGTCGTATTGGTAGACGTCGCCAATCTCACCGGAACGAATGATTTGACGCATCGTGACAAAGTCTTCGTCAAATCTGCGATTTTGATACACCACCAGCATGAGGTCCATTTCTGACGCAAGCAAGATCAAGTCATCGCACTGATCAGCAGTGAGCGCCATTGGCTTTTCAAGGACAACGTGAATGCCTCGTAGCAGTGACTCTTTGGCCCATTGGTAGTGGCTATTTGGCGGAGTGGAAATAACGACGAGTTCAAGAAGGTCAGCATCCAGCATTTCACTTGCATTGCAAAACGCGGTTGCCCGAGGGGCAAGTTGTAATGCTGCTTCGACACGTTCTGGATTGGAGTCACACACAGCCACAAGTTCAAGACCGACTGTGTTTTGCACTCCTCGGTTGTGCTCGTGTCCAATTGCACCGTATGCAAGGAGTCCGACGCGAATGGTGCTTTTCTCCACAAATCACGAGTCTATTTATGTTCGCAGAATTGGAAACGCAAGTCGGCTGACTCGGGGTTTGGACACCTCGTGAGGGGCCTAAGTAGAAAACTACCGGCGGATGCACGGGACTGCTTAACCCCAGGGACATCGCTGTAGTTAGTGGTAAGGGAAAACAGCCTCGATGCGGGGTCCATCACTTGACCAGAAGACTTTGTACGGATAGTGGCCCGGCACGGCCAGGCGAAGACGAATGCCTTCGGCCGTCATCAGAGCGCTTGAGCGCGACCGCGCCTGTCCTGGATTAGCAAGAACGAACTCGCAAACGTCTAGCTGAGCATCGTAAAGGTCGATGTTCTCGCCATTCCCGATCTCATCGAGTTGAGTATTGGCGATTTCGGAATAGCCAGAGGGTCCAGTCACCTACGCCGGCTAGCTCGCGACATTGTCTTCGACGCCGCGGCGCGACTCAGAAGTGCCTGCAACTCAGGGCTCTCGTCATATTCAAGTTGCGCTTCGGTCACGACGCGGGCGGGCTCGAGCAGAATGCTGCCATCCTCATTCTCGCGAAGCACAAAACGCTGGCTCGGATGTCCGGGAAGTACTACGCGACTGCGATCGTCGGTCTCGATGAGGATCATGAGGTCCTTTCGGTTGTCCCTCAAGTATAGCCCATTTTCCCACGGTAGGTAAGTGGGAAGGCGAGGCATAGGGACAGTTTGTTGGCTGCTCTATTCACACCCTTTCGAAAAATCTGGTTTTCAAGCTACTGAAAGAAGGGACGAGGTTGTCCAAGTCGGCGTATCAAAGGGTGAACGCTGGCACCGGGCCTTGAAGGAGTTCTTGGTCAAGCGAACCGCCAACACACTTGCCGAGCTTCAGCTCGTCCTCGACGAGACCGTTCGCTACTACAACGACGTGCGACCCCACCAGAGTCGAGGGCGCTAGAACCCCACGCCGCTTACGAATCTCGCGACAAGATGCCCGCGGGCACACTGATCAACCAACCGCACTACCGAATCCGCCACGACGTGGTGGACAATCGCGGTCACGTCACGCTGCGCTGCCTAGGAAAGCTGCGACACCTCAATGTGGGATGGAAATACCAGGGTCAACGAATTCGCCTCTACTGCGTCGACGACCACGAGGACATCGTCACCGAAGACGGCGAAGTCGAAGCCTCGACCCAACAGTTTTGTAACCATGCGTCGGCGGCTGACAAACACTGGACACTCGGACAATCTCGCAGTAAATTGACGAAGCACAAAACACGTGCGAAGTCTTGGCGGAACAAGACAACTGGAGCGAACGCGTGCGCACACTGATTTCGATGAGCTATGTATACTCTGTGAACGCCGCATGCATCGAGGGCGACGCCGGCGATTTTCGTTTCATCAATAATCTCCCGGACGACCCCGCTCAAGAAAAAGACATACTCACGTTCTTGGCCGGAGCTGAGGTGTACATCATGGGTCGGACCCAGTACGAGAGGTCCGCCAAGAATTTCCAGGGTAAGACCTCGACAGATCACCCTTTCGCTCCCATCTATGCGGCAACGGACAAGGTCGTATTTTCACGCACACTTACCTCGGCGAACTGGGAGCGCACGACGATTAATCAAGGCGACCTTGTCCCTGAGGTTGAAAAGCTCAAATGCGAGGGCAATGGCTACATGATTGTGACTGGTCGTAGTGGCATCACTCGGACACTCCTGCAACACGACCTAATCGACGAGTTCCGCATGTCCGTGTTTCCGATGCTGTTAGGTCAGGGATCTCGGATGTTCGATTTCAACGATGTCGGCAAGTCCAAAGAGCTTGAACTGATCTCATGCGAACCAGGCACTAACGGCGTCGTCGTTCTGCACTACCGTAGGCACCGCTAGCAGCCACGTGAGTCGCGGACCGTAAGGCTGATGGATCCCGCCTCCAGTTCCATGGTCACGGATTGGTCTCTGAGGCCCGATGCAGCACTTCTGCAGTCATGCATTGGCGGCTCAGTTGGGCCGCGTGCGTCTGAGATGGAAAACGGAAGTGACAGGCACGCCACTTCCCATTGAAGATTAAAAGGTGATTCACTTCCGCGCGGGCGAGTAATGATTTAGAGACTCTTGTACATCACGTGAAGACCGACATAGCCATGTTGAGAGTGATCAAACGCTCCTGGAACGGTAGTGAGAACTTTGAAACCCAATTCTTCCCACAGATGCACTGCCGGACCGTTGGTTTCAACGACGGCGTTGAATTGCATGCCGCGGTAGCCGTGGAATCGCGCCCACTCAATGGCGAAATTGCCCAAAGCCCTGCCTATTCCTTGACCCTGCTTGGCGGGGTCAACCATGAAACTCGCCGTCGCGATGTGCGAACCTCGGCCGGGGCGATTCGGTCCCATCTTGGCTGAACCCAAGAATACGTCCCCCTCGACAGCGACAATGGTGACGGCGGGCGGCGTCTCCATCCACAACGGACGTGCTTCCTCAAGGGAGAGATTCTCGGGCAACGCGAACGTCCTGCCCTCTTCGACCGTTTCCCGAAAAATCGAATAGATCTGTGGCCAATCATCATCGTTTGCTTCACGAATCTCCACAGCCTGAGACGTTACTCGCGTTGAAGATTGCTTCCGGTTCGGTATCTTGCTGGTGTCGGAGGCCCGACGCCGCCGGAATGCAACCCCTCACTGGCGCCTAATCGTTTGATGAGGCGTGCGCCGTCTCTCTAAGTGAGCAATCTATTGGTAAACGTCTCGACGATGCCCGATCGTTACTACGACAATCAACAGAACTCCGTCGTCGATTGTGTAGATAATGCGATAGTCACTGACACGGAGTCGATATCCATCGCGCCCTTGAAGCGGTCTCGAGGCTGGAGGGCGCGGATCCTTCGCGAGAAACGAAATCGCACCTTGGATACGAGGCTGCGTTGAACGATCGATCCTGCGAAGTTCTCGAAGTGCTGCGGGCCGGAATGCAATCCGATATTCGTTCACGACCAGCCGAGGTCACTCTTCACTTGCTCCCAAGGAATATTGTCTCCAGTTTCGGCCAGAGCGCTGTCGAAAGCGGCTATGTCTCGAGACTCTTCGAGAGCCTCGAGCATTTCGTCGTACTGATCGGGGCTCACCACGACCGCCGCCCGTCGCCCGTAGTGTTCGAGCTCGACAGGTTCAGTCTGGGACATCTCGACCACCTCGGACAGTTTTTCTCGGGCTTTGCTAACAGAGATCTTCACCATGTCTAGAGTGTACAACATTGGTGAGTATCTTGTACAACTTGGTGTCGGAGGCGGGACTTGAACCCGCACGCCCCTAAGGGCACCAGCCCCTCAAGCTGGCGCGTCTGCCTATTCCGCCACTCCGACGCGAATTTCTACTTTAGCCGCTTGATCGAAGACGAACGTTCGTCTAACTCTGTGATGGAGGCTGCACAATCCCCCAGCCAGTGACCTGATCAACGAGACCCTGAACCGAAATGCTCCCGTAAACCAGACCAATCGTGTTCGACCACTCCACAAGCGACGGCGCCGTGAACAGGGGTCGGACCCAGAAATCACCCATCACTTCCTGATCGAGGTCCAACCACGTAGCTTGCGCGGTGACGGGATTGAAAATTGAGACGCCTGATGTGTAAAGACTGTTGAGTTGGCTGGTTCGTACGCCGCTCGGATAACTGTCCGGGTACGCCGGACCGGCGTAGGAGCGGGCCGAAAACGACGCCGTCGTGGTGATGGGCCTGGTGAAGATTGCGACATCGGTCTGATCCGAGGCGACCGCGTACGCAGCCAATTGATCCGAACTCTCGCTCACTGAGCTCACCGCGATGCCATCCGATCGCCACTGTCCCAGGACTAACGCGGCCACATTCTTGTCGAGCAACGTCGGCCCGACCGCCGCGCGAAGCGTCAACTGCACACCAGTGGCGCTGAACCAGCCCGAGGCGGTCTTGTAGTAACCCGCCTTCTTCAACAGGTCGACGGCACACACCGTGCAGTCGACCAGAGAGCTGCTTTGGGTCGTTGACGTCACGGTCGTCGTCGTGGACTGGGCCGACGGACCACTCCCACTGCCGCCGGGGTAGGCGGACTGACCCTGGCTGTAGAGAGCGGACTGGGCAACCGAGGGCGAGAACGTCACCGATCCGTAGAGGTCGTTGATGATGTTCTGGCGGATCAGGATGAGACTCAGCGCTTCGCGAATGGCCAGTGATCTGGTCAGCGGTCGCGAGGGGGCGAAGGTGATCTCGGCGTTCAGGCTCGAGGTGCCGATGTGACTCGAGATTGAGGGGTGCGCACTCGCCGCTTCGACGGTGGCGCTGTTGACGTTCAGCGAATAGCCAACGAAGTAGGCCGCCGGACTGGCGGGGATCGCCGACGAGTCAGTGATGACCACCCGTCCGAACCGGTTGGGATCAAGGGGCCAGTCCTTGTTCGCCACGAGCACGAATCGATTGGCCGAAGCGCTCGCGACCTCGTAGGGGCCGATCGACGGTCGAGCGAGAAAACTGGACCACGAACAGCCCAACGGCGTGTCCAGCGCCTCGACGTCGCGAAACAATCCGTTCCATTCCGCGTAAGGCTTGGTGAAGGTCGCGGTGACCGTGAGTCCCGAGTTGGTCTCGGCGAGCGAACTGATGTCGCGGTAACCGTCGGACTGGACGCTCGCCAACTGCTTGGCCCGCAGCCACCAACCCACCAGGTCGATGCCGCTGAAACTCGCGCCGTTGCTCCAGCGCAGGTCGGGCGCGATCGTGTAGACGACCGTCTCGGGACTCAGCGAGACCAGTTCGGCCGAGGTGATCGCGCCACCCTCGCCCACCAGATTGCCACCTGAGGTCGTGAGAAACGCCGAAGGGCGCAACAGGTCCAAGATCGCGCTCGTGGTGGGCGTGGCGCCGGGATCGAGCACCGTACAACCGTTGAATGGCCCCGGTATCGAGAGGTTGAGCGTATTGACCGCGCCCGACGGCGTCGAGGCGGCGTTCGCCGAGGTGGCGAGCAGCGACGCGGACGCGAGGATCACTCCCGCGCCCAGTGAGCGGAGGATCGATCCACGAAGGATCATGCCGGTTACTGCAGACGCAGGTCGAGCGTGAGCGTCGCGAAGGTGAAGATCAAGGCGACGGCGATCGTAATGCGGTCGAGGTTGCGCTCGACGACGGTCGAACCCGACGCGACCGCGCCCATGCTGCCGCCGAGCAGGTCCGAGATGCCCCCGCCGCGACCCGAGTGCAGCAGGACCAGGAAAATGAGGCCCACGGCCGACAACGCTTCAATAATGACGAATGCCCAGGTGAACATCACAACCTCCGATTAGCGCTTGCCATCGTAGCAGTCGTTACAGGACTGGACGATTGACAGGAACGATTCGGCCTTGAGACTCGCACCGCCGACGAGGAAACCATCGACCCGGCCCTCAGCCATGAGCGTCCCGGCGTTCTCCGCGTTGACCGATCCCCCGTAGAGCACGTGGATTCCCGGCATCGCCAGGCCCGCGAGCACCGAGCGGATGTGGGTGGTCATGTCGGCGACCTGCTCGCTCGTTGCGTTTCGCCCCGTGCCGATGGCCCAGATGGGTTCGTACGCGACACTCACGAGCTCGTGGTACTTCGGGTCGAGGCCCTTCAGCGCGCTGACCAACTGGGCCTTGACAAAGTCGTTCTCACCGCCCTCGTCGCGTACTTCGAGGACTTCGCCCACACAGAGCACCGCGCGCACGCCGTTGCGCACGACCTGACGCAACGTCGCGACCACCACGTCGTCGGACATGGCGTAGGCCGCGCGACGTTCGGAGTGCCCCACGATCACCCAGCCCACGTTGAGGCGCTTGAGCATCGCGACACTGACCTCACCGGTATGGGCACCCGCGTCGTTCGCGTTCACGTGCTGGGCGCCGACGCCTACGGGGATGCGTTCGGACTCGACGATCGAGGTCACACTGCGCAAGTCGACGAAGGGCGGTACGAGCACGACGTCGACGTGCTCGACGGGCTTGTTCTTCAGCATCACGCCGACCTGTTGGACCAGGTGCAGGGCTTCGACGTAGTCGAGGTTCATCTTCCAGTTGCCGACGACCAGTGGCTTCTTCATGCGTTGAACGGACTTTCGCGCAGGGCCCGCAGGCCGGGCAGGTCACCGAGTTCGACCAGTTCGAGCGACGCGCCCCCACCGGTCGACACGAAGCTGACCTGGTCCTCGAGACCGTAGGACTGCAGAGCGGCGACCGAGTCACCCCCACCTATTACCGACACCGCACTTGAGGCCGCGACCGCGCGCGCGACTGCTTCGGTGCCCGCGCTCAGCCTCGGGTCCTCGAAGACGCCCATCGGGCCGTTCCAGAGTATCGTCTTGGCTTCGCCGATCGCCGCACAGAACGTCGCGACAGCCTGAGGACCGATGTCCAGTCCCACGAAACCGTCGGGCACGTTGGCCCCGAAATCGATCACCTCGTCGTCGCCACCACCGTTTCCGAAGGGCTGGCCGTCCTTTAGACCGCGCGAGTCATCGGGGATCAGCACGTGGCCCTCTTTCAACAGCGCCGCGCATTCGTCGAGGTGCGAACCGTCGAACAGAGAGGAACCAATGGTTCTGCCCTGGGTCACCTCGAAGGTGTAAGCCATGCCCCCGCCGACGAGCACGGTCTGCGCCTTGTCGGCGAGCACGCGCACGATGCCGAGTTTGTCGGCGACCTTCGCGCCCCCGACGATCGCCACGAAGGGACGCTCGGGGGACGTGAGTAGCGACTGGATGGTCGTTACTTCTCGTTGCAGGTTCGGTCCCGCGGCACTGGGTAGCAGTGTCGGGGGGATCATGATCGACGCGTGCGCCCGGTGCGAGGCACTGAAAGCCTCGTTGATGTAGTAGTCGAAGCCCTCGACGAGCGACGCGCCAAAGGCCGGATCGTCACTCTCCTCACCCGGGTTGAAACGAAGGTTCTCCATCAACTCGACCTCCGCGCACAGTTCGGCCAAACGGGCGCGCACCGGCGCGACGCTGTACTTGGCGACGACGTGACCCTTGGGCCGGCCGAAGTGCGTGCACGCGACGACCGTCGCGCCTCGCGCGAGCAGGTCTTCGAACAGCGGAATCGTCGAGCGTATGCGAAAGTCGTCCGTGACGTGAAGCTCGCCGTCTATTTCGGCGACGGGCGTGTTGAAGTCGACGCGCACGAGGACGCGTTTGCCCGTGAGGTCCCCCCAACGCTCGTAGGACGGCAGATCGGTCACGGCTACTTGCCGACGTAACTAGTCAGGTCCACCAGGCGGTTCGAGTAGCCCCACTCGTTGTCGTACCAGCCAAAGACCTTCACCATGCTGCGCGCGTCGTCGATTCGGATGACCATCGTCATCAACGAGTCAAAGATGCACGAGAAGGGAAGACCCACAATGTCCGAGGAGACGATCGGGGCATCGGTGTAGGAGAGGATCCCCTTCAAGGGACCCGAGTCCGCCGCCTTCTTGTAGGCGCCGTTGATCTCCTCGACGGTCGTCGAGCGCACGATCGCGGTGAAGTCCGTGATGCTGCCCACCGGGATCGGTACCCGCAGCGACGTCCCGTCCAGCTTTCCCTTCATGGAAGCGAGCACCAGGCTCGTGGCGCGCGCGGCGCCGGTCGACGTCGGCACGATGTTGATGGCAGCCGCCCTCGATCGCCGCATGTCCTTGTGTTGGAGGTCGAGCAGGTTCTGGTCATTGGTGTAGGCGTGCACTGTCGTCATGAGTCCCACGTCGATGCCGAAGGCGTCGTCGAGGACCTTGACCATCGGCACGAAGCAGTTGGTCGTGCACGAGGCGTTGGAGATGACGTGCTGGGTCGCGGCGTCGTAGGTGTCCTCGTTGACACCCATGACGAGTGTCGCGTCCGCGTCGCCCGAGGGGGCGGAAATGAGGACCTTCTTCGCGCCCGCCGTCAGGTGCTGGGCCGCCGCCTCGCGCGACGTAAACAAGCCCGTCGACTCGATGACGACGTCGATCTTGAGCTCGGCCCAGGGCAGTGCGGCCGGGCTGCGTTCGGCGAGGACCTTGATGGTGTCCTTGCCGACCTTGATGTCGCCGTCGACGACGGTGACGGGTACACCCAGGACTCCTTGAGTGGAGTCGTACTGCAAGAGGTGCGCGAGGGTCGCGGGCGAGGTCAGGTCGTTCACGGCGACGACTTCCACGTCCGGGTTGTTGAGCGATGCCCTCACAAAGCTGCGGCCGATTCGTCCAAATCCATTAATCGCAACACGTATTGCCACGGCGTCTCCTCGGTAGTTGATCGTCACGCAACGCGCCAGGCGCTGAGTGCTTGTACCAATTTTTGCACATCGTGGACGAGGCCATTGACGCCCGCCAGGTCCGCGTAACTGGTCGGTAACGAACACGCCTGGGTGGCGAATTCCGAGTGCACATCGACGAGCACGTCATCGGGCACGACCGCGTGACGCAACAGGGCGTCAACGTGATCTTGAAGGGTAAAACCTTCGGTTTCGGGCACTTCGGGGTGCAGGTTGGCGACGTAGACCTTGCGCGCCCGCGTTCCCGCGATCGCCTGGGTGATCCCGGGCACCACGCACGCGGCGAGCACGCTCGTGAAGAGTGACCCTGGTCCAATAAGCACGAGGTCGGCGTTCTCAATTGCCTCGACCGCCGCCATGGGTGCGGGCGCGTTCCTCGGTTCCACGCTGATGTTCTTGATCTGCGTCGCTTGGGCGACCTCGGTCTGTCCCCGCGTCGCCCCGTTTTCGGTCGTGGCGACGAGTTCCACGCCCTCGCAGGACGCCGGCACGATGGTGCCGGTCACGCCCATCACCTGGGCGACGGCGCGCACCGATTCCTCGAGGTTGCCCGTCGCGTCGATGAGTCCGACGAGCAGGAGGTTGCCCACGGCGTGCCCCTCGAGTTCGCCGACGTGAAAGCGATGCTCGAAGGACTCGGTCAAAGGATTGGTGGGATCAGCGAGGGCGCCCAGGCAGATCCGCAGGTCCCCCACCGCGGCCACGTTCAGCATGGCCCGCAGTCGCCCAGTCGAACCACCGTCGTCGGCGACCGAGACGACGCCGGTGACCTCGTGGGTCATCTGACGAAGGGCTCGCAAGGACACGGCGGTGCCGTGTCCGCCACCGATGGCGACGACCCTCATCGAGCGATATCGCGGTGCAGGACGGCGTTGGGAATCTTGAGGCGACGGCGGATCTCCTCGGCGATGGCGACTGATCGATGCCGGCCCCCCGTGCAACCAATCGCGATGGACAGGTACGCCTTACCTTCCTTCGCGAAGGCGGGGATCTGCCACTCGAGTAACGAGCACACGTCGGCGAGAAAGTGTTGGGCCGACTCTTGGTTGAGCACGTAGGTGGCCACCGGCTCGTCGAGTCCCGACAAGGGGCGCAACTCCTCGATCCAGTGCGGGTTGGGCAAGAACCGGCAGTCAAAGACGATGTCGACGTCGCGCGGGATGCCGTTCGAGTAGCCAAAGGACACGAGTGACACCCGCAAAGTCCCGGGAGTACTCGAATCAGTGAAGATCTCGACGATTCGCGAGCGCAATTCGTTGGTGTTGATCGTCCCGGTGTCGATCACGAGGTCGGCGGCGTCACGAATCGATTGCAACAACGCGCGTTCACCCGCGATCGAATCGGCGAGTGACGGCGCCGGAAACGGGTGGCGTCGCCGGTTGCCCTCGAAACGATGGATTAATACGTCGTCGGGTGCGTCGAGGAAGAGGATCTTCGCGTTCTCGTGCATCTGCTGGAGTTCCATCTCAACCGCGAGCAACGCATCTGGTTGGACGCGACCTGATCGGCCGACGATGAAGGCCACGCCGGCGTAGTCGAGCGAGCCCGCCGCCGCCAGTTCACCAACGCGGACGATCAACTCGAGCGGGAGGTTGTCAATGACGAACCACCCGAGATCCTCGAGCGCGGCTGAGACCGTCGAGCGACCCGCGCCCGACATACCCGTTACGAGCACTACTTCACTCATCGCCTGCACTTCCCTTCGCGGGCCGGGGCTCACTCGGCGCCTGCAAGTGATCGTAGATGTTCCTTGCCACCGACTCGGGCAACCAGGCCAGTCCTTCGAAATCCGTCAGCGTCGCCTGACGCAGCGCGTCGAGGGAACCGAACTCGCTCATGAGTCGTTCACGACGCGCGGGACCGAGACCTGCGACGCCTTCGAGCGAGGAGGCGACCATGGACTTCGCGCGCTTGGAACGATGGAACGTAATGGCGAAGCGGTGAGCCTCGTCGCGGATCCGCTGGACGAGGTAGAGACTCTCTGAACCGCGTTCGAGCGCGATGGGCGTCGACGAGCCGGGTCGGAACAAGAGCTCCTCGCGCTTGGCGAGCGCGGCGAACTCGAGGCCACCGGCCCCCGCCTGCGCGGCGGCCTTCTCGGCGGCGTGTAACTGGGGAAGTCCGCCGTCGATGATAATGAGGTCGGGACGACGGAACTTGGTGGTGGCCTGATTTTCATCGAGGTGCGACAGTCGTCGACGCACGACTTCTTGCATGGCACCGACGTCGTCGTTGCCGATGATCTCTTTCACGTTGAAGTGCCGATAGTCGGCCTTCTTCGATATAGCGTCCTCGAAGACCACCATCGAGCCCACGTAGTTCGTGCCCTGAAGGTGACTCATGTCGAAGCACTCGATGCGAAAGGGCGGCTGGGCGAGGTGAAGCGCCTCTCCCAGCTCCTGGAGCGCTCGACTGCGCACATTGTGGTCGCTCTGCCTTCTCAGCGAGTCGCGACCGATCACCGCTTTCGCATCGTTGGTCGCGAGTTCGAGCACGCGACGTCGCCTTCCACGCTGGGGCGCCACGACTTCCACGCCGCGTCCGCGTAGTCCGCTCAAGTACGCACCCGTTAGCGAACTCGCCGATTTCGCACTCGCCACGACCACGACCGCTGGCACGTCGGTGGGGTCATCGTAGAGATCAGGGAGGACGCCTTCGATGATCTGGGTGTCGTCCTCGTCCATCGAGCGGTCGATCAAATGCACCGTGCGTCCGATGATTCGTCCATGGCGGACCCGAAAGCGCACGACCGCAGCTCGTCCGCCCTCGGTGTCGACGGCGATGACGTCGAGGTCCGAATGGTCGTCGAGCACCACGCTCTGGTCGCTCGCGGCTCGTTCGAGCGCTTCGAGGGCGTCGCGCGCCTTCGCGGCGGCCTCGTAATGCTTCAGGTGTGCGGCCTCGTTCATGCGCTCGCGCAACAGCGAGCGAAGTTGGCGCACGTCGCCCTCGAAGAACCTCGCCCACGACGCCACGAGTTCGCGGTAGCCGACGGGATCGATGGCCTTGACGCACGGTCCCGAGCACTTGCCGATGTCGTAGAGCAAACACGGTCGGTTGATGCGCTCCTGATAGTTGAACTTATGGCGGGTACACGAACGCAAGGGGAACGCCTGCAGCAGTTCATCGATCGTGGTCCGAAGTGCGCGCACGTCGACGAACGGACCAAAGTACCGCACACCCTTCACGTGTTGGGAACGGGTGATAAAGGGTGCCGGGAAGTCGACGCGTGTGTCGATCGCGACGTAGGGGAAGCTCTTATCGTCCTTCAGGCGCATGTTGTAGCGCGGTTGGTTCTGCTTGATCAGTTCGTTCTCGAGGATTAGCGCGTCGAGCTCATTGGGTGTCACGATCCATTCGACCGAACTCGCCTCGTCCATCAGCGCCTGCGTCTTAAGCGTCATGGCGTCACTCTTTTGGAAATAGCTTCCCAGACGCTGGTTAAGCGACAGGGCTTTGCCCACGTAGATGATGGTGTCGTGCTCGTTGCGAAAGAGGTAACAACCGCTTTGGCGAGGGATGCCCGAGGGTCGGTCGAACACTACGAGGCCCTGCTGACCGCCAACACTTCACGCAGGACCGTCCCCGTCGCGGTCGCTAACTGGGCGATGTCCTCGGGTGTCCCCTCGCCCACGATCAGGCCCCCGCGCCGACCGCCCTCGGGTCCGAGGTCAATGACCCAGTCCGAGGTCTTGACGACGTCGAGGTTGTGCTCGATCACGAGCACCGTGTTTCCCTGGTCGACCAGGCGGTGCAGGACCTGCAAGAGACGGTTGACGTCATCGAAGTGCAGGCCCGTCGTCGGCTCGTCGAGCACGTAGAACGTGTGACCGGTCGGGCGCCTCGCCAATTCGGTCGCCAACTTCACTCGCTGGGCCTCACCGCCAGACAATGTCGGCGCGGGCTGGCCCAGACGCACGTATCCCAGACCGACGTCCATCAGGCTCTGGATGTTGCGAAGAATCCCCGGCTGGCGGTCGAAGAACTCAAGGGCTTCGGCAATCGGCATGTTCAACACGTCGCTGATCGACTTGCCGCGGTACTTGATCTCGAGGGTCTCGCGGTTGTAGCGGGCCCCGTCGCAGGTCTCGCAGTTCACGTAGACGTCGGGCAGGAAGTGCATCTCGATCTTGATGGTGCCGTCACCCGCGCAAGTCTCGCAGCGTCCGCCCTTCACATTGAAGGAGAACCGACCTGGCTGATAGCCGCGGACCTTGGACTCCTGGACCTCGGCGAAGAGTTTGCGGATCTTGTCGAACACGCCCGTGTAGGTCGCGGGATTCGAGCGCGGCGTGCGACCAATCGGTTGCTGATCGACCGCGACGACCTTGTCGAGGTTGGCGATGCCCAAAATGGTGTCGTGTTCGGCGACGTGGGTCTTGGCCCGATTGACCTGTCGCTCGAGCGAACTCAGCAAAATCGAATTGATGAGCGTCGACTTGCCCGAACCTGACACGCCGGTGACCGCGATGAACATACCCAGCGGGATGTCGACACTTATGTTCTGCAGGTTGTTGGCGCGCGCACCCTTGATGGTCAGTTTCTTGCCTTCACCCGCCCGACGGGTCACGGGCGTCGGAATCGACTTCTCGCCCGACAAGTACTGGCCCGTGATCGACCTCGGATTCTCTAAGAGTTCCTTGTAGGTGCCCGCGTGCACGACTTCGCCCCCGAATTCGCCGGCCCCCGGTCCGATGTCGACGATGAAGTCCGCGAGACGGATCGTCTCCTCGTCGTGTTCGACCACGATGACCGAATTGCCCAGGTCACGCAGGCGTTCAAGAGTCGAAATGAGCCGCCGGTTGTCACGCTGGTGCAATCCGATAGACGGCTCGTCGAGCACGTAGAGCACGCCCACCAAATAACTGCCGATCTGACTGGCGAGACGGATGCGCTGGGCCTCACCGCCCGACAATGTCGCCGAGGCGCGGCTGAGGGTCAGGTAGTCGAGCCCGACGTCCATCAAGAAGGTGAGTCGAGCCAGAATCTCCTTGATGACCTGACGCGCGATCGTCTCCTCGCGCTTGGTCAACTTCAGCTTCTTGAACAGGGCGACCGCCTCGTCAATGGTCATGGCGTTCACGTCAGCGATGTTGTGTCCGTGCACGCGAACCGCCAGCACCTCGGGCTTTAGTCGCTGTCCCGCGCACGTGGTGCACTCGACCTCGCGCATGTACTGTTCGGCTTGTTCGCGCGACCAGTCCCCGTCCGCCTCGGAACGTTTGCGCTCTAGCCACTCGATGATCCCGCGGTACGTGGTGTCGTAGGTGCGCACCTTGCCGTAACGATTGCGGTACTTGACCGGCACGGTCTTCTTCTCGACGCCGTAGAGGATCAGTTTGCGGTCTTTGGCGCGCAGCTTGTACCAGGGAGTCTTGACGCTGAATCCACCCATGTCCGCGATGCCACCAATGAGTCGCTCGAAGTACTTGAAGCGAGCGCCCGACCACGGTGCCAGGGCACCGTCGGCGAGCGAGAGCGTCGGGTCGGGTACCACTAATTCGGGGTCGACCTCGAATCGAGTGCCCAGACCCGTGCAGACCGGACAGGCCCCGTAGGGCGAGTTAAAGGAGAAGTCGCGCGGCGCGAGTTCGGTGAAGCTGATGCCGTCGTGGCTGCAGGCCATCTTCTCGGAGAACTGCTCGATCTCGTCGGTGTCAAGGAAGAGGAACGAGACGACTCCCTTGGTGAGTTTGAGCGCGGTCTCCACCGATTCGGTGAGTCGCTGGCGGCTCGTCGCCTTGACCGCGAGACGGTCGAGGACCACGTCGATAGTGTGCTGTTCGTATCGAGCGAGATCGACGGAATCGCGCTCGCTGAGTTCGACCACAGTGCCATCGACTCGTACGCGACTGAATCCCTGGGCGGCCAGTTCGTTGAGCAGGGTGCTGTATTCGCCCTTGCGACCCTCGACCACGGTGGCGAGCACGAGAAACCTGGTGCCCTCGGGTCGCGCGAGGACGAGGTCCACGATCTGCTGGGGGGTTTGGCGAGTGACGACGCGACCACACAAGTGACAGTGCTGAACGCCCACGCGAGCGAAGAGCAGGCGCAGGTAGTCGTGGATCTCGGTGATGGTGCCGACGGTCGAGCGCGGGTTGCGCGACGCCGTCTTTTGGTCGATCGAGATCGCTGGCGACAGGCCCTCGATGAACTCGACGTCGGGTTTGTCCATCTGACCGAGGAACTGGCGGGCGTAGGCCGAGAGGCTCTCCACGTAACGACGCTGGCCTTCGGCGTAGATGGTGTCAAAAGCCAGTGACGACTTGCCCGATCCGGACAATCCGGTAAACACCACCAGTTGGTCACGGGGTATCTCCACCGAGAGGTTCTTCAGATTGTGCACGCGTGCGCCCTGCACGCGAATCGTCGAAGTCATAGCGGCAATCTACCGGTTAAGACTCGTCACTCAGGCTGTCGAGCGCCGAGTCGAGTCCTTGACGTTGCAGAGAGTGCAGATAGTCGCGCAGGGCGGCGGCCTCTTCGAACCGCAAGTCTCCCGCCGCGGTCAACATCGCTTTTTCGACCCGAGCGATCTCGAGGTTGAGGTCGTCGGGCAAGGAACTCTCGAGTGACGTGATGCCGTGGGAACGGTTCGTGGGCTCGGGCGCCGATTCGGAGCGAAGTCGCCCCAGGATGTCCGCCACGTTCTTCATGATCGTTTGGGGCTTGATCCCGTGTTCCTCGTTGTAGGCCGTCTGAAGCAGACGACGCCGTTCGGTGACCGAGATCGCTTCGCGCATGGAATCGGTCACGCGGTCGGCGTAGAGCACGGCCTCGCCGTTCGAATTCCGCGCCGCGCGTCCAATGGTCTGGATGAGGGCGCTGCGCGAACGAAGAAACCCTTCCTTGTCCGCGTCCAGGATCGCCACCAATGACACCTCGGGCAGGTCGAGCCCCTCGCGTAAGAGGTTGATACCGACCAGGATGTCGAACTCACCCAGGCGCAACGAGCGCAGGATCTCGATGCGCTGGATCGTGTCGATGTCGCTGTGCAGATACTGCACCCGGTAACCAGCCTTAGCGAGGAAATTGGTCAAGTCTTCGGCCATCCGCTTGGTGAGCGTCGTGATGAGCACCCGCTCTTCGCGCGCGATGACCCCGTCGAGTCGAACCCGCAGGTCGTCGATCTGGTTGCGGGTTGGCACCACGCTCACCACGGGATCGAGAAGTCCCGTCGGTCGAATGACCTGTTCGGCGATCTGATCACTGTGCTCGATCTCGTAGGGACCTGGGGTCGCGGACACGAAGACCATCTGAGGGACGAGTTCCATGAACTCGTCGAAATTCAGCGGGCGATTGTCCATCGCGCTCGGCAGGCGGAATCCGTGCTCGACCAACGTCTCCTTGCGCGAACGGTCGCCGGCGTACTGTCCACGCACCTGAGGCACCGCGACGTGGGACTCGTCAATGACGACGAGGAAGTCGTCGGGGAAGTAGTCCAGCAACGTGAAGGGACGCTCACCGCGACTGCGACCGTCCAGGTGCGCCGAATAGTTTTCGATACCCGCGCAGACCCCGGTCTGTTCGAGCATCTCGAGGTCGTGCTCGGTGCGCGAACGAAGACGCTGGGCCTCGAGGAGTTTGCCCTCGGCCTGGAACTTCGCGAGTTGTGATTGCAGTTCAACCTCAATAGAACGGCACGCCCGGTTGATGGTCGCGGTGCTCGCGGCGTAGTGCGAAGCCGCGAAGAGGGTGAACTCATTCACCTTCCCTCGGTGCTCCTGGGTCACCGGGTTGAAGAACGAAATCTCCTCGATCTCCTCGCCGAAGAACGACACGCGCACGGCCTCGTTTGAATACGCGGGCTGGATTTCGAGCGTGTCGCCCTTCATGCGAAAAGACCCGCGATCGAGGACCAGTTCATTGCGGCTGTACTGCATCTCCACGAGTCGACGAAGCAGCGCGCGTTGGTCGAACGATGCGCCGATTTCGAGTGCCAACATCCGTTCGCGGTACTCAATCGGTGATCCGAGTCCATAGATGCAGCTGACCGAAGCGACCACGATGGTGTCACGGTGGGTCAACAATGACGACGTGGCGGCGTGACGCAGCCGGTCGATCTCCTCATTAATCGAACTGTCTTTTTCGATGAACGTGTCCGTTCGTGGGATGTAAGCCTCGGGTTGGTAGTAGTCGTAGTACGACACGAAGAATTCGACCCGGTTGTTCGGCAACATCTCCTTGAGCTCAGAAGCCAACTGAGCCGCGAGAGACTTGTTCGGCTCGAGAATCAACGTCGGGCGCTGCACACTCTCGACCAGCCACGCGATCGTGGCGGTCTTGCCGCTGCCCGTGATTCCCTCGAGCGTTTGGAATCGCAACCCGTCGCGCACACCCTGGGCGAGGGTGGCGATGGCCGTGGGTTGGTCGCCCGAGGGCTGGAACGGTGATTCGACGAGGAATTTATCCATGGACCAGTCCACAACGTGCCAGTTCGGCGTCGACTTTTGCGTGTAGTTCCTCCAAGGTTCCATCGTTCCAGAGCACTCGATCGACGAGTGGTACTCGTTCCTCGTTGGTGGCCTGATTAGCCAGGCGCGCCCTTGCGTCGTCCTCGGTGAACTCGCGGTGCTCGACCAGACGACCCAGTGCCACGTCGGGTGAGGCAAGCACGGCCCAGACCTCGTCGACCTCGAACGCCGAGCGATGCTCGGGGCGAAAGAGCGCCAGAGCAATGAAGACGGCATCCGACGTCGTCTCGCCAATTCGCCTTATGATTTCGATGCCGATGTGGCCGTGAGTGATGCTATTGAGCCGTTTCAGCGCGCTGACGTCGTGAAACACCAGATCGGCGACGAATGCCCGATCGATCGTCTGGTCGTTGCGAAGTACGGCATCGCCGAACGCGTCGCGCATCGCTTGCCAGGCGGGTTCGCCCGGCTGAGTAACGGCGCGCGCGACGTCGTCAGCGTCGATGATCGGGAAACCTCGAATGGCGAGGTATTCCGTCGCCGCCGACTTACCCGCCCCGATGCCGCCGGCGATGACAATTCTCTTCACGCTTGCACGCTAGCCACCACGTGTCACACGTCAGTTCCGGAGGCGACCCTTTACTAGGGGGTAGCCGGTGTTGGCTATTGTCCTTAGAAGTCCTAGAGGGGGAAGAAGTGCTCAGGTACGTACTGCGGCGATTGGCGATGCTGATCGGCATCGTCTTCATCATCTCGGTCGGCAGTTTCTACCTGATCCATCTCCTACCCGGGAATATCACCACGGTCATCGAGGGCCCCGGCGCCAGCCCCGCGAACCAGGTGAAGCTCTTCAAACTCCTTGGTCTCAACAGACCTATCTACGAGCAATACTTCACGTGGATCGGCAACGTGGTGCACGGCAACCTCGGGGTCTCGTTCATCTCGCAAACCTCAGTCGCCAGCACTATCCGCGCGGCCTTGCCGATCGACCTCGAAATGATCCTCCTCTCACAGATCGTCTCGTTCGCGCTGGCGATCCCCCTCGCCATGCGCGCGGCGCGCAAGCCCGACAGCTGGCTCGATCGCATTTTCAGCGCTGGCAGTTTCACGATGCTGTCGGTGCCAAATTTCATAGTCATCGTGATCCTGGTGCTGATCGTCTCGGTGAAGTTAGGCATTGCCCACACCGGACCTTCGTCGTACGTGCCCTTTACCCAGGACTGGATCGTGAACCTCGAAAGTATGGCGCTGCCCACGATAGCCCTCGCGATGGGGAGTTTGGTCGTGTACTTCAGAGTGTTGCGCAGCGATCTCATCGCCACTCTCCAAGAAGAGTTCATCACCATGGCCCGGTCCAAGGGCATCAGTCAACGGCGCATTATGTGGCGCCACGCGTTTCGTCCTTCGTCAGTCGCCCTGCTCGGCGCGGCGGGTGTGAACATCGGCAGTCTGTTGGCGGGAGGTTTCATCGTCCAGTATCTGTTGAATATTCCTGGGCTCGGCTACACCTTGATCGCCGCCATCAACACCAGCGACTACTTGCTGGTCCAGGGCATTGTCCTGGTGGTCTCGGTGGGCGTCGTGCTTATCAACTTCATCTTTGACTTCGTCATCAACATCGTGGACCCGAGGATCAGCCGTGAGTAACTTCAGCCAAATGTTCGTCGAAGAGGAACTGGCCCGGGTCGAGAAGCCGGAGAAGCGCGAGCCCCTCGGGCTGCTCTTTTGGCTCTGCGTTGGTTGGATCGGACTGAACATCATTGGCGCGATCCTCGCCAACTTCCTTCCCCTGATCGATCCGCTCTACCAGAACTACAACACGCTCAACGCCGGTCCTTCCCTTCATCACCTCTTCGGCACCGACGACCTCGGTCGCGATATCTTCTCGCGAGTGGTCTACGGGTCGCGCATCTCGCTCTCGGCGGGCGCGGGCGCGATGCTCATTGGCTTTGGTTTCGGCGCGCCACTGGGCATGCTCGCCGCCTACCGTCGAGGACGCTTCGACTCGATCCTCACCAACGTCATGTACGTCTTCTTGGCCTTTCCCGCGATCATCGCTACCATCGCCATCCTCTCGTTCTGGACACCGCGATCACTCTTGAAGATCATCATCGTGATCGGCGTGGCGTCGATCCCTCTGGTCTACCGCGTCATTCGTACCGCCACCTTGAACGTCGCCACGAAGGACTACATCATCGCGGCGAAGGTCCAGGGTGCGACGGATAGACGCATCCTTCTTCGCGAGTTGCTGCCAAACATCGCGCCCATCGGGATCTCGTTTCTTCTCATCGGCGTGGCGACGGTAATCGCCCTCGAAGGGTCGCTCGCCTTTCTCGGTCTGTCGGTCCTGCCCCCCACACCCTCGTGGGGCAACATGATCAACGAGTCACGCACCATCCTCCAACAGAACCCGTGGCTCGCAATATTTCCTTCCCTCGCCATGTGTCTGTTCCTGCTCTGCTTGAACTTCATTGGCGACCGCTTGCGCCACCATTTCGACGTGACCGAGGTGAAACTGTGAGCGAGTTCGACCCAATCCTGCTCGCGGTCAACGATCTGGCGACCACCTTCCAGACTGCGGGCGGGCCACTGCCCGCCGTGGGCGGTGTCTCATTTGAACTCAAGCGCAACGAGACCATCGGCGTCGTCGGCGAGTCCGGATCCGGCAAGACCGTGCTCACGCGCACGATCATGGGCCTGCAACAACGCACCAACGTCACGGTCACCGGTTCGGTCCTGCTCGACGGCCACGAGATGGTCGGTGCCAGCGAAATGGACAAGCGCGCCCTTTGGGGCTCGGAAGTCGCCATGATCTTCCAGGACCCCATGACATCGCTCAACCCAGTGATGCGCGTAGGTAAGCAGATCGACGAGTCATTGCGCGTGCGCGTGGGTATGTCCAAGGCCGACGCCAAGGCCCGTGCCATTGAGCTGCTCGAACTGGTAGGGATACCCTCGCCCGCGCATCGCTACGACGCCTACCCCGGACAACTTTCGGGTGGCATGCGCCAACGCGTCGTGATCGCCATCGCGCTCGCCTGTTCGCCCAAGTTGTTGCTCGCCGACGAACCCACGACGGGTCTGGACGTGACCATTCAGGCCCAGATCCTAAACCTGCTCGACGACTTGAAGGAACGTCTGCACATGTCGGTGATCCTGGTCACGCACGACCTCGGCGTGGTGGCGACGCGCACTTCACGCATCATCGTCATGTACGCCGGGCGAATCGTCGAAATCGGTAGCACTCGTGAGGTCTTCAGCGCACACCGCATGCCCTACACGCGCGCGCTGCTCGAGAGCTCGCCCAAGGTGTCCAATGACCCGCACACTCGCCTGGTGACGATTCCGGGGCGCCCACCCAACTTGTTGAAGCTCACCCAGGGTTGCAGCTTCGCGCCGCGCTGCTCGTACGCGACCGATCGGTGCCACCAGGAGCGACCCGAACTCCAACCCGCCGACGAACCGGGTCACGCCTTCGCGTGCTGGAATCCGCTGCCCAAGACCCGCAAGAGAACGGTGAAGACCACATGAACCGCGCAGAGCCGCTCCTCAAGATTCGCGACCTGAAGGTGTCTTTCGGCATGGGCCACCACGAAGTGCAAGCGGTCGCCGGCGTGAGCTTTGACATTTTCGAGGGTGAGACCCTCGGTCTGGTCGGCGAATCGGGTTGCGGCAAGTCCACGACGGGCAAGGCCCTCATGCGTATCGTCGAACCCACGAGCGGCACCATCGAACTCGACGGCGTGGACTTGTGCGCGCAGAAGGGTAAGGCGCTGCGCAACATTCGCACGCGCATGCAGATGATCTTCCAGGACCCCATCAGTTCGCTCAACCCGCGTCGACGCATCAAGGACATCGTTGCCGAACCCCTCGACTGTTGGAAGAGTGTGACCGGTACCGAACGCGACACCGTGGTGAGCGACCTGCTCGTCAAGGTCGGAATCGACCCCCAGGTCTACGGCAACCGTTACGCACGCCAGTTCTCGGGCGGCCAGTGCCAACGCATCTCGATCGCCCGCTCGCTCGCCATGCGGCCCAAGTTGCTGATCTGCGACGAGATGGTGTCGGCCTTGGACGTCTCGGTCCAGGCGCAGATCCTCAACCTCCTAGAGGACCTCAAAAAGGAATACGGTCTCACGTTGTTGTTCATCGCGCACGACCTCGCGGTGGTGAAGAACGTCAGTGACCGCGTGGCCGTAATGTACCTGGGCAAGATATGCGAGATCGGACCGTCGAACACCCTCTACGAGGTACCGGCGCATCCGTACACGAAGTTCCTGCTGGGTGCGGCCCTCGAGGCGGACCCCGACTCGCCCGTGCACGGCGACGTGCTCACGGGTGAGCCACCGAGCCCGATGAACCCGCCCAGCGGCTGTCGCTTTCGCACGCGCTGTCCCTTCGCGACCCAGAAGTGCGCCGACGAGGAACCGCTGTTGTCCGAGGTCGCCCCCGGCCACAGCGTGGCCTGTCACTATCCACTCAACGTAAAGACACCCCGAAAGCGCGCACCGCGCACGACGACGTAGCGCTACGCGTTACTCGCTCGCGGGAGGCTCTTCGGTCACGTCGCTCGCGGGTGGGGCTTCGGTCACGTCGCTCGCGACGGCATCGTCGGGGGCGCCTTTGGGGTCGCTCGCCTCGTCCTCGGGTGACTTGCCCGCGGTGCCGGTGGCGTATTCGGCCCAGGCGGCCTGTGCCTCGGTTTCGGGTGTGAACTCGCCGTACTCGATGCCGCCAATGTAATTACCCTCGGTGTCGTAGGCGTGGCTGCCGAAGGCCTCACGGTACTCTTCGCTGACTTCGCCACCCTCGGCGGCCTGCTTGATCGACAGACTGATGCGACGACGGGCGGTGTCGAGTTCGATGATCTTGACCCAGAGCTCCTCGCCAGCGCTCACGACCTGGTCAGGCGATTCGACGTGGTGCGCGGCCATCTCCGAGATGTGCACGAGACCTTCGATGCCCTCGCCCACCTGGACGAACGCGCCGAAAGGCACCAACTTGGTGACCCGGCCGTAGACGAGTTGGTCGACGGCGTGGCTATCGGCGAAGACCTGCCAGGGGTCGGACTGCGTGGCCTTCAAGGACAACGAGATGCGCTCCTTGGAGAAGTCGACGTCGAGCACTTCCACGTCGACCTCGTCGCCCACCGCGACGACTTGGCTCGGGTGGTCGATGTGCTTCCAACTGAGCTCTGACACGTGGATCAGTCCGTCCATGCCACCCAGGTCCACGAAAGCACCGAAGTTGACGACCGAGGAGATGACGCCGTGACGACGCTCGCCCGGCTTCAGGTTGTTGAGGAAGTCGCCTCGCTGCTCCTTTTGGGTCTCTTCGAGCCAGGCGCGACGCGAGAGCACCACGTTGTTGCGGTTGCGGTCGAGTTCGATGATCTTGGCCTCGACGGTCTTGCCGATGTAGGGCTGGAGTTCGCGCACGCGACGCAACTCGACCAGCGAGGCGGGCAGGAAGCCGCGAAGACCGATGTCGACGATGAGACCGCCCTTGACGACCTCAATGACGACGCCTTTGACGACCTCGTCGCGGTTCTTCAGTTCTTCGATGTTGCTCCAGGCCTTCTCGTACTGAGCCCGCTTCTTCGAAAGGACGAGTCGACCTTCCTTGTCCTCTTTTTGCAGGACGAGGCACTCGACGCGCTCGCCCAGCGAGACGATCTCCGACGGGTCCACGTCGTTGCGGATCGAAAGCTCACGCGAGGGGATCACGCCCTCGGACTTGAAACCGATGTCGAGCAGGACCTCGTCGTGGTCGATCTTGACGACCGTGCCCGTGACCAGGTCACCGTCCTCGAACTCGAGCACGCTGTCGCCCACCAGGGTGGCGAGGTCGGTGCCGACCATGTCGTCTTCGGTAATGACGCGAGGAACGTAATTTCCGTCGGCGTCGAAGGTTCCCATTTGCTGGGAGGAAAGGAGGCTCGTGCCGTCCGACATACGTACTTCTTTCATACGACCACACCGGGGTCCTCTAGGCAATAAGGGGTCTGGGTCGCCGGTGTAAACCCAGGTTTCAACCCTATCACTCGGCTTTTGGCCCTCAGCCCTTGGCCGCCGCCCAGTTCTCGCCCCAGGAGAGTGAGACCTCGAGCGGCACCGTCAATCGGGCCGCGTTGGTCAACGCGTCGCGAATGATCGCTTCGACGCGGTCCTTTTCCGCGGGTGGCGCCTCGACGAGCACCTCGTCGTGCACCTGGAGAATCAAGCGTGCTTCGAGCGCGGCGGCGCTCAACTCGCGGTCTAGGCGAACCAGCGCGGACTTGAAGACGTCCGCGGCGAGACCCTGGATGCCCGCGTTCATGGCCTGACGCTCGGCCGCCTGACGCTGGGGCCCCACGGCAGTGGCGAGGTCGGGGAACGGACGGATACGACCGAACTCGGTGCGCGAGTAGCCCTTGTTGCGGATGTCCTTGATGGTGGCGTCCATGTAAGCGCGCAACGAAGGGAAGCCCGAGAAGTACTTGTCCATGATCTCCTTGGCCGAGGAGACCGGCACGCCCAGTCGCTGGCTCAGCCCGTAGGCCTCCATGCCGTAGGCGAGGCCGTAGGAGACGGCCTTGGCCTGTTCGCGTTGCTCGTGGTTCACGTCCTTAGCAGCAACGCCAAAGACCGACGCCGCGATCGTGCGGTGTACGTCCTCGTTCGAGGCGAAAGCCGCGAGCAGTCCGCTGTCTTGGCTGAGGTGCGCGAGGATGCGCAGTTCGATCTGGTTGTAGTCCGCCACGCACAGCAACCAACCCGGACTCGGCACGAAGGCGTAGCGCAGTCGCCGACCCTCTTGGGAGCGCACCGGGATATTGTGCAGGTTCGGGTTCTCCGAGGAGAGCCGCCCGGTTCGCGCGACGGTCTGACGGAACTCGGCGTGAATCTTGCCGTCGGGACCGACCGCGTCGATGAGCGGCGCCCCGTAGGTACTGCGCAGTTTCTCCACCTCGCGGTAGCGAAGGATCAAGGGCACGATCTTGTGCTCGTCCTGGATTGCCTCGAGACTGGCCGCGTCGGTCGAGAAACCGGACTTGATCTTCTTCACCGCAGTCAGACCCAGCTCGTCGAAGAGCACCGTCTGGAGTTGCTGGGGCGAGTTGACCTTGAACTCGTGACCGGCGACCTTTTGGATCTTCGCGTCGAGCGCGGTTGCCTCTTTGGCGAACTCGTCGTTGATCGTGCGCAGCATCGCCACGTCCACGCAAATCCCCCGTGCTTCCATGCGACCCAGCACCGCCACCAGCGGCAACTCCACTTTCTCGTAGACGAACCCGAGCTCCCAGCGCGTGATCTCGGCGCGCAAGACGTCGACCAGTCGCGCGGTGACCTGCGCGTCGCGAACCAGCGTCTCGTCGTCGGTGTTCTCGTCGAAGAGCGAGCGCGCGTTCTCGGCGATTCGTTCACCGAGGAATCGCTGGGCGACGTCGGCCAGTTCGTACTGGCCACTGGTCGCGTCCACCAAGAACGCCATGATCGAGGTATCGTCGGTGGGTTCTTGCAGCGTAACGCCCGCCTCGCTCGCGTGGCGGTAGAGCTCTTTGAGGTCGTGCCCGCTCAACGAGCATTCCCGGGCGGCGTGAAAGAACTCCGGTTCGTTCGCGATCGCCACGCGACCACTCTTGGCGTCAAGCACCGCGACGCGGTCCCGCGCGTAGGCGAGGACGTAGGCACCCCCGGGACGCACGACGTCGGCGAATGGCGCCGCGGCCAGGGGCTTCGACGCGGCCTTGGCGGAAGCCGCCGGCGCGGGGCTCGCCACGCCGGCGGCGTCGGGTTCGCCCAGGAGACCCTCGCGCATCAGCTTCTCGAAGCGCGTGCGCATGGCGTTCATCTCGAAGCGGTCGAAGAAGGCGGCCACTTCCTCTCGTTTCCAACCCCCGATGGTGAGGTCGGCCAGCGTGAAGTCGAGCGGCACGTCGCGTATCAGCGTCATGACGTCGGCGTTGTTGCGAGCGCGGACCTCGTAGGTGGCAAGGTTCTCACGCAACTTGGGCGTCAGATCGTCGAGGTGTTGGTACAGGTCGTCGAAGTCCCGGTACTGGGCGAACAACTTCGCGGCGGTCTTCTCGCCCACGCCCGGTACGCCGGGCAGATTGTCCGAGGTGTCACCACGCAAGGCCGCCAGTAGTTGGTAGCGCTGGGGTTCGATGCCACAGCGTTCGAAGATCCCCGCTTCGTCGTAGAGCGAGTAGTCCGAGACGCCGCGCCGGTTGTAGAGGACCTTGATGTAGGGGTCCTCGACGAGTTGGAAGGTGTCGCGGTCCCCCGAGACGACCACGACGGGGATCTTCGCCTCTCGTCCCCAGGTGGCGAGTGTCGCGAGCACGTCGTCGGCCTCGAACTGGGGCACGCCGTGCACCGGTATGTGCAAGACCTCGCAGAGCGAACGGATGAGATCGAACTGATGCTCGATCTCGAGGGGCGTCTCGGCGCGACCGCCCTTGTAATCCTCAGTCATCGCGTCGCGAAACGTGCCCCCGGTGAGGTCGAAGGCCACGCACAGCGCGCGCGGGTGCTGGGTGCGCACGAGCGAATGCAGCATCGAGGCGAAGCCGTGCAGCGCGTTGGTCACCACACCCTCGGAGGTCTTGATGTCCGTCGAGAGCGCAAAGAACGCGCGAAAGGCCAGGGACATCCCATCTAACAGCACGAGAGGCCGTTGGTCGGGCGCGGTCTCAGCCAACGAACTCGCCCTTCAAGATCTGCTGGGCAATGTCACGCATGCGCGTGCGCCCGCGCATCGCGGACTGTTGGATCACCTCGAAGGCGGCCGGTTCGTCGAGGCCGCGATGCTCCATGAGGTACTCCTTGGCGCGCTGGACGATCTCTCGGGTCTCAATCTTGTCGTCCACGTGCGAGACCTCGGGCGCCTCGATCGGTTCGGTCAAGAGTGGATTGACGATCGCGGCAAGTTTGGGCAGGATCTCGCTGCTTCGAAACGGCTTGACCAGGTAGGCCACCACGCCAGCGTCACGAGCACTCTCGATGAGTGCTCGTTGGCTGAAGGCGGTGAGCAGCACGACCACGGTGGAGCCACCCTTGATCTGGCGCGCGACCTCGATGCCGTCGAGTCCGGGCATCTTGATGTCCAGCAGCGCGAGGTCGGGTTCGAGTTCGCGGATCATCGCGAGCGCGTCATCACCGCGCGCCGCCTCGCCCACCACCAAGTAACCGTCGCCTTCGAGGATCTCCTTGAGGTCGAGACGGATGATCGACTCGTCGTCGGCTATCACTACTCGCTTATCCATCTTCATCCTTTGGTTTCCACTCACGCAAGAGTTCGTCACGCTCGGTCATCAATGCTCGCACTTCCTGGGAACGCCGTGTCATCTCGGCGTTCGCGGCGGACACGTGGCGTGACAACTCGCCATATTCTTGCTGCTGAAGCGGGGTCTCGGAGACGAGCGAGCGGATTCGGGCGTCTTCGAGGGCGTCGTTCCAGACCTGGACCTGCTCTTCGAGCACGCTCAGACTCTCGCGGGCCGCCATCAGGCGCCGTTGGAGGTCTTCTAACCTTCGCTGCACCTTTGGGGACATGCCCTTGAGTGTAAATCCAGACCTAGCCGAGCGAGACTACCCGCACGCTGCTCTCCAGTAATCCCTTGTCCGGCACGAGACCAAAACCCGTTGACGACGGCGAATAACCGGCTTCGGGCCTCGCGAGGGCCGCGGCGACCGCGCCGATGTCACTGGGTTCGTCCGTCGTGTATCGCGCCAGGGTGCGGTTCACCGAACGAGCGAGCTCAGATTCGAAGAAGCCACCGACGTAGGCCCGCAGACCCAGTTCCTTGGCACGTTCAATCATCGTTCGCGCATTCGCGTAGCCGCCAACGCGAGCGGGCTTCACGCACACCAGGCTCGCGGCCTGATAGCGAACGATCTGGTCGAGATCGCGAAGGTTGCGGACCCCCTCGTCAAGACTGATCGGCACCTCGGTCTGTTCGGCGAGGCGCGCGTGGTCCACGACGTTACCGGGCGCAAAGGGTTGCTCTAGGGCGACGACGTCGACGCTGTTCGGAATGCTCGCCAGTTGTTCCAAGACGTCGGCGTACGAATCAGCCGAGCAGTTGAAGTCCAAGAGTACCGGGCGGCCGAGGGACTCCAAGAACCCGATCTCACGGCTGCTTAGCGCTCCGGGTGCGGTCTTGACCCGAACCCGCGCCGCGTCGACGGGATCGAAATTCGACAGCGTCTCGTCGAGCAGCGACGTCGTCACCTGGTGTGGCGTAGCGAAACGGGCGGGCCACTGTTCGACGAGTGTCGTCCCCGCGCGACGCAACTCGCGGTCCAACAGCGCCATCTCGACCAACGTGACGGCGGGCGCGCTCGCGTGGCGTGACCCGGCGAAGCGGGCGAGTCGCGTCCACGACGGCACGTCACGCTCGCGCTCGAAGGCCCCGTGCACCTGCAACAGCACCACGCCGTCGAGCTCTTGGATGACGTCGGTAACACTCGGATCGCCGTGCAAAGAGAACGGCTGAGGGTCGACTTCGCCGTAGCCCGACACGCCCTCGTGTTCGACTTCGAGCAGCAGGCGCGTGCGCGCGACGTGGCGTTGGCGCGAGGCCGCGACCGACTGGCGCAATTCTTCGTCAACTCGCCAGAGCGTCAGCTTCATCGCACCAACCCTACGGTCCCTGCTACCGTTGTCGCCGCAGCCCGGATGGCGGAATCGGCAGACGCGGAGGCCTCAAAAGCCTTTACTCGAAAGGGTGTGTGGGTTCAAGTCCCACTCCGGGCACGCTGTACCTTTAGAACATGTCGAATCAGCCCCACGTTTCCTACCGCGACGACTGCGTGGCGCTCTTCCCCGGTCAAGGTTCGCTGACCGGTGGTGCCGGCATGCAATGGCGCGACAGCCCTCACTGGTCGATCGTCCAACGCGTCAGCGACGCGAGCTCGATCGACGTGGCGAGCCTGCTGCTTGACGCGAGTGACGCCGACGTGGTGCGTACCGACCGCGCCCAGATCGCGACCTACGCCCTCTCGCTCGTCGGATTCCATGAACTGCTCGATCGCGGGGTGCGACCCAAGTACCTGCTGGGTCACAGTCTCGGCGAGTTCAGTGCCCTCGTGGCGTCGGGTCTGCTCGCCCTTGAAGACGGAGCTCGTCTCATCGCGGTGCGAGGAGCGGCGATGGCGCGCGCCGCAACCAAGAACCCAGGTTCGATGGTCGCGTTGATGGGTGGCGACGATCGAGCGCGCGAAGCCCTGGCGACCCTAGACGAGGTGTGGATCGCCAACGTGAACGGCACCGGTCAACTCGTCGTGAGCGGGTCCACAAAGGGACTCGATCACCTCCTCGCGATTCATAAATCGCTCGGTTGGCGCCGCGCGACGCCGCTCGCGGTCGGCGGCGCGTTTCACTCACCGCTGATGGCCCACGCCCAAAAGGAGCTCGACGAGGCACTCGCGAACGTGACCTGGGGCACGACCGATTCAGTCCTGATCGCCAACGTCGACGCCAAGGTCCACCAGGACGCCAGCGAATGGCGTGAACTACTGTCGCGACAACTCACCTCGCCGGTCGAATTCCTCGACGCCACGCTGGCCCTTCCGCCGAGTGTCACCACGACCATCGAGATGCCACCCGGCGGGGTGCTCACGGGTCTGACCAAGCGCATCCGACCCTTCGACTTCCAGTACGCCCCTTCCTCTCGAACCGAACTGCAGGAGATCCCCTTGTGAGCCGCCACGTCATCGTCACCGGAGCTAGTCGAGGTATCGGCGCCGCCATCGCCGAGTTCTTCATCGCCGCGGGTGACCGGGTGGTGGCACTGTCACGTTCGGGCACTGGTCCCGAGGGTTGTGCGCTCGTTCTCGCGGTCGACGTGACTGATTCGAGCGCCGTCAACGAAGCGGTGAAGCGAGCGGTGGGCGAACTGGGTCCCGTCGACGTCGCGGTCATCAACGCCGGCGTCACCAAAGACGGTCTGGCGATGCGTATGTCCGACGAGCAGTGGCGAGAGGTGCTTTCGACCGACCTCGACGGCGCCTTCTACTGCGCACGAGCGACCATGGCGTCCATGGTGCGCGCTCGTCAAGGCTCAATCATCTTCATTGGCTCGATCAGTCCCTTCATCGGTGTCCCGGGCCAGGCCAACTACGCCGCCGCCAAGGCCGGACTCGTTGGGCTCGCCCGCGCGATCGCCAAGGAAGTGGCCACGCGGGGCGTCACGGTCAACGTGGTCGCGCCGGGACTCATCGAGACCGAGATGACCAGCGAGCTCGGCGCGGCGAAGGATTCGATGGCCGCGATGATCCCCATGGGCCGCATCGGTCAGCCCGCCGATATCGCTGGTGTGGTGGGGTTTCTCGCGAGTAACCACGCCCGCTACATCACCGGCGCGGTGCTGTGTGCCGACGGAGGACTCTCACTGGGCCAGTAGGTCACTAGAGTCATTCGGTGCGTTTAGTACCATGAAGCGACAGAAATTAAGGGGTATCCATGGATCGTAACGAAGCACTCACGAAATTCACCGACAACGCCGTCGAAGTCCTCGCCGTGGACCCGTCCCAAGTGACCCTCACGACGTCCTTCGAGGACCTGGGTGCCGACAGCTTGGACCTGGTTGAACTCGTCATGGCCCTCGAAGAGACTTTCGAAATCGAAGTCGCCGAGGACGAGCTCAAGGAGATCCGTACCGTGGGCGAGGCCTTCGAACTGATCTACGCCAAGCTGTAGTGCACGTCGCCACGACCCCCTCGGGTCCGGTGCAAGGTCGCCGAGTTGCCGTCACCGGTCTTGGTGCACTGACGTGCGCGGGCGTGGGCGTGGACGCACTGTGGGCGGCGCTGATCAAGGACACCGCTCCCCTCTCCAAACGCATCGCGCCCTTTGACGCGTCGCACATCGGCGGACCCAAGGAGCTTCGTCGTCTTGACCCGTTCACGCTCTACGCGCTTATCGCCGCCGACGAAGCCTGGAGGCAGAGTGGCCTCGAAGGGCCGATGGTGGACGCGGGCAGCATCGTCACCACGGGCATCGGCGGACTGCAAACGATCCTCGACCAAGTAGGTGTGCTCAATGCGAAGGGTCCCGACCGAATCTCACCCTTCATGATTCCCATGATGATGCCCAACGCCGCCACGGCCGCCGTGTCGATGCGCTTCGGACTCGGTGGACCATGCGAAACCGTCACCACGGCGTGCGCCGCGGGCACCCACGCGATCGGCAACGCCGCGCGTCTCGTCGCCAGTGGGCGCTGTCCCGTCGTGGTCGCCGGTGGCGCCGAGGCGGTCATCGTCGAGATCGCCGAAGCGGGCTTTCGCAACATGACCGCACTCAGCAACGAAGGCCACTCGCGTCCCTTTGACGCCACCCGCAACGGTTTCGTCATGGGCGAAGGGGCGGGGATCTTGATCGTCGAGGACTGGGATCACGCGCACGAACGCGGCGCGACCATCTTCGCCGAGGTGATCGGCGCGGCATCGACGGCTGACGCGCACCACATCACCGCTCCCGACCCTGAGGGCAATGGCGCCATACGTTGCATGCAGATCGCTCTCGCCGACGCGGGTATCACCCCCGCCGAGGTCTCGCACATCAACGCCCACGGCACCTCGACCCCCCTCAACGACCTCGCCGAGGCGGTGGCCGTGCGCAAGGTCTTCGGCGAGCAATCGCCGCCGGTCACCTCGATCAAGGGCCACCTCGGCCACAGTCTCGCCGCCGCCGGCGCCCTCGAGGGCGTCGCGTCGGTCCTGACCCTTCAACAGCAACTCATGCCACCCACGGCCGGGACCGACGAGATCGATCCCCAGGTCGGACTCGACGTCGTGACCGGTGCGCCACGTCACGGGGACATCGAGGTCGTGCTCTCCAACTCCTTTGGCTTCGGCGGACACAACGGCTGCGTGCTCTTTCGCCGCTACGTCGCCTAGAAGTTTCGCCACTCCTCGCGTTGTCGCTCAACGTAGGCGTTGGCGTTCGCCCAGCGCGCGTTCGCGATGAAGTCACCGAGCAGCGCAGGATCCTTCAGTCCGGGTTCGATTTCCACGCCCGCGCGCACGTCCACGCCCCAGATTGGGTAGTTCTGGACGACCTCGACGACGTTGGACGCGTCGAGCCCTCCCGAGGCGATCAGCGGCGTCGGGATGCTGCGGTCTGCGAAGACCTCGAGACAGTCGCGCAGGCGCTCGACGTCATCGTCCTCGGGCAACAAGAAATAGTCCACGCCCTCGATCGACCTCGTCTCACGTAGCACCTCGGCGTTGGGCAACGTTCGGATGACGGTGGTGACACGCTCGGCGACCCACGCGAGCGACGCCGCACTGATCGGACCGTCGAGTTGGACCGCGGAGAGTCCCAGGGTGTTGGCCACCTCGACGATCTTCTGGGGCAGTTCGTGCACGAAGACGCCCACCGAGATCGCTCCCTGGGGCAGACGACGCACGATGTCACTGGCTTCTTGGGGTGTGATCCGTCGTGGCGTGGGGCCGAACTCGAAACCCACCGCACTCGCGCCCAGGCCAATTGCGAACAGCGCGTCCTGCTCGCTGGTGATGCCCGAAACCTTGATGAAGAGTCCCTCAGTGTTAAAACGCACGTCGTGCCTCCTTGACCAAGGTTAATTCCGCGCCGATGCTCGCCCTAGTCAATGACCGTGACCTTCACGCGTCCATCGACGTCGTCCAGGCCCTCGACGGCACTGCGGTGGATGAAACCCATCGCGTCCAGACCGGCGACACGTCGCACCGCGCTGGTCACGCCGCTCAGCCCGTGGGGGCGTGGGGGGCCCTTGGCGCTCAGGACCGCATCGATCACCTCGAGCGTGGGACCCTGGGCGCGCACGAAGCGCCACGGTACGTTCGCGCCACGCGCGTCCAGGCGCGCGACGAGTTCCTGGCCGGTGAAACAGCCCTTGGTAAACGACACCGTCCGCTCGACGAAGGATTCGCCGTAACACTGGGGGCTGAGACCAACGAACTCATCGGGACCGGGCTCGCGCTGTTCGACCTGCTCACCCACCGTGTTGAAGGGTCCTTGTGCGGCGTCCTCGAGTTCAATCGTGCACTGCACGCGCAGGTGAAAACGGCGCAGTCGCGCGAGCACCCGTTCACCCAACGACCGCGCCACCAGCAGTTCGTAACCGTCCGCGATCGCGCGAACGTAGCACGTGGCGAGCACGTCGCTGTTTGGCTCGAGCAACGCGGACCACCCACCGCACTCGCCGACCACGACGAGGTCCTGACTGAGCTGACCCTGGAGAAACGTCTCGCTCGCCGGTCCCTGCACCGCGAGGCGCGACCAGAGAAAGGGATCTTGTTCTTCGAAGATGCGCTCAATACTCATCGACCATTACAGTAGGCGCCAGCGACCAAATTGCTTCCAGAGGCCAACACCGTGTCCATGCAGAACGAACTGAACACCATCACCTCGTCGATGAATGAGCTCTCCGCGCGCATCACGCACCTCGTCGAGACCGAGGGCGCGCGCATGGACGGTGACGTCTACACCGAATTGGTCGCGGCCGAACGAACGGTGGGCGCCCTGTTGCGTCGACTCAACCGTGTCGCGAGTCGGGTCAAGTAGGGACCGATAACCTGCCTACATGGGCGATCCGTGGCAATGCACCACCGTGCTGTCGGGCGAACAACGCCTCGAGGTCCTCAACCTGCTCAACCGCACCGAAGCCGAACTCGGACGCGAAGCGATGGACGAAGGTCGGCGCCGCATCGTCGTACACGGGTGGCCGGGTGAGCACTGGTTGCGCTACCAGAATGGCACCCTCGTCCAGTTCGCGGTCGTTAACGGCGTCAAGCACGTGACCGTCGAGATGTGTGGCGGCGGCTTTGACGCCGAACTACTGGCGGCGGTGCTCAAGGGACATGAATCTGTCGACTGGTGGACGCGCGGACTCAATCGCGCTGACCGCGGCGACCCCATACGAACCTTGCAACTGCTCGGGCTGCGCCTACCGGTTCCGGCCGTCGACGTACCGGAAGGCGCCGTGCTTCGTAATTTCGAGCCGGGCCGAGACGAGGAGGCCTGGCTCGCCCAGAACAACGCGGCCTTCGCCGACCACCCCGAGCAGGGCGCGTGGTCGCGCGTGGACCTCGACGAGAGGACCAACGAACCCTGGTTCGACCCTTCGGGTTTCTTGCTGCTCGAGATCGACGGCAAGTTCGC
>Ga0302279_10001444_pt1 | contig 33583 bp, 28 predicted proteins | sample III_Bog_N3_3_FD_194541 | JGI IMG/M metagenome (GOLD analysis project Ga0302279, IMG submission 194541) | Peat permafrost microbial communities from Stordalen Mire near Abisko, Sweden - III_Bog_N3_3 | ecosystem: Environmental > Terrestrial > Soil > Wetlands > Peat | place: Sweden: Abisko...
GACCGAGTCGGCGCCGCGCCGCATGGTCGCGGAGAAAGCTCAACCGAGCCGGCGCCGCGCCGCATGGTCGCGGAGAAAGCTCAACCGAGCCGGCGCCGCGCCGCGTGGTCGCGGAGAAAACTCGACCGAGCCGGCGCCGCGCCGCGTGGTCGCGGAGAAACCTCGACCGAGCTGGCGCCGCGCCGCATGGTCGCGGGGAAATCTCAACCGAGCTGGCGCCGGGGCGCGTGGGCGCGGTGCCGGCTCAACCGCCGCGGGGCCGAGCCCGGCGCTCCGGCCTCAGCTCGCCAGCGTCTTGAGGCTGTCGACCGCGTGCACGGGGGCGTCGTCGCCCTTCATCAGGTGGGCGATGGCGCTGTAGACGAGCCGCTGGCTCTCGAGCATGCCCTTGCCGGCGAACACCGGGGACCGCACCACGATGGTGAAGTGCCCGCCCACGCCGGTGACCGCCGCCTGCGAGTCGGGGACCGCCGTCTCGATGGCCTCGCGGATGGCGTCGACGACGTTGCCCTTGAAGTTGGTGAAGTGCTCGGACATGCCCGCTGTCTAGGGCATCGCCGCCAGGGTGTCGAGGGCGCTCAGCGGCCGCTCTTCTCCAGGCTCTTGCGGAGCATCTCGGTGAGCTTGAAGACGCCCGGGTCGGCCTTGAGCTCGTCGACCGTCGCCGGCAAGCGATACGTCCAGTTGTGGCCGCCGACGGTGGCGGGGGTGTTGATGCGATCCTTGGTGCCGAGGATGTCCTGCAGGAGGAAGAGGACCACGTCGCTGCCGGATCCGGCGAGCAGCTCCACCAGGGCCTGGTGGACCGCGGGCGTGAAGGTCGCACCCAGCTCGGCCGCGCGCTCGCGCAGGCCGGGGAGCTGCTTGACGGCGGCGCGCTCGGCGTCGGGGAGGCTCTCCCACCAGGCGGCGACGGGCTGGGTGTCGTGGGTGCCGAAGCAGGCGACGCTGAGCGGGGGGAACCGGGCGGGGTCGCGGAAGACCTCGCGGCCGCCTTCCTGGTCCTTCTCCCAGATGATCACCTTGTAGCCGGGGACGCCGAGGCGGGGGAGGGACTTGCGGACGTAGGGGGGGATGATGCCGAGGTCCTCGGCGATGATGGAGGCGCCGCCCTCGAGGGCGGCCTCGGTCATGGCGCGGACGACGCGCTCGCCGTGGGCGAGCTGCTCGGCCTCGTCCTCGGGGTCGAAGAAGCCAGGGACCAGGTGGCCCTGGGCGTCGACGCGGTGGGCGCTCGGGCGCATGTAGGTGCGGTAGAAGCCGACCAGGTGGTCGATGCGGAAGCGATCGTAGAGCGACGCCGTGTAGCGGCAGCGGCGGCGCAGCCAGCCGTAGTCGTTGGCGCGCATCACCCGCCAGTCGTAGGGGGGCAGGCCCCAGTCCTGACCCTCGGCGTTGAAGGCGTCGGGGGGCGCGCCGACGGAGGCGTCCTCGCGGAACTCGCCCTGGTTGGCCCAGACGTCGGCGCTGTCGCGGCCGACCATGAAGGGGAGGTCGCCCATCACCTCGACGCCGAGCGCGCGCAGGCGGGCGCGGGCGTCGTACCACTGCCCGTGGGCGAGCCACTGCACGTAGCGGTAGTAGAGCACCTCGCGGGCGTGCTCGACCTTGGCCTCGGCGAGGGCGCGCGGCTTGCGGTCGCGCAGGGGCTCGGCGAAGTCCCACCAGGCGACGCCGCCGTGCGCGTCCTTGAGGGCGCGGAAGAGGGCGTAGTCGACCAGCCAGCTCTCGTTCTGGGTGACGAAGGCGCGGAAGGCGGCGGCGCGGGGGGTGCCGGGGAGCAGCTCACCCTCGTAGAAGCGGGAGAAGGCGACGCGCAGGGCGTGCTGCTTGAGGCTTCGCACCGCGCCGTAGTCGACGTCGCGGCTGTCCCGGGCGCGGCCGAGGACGGCGTAGGCGGAGTCGCTCTGGTGGAGGTGGAGGCGGGCGCGGTCGAGGGCAGCCTGGGCGTCGGCGCCGAGGTCGGGGACGTCGGCGAGGGAGATGTAGATGGGGTCGATGCCGAAGGCGGTGAGCGCGCCGTAGGGCGAGGTCTCGCCGCCGGAGATCTCGCCGAGGGGGAGGAGCTGGACCAGGCGGACGCCGCTCTCCTTCATCCAGCGAGCGAACGAGGGGAGGTCCCCGATCTCGCCGATCCCCCACGATCCGGGGCCGCGCAGGGAGAAGAGGGGGACGGTGACGCCGGCGATCCGGCCGCGTTGAGTCTCGGGCATGGGGCGCGAATCGTCGCTCCCTCGCCGGCGGATGTCGACCTTTTGCGCGGACAAATGATACGGCAAGCGCCCAGCAATGCCGGCACCCTCCTCGCGAATCTGGCCCGGAAGACCTTACCCGCTCGGCGCCTCGTACGACGGCGTCGGCGTCAACTTCGCCGTCTTCTCGGAGCACGCGACCCGGATCGACGTCTGCCTCTTCGACCGGGCCACCGGCGTCGTCGAGCGCGAGGCGCTGACCTTGCCCGAGACCACCGCGCACGTCTTCCACGGCTTCGTGCCCGGCCTCTCGCCCGGTCAGATCTACGGGCTCCGCGTGTACGGGCCGTACGAGCCGCGCCGCGGCCTCCGCTTCAACCCCCACAAGGTCGTCCTCGATCCCTACGCCCGCGCCGTCGCCAACGAGGTGGACTGGCAGGCCCCGATGTACGGGTTCGCCCGCCGGGCCACGCCCACCGGCGTCCCCCTGGAAGAGCGGGGCGAGCTCCGGGACGACCCGCCCATGGACACCCAGGACAACGCCCACGGCGCGCCCAAGGGGGTGGTCGTCGACGACTTCTTCTTCTGGGACGACGACCAGCTCCCGCGGCGCCCGTTCCGGGACACGGTCATCTACGAGGTCCACGTCAAGGGCTTCACTGCGCGCCACCCCGACATCCCGGAGGCGATCCGCGGCACCTACGCCGGCCTGGGGTCCGAGCCCGCCATCCGCCACCTGCTCGAGCTGGGCGTGACCGCCGTCGAGCTCCTGCCCGTCCACGAGATCGCCGACGAGCCGGAGATCGTGGCGCGCGGGCTCACCAACTACTGGGGATACTCCACGCTCGGGTACTTCGCGCCCGCGGGGCGGTACGCGTCGGCCGGGCCTCCGGGCGGGCGGCTCGGCGGCCAGGTCAACGAGTTCAAGCAGATGGTCAAGGCGCTCCACCGCGCCGGCATCGAGGTCATCCTCGACGTGGTCTACAACCACACCTGCGAGGGCCCGCACCGGGGGCCCACGCTCAGCCTCCGCGGCATCGACAACCCCAGCTACTACCGCCTCGACCCGCGCGATCCGCGCCTCTACATCGACTACACCGGCTGCGGCAACTCGCTCAACGTCAGCCACCCGCAGACGCTCAAGCTGATCATGGACAGCCTGCGCTACTGGGCGGTGGAGATGCACGTGGACGGCTTCCGCTTCGACCTCGCCTCGACGCTGGCGCGCGACCTCCACGACGTCGACAAGCTCTCCGCGTTCTTCGACATCATCCACCAGGACCCGGTCCTCTCGCGCACCAAGCTCATCGCCGAGCCCTGGGACCTGGGCGAGGGCGGCTATCAGGTCGGCAACTTCCCCGTCCTGTGGACGGAGTGGAACGGGCGCTACCGCGACACCGTCCGGCGCTTCTGGAAGGGGGACCAGGCCGTCGCTGCCGAGCTCGGCTTCCGCCTCACCGGCTCCAGCGATCTCTACGAGGGCGGCGGCCGCAAGCCGCACGCGAGCATCAACTTCGTCACCGCGCACGACGGCTTCACGCTCCACGATCTGGTCGCCTACGACCGCAAGCACAACGACGAGAACGGGGAGGGGGGACGCGACGGCAGCGACTCCAACGACTCGTCGAACCACGGCGTCGAGGGCGAGACCGGGGACCCGGAGATCAATGCGCTCCGCGCCCGCCAGGTGCGCAACTTCCTCACCATGCTGCTGGTCTCGCAGGGAACGCCGATGATCACCGGCGGCGACGAGATGGGCCGCACCCAGGGCGGCAACAACAACGCCTACTGCCTGGATCGCGCGCTCTCCTGGACCGACTGGCAGCTCGACGGCCCGCGGCGCGACCTCCTCGCCTTCACCCGGCGCCTGGTGGCGCTGCGCCACGCGGAGCCGGTGCTGCGGCGCCGCCGTTTCTTCTCGGGTGGGCACGTGCGCGGGAGCGAGCTCAAGGACATCGTCTGGTTCAATCCCGACGGCAGCGAGATGCAGGGCCAGGACTGGAACCGCCCGGACGCCCGCACGCTGGGCATGCTCCTCGGCGGCGATGCCATCCCTTCGCTGGATCGCTTCGGGCGCCCCATCACCGGCAACACGCTGCTCATCCTGGTGAATGCCGGGGCCGGTCCCATCGAGTTCGTCCTGCCCGCCGTCGAGTGGGGCGAGTGGGGCGACCGGTGGGAGGTGCTCATCGACACGCGCAGCGCGGCGGCGCCGGATCGCACGGTGCCGGTGGGGGCGGGGGAGCGCTACGCGATGCTGGGGCGATCGATGGTCGTCATGAGGCTCCCCAAGGCGAAGCCGACGCCCGGCGGCGCGGAGCCCACCCCATGAAGGCAGAGTGCCCGCTGTGCGCGGTCGGCCTCGCGCCCGAGACCCCGGTCTGCCGGCGCTGTGGGCTCACCTGGTGTGTCCCTTCCCGGCCAGCGATCCGGATGGAGGCCGGCGAGCGGGGCGCCTCCTCACCATCGATGTCCTTTCGCCCGCGCACGGGCGAGGTCCTGGCGACGCTCGGTGCGATCGTGCTGTTCACCCCGATGGCGCTCGCGCTGTTCCACAGCGCCTGGTACGGCGAGCTCCGGTCGGGGCAGCTCCTCGGCTCGGAGTTGCTCTGGGATTTCGTCGGGCTGCTCGTGGTCTCGCTGGTCGCTCTGGGCAGCTACCAGCTCTTCTCGGGCGCCGCGGTCCTCGCGGGGCGCGTCGCGGCGCCGCGCAGGCTGGTGAACCACGCGGACGTGCTCGCGGTGCGCCCCGGCGGGTGGAGCCAACGTGGCCGCGCCGAGGTTCGCATCGCCAAGGCCGACCTCCGGGAGGTCGTGCTGGAGCCCCATGCGGGGGGGTATCTCCACGATCTGCACCTCGTCCACCGCGCCGGCCTGGCCATGGTGGTCGCCACCGAGATCCCGCAGGAGGTCGCGGTGGATCTCGGAAGGCGCCTCGCCGGCTGGCTCGGTAGCCCGGCCCAGGGCGACGCGGACTACCGCAAGCCGGCGCGGTGAGCCCTCAGCCAGGGGCATGGGGGCGGAGCCCTCCGCCCGGGGGTTTGGGGCAGAGCCCCCATCGAGGAGCCGAGAAGCCTACAGGCGCGCGGCGCTGCGCGGCCGGTTGGTGCGGGGCCCCGAGCGGGGCCGGAGGCGGGCCTCCATCTCGAGGACCAGGTCCTCCAGCATGAAGGGCTTGTTGAGGACCGCCTCGCCGCCGGGGTGGACGCAGAAGCTGGGATCGCTGAGCGCGGTCATCAGCAGCACGGGCACCTCGATGCCGGACTCGATCAGGGCGGCGCAGAGGTCCGGTCCGCTGAGGTACGGCATGATGCAGTCGACGATGGCCAGGTCCGGGGCCGGGGCGCGCCGCAGTCGGGCGAGCGCGGCGGTCGGGTCGGTGAAGCCTTCGACCGCGTAGCCTTCGGTGGCCAGCAGGTCGGAGAGCACTTCGACCAGACTTGGATCGTCGTCGACGACGACGATGGTGGCGGCAGCGGGAGGGACCGACGAATTCTGTGACGGAGGAGGCGAATGTGGGCGGAGCATAGTTCCAGGCGGTTACAGGAGCGCGGCGCCGGCGAAACCATTTCGACAGGCGCCCCCGATCGGGGCTGCGCGCGGCTAGCGTTGCTCGAGAGGGCCCCCGTGTCGAGGCAACCGGTCCCGAAGCGGGGAGATGCTTACCACGGATCTCCGCTTGCGCACTGTCTTCCCGTTCAGGGCGCCCCGCAGGCGAGCCAGTTCGCGAGATCGACACGGAGCTGTGACGGGATTGTGTCCGGCCCGGTCGGCATGGAATTGTTGGTGTCCGCGGCGCGGGCGAAGATCCGGTCGGCGTGGGCGATGACGTCGGCGTGGGTGGCGAAGACGAAGTCGTCGGGCGCGCCGTTGCGCTGGCCGTCAGGCGCGGAGTGACAGCGGTTGCAGAAGTCGGTCATGAAGCCGGCCCCGAAGTTCTCGTAGGTGAGCGTGGTGCCGCCGTCGGGGCACGGGTACTCGTCGAGGGTCACCAGGTTGCAGCCGGCGACGAGCAGCGGGGCGAGGGCGAGGGCGAGGCGCGCGACCATGGCTCACAGCCCGTAGTTGAAGCCGAGGCCGAAGGTGCCGCCGCCGTAGGCGCGCGGACCCTTTTGATCGGGGGGGAAGACGGTCGCCAATCCCTCGAAGGTGAGGTGGAGCTGCCAGGCGTTCTTCTGCAGCACCGGGACGTCCATGCCGAGCGCGAACTCGCCGCCGCCGCGGTGGCGGATGCCGTCGGCGACGCCCAGGAACGAGCCGATGTAGTCGGCCTTGTACGCGGCCCAGGACTCCTCGTGCTGGTGGACGAGGCCGAGGCGCAGGTAGGGCCTGGTGATGCCGAGGCGGCCCCAGATCTGGGCGCCGATCTGGATGAGCTCGAGCACGCGCTGGTTGACCGTCGCGTAGCCGGCGCGCGCCAGGAAATAGGGCGCGATGAGGTCGATGAAGCGGAAGCCGCCGCGGATTCCGACGAAGCCCGCGCCGTCGCCGGCCCACGACGACCCCTCGCCGCCGAAGTCGACGCCGAGCTGGATCTCGCCGAGCTTGGCGGCGGGCGCCGCCGGGGGGGCGGCCACCTCCACCGGCGCTGCGGTTGCCACCACGGGGGCCGGTGCCGGTGCCGGCGCGGCATCGGTGACGATGGGCGGGTCCGCGTGGGCTGGCCGGGCCGCAGCGAAGGAGAGCGCCGCGGCGAGAGCGAGCGCCGCGCGGCGGCTCCGAAGAGGCAATTGCATGTCGGACCGCTTGTTGCGGCGCAGAGCGCGGACGTTCACGGCGGGCGTCACGCCGTTGCTTTGGTGGGCTTGCCACGGACCAGCGCTCTCAGCTTCGCGAAGTGCGAAGCGGGGGCCGGCGCGAACCCATCGGCGCCGAAGAGCCGCCCGACCTCCTCCAGCACGGCGGCGGGCAGGGCGGTCAGCTGCGCGACGAGGGCTGCCTTGAGATCGGCGGGGAGCCGCTTCGAGAAGACGATCGCATCGGACGGGATCGGCCCCGACGTCGCGAGAATGAACGCGCCGTTGATGCCGGCGCCGGCGTCGAGCCACCCTGCGCTGAGGGGGCGACCGGTCTTCGCGTCGAGGGAGAGGTGGGTCGCGCCCACGTCGGCCTCGCCCTCCAGCACGGCGCGCGCCACGCGGGCGTGGGTCCCGAGGAAGCTCTCGCGACCGAAGAGCGTCTCCGGATCGAGGCCCTCGGCGGCGAGGGCGAGGCGAGGGACGAGGTACCCGGCGGAGCTGTGCGCGTCCACCCAGACGGCGTGGCTGCCCTTCAGGTCGGCGAGCTTCTCGATGGGCGAGGCGTGCCGCGTGAAGAGGGCGGCGTGGTAGCCGGCCTGGCCGCCCCGCGTGCAGCACAGGTCGATGGAGACGAGCCCGGCGTCCTCCAGGTCGATGGCCACCAGCGGCGGCGCCCATACGATCTGGGCGCGCCCGGCGGCCACCTCCTCCTCCAGGGCGGCGTAGGAGGGCAGCACCCGCGCGGTCACCGGGCGGGAGAGCGCGGCGGACAGCGCGCTGCAGATCGAGGCGAGGCGGCCTGGCGCGGCGCTCGACCCCGACACGATGCCGAAGGCGAGGGGGAAGTCGGTGTCGCTCTGGTCGGTCGTGGCCCCGGGCATTGGAGGCACGGTAGTGGGATCGCTCGCAGCGGACAACGACCCACGTCCGATCCCGCTCACCAGGCGACGCTCGCCCAGGCCGCGCGGGCGTCGATGCCGAGGCGGGCGAAGCGCGGCAGGTGGTCGCGCGCCATCGATCGCTCCAGGAGAGCGGAGTAGCGCGCCCCTGCCATGAGGCCCCAGGCTCGGTCCTCGGTGGCGAGGTCGTGGCTGGCGCGCGTCGCGGGCGAGGCATAGCTGCCGACGAGCCGCCCCAGCATGCCAGGCAGCTCGGCCTCGAGGGTGCGGCGGACCTCGGCCCCGGTGGGCGCCTCCAGCAGCGAGGCGAGCAGGTCCCATCCCAGGTCGCGGTGGCGGACCTCGTCCCGCAGCACCCGATCGAGCGCCGCCCGCGCAGTGGGAACGGTGCACCCGGCGCGCAGCGCCGCGAACAGAGGCACGGCGACGGTCTCGCCCAGGCAGAAGATCTCGACGCAGGCGCGCGCCACGTCGAGCTCCAGGGCGTCCGCGGGGTGGCGGGTCAACCCGAGCGACGCCCGGTCGAGGACGGCGGCGCCGCTCCCGCCGGCGGCGGCATGGACGCGGCGGGCCTGGGAGGCGTGGATGATCTCGTCCCGCGCGGCGCGCTGGCTCGCCCGCACCAGATCGGGCGAGGCGCCGATCTGGAGGAGCCACAGGCCGAGGTGCTGGGCGATCGCCGCGGACCGGTACTCGGCCTCGACGCGCCGCAGCCACTCGTCGCGGACCCGCTGGGACGCCGGGGGCCCGCGGCGCTTCACGGGCAGCGGACGGGGTGCGGGGGCGGCGGGTTGCACATCACGCCGGGCGGACACTGGACGTGGGTGTACTCGCGGCAGGAGCCGTCGGGCTCCTTCTGCACGTTGGCCGGGTTGGTGGGCAGCGGCAGCTCGGGCATGACCGGGTGCGGCGGCGGCGGCGGGTTGACGTGCGGCGGCTCGGGAGGGAGCACCTGCGCCACCGGCCGCTCGGGCTCCTGCGGCGGCGGGTTGAAATGGGGCTCCGGCGGCGGGTTGCGGTGGGGCGCCTGCGCTTCGGGCGCGCAGCCCGTGGCCGCGGCGACGGTGATGACGAAGGGGGCCGCGAGGCGGGATCGGCGCGAGGGTCGCATCGGGCGACGCTAGCGAAAGCCGGGTGCCCCGCCAAGGGCCCACGCCCGCGGCGTCGGCTCGCCCTCTTGAAGGGGTCGCCGGCGCGCGGCATGCCCTGTCCCCCTATGACCCCGCGCGCTTCACCCGCCGCGCTCCGCTCGCTGGCGCAGATGCTGGCGCTCGGGCTGATCTACGTCGCGCTGGGCCGACTCGGCCTGGGGATCTTTCCCGTCAGCGGCTTCGCGACGCTGGTATGGGCGCCCGCCGGGATCGCAATGGCGGCGCTGGTCATCGGGGGCCACCGCCTCTGGCCGGGCGTCGCTGCGGGCGCGCTGATCACCAACCTGTGGGTGGGGGCGCCGCTCCACGTCGCGGTGCCCATGGCGGTGGGCAACACGCTGGAGGCGGTCCTGGGGGCCCTGGCGCTGCGGAGCGTCCTCGGTCCTCGCCGCTCGTTCGAGCGCTGCGTGGACGTGCTCGCGCTGGCCGTGCCGGCGGCGCTGCTGAGCACGGCGGTCGGCGCCACGGTGGGCACGGGGAGCCTCGCGCTGGCCGGCAGGATCGCCAGGGGCAGCGTCGCCGAGACCTGGCAGGTGTGGTGGGTCGGCGATCTCGTCAGCGTCGTCGTGGTCGCCCCGTTCGTGTTGACGTGGACGCTGTCGGCGCAGAGGGTGGCGCGCCCCCGGCGGCTCGCGGAGGTCCTCGCGCTGGGGGCCTTCCTGATCCTGTGCGTGGCGCTCGTCTTCACCCGGCGGCCGGACGAGCTGGCGAGGCTCCACATCGGCGCGGCCCTCCTGGTCCCGCCGCTGGTCTGGGCGGCGTTCCGCTTCGAGGCGCGCGGGGCCGCCACCGCCACGCTGATGTTGACCGTCGCTGCCGTGTGGGGCACCGCCACCGGGCACGGCAATTTTGCGCGCGCGGGTGGGCTCGGCGGCTTGCTGAACCTGCACGTCGCCCTCGCCGTGCAGGGCCTGGCCGCGCTCGCCCTGGGCGCCGCCGTCTCCGAGCGCGAGCGGTCGGTCGAGGCTCTGCGCGCCAGCGACGCGCGGCTCTGGGCGGTCATGGAGGGGACCACCGACGCCATCTGCATCAAGGATCGGCTCGGCCGGTACCTGTTCGTCAACGACGCCGGCGCGCGCCTGCTGGGGTCGTCCGCGGAGGCGCTCCTCGGGCTGGAGGACACCGCGTTCTTCACCGTCGAGCAAGCCCGGCGGCTCCGCGCGCTCGAGGAGGACGTCATGCGGAGGGGACGCCCTCGGACCGATGAGGAGGCTCTGACCCTGGCCGGCGAGGACCGGGTCTTCCAGGCCGTCACCGCTCCGTATCGCGACGGGACGGGCGGCATCCTCGGCGTCATCGTGGTGGCGCGCGACATCACCGAGCGAGAGAGCGCCGAGCTCGCCCGCGCCCGGCTGGCTGCGATCGTGGACACGTCCGCCGACGCCATCAGCTCCAGCGCGCTCGATGGTACCGTCACCACCTGGAACGCGGCCGCCGAGCGGCTCTACGGCTACTCCGCGAACGAGGTGATCGGCCAGCCGGGCTCGCGGTTGGTCCCGCCGGACGAGAGGGACGAGCTCGCGTCGCTGCTCGACCAGGTCCGGCGCGGCGCGCAGGTCATCAACCGCGAGGCCGTCCGGCGCTGCAAGGACGGGCGCCGGATCGACGTCGCCATCACGATGTCGCCGCTCCACGACGGCGCCGGGACGCCCCTCGGCGTCTCGACGATCGCCCGCGACATCACCGAGTGCGCGGAGCGGTGGCGGCTCGCCTCCGAGGCCGCCCACCTCGGCATGTGGTGCTGGAGCAGGAAGCTCGCGCGTTTCGCATGGACGCCGCTGTGCGGGGAAATGCACGGCATCGGTCCGGACGAGGAGGCCAGCTACGCGCGCTTCGTGGCCGCGCTCCACCCGGACGATCGCGAGCGCATCGAGCTCGCCGTCCTGGGCTCCATCGCGGACCACACCGACTGCCGAGTCACCTACCGGGTGTGCTGGTCCGACGGCAGCCTCCACTGGATCTCCCTGCTCGGACACACCCTCTACGACGGCCAGGGAGGCGCCGAGCGGATGCTGGGCGTGGCGCTCGACGTCACCCCTCAGAAGCAGGCGGAGGAGCAGCGCGCGGAGCTGCTCGCGCGGGAGCAGGCCGCGCGCGCCGAGGCGGAGAGCGCAGGGAGGGCCAAGGACGACTTCCTCGCGGTCGTGTCCCACGAGCTGCGCACTCCGCTCCAGTCGATGCTCGGCTGGGCGCAGCTGCTGAAGGGGCGGGCCGACGAGCCGGCCATCGTGCGCAAGGGGCTCGACATCATCGAGCGCAACTCCCGGACCCAGGCGCAGCTCATCGAGGACCTGCTCGACGTCTCCAGGATCGTGGCGGGAAAGCTGCGCCTGGAGCGGCGGCGGGTCGATCTGGCCGAGGTCCTGCGGGCGGCGCTCGACTCGGCGACGGTGCTCGCCGACGGGCGGTCGATCCGCATCGACGCGGCGATCGAGGCGCTCGGCGGCGTGGTCCTGGGCGACCCGCAGCGGCTCCAGCAGATCGTCTCCAACCTGCTCTCGAACGCGGTGAAGTTCACCCCTCCGGCCGGGCGCATCGGGGTGCGGCTGCGCCGTGAAGGGACGCGGGCGACGATCGCCGTCGAGGACAGCGGGTGCGGCATCTCCCCGGAGTTCTTGCCGCACGTCTTCGATCGCTTCCGCCAGGCGGAGGACGGCGCCACCACCCGCAGGCGAGGCGGGCTCGGGCTCGGGCTCGCGATCGTTCGCCACCTGGTGGAGGCCCACGGCGGGACCGTCGCGGCCGAGAGCCCCGGGGAAGGCCGCGGGTCCACGTTCACGGTGACGCTGCCGCTGGTGAGCGTCGAGCGGCCGGTGCTCCTGGAGGCGCGCGCGGAGACCTCGCCCCGCGGCGCCCGGCGGCTCGATGGGGTGCGCGTGCTGGTCGTCGACGACGACCCGGACGCGTGCGACCTGCTCGAGACCGTGCTCCGCGGCGAGGGCGCCGAGGTGCACGCCGTTCAGTCTGCGCGCGCCGCGCTCGACGCGCTCCCCTCGTTCGGTCCCGACGTGCTGCTGAGCGACATCGGGATGCCCGAGGAGGATGGCTACGCGCTCATCCGCGAGCTCCGGACCCGCGAGCGCGCCGCCGATGGCACCCACGTCCCGGCGCTCGCGCTGACCGCCTTCGCGAGCGCCGCCGACCGAGCGCAGGCGCTCTCGCTCGGCTTCGAGGCCCACATGGCGAAGCCGGCGAGCCCCCGCGACCTCGCCAGGACGGTGGCCACCCTGGTGGGGCGGACGCCGTAGGAGCGGCCCGGGCGAGGCGCACCCGGCCGATCACCGCGCTCCGGCGATCTTGTCGACCTGTGTCAGCAGCTCCTTCAGCTTGAAGGGCTTGGTGAGGTAGGAGCGCGCTCCGGCGTTGATGGCTTCGGCGACGTCGCTGGAGGCGGTGCGGGCCGTGAGGACGATGATCGGGACCCGGGCGAGAGCGGGATCCGCCTTGATGCGCCGCACCAGATCGAGCCCGTTCATCCGGGGCATCATCAGATCGGTGACGACCAGATCCACCGCCGAGAGGGTCTGCAGCAGCGCGAGCGCCTGCGCCCCGTCGTCCGCGCGGTGCACCGTGTACCGCGCCCCCAGCGCGCGCACGAGGATGTCCTGGATCGAAAGATCGTCCTCCACCACGACGACCACCTTGGCGCCCGGCCGGAGCACCGCCGGTTGGGGCGGGGCCGGAGGGGCCGGCGGCGGACCCTCGTCCTCGGGATCGTCGATCACGAAGTCGGGATCGAGCAGCTCGGCCGGGGCGAGAGGCGCGGGCTGAGCCGGGGCCTCGGCGCGGTGCCGCGGCTCCGGCGTCGACACTTCGACGACCTCGGATTCGCTGATGGCCACGAGGCGATGGAGCACGCCCGCGGGCACGTGCACGGACTGCCCCGGGCGCGCGACCTGGGACTGGGGGATCCCGTCGAGGTCGAGCTCCACCGTGAGCAGGCCTCGCTGGACCCTCAGCGTCTTGTCGCGCTGGTCGTGCCGGCGGCTCTCCGTCGAGGCGCCGGCGCGCAGGACGAGCGTCCTGCCGACGTAGCGCTCCGTCTCGGCCCAGGTCTCTTCGCTCCCCCACGGATGCTCGACGCGTGCCATGGGCGGCGAGACTACCACGCGTCCCGGGCGGTGATTTGCCCGTGTACCCCGAGCGCCGCACCCCTCGAGGTGCGGATGAAGTTTTGTTCGATGACGAACGATGGCGTTGACAAGGATTCCGGGCCGAATGAATCCTGGCGCGATGCGGCAGACAATGGCCAGGGAGCGCGGGTCGAGGTGAGCGAGCCGCAAAAGAAGGCGCGCTTCAAGCCCGCCGCGCTGTTGCCCGTGGTGCTGGTGCTGGGCGGGTTCGCGGCGAACAAGGGCTACCAGGCGTGGATCGCCCACGAGCCCCTCGAGGTCGGCGGGATGGTCGAGGTGCGCACCATCCAGGTCGCCTCGCGGGCCGGCGGCCGCGTCGTCGAGGTGCGGGTGCGCGAGGGCGACCGCGTCACCAAGGGGCAAGAGCTGGTGACCCTGGAGCGGGCCGAGCTCGAGGCCAAGCGCGACGAGGCGCGCGCCGCGATGGAGCTCGCCCAGGCGCAGCTCGATCGCGTCACCAACGGTCCGCGCACGGTCGAGGTCGACGCGTACCACGCGCGGGTCGCCGAGGCCCAGGCCCAGCTCGACGAGCTGGCGCGGGGCGCGCGGCACCAGGACGTCGATCACGCTCGGGCGCAGCTGGCGGCCACCGAGAGCCAGCTCAAGAGCGCCGAGCTCGCCGCCGGTCGCAACGCGGAGCTGTTCAAGACGGGGGCGATCGCCCAGGCCGAGGTCGACAACGCGGCCTCGGCGCTGGAGACCGCGCGCGCCAACCGGGACGCGGCGCGCAGCGCGCTGGCGGTGCTCGCGGACGGCTCCCGCCCGGAGGTCGTCGCCGCCGCCCGCGCTCGGCTCGCCGAGGCGCACGCGCAGCTCGAAAATACCCGGCTCGGCTCCCGCGACGAGGACGTCCGCGTGGCCCGCGCTCAGCTCGTCCAGGCGCAGGCGCGGCTCGCCCTGGCGGAGACCAACCTCGCCGAGACCGCGATCGCAGCCCCCCGGGACTGCGTGGTGGAGGCGCTCGATCTCCGCCCCGGCGACATGCTCGCCGCCAACCAGTCGGCGGCCACCCTGGTGGAGAGCGATCAGCTCTTCGTCCGGGCCTACGTCCCGGAGACCGAGCTCGGGCTGGTCCACGTCGGCGACACGGTCCCCTTCGCGGTCGACACGTTCACCGGCCACGCGTTCCACGCGATCGTGCAGCACGTCAACGACGTCGGCGAGTACACCCCGCGCAACGTGCAGACCGTGGATGAGCGGGCCAACCAGGTCTATCTGGTGCGGCTCGGCGTCGCCGACGGCCAGGAGCTCCTCCGCGCGGGCATGGCGGTCACGGTGCGCTTGCCGCGGAGGCACCCGTGACCTCCTACGCCATCGAGGTGGAGGGCGTCAGCCGCCTCTTCGGGGACTTCGTCGCCCTCGACGACGTGTCCATGAAGGTCGCGGCGGGCACGATCTACGGGCTGCTCGGGCCCAACGGCTCGGGCAAGAGCACGCTCATCCGCATCCTCTGCGGCCTCATCCCGCCCACCAGCGGCCAGGCCCACGTGCTCGGCTTCGACGTCCGCACCGCCGGCAAGTCGATCCGCCGCAACATCGGCTACATGTCGCAGAAGTTCGCCCTCTACGGCGACCTCTCGGTGGAGGAAAACCTCAACTTCTACGCCCAGGTGTACGGCCTCTCGGGGGCGCGGCTGCGGGAGCGGCGCACCCGGGTCATCGATCTCACCCACATCGGCCCCTACGTCGATCGGCGGGCCGAGCTCCTCTCGGGCGGCTGGAAGCAACGCCTCGCGCTGGCGGCGGCGCTGATGCACGAGCCGCGGGTGATCTTCCTCGACGAGCCCACCGCGGGGATCGATCCCGTCGCGCGGCGCGAGCTCTGGGATCTGCTCTTCGAGCTCGCCGCGGAGGGGATCACCCTGCTCGTCACCACCCACTACATGGACGAAGCCGAACGCTGCGGCGAGGTGGGCTACCTCTACCTGTCCAAGATGATGGCCACCGGCCGCCCCGACGAGCTGCGCATGCTCCCCACCGTCACCCCCGCCGGTACCCGCCGGGTCGAGGTGGAGGCCGGGTCGGTGGCGGTGGCCCTGCGCACCATGCGCTCGCTCCCCTACGTCCGGGAGGCGACCATCTTCGGGCTCAGCGTCCACGCCGTGATCGAGGCCAGCGTCACCGACGCCGAGCTCCACCGTGATCTCGAGGTCCGGGGCCACCCGCCGGAGTCCATCCGCACCATCTCCCCGTCGCTCGAAGACGTCTTCGTCTCGCTGACCCGCAGCGCCGCCCACGCCCGCGCGCTCGCCGCGATCGAGGCCGCACCCACCGCAGGAGGAGCGACGTGAAAGAGGTCTGGGACAGCTTCCGCGCCGTCTTCTACAAGGAGTGGCTCCACATCCGCCGCGACCGGACCACGCTGATCATGACCCTCATGATCCCGATGATCCAGATGATGGTCTACGGGTGGATGGACACCAACGTCCGCCACATCCCCACCGTCTACTGCGACGAGTCCCACACCACCGAGAGCCGCCGCTTCCTCGACGAGCTGCGCGCCACCGGCACCTTCGATCTGAGCCCGGTGACGACCCCGGGGCTGGCGCGCAGCGCGGTGGTCTCCTCCCGCGCCAAGGTCGCCATCGAGATCCCGCCGGATTTCCACGACCGCATGCTGCGCAACGAGAACGCCCAGGTGCTGGTCCTGGTCGACGGCTCGGAGTCCACCGTGGCATCGACGGCGGTCGGCGCGGCCGGCGGCGTGGCGCTGTCGGAGTCGGTGCGCCGGCTGGCCGCGCACGCGGGAGGCAGCGGCGGGCAGATCGAGGCGCGGCCGGTGGTGCTCTTCAACCCGGACTCGCGCACCGCCAACTACCTGATCCCCGGCCTGGTGGCGGTGCTGCTGCAGATGATCACCAGCGTCCTCACGGCGATCGCCATCGTGCGCGAGCGCGAGCGGGGGACGCTGGAGCAGCTCCTGGTCACCCCGGTGGAGACCGCCGGCCTCATGCTCGGCAAGGTCGCGCCCTACATGGTCGTCGGCTTCGCCGAGCTGACCGGCATCCTGACCGTGATGCACTTCGTCTTCGAGGTGCCGATCCACGGGAGCCTGGTGTTCCTCTACGTGATGGCGCTGGTCTACGTCTTCGCCCTGCTCTCGATCGGGCTCTACGTGTCCATCGGCGCCCAGACCCAGCAGCAGGCGCAGGGGACGATCCAGATGTTCTTCCTCCCGTCGATGTTCCTCTCGGGATACATCTTCCCGCTGGCGTCGCTCCCGTGGCCGCTGCGCATCCTCGGCCAGTGCTTTCCGGTGACCCACTTCATCGAGATCATGCGGGGCGTGGTGCTCCGCGGCGCGGGGCCTCTCGAGCTCTGGCGCTCCTGCCTGGCGCTGGTGCTGATCTCGGTGGGGCTGATCGTCGCGAGCGTGCGGCGCTTCCAGAAGATCTCGCTCGTCTGAGCCGCGGCACGGGCGAGATTCTCTATCTCGCTCCTCGTGACGCGGGTCGGGGCGCTCCATCCAGCCGGGCGGGATTAATATTGAGCTTCTTCCGAGGCATCGGCGCGCCTATTCTCCGTGCATTCTGGCGAGACGGCTGTCCGGCGCCCCGCACCTGCAAGATCGTGCCAGGGCGCGTCGGCTGTAACGGAGCTTCGGAGGACGACCATGGGAAAGTTGACCAGGCGGCAATTGGGGTTGGGCGTCGGGGCGTCGCTGCTGGCGGCCCCCTTCCTCGACTTCCTGGGGCGGCCCGCGCGGGCCGGCTCCGGCGTCGCGAAGCGGCTCGTCATCATGTTCTCACCCAACGGCACCATCCCCGCGCACTGGACGCCGGCGGGCTCGGGCACCGGCTTCAGCTTCCCCGTGGGGTCGATCCTGGAGCCGCTCGGGACCACGATCGCCGACCCTGCCATGGTCCTGCCCGCCGCCATGCTCGCCCCCATCCAGAGCGACATCACCGTCTGCGGCGGCATCGACTTCGTGAACACCGCCAACCACCAGCCGGGCATGGTGGCGATGCTCACGGGCAACGGAGACTCGACGTCGGTGTCGGGCGGGATGTCGGTCGACCAGTACGTCGCCGCCGCCATCGGGAAGACGACCAAGTTCCAGTCGCTCCAGTTCGGCGTCCAGACGAGCTCGTACGGCGCCACCCCCGAGACCCGCATGTCGTACAGCGGCCCCAACGTGTTCGTCCCCCCCGAGGACGACCCGGTCGCGGCCTACAGCCGGATGTTCGGCGCGCTCGTGGGTGATCCGCAAGCCGCGGCGCTGCTCCTCAACGAGCAGAAGAGCGTGATCGATCTCGCCGAGGGCGAGCTCGCCGTCCTGCGCGGGCGGGTCGGCGCGGCCGAGCAGGCCAAGCTCGACGCTCACCTCACCGCGCTCCGTGCGCTCGAGCAGACCCTGTCCACGCCCACCACCTGCGGCGCTCCCACCGCGCCGACGACCGTGGACTACGCCGACAACGGCAACTTCCCCGCCGTCGGCAAGGCCCAGATGGACCTGCTGGTCACCGCCCTGGCGTGCGGCATGACCAACGTCGCCTCGCTGCAGTGGTCGTTCACCGTGGGCCAGCCCAGCCTCACCTGGCTCGGGTTCTCCGACGAGCACCACTCGCTCTCCCACAGCGACGACACCGACACCGTGGGCGTCGGCAAGTTCGTCGCCGCCGAGCGCTGGTTCGCCCAGCAGTTCTGCTATCTGGTCAACAAGCTCAAGAACACCCCCGATCCCTCGACGCCGGGCAGCACCAGCATGCTCGACACCACCCTGGTGGTCTGGACCAAGGAGCTCGGCGACAGCCGCGCTCACGTCTGCACCGGAGTGCCCTTCGTGCTCGCCGGATCGGCCAACGGGCGCTTCCCGACCGGGCGCTACGTCGACTTCATGGGCGCGTCCCACTCCCAGCTCCTGGTCTCCATCTGTCAGGCCATGGGCCTGACCAACACCAGCTTCGGTGATCCCACCGCGGGGACCGGGCCTCTCCCCGGGCTGACGAGCTGAGGGCGCCATGCAACGATATCTCGGCTTCGCGCTCGCGACGATCCTGCTGCTCTGTTCGGCTGGCTATGGCTGCGTGGGCGGCCCGCCCAGCAAGGGGGGCGGCGCCGGCGGATCGGGCACGCCCGGCGCCGGCTCGTGCCCCGACGATCTGACCTTCTTCCAGGACCAGATCTGGAGCCCGATCCTCACCGTCCAGTGCCTCGGGTGCCACAACGCCAGCGGCCCTGCCCGGGGCACCCGGATGGTCTTCACCCCGGCGAGCGAGCCCAACTTCCTGGCGCTGAACCTCGCCGTCGCCAAGACGATGGCCGGCGCCACCGCCGTCGGCGCGTCGGGGACCCTCGGCTCGATCCTCCTCCAGAAGCCGTCGGGGCAAGCGCAGGGCGGTCACGTCGGCGGGACCCTGTTCAGCCCCGACAGCCCCAGCTACGCGGCCTTCTCCCTCTTCGTCGACCGCGCCAACGGCGTCTCGGGCGCGTGCGCGCGGAGCCTCGACTGCTCCACCCAGACGCTCGTCCCCGGCCTGCGGGCGCTGCGCCGCCTCTCGCGCGCCGAGTACGACAACACCATCACCGATCTGTTCATGCTCGCCACGCCGTCGACGTTCGGCGCGGGCTTTCCCGCCGACAACGTCATCAACAACTTCGACAACAACGCGGCGTCGCTCACGGTCTCTCCCCTCCTCGCCGACAACATCCGCACCGCCGCGGAGACCCTCGGGGCCAGCTTCGCCAAGGCGCCCGGGGCGCTGCTTCCCTGCGACCCCACCAAGGTCGGCGCGGACGCTTGCGCGGTGACCTTCATCCAGACGTTCGGCGCCAGGGCGTTCCGCCGGCCGCTGACCAACACGGAGGTGGTCAACTACAAGACGCTCTACAACCTCGCGGCCAACAACGCGACCTGCGACGCCCCCTTCACCGGCGGCATCCAGCTGGTGGTCACCGGGATGCTCCAGTCGCCGAACTTCCTCTACCGGACGGAGCTCGGGGCCGCGGGGTCCGGCGGCATGTTCACGCTCACCCCTTACGAGGTGGCCAGTGAGCTGTCCTATCTGATCTGGGGCTCGATGCCCGATGCGACCCTGTTCGCCGCCGCGCAGGCGGGCCAGCTCGCGACGCCCGCGCAGCTCGGCGCGCAGGCGAACCGGCTCCTCCAGTCGCCGAAGAGCCGGGCCTCGCTCGATCACTTCGTGGCGCAGTGGCTCGACATCGTCAGCATCGGGCAGGTCCCCAAGGACTCCACGGTGTACCCGAACATCACCGCGGCGATCCGCGCCGACATGCTCACCGAGACGACGCAGTCCGTCGAGCACGCCGTCTTCGACACCGGCGCCACCTTCACGGACCTGTTCACCAGCAGGACCTCGTACATGTCGAGCGAGCTGGCCACGTTCTACGGCCTCACCCCGTCCGGCCAGCCTGATCCCGTGACCGGCCTCTATCAGGTCACGCGCCCGGCGGCGTACGGGGGGCTCGCCTCCCAGTATGCCGGCGTCCTCACCCAGGGCAGCGTGACCGCCGTCCACGCCAAGGCGAACACGTCGTCGCCGATCCTCCGCGGCAAGATGATCCGGGAGCAGATCCTCTGCCAGAACCTGCCGCCGCCTCCCGCCGGCGTGAACGCCAGCCCGCCCACGCCCACCCCCGGCCTCAGCACCCGCGAGCTCTACGCCCAGCACGCGACCAACCAGCCTTGCCAGTCGTGCCACACGCTGATCGACCCCATCGGCTTCGGCTTCGAGAACTTCGACGGCGAGGGCGCCTACCGCACGGCGGAGAACGCGGACGCAGGCGCCGGTGACGGAGGGGCGGCCCCGCCCGACGGCGGCCAGCCGGTCGACTCCAGCGCCACCATCGTCAGCACCGTGTCCCTCGACGGCAACTACGCCGGCTCCGCCGCGATGGGCGCGGCGTTCGCGGCCAGCTCCGAGACCCAGCAGTGCTTCGCGCTCCAGTGGTTCCGCTATGCCTACGGGATCGACGAGACGGCGGTGCTGCAGTGCACGGTGCAGAAGCTCGCCAAGGACTTCGCCTCCAGCAACCTGGCGCTCGGCCAGCTCATCGTGGATCTCACCCAGCAGCCCCATTTCACCTCGCGGCTGACCGACGGCGTCACGGGCAACGGCAACCCCCCGCCCGACGGCACGGCCACCCCGCCGGTGAGCACCCCGCCCGCCGCCAATCCGCTCCAGATCACGCTGAGCTCCTCGGAGGGCCAGCAGGGAGTCTGGTACGTCACCGTCACCGTCACCAACGTCAGCACGGCTCCGGTCACCTGGCAGTTCGACCTGACCCTCAACGGCACGGTCTCCCAGCTCATCAACGCCATCTCCACGGTCAACGGCACCCAGGTGCAGTTCTCCGGCGTCTCGTTCAACGCCCAGCTCCAGCCCCAGGCGCAGGCCATGTTCAACTTCGTGCTCACCGGAAGCCAGCCGCTGCCGCCCACGCAGTGCGGCCCGTAGCCGCCGCCCTCCTCTCGGATCGCCGGCTGCCGTGGTGGCTCGCCGCTCTCGCGGCGCTGCTCGTGACGCCGGCGATCGGGACGGGGCTCGTCGTCGACGACTTCGTGATCCGCGCCGTCGAGACGGGGCACCCGCTCACGCCCCACCAGACGCCGTTCGACGTGTTTCGCTTCGGCGACGGCTCGAACGTCACGCAGCTCATGGAGAGCGGCCTGCTCCCCTGGTGGAGCTCGCCGCACCTCAAGGCGGCGTTTCTGCGGCCGCTCGCCGCGGCGTCGCACTGGCTCGATTTCCACCTGTTTCCGGGATCCCCGTCGGCGATGCACGTGGTGTCCCTGGTGTGGCTCGCCGCGGCGGTGGCGGTGGCGACGCTGCTCTACCGACGCCTGCTCGGCACCGGCTGGGTCGCCGGGCTCGCCGGGCTCCTGTTCGCGATCGACCCGGGCCACGCGCAGGCGGCCGGGTGGCTCTCCGCACGGAACGCCGTCATGGCGGCCTTCTTCGGGCTGCTGGCCGTCTACGCCCACGACCGCTGGCGGCGTGACGGGGAGCGGCGGTTCGGGCTCGTGGCGCCGCTGGCGTGCGCGGCGAGCCTCGCCAGCGGCGAGGCCGGGCTGGCGACCCTCGCCCTCCTCGCCGCCCACGCGCTCACCTTCGAGGGGGCGGCCCTCCCCGGCGCGTCGCCCTGGGCCTCGCGCGCTCGCGCGTTCGCGCCCTCCGCCGTCGTCGGCCTCGCGTGGGCGGCCCTCTACCGGATCCACGGCTGCGGCGCGGCGCACAGCGCCATGTACGCCGACCCGCTCTCGTCGCCGGTGGAGTTCCTCCGCGCCGCCGCGCTGAGCTTCCCGATCAACCTCGGGGCGCGCTTCGGTGGGCCACCGTCCGCGCTGGCGATCCTCTTCGCGGCGCGCCTCGTGCCTGCCCTCGCGGCGGCCGGCCTGGCGTTCACGCTCCTCGCGGCCGTCTTGCTCGTCCCGATCCTCCAGCGCGAGCCGGCGGCGCGGTTCTTCGCGATCTCCGCGCTCCTGGCAGGGGTGCCGATCGCCGGCACGCTCCCCAACGATCGCAACCTGTTCTTCGTCGGCTTCGCCTCGTTCGGGCTCACCGCGCTCCTCCTCGCGCGCGCGGCGGAGCAGAGGTCGGCGCCGCTCCGTCTCTACGCGGGGTGGCTCCTCTTCCTCGGCGCCCTGGCGGTCCCGCTCTCGCCGGTGAATGCGGTCGTCATGACCAGCTTCGCGCGGCTCTCCCGCGACCCGCTCTCGAGGGTGCTCCTCGACGACGCCGTCCCCGCCCAGACGGTGGTCTTCGTCAACCCGCCGGCGCAGTTCTTCGTCTCCCACTTCGCCGCGATGCGCCTCGGTACCGACGCCCCGATCCCCGCGAGGACCCGCGCCCTCTGGCCCGGAATCTACCCGGCGACGCTCGTCCGCCCGCGCGCCGACCAGCTCGCCGTGCACGTGAAGGGCGGGATCCTGCCCCGGCCTGGGACCTGGCCGGCGAGCGATGGAGAGGCTCCCGCGGTCCGGTGGGAGTACACGGGGGAGGTCCTCGGAGCCTTCGTTCGCGGGCCAGGCGAGCCGCTCCACGCGGGCGACGTCATCCCCCTGTCAGGGTGCCGCGCCGAGGTCACCGCGGTGACCGCGGAGGGTAGCCCCACCGACGTGACCTTCACGTTCGACCGCCCGCTCGACGACCCGTCGCTACGCTTCCTGGTCTGGCGAGACCCCGACTACCTGCCGTTCGCGCTGCCATCGATCGGTGAAGCGGTCGATCTGCCCGGGGCCTCGATGGCGCCCCCGTGATAGATCTCGCGCAATGAGCCAGAAGGAAAACTCCTCGCGGATCGTCAACAAGCACGTGCTCTGGTCCATCGGGGCCGGGCTCGTCCCGCTGCCGATCGTCGACATCGTCGCGGTCACGGCCATCCAGGTGGACATGCTCAAGCAGATCGCCTCGGAGTACGGCGTGAGCTTCTCCGAGTCGGAGGGCAAGGCGTGGGTCTCGGCGCTGGCGGGCAACCTGATGGTGCGGATCGGCGCCAACGCGCTGAAGCTCATCCCCGGGATCGGGAGCGTGCTCGGCGGCCTCTCGAGCGCCATCGTGTCAGGTGCGTCCTCCTACGCGATCGGGCAGGTCGCGGTGACGCACTTCGAGTCCGGTGGCACCTTCTCGAACCTCGACATGGAGGCGGCGCGCCGCGCCTATGAGCAGGAGTTCGAGCGCGGCAAGCAGGTGGCCAAGGATCTGGCGAGCGAGCAGAAGGACTCCCTCGAGAAGCTGGAGCGCCTCGGCAAGCTCCGGGACAAGGGGGTGATCACCGAGCAGGAGTTCGAGGAGCAGAAGAAGCGCGTCCTCGCCTCGATGTGACCCTCCGCTACCCGTCCGCCGGCGTGGTCACCCGCAGGTAGTATCCGTGGGGCGTGAGGATGCGAAAATCGGTCATGCCCCACTCCTGGGTGACCAGCTCGCCGACGACGCACCCCTCGATGCCCTTCGCCGCGGCCCACGCTTCGGCCGCGCGCTCGGTGACGATGCCGATCTCGACGCCGACGCCGCGGCGGGGCTCGCGGCGATAGTGCTCGAAGGGGTGGCCCGGCTCCGGATCGGTGAACGCGTTGAGGAGCACCGTCCCTTGCTTGGAGCGCAGCGCCACGAAATCGCCCTCGTCGCGGGTGACGGTGAAGCCGAGCGCGTCGCGGAAGAGGCGCACGTAGTAAGCGGGATCCTCGACGTAGAGCTCCACGAACACGTAGCCGTCGGCCTGCATCTCAGCTTCCCTCGCTGACGTCTGCTGCGGTCCGGTGCCAGAGGAGCTGACCCGTGCGGGCGTCGATGGCCGAGACCACCCCGTCGAACGAGCAGGCGTAGACGCGGCCGCCCCGGCAGCGCACGCCGGAGACCCCGGAGTTGTAGAGGCGCACCGGCGGCAGCTCGACCGCGAGCGTGTCGGCAGACCAGAGCATCACGGTACGATCGTACGATCCGGTGGCGACGTGACGGCCGCACTCCGAGACGTGGACCGCCTTCACCCCGCGCACGTGGGCCAGCCCTCTGGCGATCTCCGCGCCCGACTCCAGATCGAAGGCGCGCAGCGACTGATCGCGGGACACCACGTAGGCGACGCGCCCGTCGGGGCTCGCCGCCACGCCGTTCGACAGCTCCATGTGGGGCGTCCCGCGGATCACCCGGGTCGCCGCGAAGCGCTCGCCCTGGAGGTCGTGGATCACCAGCATGCCGTCGCCGGACGCGACCAGGAGGCGGGTCGGGCTCGCGAAGGTCAGGCTCTTGATGACGCCTCGGTTCGGCGCGTCGAGCTCCTGGTCGGCGACCGGCAGACCGTCGCTCCCCACCCGGAGCACCCGTCCCTTCCAGCTGTAGCCGCCGATGGCGAGGAAGCGCCCGCACGGGCTCCAGTCGACGGAGATGCCCGGGCCGAAGCCGAGATCGCGCCGCCACAGGACCCGCCCCGAGTCGCTCTCGTAGACCAGCACCTCGCCGTAGAAGTCGACGGTCGCCACGCGCGGCAGCGTCGGGTGGAACGCGGCGCCCATGTAGAGCGAGTCGGTGTCGGGCCCGAGCGTCCGGAGGAGCGCGCCGCTGCCTCCGTCGCGCACGCGGATGCGACCGTCGTCGTGGGTGACGGCGATCTCGTTTCGCGAGGGGTGCACGGCCACCCAGTTGCAGCCGTACGTGGGGCGCGGCTCGGGGCCGATGTCGGCGCCCGTCGCCCCCGTGGCTTCCCCGCTGGAGGTCCGCGCGATGAGGTAGGCGCGATCGAAGAAGCTGGGGACCGAGATGCGCGTCGCCGTGGCGGCCACGTTGATCCCCCACAGGCCGCGCCGCCGCTCGACCGCGACGCTGGGCGGGGCCCCGCCGGGCGAGCGCGAGACCGACCAGACGCGGCCGTCGTAGCAGGCCACGAGCGCGCGCGAGGGCGCTGCCGGGTCCACCACCATGCGCTTGGCCGCGCCGCCGACGCGCGCCTCGCCGGCGAGGCGAAAGCCGGCGTCCCCGTCGAAGTAGACGACGCGACCCAGGTCGTCGGCGACCACGAGATAGCGGCCGTCATCGCTCCAGCACAGCCCGTTGGTGTCGCCCGGCGTCTCCAGCTTGGCCACCACCGCGCGCGCGTCGGCGTCGAGCACGTAGGAGAAGGGTGAGTCGCCGGCGACCGCGAGCTGCCCGTCGTGGCGCGGGCGCGCGGCGCAGGTGTTGACGTAGTCCTCGTAGCCGCTCCACGCCCAGTCGCGACTGCGGTCGGCGAGATCGTGGACCACGACGCGACGATCGAGGCCGACCGAGACCACGCGCCGGCGCTCGCCGGGGAGGCTCATCACGTCGGTGGCGTCGTCGACGTGGGCGCGCAGCTCGGCCACGCGGCCGCCGGTGTGCGGGTCGATTATCTTGACGACGCCGCCGTCGCGCCCGCCCTCGAAGCCGGCGCCGACGAGGAGCAGGTTCCCGGTGCGGTCGTCGAAGCGCACCGTCTCGACGAGCGCGGTCTGCGCCAGGAAGCGCCGCCGCAATTCGCCGGTGCGAGCGTCTCGGAGGGTGATGAAGCCGAGGTAGTTCGCCTCGGCCAGCAGCGAGCCATCGGTCGAAAAGGCGACGGTTCGGCAGGGAGTTGCGGTACGCGGATCGACGTGCACGGTGATTGCCCCTCTAGCAGAGCGACGGCCACGCGTGCCATCGACGACGAGAGTTACCGTGTCGCGAGATGATTTCACCCGCTTCGGGGCGCTGCTCCGCGTCAGCATGCTGGAGACGCTCGCGTACCGGGGGCAGATGCTCGTCTGGGTCCTCACGTCGACCATGCCCCTCATCATGCTCGCGCTCTTCGGCGCCGTCGCCGCCGAGGCCCCGCTCGGGCGCTACGGGCCGTCCGATCTGGTCGCCTATTTCCTGGCGACGTTCATCGTCCGGCAACTGACCAGCTCGTGGGTGTCGTGGCAGATCAACGCCGAGGTGCAGGACGGTACCCTGGCAATGCGCCTCCTGCGCCCGGTGCACCCGCTGCTCGCCTATGCCGCCGATGGCCTCGCCGCGCTCCCGCTGCGCGTGGTCGTGTCCATCCCGGTCGCGGTGATCCTGCTCGCGAGCTCGGGCGCTCGCAAGCTCCCTGCGGATCCCTGGATATGGCTCCTCTTCGCGGCCTCGATCGCCGGCGCCTGGCTGATCTCGCTCTTCGTGAGCTGCGGCATCGGGGCGCTCGCGTTCTTCCTCGAGTCGAGCACCAAGGTGATGGACCTCTGGCTCGCCGCCTTCTTCGTCTTCAGCGGCTACCTGATCCCGGTCGACCTCTTCCCGCCGCACCTCCGCGCCGCGCTCGACTACCTGCCCTTCCGCTACCAGATCGGCCTCCCGGTGGAGCTCCTCACCGGCGCTCACGGGCGCGCCGAGGGCCTCGCCCTGGTGGCGCGGCAGTGGATGTTCGTCGCCGCGGCAGGGACGCTGATGCTCACGCTCTGGCGGCGCGGCGTCGCGCGCTTCGCCGCGTACGGGGGCTGACGTGACGCGGTACGCGCGCCTCCTCCTGCTCCAGCTCCGCGCGTCGGTGGTCCTCGCGGCCCAGTACCGCGCCGACTTCCTCCTCGACGGGGCCATCGAGATCGTCTGGACGTCGACGGCGCTGGCGCCGCTCCTCGTCGCCTTCCAGGGGCGGGCCGCCATCGCCGGCTGGAGCTTCGGGGAGGCGCTGTGCGTCCTCGGCTTCTTCACCTTGCTGCAGGCGGTGCTGGAGGGGGCGATCAACCCCAGCCTCGTGGCCGTCGTCCAGCACATCCGCAAGGGGACGCTGGACTTCGTCCTGCTCAAGCCGGCCGATGCGCAGTTCCTGGTGTCGACGGCGCGCTTTCATCCCTGGCGGTCCATCAACGTGGTGACCGCGGGCGTCCTCTTCGTCCTCTCGTTCCGCGCTCTGGGGCGGGCGCCGGGGGCCGCCGACTGCGCGCTCGCGCTCGTCTTCTTCACCACGGCGGTGACCGGGCTCTACTCGCTGTGGCTCCTGGTCGTGTGCACCGCGTTCCACGCGGTGAAGATCGACAACGCCGCCGACCTCATGAACGCCGTCTTCGACGCGGCGCGCTGGCCCTCCTCGGTGTTCCGCGGCGCAGTGCGCTTCGTGGTCACCTTCGTGGTGCCGCTCGCCCTCATGACCACGGTGCCCGCGCGCGCGCTGCTCGGCAAGCTGGACCTCGCCACGGCCCTCGCGGCGATCGCCGGGGCCGTCGTCCTGGCCGGCGCCTCCCGGTGGGCGTGGACTCGCTCGCTCGCCTCTTACACCTCCGCGAGCAGCTAGCGGAGGAGCGAGCGGTCGCCGCTCGATCGCGCCCCGGCTAGGCGCGTCGACGCGCCTCTGGCATAGGCGTGACGCCATGAACCGCCGCCTCTACGCCATCCACAAGTGGGTCTCGGCGATCGCCTTCCTCCAGCTCTCCATCTGGACGATCACCGGATTCCTCTTCACGGTCATCTCCCAGGAGTCCCTCAAGAGCGCTCCGGTCGAGGGAGCGCACCATGGCGTCGTCACCGGCGCGGTGGTCCCCATCTCCCGGGTGCTGGAGCTCGCGGCGGCCGCCGGAGAGGTCGAGCGCGTCGAGCTGCGCGGGACGGCAGCGGGCGTCTACTATGTGGTGAAGGGCGCGACGGCGACCGTCCGGCTCGACGCGCGCACCGGGGAGGCCGCCCCGGTGAGCCGTGAAGAGGCCGAGGCCGCCGCCAGCCGCGATCAGCAGGGGTCCCCTGCGGTGCGCGCGACGACGCTCGTCACCGAGGGGGGGCTGGAGTACCGCGACTGCGGGTACGTCTCCTGCGGGCTGCCGGCGTACCGCGTGGCGCTCGCGGACGCGGCCGGCACCGTGGTGTACGTGGACGCGACCACGGGGGACGTCACGGCGCGGCGCAACGACCGCTGGCGGACCTACGATTTCCTCTGGTCGCTCCACATCATGGACTACCGCGGCCGGGAGGACTTCAATCACCTGCTCATCCGCGGCGCGGCGCTGCTCGCGCTGGGGACGGTGCTCTCGGGGATCGTGCTCCTCGTCTTGCGGCTCTCGGGGTGGGTGCGGCGTCGGCGGTCGCGAGGCGAGGCGGGCGCTTCCGCCGCGGCGTGACGGCCCCTGGCCGGGCGGCCCTCAGGCGTGCTTCGGCGGGGCGGCGAGGATCTCGGCGAGCCGCTTCAGGTTCGGCGGCTTCGCCAGGTGGAGGTCGAACCCGGCCGTCGTGGCTCGAGACACGTCCTCCGGCTGAGCGTAGCCGCTCAGGGCCACGAGCAGCGTGTGCGCGAAGGTCGCGTCGGCGCGCAGGGTGCGGGCGACCTCGAAGCCGTCGAGGCCGGGCAGCCCGATGTCGCAGACGATGAACTCGGGGCGGAGCTCGCGGGCCTTGGCGAGGCCGTCGCGGCCGTCGTGAGCCATGGCGATCTCGTGCCCGGCGAGCGCGAGCACGTCGCGCATGCTCTCGGCGGCGTCGATGTTGTCCTCGATGATGAGCACCCGCCGGGGGAGGTGCCGGGGGGGCGGTCGGGCCTCGCTGCGTCCGGCCGCCGGCGTGGGATCGAGCGGCAGGCGCACCACGAACTCCGCTCCCTGGCCGGGCCCACCGCTGTCCACGCGGACGTCGCCGCCGTGCAGCTCGACGATCCCTTTCACGAGCGCGAGGCCGAGGCCGAGGCCGCCCTTGCTGCGGACGAGGGTGGTGTCCGCCTGGACGAACGGCTGGAACAAGCGCGCCAGCATCTCTCCGTCGATGCCGGCCCCGCTGTCGGCCACCTGCAGGATCGCTCGCTCCCCGGCGCGATCGGCCGAGACCGACACCCGGGTCGTCCCGCCACCAGGGGTGAACTTGGCGGCGTTCTGGAGGAGGTTGCCGATGGCCTGGACGAGGCGATTGCCGTCGCCGTGGACCCAGACTCGCTCCGGGGCGGGAGCATAGGCGAGGCGGACCTCGCGCTGGTCGAAGAGCGCTCGATGGTCCTCCACCGTGCGGCGCGCGATCTCGTCGAGGTCGAGGCGCTCGCAGCGGAGCTCGATCTTGTTCCGGGCGATGCGCGTCACGTCCAGCAGATCGTCGATGAGGCGCGCGAGCTGGGCGACCTGCCGCCGGATCACCGCCTGCGCCCGCTGGACCTGGGCGCTGCCGGCGGGGGCGTGGTCGATGACGTGGAGGCTGTTGGTGATGGGGGCGAGGGGGTTGCGCAGCTCGTGCGAGAGCACCGCCAGGAACTCGCTCTTGCGGCGGTCCTGCTCCCGGAGGTCCTCCTCGGTCCGCCGCTGGTCGCGGATGTCGCGGAACACGAGCACGACGCCGACCACGGCGCCTTCCTCGTCGCGGATCGGCGCTCCGCTGTCGCCGATGGGCAGCTCGGTGCCGTCGCGAGCGAGGAGCAGCGTGGGGTTGGCCAGGCTCACCACCACGCCGTCGCGGATCACCTCGTCGACCGGGCTCGCGAGCCGCTGGCGCGTCGTCTCGTTGAGGATCTGGAACACCTCGTCGAGGGGCCGACCGAGCGGATCGTCGGGCCAGCCGGTCAGCGTCCGGGCCTCGTCGTTCATCAGCGTGACCCGCCCCTGCGCGTCGGTGACGATCACCCCGTCGCCGATGCTGGTCAAGGTGGTGCGGAGCTGCTCGCGCTCCCGGAAGAGGGCCGCCGCGGCCCGCTGCTGCGCCGCGAAGAGGCGCCGCCCCAGCGCGAAGAGCATGCCCACCAGCAGGAGACCCAGGCCGAGGCTCAGCAGCGTGGTGGCCACGGCCACGCGGTATCGCGCGCCGGACTCCGCTTCCCGCGCGAGGAGGAGCGCGCGCTCGCGCTGGTCCATCGCGGCGACCACGCCGCGCAGCGCGTCCATGGTCTCCTGGCCGCCGTCGAGCAGGATCCGCCGACGGGCGGCCTCGAAGCCGCGCCGGGGATCCGGGTCGTCGTGCCGCGCGGCGATGGCGGCCTGCATGTCCTCCAGCCGGATGTCGACCAGCCGGCGCACCTCCGCGAGATCCCGCTCCTGCACGGGGTTGTCCACCACCAGGTTGGCGATCTCGCTCGCCCGCCCCTTCACCGTCGCCCGCGCGCGGCGGTAGGGATCGAGGTAGTCGTCGCGGCCGGTGATGAGGAATCCGCGTGCTCCGGTCTCGGCCTCCTGCACCGCCGACAGCAGGGCCTCGACCTCGAAGCGGACCGCGTGCGTGTGGGCGACCCAGCCCTCGGCGGTCGCGATCTCCCGCGTGTTGTGCAGGGCGAGGAGGCCGGTCGCGAGAAGGAAGAGCCCGATCACTCCCAGGCCGATCAGCGCGCGCCACCGGGCGCGCCGTGCCAGCGGGAGGACGGCACCAGATGGGGGGGCTGGAGCAGGCATCCCCGCAAGCGTGGGACGGGGAATCGCCTGGGGGCAAGCGAGCGGCCAGGTCGATCGCGGGCCGTCCGCCGCCTCGATGCGCTCGGGCGAACGGGCCCCCGCGCCTACGGCTGGAGCACCCGCTCCACATAGAGCGACTGCACCGGATCCGTGAGCACCTCCACGTCGATGCCCTGATAGGTCAGCATGTCCGCCGGCGTCAGCGGTGACACCTGGGCGAACCGGCCGAGCCCGTCGCACCACGTCCCCTGGAGCCGCGCCGTGCCGGTGCCATCCAGATCCCCGACGACCGCGCCGGTGCGGCAGGCGCCGTCCATCGCGGCGTAGAGCCCCTCCTCGTCGGTGGCGGCCGGGCGCACCGTCCAGTCGAGGGTCTGCCCCATGTCGGTGGTGATCTGTCCGGCGCCCGAGTGGAGATCGCCGCTCCCCGTGAAGCCGCCGTTGTCGAGCAGGGTGAAGGTCCCGTCCGCGCCGGCGTTGCCCTGGAACCAGCGCGTGAGCGTCGCGTAGGTGAGCGGCCCGCCGCAGAGGTAGAAGGTGACGGTGGCGCCGTCGCTGACCACGCCGACGGCCGCGTCCTGCCCGGGGCCTTCGACCCTGCCGATGTAGGCGGGCGAGGTCTGGGGGTCGAGGGAGCAGCCGGCCGTGAGGAGGCAGAGCAGCGTCGCCGCGGTAGCATGGGTGGTTCGGTAAGCGCTCATCGAAACCTCTCGGGTCGCGGTCCGCCTCGGCGTCGGCGGCCACCCGTCAGGTGTACGCCGAGGCGCGCCGGGCGCCCTCTTATTACGACCTTAAGCCGCTCGCGGAACGCTCTCGGCATTCCCCTGGAGTAGACCTTACCGATGGCCGACGAGCGGGACGAGGTGGGAGATCGGATCGCGCAGTTGCGCACGGGCGACCGTCGCGGCCGTTGCGAGGCGGCGCAGGCGCTCGGCGCTCACCGGGGCGCCGCGGTGGTGGACGCGTTGCTCGAGGCCCTGGAACCGGAAGCCGACGCGGAGGAGAACCTCTCCGGCGCGCCGCCCCACCTCTGCCGAGCCCTCGGCCAGCTCGCCGACCCGCGCGCCGTCGAGCTCCTGCTCCGATGCATGGCGCGGCCCCACCTGGCCGGGCCCGCGATCGGGGCGCTGGAGGCGATCCACGACGCCCGCGCGTTCGAGCCGATCGTGAGCTTCTTCGAGCGGAGCCCGGCCTCGGACCTCGCCACCGTGCTGGGACGCTGGGGCGACCGGCGCGCGGTCCCGGCGCTGCTGGTGGCGCTCGGCAATCCCGATCCTCACCTCCGCTTCTATGCGGCGCGAGCCCTCGGCCGGCTCGGCGACGAGCGGGCCCTGCCGGCCCTGGACGCGGCGTGCCAGGCCGACGTGGCGCCGATCCTCGACACGGCGAGCCTGCGGGGCAAGAGCGTGGCCGACGTGGCGCGCGTGGCCGCCGATCGGATCCGCGGTCAGCACCGCCTCCCGTGAGAGCGAACGTCGGGGCTTCCGGCGCGCCTCGATCCCCTCACTCGCGCACGAGCCGCTCGCGGGATGACCGGGCGGCTCACCCCTCGGTGGCCAGGGTGACCGCGACGATCACCGCGATCGCGGCCACGAAGCCGATGAGCCCGATGCCTGCCGCCTTCCAGCCCGACTCCCACTGGCCGCCGCGCGCCTGATGGGCGTCGAGCAGGAGCCGGTCGGACTTGGCATACTGTCCCACCCCGATCGTGGCGGCGATGGGGAGCGACCGGCCGATGCCGTCGGGCAGGAAGAAGCCCGCCACCACCAGGGCGGCGGTGGCCACCAACCCCGCGATCAGCGTGTTCGTCGCGGCCTGGGTCTGACCGAGGCGGCGCCGGTTGACCGAGACCAGGTAGAGGCCGGCGCCGGGGGTGCCGAGGAACGCCGCCAGGGTGGCGTGCCCCGGCTTGTAGAGCCGGAAGGCGGGGGCGCCCTCCGCGGGCGCGGGGCTGGCCGAAGGGTCGGGACTCTCCGCGGGAGGGGCGTAGGGATTGGGCTCGCTCATCGCGGCGCTCAGCCTACCCGCTCCGCGGCCGCTTTGGGCCTTGAGCCTACCGGCGCCCCGATGGATTCTCGCCCGCGATGACGGTCGCGCCCCGGCGCTGCAAGCACAACCTCGCGGGGCCGGCCTCGCGGTTCATCGGCCGCGCCCGGGATCTGACGGCCCTGGCGGCGCTGTTCACCGAGGGCCGCCGCCTGGTGACGGTCTGGGGCCCGGCCGGCATGGGCAAGACCCGGCTCGCCGTGGAGCTCTCGCTCGGCTGGGCCGACGCCCACCCCGACGAGCCGGTGCTCTTCTGCGAGCTGGACGCCGCGCGCGACCTCAAGGCCTGTTGCGGCGCGGTGGCGCGGGCCCTCGGGGTCGCCGTCGCGGCCGGGAAGAGGGACGCCGGCACCGTCGAGCGCATCGGCCGCGTCCTCGCCGGGCAGGGGCCGATGCTGCTGGTGCTCGACAACCTGGAGCAGGTCATCGAGGCGGCGGCGCCCGCGCTGGCCGCCTGGGTGCGCGCCGCGCCGCTGGCGCGCTTCCTGGTGACCTCGCGCGAGCGCACGCGCCTCGCCGGCGAGGTCAGCTACGAGATGACGCCGCTCCGCCTGCCCGAGCCGGGCGAGGAGGGCCGCGGCTCGGAGGCCGTCGAGCTCTTCCTCGACCGCGTCGACGCGCAGCAAGCCAACGCGGGCGAGCGCCCGCCGCTGGGCGCCGCGAGCCTGGCCAAGATCGCCGCGCTGGTGCGGCGACTGGAGGGAATCCCCCTCGCCATCGAGCTGGCGGCCGCCCGCGCCGAGCTGCTCGGCCTCGACGCGCTGCTGGCGCGCCTCTCGCACCGGCTCGATCTCCTCGACGGCGGCGCCCGCGGCGCGCTCGCCCGGCAGGCCACCCTCCGCGGCGCCATCGCCTGGTCGTGGGATCTGCTCGACGAGCCGGATCGCCGGGCGCTCGCGCGGGCGTCGCTCTTCCGCGGAGGCTTCTCGCTCGAGGCGGCCGATGCCGTGCTGGGCGAGCCGGCGCTCCCTCGGGTGCAGTCGCTGCGCGACAAGTCGCTCCTCCGCGCCGCCCCCCGGAGCCCGGACGGCGCCGCCCGCTTCTCCCTCTACGAGGGCGTGCGGGAGCTCGCCGCCGAGAAGCTCGCGGAGCGCGGCGAGGTCGAGCTGGCCGGGGCCCGCCATGCGGCCCACTACCTCGCCTCCGGGGAGGCCGCCGCCGCCGGGTGGGAGCGAACCGGGACGGGCGGACCGCTCGACCGCATCCAGGACGACCTGGAGAACCTCCTCGCCGTCGGCGAGCGCGCCCTCGCGCGGGCCTGCACCCGGGAGGCTGCCGAGGAGGCCCTGCGCGCGCTCCTGGTCATCGATCCCGTGCTCAGCACGCGCGGCCCCTTCGGCATCCACCTCGAGCTGCTCGATCGGGCGCTCGACGCGGCGCGCGCGGCCGGCGCCGATCCCCTGCTGGAGGCGCGCACCCTGGCCGCCCGCGGCGTCGCCCGCTCTCGCCGGGCCGAGGACGCGGCCGGCCTCGACGACCTCACCCGCGCCCGCCATCGCGCCGCCGCCCTCGGCGCCACCGCCCTGGAGGCGAGCATCCTCACGGAGCTCGGGGTCCTCCACCAGCGCCGCCGCGAGGTGGATCGCGTCCGCGCCTGCTACGAGCAGGCCCTCGCCCTCCACCGCCGCTCCGGGGACCGCCGTGCGGAAGGCCGC
>Ga0302279_10001445_pt1 | contig 33576 bp, 28 predicted proteins | sample III_Bog_N3_3_FD_194541 | JGI IMG/M metagenome (GOLD analysis project Ga0302279, IMG submission 194541) | Peat permafrost microbial communities from Stordalen Mire near Abisko, Sweden - III_Bog_N3_3 | ecosystem: Environmental > Terrestrial > Soil > Wetlands > Peat | place: Sweden: Abisko...
GCTGTGCCGCGATCATGCCTACGACAAGGCCGCCGATCGGCAGCTCGAGAACGTGAAGGGCTGCCTCACCGCCGTCAAGGATGAGGGCGGCGGCAAGTTCTCGTCGGCCTCCACCTGCACCGTGTCCGGCACCCGCATCGTCTCCAATGGCGTGACGGTGTACTTGAGCGAGACCGTCGTCCATTCCGAAACGCAGGCGAGCTTCTCGCCGCCTCTCGACGGCAAGACCGAGGAGGCGCTGGTCGAGGATCAGCAGTACGTGGGAAAATGTCCCGCGGCCATGCGGCCCGGGGATCTCCTGCCGCCGGATGGCATCGTCCGCCATCACGGTCAGTGAGAGGTCGGCTCGTTCTTAGGCGCCTTCGCTGATCGATCCACGCTTCCTCACCGCCGGCCCTCGGGACATTCCCCGGCGTTTGACTTGATCGAAGCGGATCAGCGACGATGCCCTACCGCCGCTACCAACAGGATCGGCACTCATGAAGACCCTGGCATTCGTCTCCCTGCTCTCGGTCATGGCGGCATGCCCGGCGTTGTCTGCGGTGAGCCCGGCCACCGCCGACCGTGTACGCGCCGAAGTATCGAAATCGTTGAAGGACATGGGCGCCGCCGCGAACGCCCACGACGTCGACCGCCATGTCGAGTTCTACGCGCATGATCCCGCGGTGACATTGATCTTCAACGGCGTGCCCATCGTCGGCTGGGAGGCCATCCGCGACAAGCAGCGCGAATGGTGGAAGGACGGCAAGACCGACGTGGTCTACACGCCGCAAGGCAGGCCCGAGATCCGCGTGATGGCGCCGGACGTGGTGGTCACCACCCTGCTCATGAAGTCGCACCGCACCGGCCCGAGCGGCGAGATCAGCGAAGGCGAGTTCGCAGTGTCCGACGTTTGGCAGAAGCGCCCCGAAGGATGGCGGGTGATTTACGGTCACGAGTCGACGACGCATTGATCGTCAGTCGGGTCGAGGATCTATCGAAATACTCGCTCCGGATGGTCACCGGCACGTCGTCCGGAGTCGGGATTGCGATGGACCCGCTTCTGCGCGCTGTTCGACTCAGCGATAGAGCGCCACGGGGCTAAGACAATTGTCGCGGATGTCGATGCATCGATACTTGACGTCCGGCTGCACCGCAGCGATTGTCTCGGTGATCTGCGCCTGCAGCGATTTCGAGGGTCCCAGCGCGAAAGCGTCGCGTATGGCCGGGTCGTCGCGCAACAATCGAAGATCGACCGGCGCGGCCGGCCGCGGCGCACATAGATAACAGCGCGGCCGCAGCGCGACATCGGTCTGCGGCTCGAGATATTCGGCCGTCGCGAAAATCCACCCAACGTAGTTGTCGCTGATGAGGATCGCATGCGGCGATCGATTGACGACCGCGGCAACTTCCAGGGAACGAATATTGTCCTTGGACCACCACGTCTCGGCGTTCGCGCTCAACATGCAGGAGCCCAGCTTCGCCGCGAAGAGGAGGCCGATCACGGCGACGAAAGCGAATCGGCGCCCGATAGATACGGGCTCGCCGGATCCGGAAAGCCAGCGTGCGATCAGAGCCACGGTGGCCAGATCGAGCGCAACAAACAGCGGAATGAAATACCTCGTCGCAGAAATGCGCGCACCGCCCAACCAAAGGTCCGCAAACAGAAACGGCAGAGTGGTGCATGCCGCCAACGTCCATATCAGCAGGGGTCCGTTCTTGGATCTCGAACGGCGCAAGTCGAACAGGATGTAGGCGACGAAACCGAGGATTGGGAGGCTGCTGAGCGCCTTGATCGGCTCGTGGGTCCCGTTCAAATCGAGCACGCTGGTGCGAAACATCGCGGCGAGCATCTTCGCGGATCCCGCAACCGCCACCTGTGCGTGATTGATCGTGGCCATGCCCTTGTTGATTTGGTCCAATCCAGTCAGGCAGATTGCGACCCAGGGCAGGTAGAGCGCAACGCCGGCCAGCATGGCGCCGAATGCGTAGGCGAGATTGCGGCGGCTCGTTCGGCTGTGTAGAACCACGGCGGCGTGCGCGCCCATCACGAGGATGGCCACTGTGTACGTATACAATCCGAGAGCGCAGGCGATCCCGTACAGCGCCCATGTTGCGCGTGACTCCGTCCGCAACGCGCGAAGCAACAGCGCGCAGGTGATGAGGATGAAGACCAGCCACAGGCCGTACTCGCGCACCTCCTGGGAGTAGAGCACCTCGACCGGGGAGGCGGCGAGCAGCGCCGCGCCTGCCAGCGCGGCGTCGGTCGATCCGAAGAGCTCCAGGCATAGCCAGCCCATGCAGGGCAGCGCGAGAATTCCGATGACCGCTGACAGCAGGCGAAGGTCGACGCGGGAATTTCCCACCAGGCCTATCCACTGCCGTGCGATCAGATAATACAGCGGCGGGTGCTGGGGATCCTCCAACCGCAGCGTGTCGATGGTCTGCTTGCACGAACGCAACCCGACGCTCGGGTGAAGCGCGGCCTCCAGGTCGTAAACGTGACGAAAGTTCGCCGCCTGGCGCACCGCCTCCGCTTCCGTGAGGCCGATGACGTGCATCAATGTCGTCGCCTCGTCTTCCGAGAATGCTTTGTAATCAAGATGATATAGGCGAAAAAAGATGCCGAGCGCAATGACCAGCGCAGCGCCGCTGCGGAGCAGCGATTTCGAGCTGCTTGCCTTCACCTCGCCGCCTTCAATGCAGTCATGAGCAGCCAGCCGACGAGAACACCGGCGCCCTCACGCCGAGCTCACCCGCCGACGGCGATGGAGAGTGCTTTCGTCGCAGTTGAATTGCCGCTTCCGGCCATTGTCGCAAATGCGATGGCCTGCACAATGAAATTGTCACTCGTGGCGCTCGCTGGAGTCTGATAGGAGACCACGATATTGCCCGGATTCGACAGTGTCGCGGTCGACCAGTTGGAGAGATACTGACTGTCCGCGATGTTCTCATTCCACTGGCCGCCGGACACCAGGGGTGAATCCGGCGACGGGTAGCCGGGAACCGCGGAACTGTAGGCCGTGGTGTTGACGCCGTTGGCGAGAATGAAAACCATCCCGGAGCCGGCCGCGAGCGTGCCGGAAGCGATGGTGTTGACGCCGCTTTGACCCGTGCTCAGCGTGCCCACCGCATCGATGAACGAGGCTGCCGGAACGCCTTGGATTTCCTGTATCAACATGCCCATGTTGTCGGTGGTCGCGCCCAGCGCAAAATTGACCTTGTCCGTCGCGGCCAATGACTTGGAGTCCTGCATTACGTAGACGTAGATCTGTTCGTCGCCCTGGCCGGCGGGCGACGGATCAATGGTTCCCAGGACGCGCGTCCATTGCTGATCCTGCGTGTCGCTGACCGTGCCAATGTTCGGGATATCGTGCGAGTATTGCACCCACGCGACCAGCGTGTCGCCGGCCCGGGTCGCCTGCGTGAACGAGGCGGATAACCCGCTTACATCGACTTGCTGGGTGTTCGGCACCTCGACGGTTTGGAGCACCGCGGTTGCCAGGCCCGTACCGCTCGAATCCGTGACTTCGATCGTGAAGGTGGAGGATCCCGACCCGGTAGGCGTGCCCCAACTGCCGGTGCCGTCTGCGGGCAACGTCAAGCCCGCGGGCAGGCTGCCGCTCGCAAGGGTCCAGGTGTACGGCGGCGTGCCGCCGCTGGCCGTCAGTGTTGCGGTGTAGGCAGCACCCACGGTGGCGGGCGGCAGGGAGCTCGTCGTGATCTGGAGTTGATTGCCGCCACCGCCCGAACTTGACGAAGCTCCGACCGATGAGCTTCCCCCGCCGCCGCAGGCCACGACCGACATCGCGATGACGCCAATGAGTACGGCGCTGCGGAGCATGCTCCGTCCGAGGAAAGTGCCAGGCCGCCGATCCACGGGAATCGAACTTTGATACTGTTGGTGATGGTCCATGCGCATACAAAGATTGCCGGTTGCGTTCGTAGGAGGGGGCGGATCCCCGTTGGTACGAAGAATAACGATTTTTTGTGAATGACTTTCGGAAATGGACCAAATTTCAACCAACTACAGCAACCAAGACTCAGCGTCGCTTGCATCACGGCACGCAGTTTGCGGATTCTGCAATCGTAATCTCAACACGGGAGTCCCCATGTTGCGATGCAACATCCACCAAGCTGAGCCGCTGATGCAACCGGGCGGCCGGCCGTAAATAAGTTGACAATGATTTCCTTAGGGTTGACGATAATTGGCGATAAGGTGGTCAAAATCATGCCATTGAGTTGACAAAATTCGATATCGAGGTTGCAAATGACCAAGAGAATCCGCGCCCGGGGCGAGGATGTGCGCAAGTACATCCTGGAACATCTTGGAAAACATCCGAACGACATTGCGAAGGTCGCTGCGGACCACCTTGGCATAACCCGACAAGCGATCAATAAACACATCCAGAGATTGTCGTCGGAGCACGCCATTGTTGAGTCGGGCCAGACCAGGAATAGGACCTACAAATTGGCCACCTTGGCCGAATGGGAGCGGGCCTACACGATAACGCCCAATCTCGCCGAGGATGTGGTGTGGAGATCCGACGTCGGCAAGATCATCGGAGATATGGCAGCGAATGTCACCGACATTTGGCAATACGGCTTTACTGAAATATTCAACAATGCCTTGGATCATTCAGCCGGTACCACCATCAATCTAGCCATCAGACGCAACGCCGTGGACACGGAGATGGTCGTCCAAGACAACGGCGTAGGCATTTTCAAGAAAATACAGACGGAATTAGGACTCCTTGATGAACGTCACGCAATTCTCGAACTGGCAAAAGGAAAACTTACGACCGATCCAAGGCACCATACGGGCGAGGGAATATTCTTTTCCTCGAGAATGTTCGACCAATTCGACATCCTCTCGGGAGGCGTTTTTTTCTCCCACCAATTCGGGGCCATGGATGATTGGATCTTGGAACGAGAGAGGTTCCGCAGCGGCACTTTTGTCTGGATGAAATTGAACAATCACACCTCGAGGACAACGACCAAGATTTTCGACCAATATTCATCCGGCGACGAGTACGGATTTACCAAGACCGTAGTTCCAGTCAACTTGGCCAGGTATGGAAATGAGAACCTGATATCACGCTCACAGGCGAAGCGGCTATTGGCTCGCGTAGAACTCTTCAAGAAAGTCGTATTCGATTTCAAGGATGTACCAACTATCGGGCAGGCATTCGCCGACGAGATTTTCCGTGTATTCGCGGCCAGCCATCCCGATATCGAGCTAATCCCCATTCATGATAATTCGGACGTGAAAAGAACGATTGACCGCGCGCGCTCCGGGGGACACGAACAAGGTTCGGCCGCAAAAGACCACCCATGACGCCATTGGCGTCGCCGAAGCGACCGAAACCCGCTCCGCCGGGATATCATTGGCGCTTTGATCCCCGAGCCCCCGCATGAGTTCACTGCCTCCCTGCCCCCAATGCCGATCCGGTCTCACCTACGAGGATGGCCCGCTGTACATCTGCCCCGAATGCGGGCATGAATGGCCGCAGGCGGCCGCCACGGAGGCCCAGGAGAGCGCAGCCGTGGTGCGCGATGCCAACGGCAATGTGCTGAAGGACGGGGACTCGATCACCATCGCCAAGGACCTCAAGGTCAAGGGAGCGTCTTCGATCTTGAAGGTCGGCACCAAGGTCAAGTCCATCCGCCTGGTCGACGGGGATCACAACATCGACTGCGTCATCGACGGCTTCGGCGCCATCAAACTGAAATCGGAATTCGTGAAGAAGGCGTAGTGGAAATTCCGGGCCGCCACCACCCGGCGCTGAAGTCGTGCGGCAGGGTGCCGGTGCCGCGATGCCCCCCGTAATGCAACTAATCGCACCGCTGGCCGACGGCCCGATCGACATCGTCGGCGACATTCATGGCGAAATCGACGCCCTGAGGCAGCTCCTCGCTCATCTGGGCTACGACCCTCGCGGCGAGCACCGTGCGGGACGGCGCTTGGTCTTCGTCGGCGACCTGTGCGACCGCGGTTCCGACAGCCCGGCGGTCGTCGGCTTCGTCTCATCCTTGGTCGATTGCGGTCGGGCGCAGTGCGTCCTCGGCAACCACGAACTCAACCTCCTGCGGCAGGAGCACAAGGAAGGCAACGGGTGGTACTTCGCCGAGAATCACGACCTGGATGAGGACCGCTTCGTCGATTCGAAGCCGCTGGCCGCCGCGGATCGTGCCGCCGTGGATGCCTTTCTGGCGGGCTTGCCGCTGGCTCTTGAACGCCGGGACCTGCGCCTGGTGCACGCCGCCTGGCATCAGCCGTCGATCGAGGCCGTCCGCTCCTCCCGCTCGTCGGTGCTCGAACTGTACGACCACTATGAAGGCCTGACCCGGGGGCAGACGCTCGACACGGGATTGACGGCGCGGGCCGAAGCGGAGCTGGCCCCGTATGATTCCCTGCTCAGGAACCCATCGGCCGATGTGCCGCTCCTTCCCAATGCCGCCCGGCTCGACGAACTCATTCAGGTGAACAACCCGGTGCGAGTCATCACCTCGGGAATCGAGCGGGTAGCCCAGAACTCCTTTTTCGCCAGCGGGAAATGGCGCATGGTCAATCGCATCGCCTGGTGGAACGCCTATGAGGAAGCAACGCCCGTGATATTCGGCCACTACTGGCGCTGGCCGAGCGCGAATTCCCGCGATTTGCATTCGCGCGGCGAGCCGGATCTGTTCATTCCGGCCGAATCGCATCATTGGCTGGGACCCAAGCGCAACACCTATTGCGTGGATTTTGCGGTGGGCGCCCGCTACAAGGAGCGTGCCCGGAATCCGGGCGGCGAATCCGATCTGCGGCTCGGCGCCGTGCGATGGCCGGAAATGGAAGTCGTCTTCGATCACGGCCACAGGTTCCGGCTCGTCTGACCGCTTAGCGGTATGATGCGGGCGCTCGTCCATCGTTCTGGGCTTTCGGGCAACGGAGGTCAGGGGTCATGCGCTTCGTCAGCTATCACGGCGCCAATGGCGATTCATACGGACTGCTGCTCGCGGGCGGCGACATCCTGGATCTTCCCGCCGCGGCTGAGCTCGCCGGGAAGAACCTGCCCGCCGCGGGAATGTTGGCGTTCATCGCCGCCGGCGAGGCGGCCCTCGCCGCCGCGCGCCGCCTGGCGGGCTCGGCCGGTGAACCGCGGCTCGCATCCGCGATCCGCCGGGCCGGCACTTGCCGATTGCGGGCGCCGATTCCGCGGCCGCTCAAGAACGTGTTCTGCGTCGGGCGCAATTACCGGGACCACGTCGCCGAGGGCGCTCGGGTGGCCGGCGTGGCGCCGAGCCTGCCCAAGTACCCCCAATTCTTCACCAAGCCGCCGACGGCGGTGATCGGGCCGGGCGAGCCGTTTCATCACGACCCGAACGTCACGCAACGGCTGGACTACGAGGTCGAGCTCGCCGTCGTCATCGGACGGACCGGGCGCGATGTCGCACCGGCCCAGGCGCTCGATCATGTCTTCGGCTTCACCATCGTGAACGACATCACCGGCCGCGATCTGCAGCGACAGCACGAGCAATGGTTCAAGGGCAAGGGTCTCGACGGGTCCTGCCCGATGGGTCCGGCCATCGTCGAGCGCGGCGACATCGTCGACCTTGGAGGCCTGGAGCTCTCCCTGACGGTCGACGGGCAGGAGCGCCAGCGCGCCCATGTGCGGGACATGATCTTCGACATCCCGGCGATCATCTCCTCGCTGTCGAAGGGCATGACGCTGGAGCCCGGCGACATCATCGCCACCGGCACGCCGTCCGGCGTCGGGTTTGCGATGGACCCGCCGCGCTACCTCGAAGCCGGCAATGTGGTCGTATGCCGGATCAGCGAGCTCGGCGAGCTGGTCACGCCCATCGCGGGACGGTGAGCATGAGCGGCGAGACCGTGCGCCCCGGGGGTATCCCGCCGCTCAATCCGACGACGTCACCATCCGTGCGGGATCGAGATTCCGGTGCGGGGGCGATTCGCGGCCGAAGCACTGCGCCAGCGTCACCACAAGGATCTTGACGTCCAGCAGCGGCGACCAGTGCCGCAGGTAGTCGAGATCCAAGTTCACGCGCGCCTGCATGTCCAAGGGATTGTCCGTCACGCCCGCGCAGCCGTTGATGCGCGCGAGGCCCGTGAGGCCCGGCGCCACCTTGTAGCGGATCATGTAGCCCTTGATGTATTTACGGTACTGCTCGCTATGGGAGATCGTATGCGGCTGCGGGCCCACCAGGCTCATCCGGCCCTGCAGCACGTTGACGAACAGGGGCAGGCCGTCGAGCGCGGAGTCGCGCAGGCCGCGTCCGACGCGGGTGAGGGGACCTGCACCCGGATTATCCTGGGCGCCGGCTTCAACCAACCTCCGGGTCCGAAACTTGTAGATCGTGATTTCGCGGCCATCCAGGCCGTAGCGCCGCTGTCGCTGAATGACCGGACCGGGCGAGGACAGCTTGACCGACGCCGCGATCAGCAGCATGAGCGGCGACACCAGCAGCAGTGCCAGAGCGGCAAACACGACGTCGGTCCAGCGCTTGCCGACGCCGCGGAATCCGTAGAAGGGCGATTCGCACATGGCAATCACCGGGATGCCCTGGATCTGATCCGAGCGGGGCTGGATGCGGTCGAACGCCAGGCAATCCGGCACGTAGTAAATCGACGCCGTGGTGTCCCGCAGGTCGTCCATGAGCGTCATCACCGACTGCACGTCGCGATTCGGCAGCGCGACGAAAATCACGTCGGTTCGATGAGTCTTCACGTACTCGGCGACGTCGCGCAGCTTTCCGAGGATGTGGGCGTCGCGGTCGGCGTTCAGCAGCACCTCGCTGCGATCGTCGAAGAACCCGGCCACGTCGATGCGCATATTCGGGTTGCGCTTCAACTGGCGTGCGAGTTTCAGGCCGCCGGCGCTGTAGCCGGCGACGATCGCGCTGCGGCCGTCGAAGGCGTGGATCAGGAAGCGGCGCTTGATCTCCTGCAGGGTCAGGCTGGCCAGCATCAGGCCGGCGGTGGTGGCGATCGACCACGCGAAATACACGTGGCGCGGATACTCCTTCAGCGGGGATCCGGGCACGGCCTGATAGATGAAGAGCAGCACCCCGAGCACCGACAGCCAGCGCAACATCACGCTGGCCAGCGCCGAGACGCGCGCCGGGATCAAGGGCGAGCGGCGCCGGCGCGAGGGTTGGAAGAAGAGCCACGACAGCAGCGCCACGATGACGACGGCGGGAGATGAAGGATCGAAGCGATCGCCGAAGAAAAGCGCGGTCACGTAGAACGAGGACACCGCGATGACGGCCGGCATGAGGGCCTGCACGGCGCCCATGATCGCGATCAGGAAGCTCTGCCGCGTGAGCAGCGCCTGCGTCATCTGAAAATCTTTGAACCTGCCCTCGGGCATCGCGACGCTGACGCGCGAGGCGACCTGGGACGGGTGGACATGATCTGCAATCACCGTGAATCCCTTCCTGTCTCTCGAGCCCGGTCTAATCGAGCTATGTCAAAAAGCATTTTACTTATGCAGTCCTCGCACCGTGTGACCCCGCTCGCAGTTTCGATCGCCCGTTGCCATCCTTGGAGGTTCAGGGCGTTTCGCGGACCCTGAAGCATGAGCCCCTAAGCTATCACTTGGCGTGAAATCAGCGTAATTCGCCACGTTATGTAATATTCGGTGCGCGGAATGGGCGCTGCTCGCATCCTCGAGGCGCCAGTGTGGCCCGGAGTCAATGGGATGCAACCCCCCATCGCGAATGCGATGCGATTATGTGACGCGCCTCACACTATGGAGGCGAGCGTGGGCCACCATGGAGCCGCCCGTGGGCACCCGGCTGCGGCCCACGGGCCGCTAGGAAATACTCTCCAGCACCGAGGTGCGGCTCACCGCATAGCCGGTGGCCGGCAGCGTGCCACTCACCGCGATCGCAATCTCTTCCTTGACGCTGTACGAGGTGGCGATGTCGCGCCAGTTGGTGATGGTCTGGGTGCGCATCGTCCCATTCGCGTCGGTCCAGGTGACCGTGCTCTGCAGCTTGAGGGCAGTGAACGTGCCCGCCGGCACCGTGACCGCCTCCACATCGACGACGGTGCCCGTCTGGCCATACGTGACCGGCGTGCCGGCATCGCAGGCAAACGCGTAAGTGGCTTGCCAGGTGCCGCCGACTTGAACCGGCCAGTCCGGACCCGCTCCATGCGGAGTGAAGGTGCAGGTGACGGTGCTGCCGCCGGCGCCCAAGTAGGTGTAGCTCGTCTCCTGGCCCATGTCGTTGAAGCTTTGGTTCTCCGTGAGCACGGCATAGTTCGTGCCGTCCACGATGGTGGAGTCGCCGGTGGTGCTCTGGGAGAGCTGCGACGCACCGGTCGCGCTCACCGCCGTCGTCGTTACGCTGAAGCCCAGATTGATCGTGTTGTTGGCGTTGTCGATCACGACCTCGCTGTACGTGTGGGTCTGGTTGAGCACCGGCTCCACGTAGGCGTAGCGCATTCCGGAGCCCGGGTTGGTGCCGCCGCCGCCGCAGGCGCATAGGCCCAAGGCCGATACCAGGGAAAGAACCGTCGCTTGAGTGTGCATAGTTTGCGAAGCATACGCGAGGGGCACGCCCGAGATCATGCGGTGCAACGGGGATCGCCTCCCATGCCCATGGCGCGGTCGATCATTATCCTGCAAGGCCGCTACGGGCGAACCGCCGTCCGCCGTTCCGGTCCCCGATGCGTGCTGCGTGCGGTGAGGGCGGTCACCACGGCGGGCGCCGCGACCGGCGGCATCTCCAGAATCGCGCAAGTGACCCGTGCGGCGCCGATGCTGGCGCCGGCCGCCCCCGCTGCGGCGAACCGCGGGCAGGCGCCGAACAGGCCTGGCTGCAGGCAGGAGAGTTCGCCGGGCGCGCAGCGCGCATCGCCGGTGCCCCGGATCACCTGCGGATAGCCGCCCGGATAGACCCTCGGGCCGCGGGCGGGTGCTGCGGCCACGATCACGCAGCCGGCCAGAATCGCGCGCTCGACGGCCGCGCGCAGCACGGCGCGGTCCGCGGCCAGACCCAGGCTGAGATGCACGAGGCTGGCGCGATGTTCGACCGCCCAATCGACGGCCGCCGCCACCGCGGCGGCACTCGCGGGCCGGGCATCGACGAATACCTGGCCCAGCAGCAGGTCGAAGCCCCCGGCCGCGCGCGGCGCGGCGCCCTCGAGCAGCTGCGCGATGCGTGTGCCGTGCCCCGTGGGATCGGCCACGGCCGGCCGCTGCGCCACCGCTCCGCCCTCGGCGACGAACGCGGCGGCGGCGAGGGCGCCGGGACGAACGCCGCAGCTGTCGATGAGCGCCACGCGCCACCGCCCGGCCGCCGGGGACTCCATCAGCCCTCCGCCGCCGCCAGGCTCAAGCGCCCCGACTCGAGCCGCAGGCTCAAGGTGGAGCGCTCGATGTCGCCGGTCCGGTGGGTGATGATGATGCGCGTGCGGCCTGCGAATGCCGCATCCAGCGAGCGGTGCAGAGCGCGCGCCGCGTCCGCATCGAGGCCGCTGGTGGCTTCGTCCAGGATCACGATCAGCGGACGCGCGAGCGACGCCCTCGCGATGGCGATGCGCTGCCGCTGCCCGGTCGACAGGCCCGAGCCGCCCTCGCCCACCTCCGTCGCATACCCCTTCGGCAGGCCGGCCACGAACTCATCCACCTGCGCGCGGCGCGCGGCCTCCAGCGCGGCCGCCTCGTCCACCTCCGGGTGGCCGTAGCGCAGATTGTCGAGGATGGATCCGCGGAACAGCACCGGCGAATGCTCGACCACCACGATGCGCTTGCGCAGATCGCCGAGCTTGAACTCCTCCAGCGGCCGCCCGTCGAGGAGAATGCGCCCCGCGTCGGGATCCACGAAGCGGCGCAACAGGTCTGCCAGCGTCGATTTGCCGGCGCCGGAGGCCCCGCGCAGCACCACCTTGCTGCCGGCGGGCACGTCGACGCTGATCGATTCCAGGAGCGGCCGTCCGCCCTCGGCCAGTACGCTCACCGCCTCGAGACGCAGCGCCCCGCGCGCATCGGCAGGCAGCGAGACCGCCGTGGCCGATTCGCTCACGCGGGGCAGCTGCAGCAGCTCATCGACCCGGGCGAGGCTGACGCGCGCCCGATGATAGCCTGTGTACAAGGAGGCGATGGACGCGGCCGAGCCGGAACTGCGCCCCAGATAGGCGACGAAGGCCACCAGCGTGCCCAGGCTCAAGTTTCCGTGGAGCACGTACCAGCCGCCGGCCACGAACGTGGCCGCGGTGGCGAGGTGACCCAGCAGACCCGCGAACGAGCCCGTCGCATAGGCGGTCAGCTGCTGGCGCAGCGCCTTCGTCAAGTAGGCATCGCCGAGCGCGGCCAGCCGGCCCACCTCCCATTGCTCGGCGGCCGCCGCCTGCACGGAGCGCGCGCCCGACAGGGTCTCGACCAGAAAGCCGCTCACGCGGCTCGCCGACTCGCGCACCGCCCGCGTGCTCGCCTCGATGCGGGGCCGCGCAACGTGCCGCACCAGGAGCTGCAGCGGCAGGAGGGCGGCCACCAGCAGGGCGAGGCGCCAGGAGAGGCTCACCATCACGGCGCCGACCACCGCCAGGGTGAGCACGCTGCTGACCAGTGCGGCGGCCGCGTCGGTGCCGAAGCGCTGCACCTCGGCGATATCGCCGTCCAGCCGGCTCACCAGATCGCCCACCGGCACCCGCGCGAGGCGCCGCGGCGAGACGGCGAGCAGGTGCGCGTACACGGCGCCGCGCAGCGAGAACAGCGCCCGGCCCGAGGCGCGCACGTAGATCGCGCGATGCACGCCGCCGAGCACGAACCCGGCCACGGCGAGCGCGAGCATTCCGGCGCACGCGCCCACCAGCACCGGAAACTGCCGGCCGATGAGACCCTGGTCGATCACCATGCGCGTGAGCAGCGGCTGCGCCGCCGACAGGGCGGCGATCAGCAGCCCCAGCAGGAACGCCATCACGAGCGCCACCCGCTGTGGTTTCAGATGCGGCCACAGCAGCCGCTTCAACCCCGGCAGCCGGCGGTTATTTCTCGTGGAAGACACGCAGCGTCGAGATCGACTGATCGGGGCAGCCCGGCAGCTTCACCAGCGCCTTCTTGGCGAGGGTGGCGGCATCGTAGATTCCGACGTCGCATTCGGTGCCGCCCGTGTAGATCTCGCTGCCGTCCGTCGACAGGTTGACATCGTAGAAAGTGTGATCCAGCGGCACGCGCTTCTCCAGGCGGTGCCCGGGCACGTCGATGCTCGTCAGCGTGGTGTACACGCCGTAGGCATGCTTGCGGTCGGGGCTCAGGACCGTGGCGAAGATCAGCGCCGAAAACGGCTCGAAGTCCTCGTAGGAGAGTTCGCCGGACTTCAGGTCGAGCGACATCAGCGCCGTCGTCGGCACGGTCTCCCCGCCCTTCTTCAGGTCGGAATAGACGGGGCTGGTCCACACGCCCGTGGGCTCGGTCACCGGCCAGAAGGCGAGCAGGTCCGGCTGCCCGTGTTCCGGCATGTTCCATTGCTGGATGCCGCGGGTGCCGAGCAGCTTGCCCGTCTTCACGTCGAACTCGTCGAGATTGAAGCCGACCGCATAGAAGCTGCGGCCGCTCGGGCGCATCAGCAGCATGTGCACGCGGCGCGGCGCGGGGAAGGTGCGCACGGGCCTGGCCTCGAGCCCCGCATTGGTGCGGTACACGGCGAAGCGCGTATCCTCCGCCACGTACTCGTCCGGCAGGAGCTTGGTGGGCATCTCGTGCACGATGAGCTCCTTGCCGTCCGGCGTGAGCACCATCGAGAAGAAGCTCTTGACGCGCTCATCGGGCGTCGACAGGACGGCCCGGAACACCTCGCGTCCGCTCGCGATGTCGAGTCCGACGATGCGCTCCATGCGGTCCACCAGCACGTACACCGTCTTGTGATCCGGAGAGATGATGACGGCGCCCACGATGCCGTTCGCGCCGGGAATCCGCAGATCCGAACGCACCGTGCGCGAGGCGGCATCGATGACGAACAGGTGATCGGGCTTCGCGCCCGTCACGATCAGGTCGCCCGCGTCGGCGCGCGAAGCGGCTCCCGCGCACCAGGCGAGCGCCGCGCACGCCGCCCAAGCGCGGCCGATCATTGCAAAGGACATGCTCACTCTCCTCTTCACTTCTTCGGAAACACGCTGCCGAGATCGCGCCAGTCGCTGGCGGCCGACGGATCGCCGGCATTCCAGTTGGGATAGGTGCTCATGGTGTCGGGCACCTGCGCCGGCCACCAGCAGGGATCCGAACAACCGTAGAGATCCGCCTCCATGGGCTGGCACAGCGAGGCCACCCCGCCGAACGGATCGACCTCCCAGCCGGGATCGAAGGTCGTCGCGCAGCCGGCGACGTTCTCCATGGCGAGCACTTCCGCCACGTGACCGTCCGCGACCGCCTCCAGCAAGAGATCCGCTTTGCGGTTCGTGGGTTTCAATTCGCTCATGATATGACACTCCTCGGCTCGAGGTGACGGATGAAGAAGCCCGGGTTGTGGCGCTGGATGTCGGCGTAGATGCCCACCCCGAAATCCACCCATTGCCGCAGCAGGCTGCAGTAGTGGTAGGTGCGGTGATGGGCGTCGCCGAAGCGCGCATAGGATTCGTGATAACAGCCGCCGGCGCACAGATTGCGGATGCGGCAGGTCTCGCAATGCGTGCCCTCGCGGTCGATCGCCTTGTCGACGAAGGCGCCGAGCCGCGCGGTGTCGATGCCGGTGGCGACGTTGCCGAAGGTCGGAAGCTCCGACCCCGTGAAGCGGTGGCACAGGTTCAAGTCCCCGCCCGCGTCGACCGCGAGCAGGCCGACGCCGGCGCCGCAGGGCAGCGATTTGCGGCGTCCCTCGTGCAGGTCGGTCATCAGCTGGTGCATGTTGGAGAAGCCGTTGTTCTCGCCGCGCAGGGCGGCCCGCCGGTAATCCTCGCCCAGGCGTTCGAACGCCCGGTGAACCTCGGCGAGTTCCGCCTCGCTCAAGGCATGGCCCGCCTCGGCGGCCGCCGTGACGGGCGCATAGCCCACCTCGTGAAAGCCGATCTCGCCGCGCAGGTGCGCGTGGATCTGCTCCACCTCGGTGATGCCTCCCCCCAGCGTCACCCGCGCGCCCACGGGGCGCGAGCGATAGCGGTCGAGCAGCAGCCGCACCTTGCGCGACACCGTGTCGTAGGTGCCGCGGCCGCCCACGCTGCGCCGATGCCGGTCGTGGATGACCTTCGGGCCGTCGATGGACACCGAGATGCCGAAGCGGTGTTCGTCGAAGTAATCGATCAACGCCTCGGTCAGCAGGGTCGCGTTCGTGGTCATGGAGAAATCCATGGCCTTGGAGCTGCGCGCCGCGGCCTCCTCGGCATAGGCCACCACCTGCTTGATGAGCGGCACGTTGGTGAGCGGCTCGCCGCCGAAAAACACGATGTTGAGGCGCTCGCGCGCGGCGCCCGCCTCGAGCAGCAGGTCGACGCTGCGCGCCGCGGTCGCGAAATCCATTTTGCGCCCGTCCTTGGGCTTGGCGAGATCCTCCTTGTAGCAGTAGGTGCAGGACAGGTTGCACCCGGTGTTGACGTTGAGCACCAGCGAGCTCAAGGGATACGCCTTCACGGCGACGCTCTTCGGGTTGATGGGCCGCAGGCTCCCCGACGGCTGCAGCATCTCGAGCGTGCGCAGCTCCGCGGCGAACGCGCGCACCCGGGCCGGCGGATAGCGGCCGGCGAGCGCGGCCACGAGCTCATCGACGCTCTTCCCGCCGCTCTGCCGGCAGTGGCCGATGACCTCGAGGCCGAGCCCGTCGATGCCGAACACCGCGGTGGTCGGCACGTGCAGCAGGTACGCCTCCTCGCCGGAGCGGACCAGGTGGCCGTTCCAGGAATTCCATTCAAGCCGTTCGGTGGGCTGCATGGCGGCTCAGTAGATCGGCGGCGTGTTCCAGCGCTGCACGGTCACGATGAGGTGACTGCGCCCCTCGACGGCGCGATCGCCGTCCCGCGCCTGCGCAACCACGGTCAGGTTGCCGACGTTGTCGCCGGTGAATTCCCGGGCGGGATTCGGGCCCGCAGCGGCCGGCAGGAAGCGGCCGCGCTGGTCGAAGTGGCCCGCGAACTTCTCATCCTCGGTGCGCTTCGCCTCCGCGTCGTAGGGAATCGAATTCCACTCGGCCGTCACCGGACCCAGGGAGAGCAGCTCGCCGCCCGGCAGCCGCGTGGAGGCCATGGCCTCGAACTGCGCCGACACCGGCGCGACGCGGCCGCCGCCGATGCGCGCGATGGCGTACCCCGGCACGACCTCGACCTGATCGATCTGGCGGTAGACGGCCAGCGCGGCGCCCGCGCGCCCCGCGCCGCCGCCCGCCGCGACCGACCCCACCGACACGGTCCGCAGTCCCGCCTGCGCGTCCGCCACCACCTTGACGTGCGCGCGGATCGAGTGATCGTCGCGCTCGACGTTCGACACCACGGTGCCGTCGCCGAAGGAGACCGCCGCGCCCTTGGCACCGAGGCCGATGCCGACAATGGTCACGTCGGCGGCGGTTCCGGCGCGCAGGGCGCGCGGCTGCACGGCGAGGATGCGGGCGACGCCGTCGTCGCGCACGGCCAGCCACTCGCCGCCGTCCTCGGCATGGTCGGGATCGAACCAGCGTCCCTGGATGCGGTTGCCGTCCTCGGATACCGCATACACTTCGCGCAACGGCCGGCCGCCCACTTCGGCGCTGCCGCGCCACTCATAGCCGGTGTACACGAGGGCCTGCGAATCGCCTTCCGAGGCGATGCCGTCGGTCGAGGTCAAGCGGTAGGCCGCATGGTAATCGGCGCCGCCGGCGGCGCGCTCGATGCGCGCCGTGCCTGCGAAGTCCTTGCCGCCCGGCACATGGCCAACCACCACCCAGGAGCCGGCGAGATCCTGGGGCTTGCGCTTCTGCCACTCGGTCCACGCGGCCGACTGGAAGGGAAAGAGGGCCGCGAGCTTGGCGGGCAGCTCGCCGGTGGCGATCGTGAACCACTGGCGGTCGCGCGCCGAGGCCTGGTATTCGATGGACGGCCATTGGCCGAGGTGCAGGTGCGCGAGCTTGCGCCATTCCTGTTCGTCGCGCCGCTGCAGCGAGACGCGCGCCAGGGAATGGCAGCGGCCGCACATCGCGCTCATCTCGGGACCCAAGTCGAGATCCTGCGCATTGGGACGCTGTTCCAGGGCGAAGCGGCCGGCGGCCGATTCGCTCGGCGCGAGTCCCTGGGTGTCGGCGAGATAGCGTACCAGCGAATCGCGCACGCCCTCCTCGAGCACGAGGCCATGCACCTGCCGCATGCGGAAGATCGTCATCAGCCACCCTTCGGGCGTCTTGCGAAGATCGCTGATGCGCTCGAATCGTCCCGCGGACTCATGGTGGCAGCCGCTGCAATAGGTGCGCAGCAGCTCCTGTCCCTGGGGAGCCGCGGCCGCCGGAGCGCTCGAGGCGAGCGCTGCCGCCCAGATTCCGGCCGCCGCCGCATGGGCCGCCCACGATGTGCAAATCCTCGCGAAACCGATCGTCACGAATTCAACCTCCCGACCAGGCCAGGGTGGAGCTGGCGCGCCACGATACCCGTCTGTTGTAGCCAATGAATTGCCGCGGCCACCGACGCCGCCGGCCGCTCGAGCGCTGCGGCCGCTCCGGCCACAGTAACGCAATCCGCCGATTCCAGGTATCCCTTCAACGAGACCAGCGGCACCCCGGACACGTGCCACACTCCGCGCGGGTGCGCCGCGGTGACGATGACGTCGCGCTCGACGATGCGGCCGTCCTGGAGCACGGGCCGGCGCTCGATGCGATTCGCGCCCTGCAGCGCGGGCAACAGCGCCTGGTAGCCGGCCGCCGCTTCGCGCCAGAAGGCGCTGCGCTGCGCGTTCTCGCGATAAAAGCCCGCGGCCGCACGCACGCCGCGCAGCCAAGCTTCCTCCTGGCGCTCCGCGACGAAACGCTGCGCCAGCCGCGCGTCCGTGCCGTTCAACACCGATTGCACGGCCGTCGCCACCAGCCGCGCGCCGCGCAGCGCCTCGTACACGCCCTGACCGGACAGCGGGTCGAGGGCGAGGGCCGCATCGCCCACGCGCCACGCCGCCTGATCCGCGCATCCCAGACCGCGCCGCGCATGCGCGGGCCGCGCCACGGCGGCGCCGACCGGCACCGCGCCCTCGAGCGCGCGCGCGAGCGCCGGCACCTGCGCGACGGCCGCCGCGATCCACGCCGCCGGATGCCGCCGGCGCGGCCGCGACACGACCTGGACCCACAGCGACGCGCCCTGGGCGGCAAGCCAGCACCAGCCTTCATCGAGCGCGTGAATTTGGCTGCCGCCTGCCGCGCGCGCCGGCGCGTCCGCGCACGGCCGCGGCAGCCGAAAGCGCCGGCCGTACGCCAGCAGCAACGGCCCGCGGCGTTCCGGGCCGCGCCGGCCGCGCGCATCCACCAGGATCGGCGCCGCCGCCCGGCCGCCGCCGCGCCATTGCACCCGCCAGAGGGTTTGATCCCGCGCGGCGTGCAGCACAACCCCGTCGCGGCATTCGGCGCCGGCTTGCCGCGCGGCGCCGCGCAGCGCCGCGGCCAGCTGCCCGCGCTCGGCCAGCCACTCGGTCCCGGCCACCGCCCGGCCGGCCCACTCGCCGCCGCGATGCACGGGACCGTGCAGCACGGCCGCGCCGTCCGGCCCGCGGGGCGGAAGATCCTCCTCGTCGAGCAACGCCCGGCTGCGCGCCGACAGGCCCTCGACGCCCGGACGGGACGGGCCGCCGACCAGCAGCACGCGCGCGCCCGCGGCGGCCAGCCGCCGCGCGGTCACGCTGCCGGCCGGACCCGCGCCCAGGATCAGCACGTCGTGGCTCACGCGTGCGCCTCCTCGGTCAATTGCAGCTCCACCCGCATGTGCTCGCGGATCAGGTATTTCTGCACCTTGCCGCTGATGGTGAGCGGAAAGCTGTCGACGAAGCGCACGTAGCGCGGCACCTTGTAGTGGGCGATCTGTTCGCGGCAGAACTCGCGGATCTCCTCCTCGGTCGCGGCCGCGCCATCACGCAGGCGGATGCACGCGCACACCGCCTCCCCGTACTTGTGATCCGGCACCCCGACCACCGCCACGTCGAACACCGCGGGATGGCGGTACAGAAATTCCTCGATCTCGCGCGGCGAGATGTTCTCTCCGCCGCGGATGATCATGTCCTTCACCCGCCCGACGATGTTGCAGTAGCCCTCCTCGTCGATGACCGCGAGATCGCCGGTGTGCATCCAGCCGCCCGAATCGATGGCGGCGCAGGTGCGATCGACGTCGTTCCAGTAGCCGCGCATCACGCTGTAGCCGCGGGTCAGGAGCTCGCCCGGGACGCCGCGCGGCGTGATGCGCCCGTCGGCATCGACGATCTTCACCTGCACGTGCGGATGCACCCGGCCCACGGTGCCGACGCGCCGTTCGAGGCTGTCGTCGTGCTGCGTCTGAAAGCTGACCGGGCTGGTCTCCGTCATGCCGTAGCAGATGGTGACCTCCGGCATGTGCATCTCGGCCACCACCCGGCGCATGACCGCGGTCGGACAGGGCGACCCGGCCATGATGCCGGTGCGCAGCGACGACAGGTCGAATTCGCGAAAGCGCGGGTGTTCCAGCTCGGCGATGAACATGGTGGGCACGCCGTGCAGCGCGGTGCAGCGCTCGCGCGCCACGGTCTCGAGCACGCTTAAGGGCTCGAAGCCGTCGCCGGGAAAGACGCTGGCCGCGCCGTGAGTCATGGCCGCGAGCACCCCGAGCACCATGCCGAAGCAGTGATACAGGGGCACCGGGATGCAGACGCGGTCCGCGCCGGTGAGGCGCATCCCTTCGCCGACGAAGTAGCCGTTGTTGACGATGTTGAAATGCGTGAGCGCCGCGCCCTTCGGCGTGCCCGTGGTGCCGCTCGTGAACTGAATATTGAAGACATCGTCCGGATCCAAGGTCCGGCCGACGGCCTCCATCACCGATTCGTCCAGATCGTGGCCGGCGGCCTGAAGATCCGCGAAGGACAGGGCTCCGGCGGGCGGCGCGGCGCCGAGCTGCACCAGGAGGCGAAGTTCGGGGAATGCGGCGCACTCGAGGCGCCCGGGCGCGGCCGCCTCGAGTTCGGGAATCAGCGACTGGAGCATCCCCGCATAGTCGCTCGATTTGAAGCGCGGCGCGAAGATGAGCGCGCGGCAGCCGACCCAGCGCAGCGCAAACTCGAGCTCCCGGGTCCGGTACGCCGGATTGATGTTGACCAGCACCAGCCCGGCCCGGGCCGCCGCGAACATGGTCAGCACCCACTCGGCGCAGTTCGGCGCCCAAATGCCGACGCGCTCGCCGCCCTTGAGGCCGCACGCGACCAAGCCCCGGGCGATCCGTTCGACCTCGCGGTCCATTTCCGCGAAGCTGAACCGCAGCGACTGATGCGCCACCGCCAGCGCCAGTGCGTCCGGCGTGTGCGCCGCCGCCGCCGCGAGCACGCCGTCGACCGTGCGGTACCGCAGCGGCTGGCCGCCCGCGCCCGACACGAAGCTCAGCGCCTGTCCGGACTTCGATAGCGTCATGGCGGCCCCCTTCCGCGCATCGCCGCGGCGCCGGCTAGAAGTGGTAGCTGGCGTCGACTCCGAACATGCGCGGCACGCCGCGATGCAGATAATCGAATCCCAAGGACTGCAGATCGTACGAGTTGGTCAGGTAGAACCGGTTCGTCAGGTTGTTGTCCCACAGGCCCACTTCCCATTTGTCACCCGTCGCATGCCAGCTGACCCGCGCGTTCAGCAGCGCATAGGGATCTTGCGCGATCCGGTTTTCGTTGACCAGTTCGAAGTACTGCTTGGAAGCATAGTTGCTGTCCAGGTGCAGCACCAGGCGGCCGGCGTCGTTCAGGAACGCATCCCAGTCGCCCGACAGCGTGGCCGACACGTGCGGCGCCTCCGGCAGCTGGTGGCCGGCGACGTTGATGGCGCCGCCGCTGACCGCGCCCTCCTGGACGGTGGCGTCCAGGAGCCCCAGGCCCGCGCGCAGCGTGAGGCTGCGGATGGGGCGTGTGACGATCTCGAGCTCGCCGCCGTCGATCTTCGACTTCGGCAGGTTGATGAGCGGCTGCGAACCGGTCGGCTCCACGTCGACGAGCTGCTGGTTCTTGTACTGGTAGTGGAACACGGCGCCGTCGACCTGCAGGCGGTTGTCGAGCCACGCCGTCTTGAAGCCGAGCTCGACGGAATCGATGGTCTCGGGCTTCACGGTGGTGAAGTCCTGCGGCGAGAACAGGAACTGGGCGTTGAATGCGCCCGCGCGGAAGCCGCGGCTGTAGCTGAGATAAATGAGCGAGTCCTTGGTCGGCGTGAAATCGACGCCGGCGTGACCCGTGAGCGCCGTGTTGTGCAGCGACTGGCTGCGCGCCTCATCGACGATCGCCGCGTAGTTCGGCGAGCCGGGCAGCGCCAGCGCCGGGCCGAAATACGGCCCGTTGGGACCGATCTGCTCGCCGAAGAAGCCGAGATTCGCGATGGGCACGTCGTCCGAGCCGCGCAACTGGTCGAGCGCGTTCTTCTGTTCCGCGTCCTCGTGCGTGTAGCGCAGCCCGGCGCGCAGCTTGAACAGATCGCTCAGCGAGTAGCTGTCGTCGTTATACACGGCCCAGCTGTTGCGGATCTGGTCGAACGAATTGAAATAACGGCAGCCCGGGTTGATCACGCTGCCGGCGTAGTAGCCCGCGCCGGCGCTGAACGAGGAGGCCTCGCAATCCGTGTGGTTGATGTCGCCGAGGTTGAGGATCTGGTTCTCGGTCGAGTTGAAGATCATCTCGTGCTGATAGTAGGTGCCGGCGATGAAGTCGAACGGTCCGCCCGTCGAGGACGTCAGCCGCAGATCCTGGGTCACCTGGCGCGTGTCGCCGGTATAGGGGATCTTGAAGATGTTGAGCGGTGCGCCGTCCGTGTTGTCCGGGTTGAACAGGAAGCCGTCATCCCAGGAGGTGATCGAGGTGACCGTGAAGTGCTGGTTCAGCTTCCAGTCGATGGTGAGCGCCACCGCATCGTTGCTTTGCTCGCGATCCGGCGTGTAGTCCTGCGCCACCTGCAGGTTGGTGAGCGGAACGCCGGTCGCGGTGCCGTTCTGCGTCCGGTAATAGCCCGTCCCGGCGATGCCGCCCGGGGCGATGCTGCCGGCGATGATCGAGTAGTCGACCGGGTCCTGCTTGCTCTTGGAGAAGCGCAGCGTGGCCGATAGGTCATCCGAGATGTTGTAGAGGAGCGACAGGCGCATGCCCCATTGCCGGACGCCCTCCATGTCGGGGTAGCCCGGCAGCACGTTCTTCATGAAGCCGTCGACCTTGGTGTAGGTGAAGGCGAAGCGCACGGCGAGCTTGTCCGGGACGAGGCCCGTCTGGAACGCGCCCTCGGCCTCCTCGCGCCCGTAGTTGCCGGTGCCGACCTTGATGTCCGCTTCGGTGTCGAAGCCCGGCTTCTTGGTGATGAAGTTGATGGCGCCGCCCGTGCTGTTCTTGCCGTACAGGGTGCCCTGCGGCCCGCGCAGCACTTCGACGCGCTCCAGGTCGTACATCTCCACGCCGAACAGCACGACGTTGCCCTTGTACACCTCGTCGATGTAGGAGGCGACCGGGCTCGACTGGTTCAAGCTGTAGTCGAACATCGACACGCCGCGCAGCGAGAAGATCGGCGAGCCCTCGCCGTTGACGCCGTCGACCTGCAGGTTGGGAATCTGGGTCGCCAGGGCCGACGGCGAGTCCATCTTCAGCTCGCCGAGCTGACCGCTGGTGAGGACGGTGACCGACACGGGCACGCTTTGCAGCGATTCAGTGCGCTTCTGCGCGGTGACCACCACCTCCTCGAGGCTCACCGACTCGCCCTGCGTCTCGTCGGCCCGGGCGATGCCCGCTCCCGCCGAGGATGCCAGCACCAGCAACCCGCCCAACAGCTTCACGTCAGTCAATTTCAATGTAGTTCCCCTTCTCGAACCTGCCTCATCCGATCGAATCCGCGTCACCCGGTGATGTTCAAGCACACCGACTTGCTCTCCAGATACGAGTGCACCGCCTCGCCGCCCAGCTCCCGGCCCCAGCCGGACTGCTTGAAGCCGCCGAACGGCATGGTGGGGTCCAGCATGTTGTGGCAATTCACCCAGACCGTGCCCGCCCGCAGCTTGGGGGCGAGCCTGAAGATCTTGCCGACGTCCCGGCCCCAGATGCTGGCCGCGAGGCCGTAGATGGAGTCGTTGGCGATGCGCGCGATGTCCGCCATGTCGTCGAAGGGCTGCGCCACCACCACCGGCCCGAAAATCTCTTCACGCACCACCGACATCTGCGGATTGACGTTCACGAACACCGTCGGCTCGACGTAGTAGCCCGGCGAGGACAGCGCATGGCCGCCCGCCGCCGCGGTGGCCCCGTCGGCCGCGCCGTCCTTGAGATAGCGGGTCACCCGGTCGCGCTGAACGGAGGACACCAGGGGCCCGATCTGCGCGTTCGGATCGAGACCCGGCCCGAGCTTCATGGCCTTGGCTGCGCTCGCCATCCCGCTCACGACGCGATCGAAGTGTTCCTTGGCAACGTATAAGCGCGACCCAGCGCTGCAGACCTGCCCGTGATTGAAGAAGATGGCGCCGCAAGCACCCGCGATCGCCGCGTCCACATCGGCGTCCGCAAGGACGATCACGGGGGACTTGCCGCCGAGTTCGACGGTGACCTTCTTCATGTTGCCGGCGGAGGCCTGGACGATCAGCCGCCCCACCTCGGTCGAGCCCGTGAAAGTGACCTTGTCGACGCCGGAATGCGCCGACAGGGCGGCGCCCGCGGTCGGACCCATGCCGGTCACGACGTTCAGCACGCCCTTGGGGAACCCGGCCTCGAGCGCGAGTTCGCCCAAGCGCAGCGCCGTGAGGGGCGTCTCCTCCGCGGGCTTCAACACCACGGTGCAGCCGGCCGCGAGCGCCGGGGCGCACTTCCAGGTCGCGAGCAGGAACGGGAAGTTCCAGGCGATGATGGCGCCCACCACGCCGATCGGCTCGCGCGTCGAAAAGGCCGCGTACTGCTGACCCGGGATCAAGGTGCCCGACACCGGCAGCGTCTTGCCTTCGATCTTGGTGGGCCAGCCCGCCATGTAGCGCCACACTTCGATGGCATGCTTCAGGTCGACGTGGCGGGCCATCACGATGGACTTGCCGTTGTCGATGGACTCGAGCTCGGCGAGCTCGTCGGCATGCTGTTCGATCAAGTCCGCCAACCGGTGCATGAGCCGCTCGCGGTCCACCGGCGTCATCCGCGACCACTCGCCCGCATCGAAGGCGTGGCGGGCCGCGCTCACGGCCCGATCGATGTCGGTCGCGTCGCCGAGCGCGCAATGCCCGATGATCCGGTCGCTGGAGGGGTCGCGAACCTCGAAGGTTTTGCCGCTGGCCGCCGCCACCCACTCGCCGTTGATCAACAGCTTGCGGGGCTGGGCCAGAAAAGCGGCATTGGCCGGCTTGATCGCGGACAGGTCATTGGCCAGCGCGTTCAAGGTCGCGCTCGCTGCGGCAGCGGTGTTCATCGTCGTCCCCCCAAGCTCTCAAGTTGCGGATTGCGGCACCCCAGTCTCCAAGGCGCCTTTGGGCCGAGTATCGCGGCAGACCCCCTTCTGCGGTATAAGTCATAAGCAGCAGGGGGCTAATACTTAGGTATTGGGCCCTTGCTTTTTGGCCCGACCATACGATACGACTCATGAACACCACCGCGCCTCGGGTGCTGATCGCCGACGATCATCCGCTGTACTGCGACGCCCTGCGCGCGGTCGTCCCGCAGGCTTGCCCCGGCGCCGACATCAGCGAGGCGAACTCCCAGGAGCAGGTGCTCGCCGCCGTCGCGGGCGGCCGCGCTTTCGACCTGGTGCTGCTCGACTTGAACCTCCCCGGGGCCACGGGCCTGTCCTGCCTCACGGCCTTGAGGCGCTCGGTTCCGGACACGCCCATCGTGGTGGTCTCGGCCGTGGGCGATCCGAAGATCATGCAGGACGTCATCATGGGCGGCGCCAGCGCCTTCATCCCGAAGTCGGCGCCCGGCCAGGTGCTCATCAATGCGCTGCGGGTCATCCTGGCGGGCGGCACCTACATGCCCACCGGCATCGTCGCCTCGCTGCGCGGCGCCGAGGGCGCCGCCGCCCGCAACGAGCTCACCTTGCGCCAGCGGCGCGTGCTCGAATTGCTGTCGACCGGCCTTTCCAACAAGCGCATCGCGCGGGCGCTCGACATCAGCGAGATCACCGTCAAGGCGCACGTCACCGCGATCTTCCGCAAGCTCGGCGTGACCAACCGCGTCCAAGCCGGACTGGAAGCGCGGCGCCTGCTCGACCAGAATTTCTGACGGCGGCGCGGGGCCGCCTACCGGCCTGAGATGCGCTCCCGCAGCGCGCGCAGCTCCGGCAGGCTGGAAGTCATTGCCTCCCGACCGGGTTGCGCTGCAGCAATAAGCGCCTCTATCGATTCTTTCTTTTGACAAGCTATACCTATTTATTTTTAGAGTTCTTGATAAGCTATTACTACTCAGATAGCGTTCTTATGTTAAGGTTTAGCTACTCGGGTGCGCCATGCTTCAATCACTACCCCTGCAACAGCTCGACAAGACACTCACTCCTTGGCGTTCCGTGCCGCGCCTGCGGCCTGCCGGTGGCTGGTTGCGCGCCGTGCGTCAGGCCTTGGGTATGACCACTCGTCAGCTGGCGCGCTCCGTGGGTGTTACGCAGGCTGCGGTTGCCGATGCCGAGCGCTCCGAAGCCAAGGGCGACATCACCCTCACTACGTTGCAGCGGTATGCCGCCGCTCTTGATTGTGAGGTTGTATACGCACTGGTACCCAAGCGCCCTCTTCAAGAAGTGGTGTATGAGCGGGCGGACCGGATCGCGCACGACCAGGTCGCGCGAGTGAGCCATTCGATGGCTCTGGAAGATCAGTCCACCAGCAGCGAACACTTGGAACTCCAGATCGCCGAGTTGCGACGAAAACTCCTCGAAGGCAAACGCTCGCGGCTTTGGCAATGAGGTTTGAGTATGCGCCAGGCGCTACGCCCATCGATTTGGACGAGGCAGCAGGGCTCATTCCCGCGCACCTTACGTTGCAGCGCGAGCTCAACGAGTACGAGGAGGCGAACATCCTTGATGCCACTGAATGGGTCTTCGCTCGCCGCCGCGGAGACCCACTGGATGAGCCCTTCATCCGCACCGTACTCCGCCGAATGTTCAATCAGACTTGGAGGTGGGCGGGAAAAGCGCGCCGAACCGACAAGAACATAGGCGTCTCCTGGTTCGAGATTCCCGTACGACTTCGCCAACTACTCGGCGACGTGCGCGCTCAGATTGAGCACCGCGCGTATTCACCGGTTGAAATTGCCGCCCGCTACCATCACCGCCTCGTTGCCATCCAGGTATTTGCAAACGGCAACGGACGCCACGCCCGTCTCATGGCGGATTTGCTCTCAACAGAGCTTGCCGGCCGGCGATTTGCATGGGGTCGCGGTTCATTGGTCACCGGCACTGAGCTTCGTGCACGCTACATCGCCGCGTTGCAAGCGGCCGACGCAGGAGACTGTCGGCCGCTACTGGAATTCTTGGAAAGCCCGTGACCGGTTCACGCACGCGGGGTGCGCGTGCCTTGCCGGGCGTGTTTCCGGCTAATTTCGGCGGCGAGGCTGGCTCCGCTCGAGACGCTATTTGTCGAACAGCGCGCTGTAGCGGCGCTGCATTTCCTCGGTCGATACGTCCTCGATATGGCCGCCCAGAAGCCATTCGTGCCCGAAGGGATCGCGCACCGTGCCGGAGCGCTCACCGTAGAATTGGTCCTTGAGCGGCCGAACCACGGTCGCGCCCGCCTTCACCGCCTGCTCGAAGGCGGAGTCGACGTCCTGCACGTGCAGATGGATCGAGAAGGTGGTTCCGCCGAGCGTGCGCGGCCCGCAAATGCCGGCCTCCGGATATTCATCCGCCAGCATAAGCGTTGCCGGGCCGATCCGGATTTCCGCGTGGCCGATGCGGCCGCCCGGTTCCGTCAAGCGGAACGACTCCTTGGCGCCGAAGGCGCGCGCGTAGAAGTCGATCGCTTCGGCCGCACTATGAACTCGCAGATACGGATAGACTTCGAGTACATCGATCATGGCGTACTCCACTGTTCGTGACGTAGCCATTTTGAGTTCGATGCCCCACGGCGTCTTGAAGAATATTGACCTGCGCGGAGCACCGGCACGGGATTCCTAAGTAGTGCTTATTGCAAATTTCCTAGGAAAAACAAAGAAACAGGGAGCCGTGGGACCGATTGAACGCAACCTGCTTTTGTAGTAACGTTTATACATCGAGTTCTGGAGATTTACCATGCCCATTACGACCCTATCGAGCCGGGAGTTCAATCAGGATACCAGCCGCGCCAAGAAGGCCGCGGCGCAAGGTCCCGTGTTCATCACCGACCGGGGCACGCCCGCTCATGTATTGCTCAGCATCGAGGAGTACCAGCGGCTGACGGGAGGGCAGAGCGATCTCATCGATCAGCTGGGGTTACCGCCGGGCGTTGAAGATGTGGAGTTCGAGATTCCGCCGATGCGCGATCACGCTCGCGCGGCCGATTTCAGTTGATGTTCCTGCTCGACACGAATGTGATTTCGGAGCTCCGGAAGGCAAGAGCGGGCAAAGCGGATCCCAACGTCACGGCGTGGGCCCGCAGCGTTCCGCCCGCAAGCCTCTTCCTATCAGCCGTCGTCATTCAAGAGTTGGAAATCGGCACGTTGCTGGCCGAGCGCCGCGACCCGCCCAAGGGGGCAATACTCCGTGCATGGCTCGATGACCATGTGCTCCCAAGCTTCTCGGACCGCATTTTACCCATCGACACGGCGATCGCGCGCCGTAGCGCCGCCCTGCATATTCCCGATCCTCGGCCCATCCGAGACGCGCTCATCGCTGCGACGGCACTGACTCATGGCATGACCGTCGTTACCCGCAACGTCGCCGATTTAGAATCGACCGGCGTGCAGGTCCTTAATCCTTGGGGTCGCTGAGCATGGGAGAGCACGTCCCGCGAGATCGCGTTGCCGCCTACCGGCCCGAGATGCGCTCCAGCAGCACGCGCAGCTCCGGCAGGCTCAAGGGCTTCGCGAGCAACGTCAGTCCCCGCTCGCGCGCAACCGCCTGCAGCCGCGGATCGGGATCGCTGGTCATGATCGCCGCGGGCGGCGCCCGGTCGAACTCGCGGCGCACCTCCTCGATCGCCGCATCGCCCTTGACCGACCCGGCCAGGTGGTAATCGCTGATGATGAAATCCGGCGACAGGTCGGCGCCGATGAACTGCACCACCGCCTCGGTGGCGGAGGCCGCGGCGATCGGCCGATGGCCCCACTTCACGAGCGTGGCCGCGAGCCCCAAGCGCACGCCCGGATCATCGTCGATGACGGCGATCGCGAGGCTGTGCGCGCGCAGGGGCCCGGCCGCCGACCGCTTCGCCTCCTGGCGCCGGCGCGATGGGCTGTAGGGCACGAGCACAGCGAACATCGAGCCGCGTCCCGGGACGGAGCGGACCTCGCGCCCGAGGTCCAGCAGGGTCGAAATGCGCTGCACGATGGACAGGCCCAGACCGATGCCGGCGGTGCGCGCACGGCCTCCCCCGGGCACCTGATAATAGGCCGAGAAGATGGCTTCCAGGTGCGCCGCCTCGATGCCGATGCCGGTGTCGTGGACCGAGATCAGGAGTCCCTCGCGGCGGCGCCGGCAACCCACCAGCAGCCGGCCCCGCGGCGTGTAGCGGATCGCGTTGCTGATGAGATTGCGCAGCACCGTTTCGAGCAGGTGCACGTCGGTGCGCACCCAGGCGCCGGAGTGGACGAACCGCAGCGTGAGGCCCGCCGCGCGGGCCACGCCCTCGAACTCGGGGACGATGCGGTCCAGCAGCGCGCTCACCGGGAAATCCGCGAACTGCGGCTCGATGCCGCCCGAATCGAGCCGTGCGACGTCCAGCAAGGTGTCGAGCAAATTGCTGAGCGAGGCGAGCGCAACCCGCGCCTTGTTCAGATAATCGAGGTCGAGCCCCGTCAGCGCCGCCTCGCCGATCGACTCGAGGAAGAGCAGCGCCGAACTCAAGGGCTGGCGCAGGTCGTGGCTCGCCGCCGCCAGGAATCGGGTCTTGGTCTGGTTCGCGAGGTCGGCGGCCTCCTTGGCATGCTTCAGCGCGAGCTCGATCTCGCGCCGCGACTCGAGTTCGCCCTTCAGGCGCAGGTTCAGCTGCTCGTACTGCTCGGTGCGGTGCCGGATGGTCTCCTCGAGACTCGCCGCCGCCTGGAACCAGGAGAACGCGCCGCCCTGGCTGTCGACCGCCTTCTCCACGCGCTCCATCAGCGCCTTCACGGTCTTCTGCAGCGCGCGATTCTCCGCGCCCAGCGCCTCGAGGCGTGCATCGGCCGCCCGGGTCACGGGAGCGCCGCCACACCCAGGCACGTGAAGGAATTGTTCGCATGCATGGTGTTGAACTGCTCGCCGAGCGAGGAGAAGCCGGTGACGGCATGCGGCTTGAGGAGCGCCTCGATCCCGGCGGTCAGACCCTCGCGCTCCATGTAGGCCGTGCGCGCCGCGCAATCCACGCCGATGACGAGCTCGGGCTGCCCGATCTGAGCCCGCATGCCGCGCAGCAGCTCATCGAGCCTTGCGATCATATCGCCGGGCTTGCCCAGCGCCACCACCAGGCCGGGTTCCAGCGCGCAGGCGAATTCCAGCGCGCCGTCCGGGTGAATGCGCTGCATGCCGCGCGTGTAATAGTGGCCTCCGATGCGGATCATCAGCGGGAAGGGCGCGAAATCGCGGCTTTCCCGCGGTTTGCGAAAGCCGCAGGCCTGCGCGTACACCTCGAGCGCGGGCCTGCCGTCGATCTCCCGCACCAGGCGCCGCGCCGGGTCGGCGTCGGTGATGACGAACTTCTTGTCGCTGTGGATGTAGTGATTGTGACAGTAGGCGATGACCGGCGAGGCCGATGCGATCAGGCAGAGAATGGCCGCACCGCGCTGCGGAACACCCCGGTGCAGCAGCCGCGTGCTGCCGGCGGGATGGCCCAGCGGATTGAAGTACAGATCGCCCACGGTGCCGCCGATCAGCGGCACGCCGTTCAGCTCCATGCCGAGCACCGCGGCGAGCCGCTCCTCGCAGCGCGATTCCGCATCGACCAGCAGCAGCGCGAAACGGTGGGGGAGCGATCTGCCCGCCGCGCGCCCGAGATCCGCCACGAGCTCCCGCACGCGCGAGCGGAGCTGCGGCAGGCCCATGGCGGCCACGTCCTCGAGCAGCGTGTCCGCGCCGGCAAAGCGGCCGGCCGGCAGGTGGAAGCCGGCGACGCCGCGCGCTGCGAATCCCTGTGCGCTGATGATGCGGCCCGTGGCGGCGCCGATGACCCGCGTGACGCCGCGCGCCACGAGCTCCCGGCCGAGCGCCGCCAGATCGTGGCTGCCCGCCGCGAACACGAAGGTGAGCACGCTGTTGGCGCTGCCCGCGGCGATCGCCGCGGCGGCTTCCGGCATTTCCGCCCAGGAGTGGAACGTGCGCACGGGGGTCCCCCTCACGGCCGTTTGACCTCGAGCAGGTCTTCCTCCCAATACTCGTTGACGCGCCGATCCAGCGTGCCGGCGCGCGATTGTTCGTAGGTTCGCAACTCGACACGGCGAATCTTGCCCGAGATGGTCTTGGGCAGATCCGCGAACTCCAGGCGCCGGATGCGCTTGAAGGGCGAGACGCGATCGCGCACGTGTTCCAGGATGGAGCGCGCCGTGGTGGCATCCGCGACGGCGCCGGCCGCCAGCACCACGTAGGCCTTGGGCACCGACAGTCGCAGCGGATCCGGGCTCGGCACCACCGCCGCTTCGGCCACCGCGGCATGTTCGATCAGAACGCTCTCCAGCTCGAACGGGCTGATCCGGTAATCCGAGGACTTGAACACATCGTCCATACGGCCCACGTAGGTGAGGTAGCCGTCCTGGTCCCGGCTCGCGACGTCGCCGGTGTGGTAATAGCCGTCGCGCATGACCCGCGCGGTCATCTGCGGATCATCGAGGTATTCCTCCATGAGCCCGACCGGGCGGCGCGCGAGATCCAGGCAAACTTCGCCCTCCTCGCCCACCGTGCCGTCGGCGGCGATCAGCGCCACGGTGTAGCCCGGCAACGGCCGTCCCATCGAACCCGGCTTCAGCCGCTGGTGCGGGGGATTGCCGATCTGGGCGGTGGTCTCGGTCTGGCCGAAACCATCGCGCACGGTGAGGCCCCAGGCCGCGCGCACTTGCTCGATGACCTCCGGATTGAGCGGCTCGCCCGCGCCCACCACTTCGCGCAGCACCACGGGCCAGCGGCGCAGATCCTCCTGAATCAGCATGCGCCACACGGTCGGCGGCGCGCAGAACGTGGTCACCCGGCAGCGAACCAGCTGATCGAGCAGCGCCGCGGCGCTGAAGCGCTCGAAATGATAGGCGAGCACCGTGGCCTCGGCGTTCCAGGGCGCGAACACGCAGGACCACGCATGCTTGGCCCAGCCGGGAGAGCTCAAGTTCAGGTGCACATCGCCCTTGCGCAGTCCGATCCAGTAAGCCGTCGAGAGATGGCCGACGGGGTAGCTCGAGTGCGTGTGCACCACCAGCTTGGGCTTGGCCGTGGTCCCGGACGTGAAATAGAGCAGGAGCGTTGCATCCGCCGGCGTGGGCGCGCCGGGAGCGAACTCGGGGTGCGCCGCCGTGCTCCCGGCATAATCGATCCAGCCGGAGGCGGCGCCGCTCGCGCCGGTTAGGCCCGCGCCCGGCCCGCCGCCGCCCACCGCAATTCGGATGGGCGCGGCCGCGAGTCCGGCGAAGCGCTCGGTGAGCGCCGCTTCGGCGACGATCGCACGGACACGCCCGCGCTCCAGGCGATCCTCGAGATCCGCCCGCTGCAGCAGCGTGGTCGCCGGAATGATCACCGCGCGCAGCTTCATGGCGGCGAGCACGGTCTCCCATAGCGGCACCACGTTGCCCAGCATGACGAGCACGCGATCGCCGGGCCTCACGCCCTGCTGCGCGAGAAAATTCGCGACTTGATTGGAGCGGCGGGCGAGGCCCGCGAAGCTCACCGATTGATCGCCGCCCGCATCGTCCACCACGCGCAGCGCCGGCCGCTCGTTGCCGGCCGCGATCCGGTCGAAGTACTGCGTCGCCCAGTTGAAGTCCGGCGCCGACCAGTGAAACGCCTCGCGGGCGCGATCCAGGGGAACATCCCCGTGCAACAGCCGATCGCGCAATTCGATGAATGTCCTGCCGCTGTCCAACGGATGACCCCCCATTGAGCCAGACCACGGGGTACATCATGCCAGCGCAGGACGGCGGAACCACCCCCCTTCGGCATGATTGACGCGCGCCGGCGCGGGGACTAGAAGCGCAAGAGATCGGCCGTCGGGCGCAACGCGCGGTCCGCCGTGCCGCCGCCGGGCAGCGCGTGGATCGAGCGGCGATAGTCGAGCGGCGTGCAGCCCAGCATGCGGCGAAACGCCCGAATGAAGGCGCTTTCCTCTGAAAATCCCACCAGATAGGTGATCTCGGCGAGCGAATAGCCGGTGGTTGCCAGCAGCCGGGTGGCCAGCCCGAACCGGGCCCTGTCCACGATCTCGCTGAAGCGCAGCCGGTGGGCCGCCAGCTGCCGCTGCAGAGCGCGCGGCGTCAATTGCATCGCGGCCGCGGTCTCGGCGAGCGAGGGCGGCCCGCTCGCGAGTCGCGGCAAGAGGGCCGACTCGATTCGCTGGGCAAGGCTGCCTTCCAGCCGCGACTGTTCCTGCAGGAGCCGCAGGTTCTGCTCGATGATGACGTAGAGGCGCTTGTCGGAGGACTGAATCGGCTGATCGAGCACCGCACGCTCGAAAATGATCTGGTTCGTGGCGCTGCCGAACAGGGGTTGCGAGCCGAAGACCCTCTCGTACTCGGCGAGAAGCGCCTCAGGCGGCTGCGCCGGCTGCAGGTGCACGGCCTGCGGGCACCACGCCAACCCCAGGATCTTGCGCAGCAGGAACACGTTGAATGCGGTCGACATGTCGCAGTCGTGGCGCGACAGCGGCAGGGCGCAGGGGCTGACGCGGTACAGCACGTGCGCATGCGCGCCGTCGACAATGAGTTCGCCGGCGTCGCAGTCCTGGAATATCCCTCCATAGCGCATCAGCGTGCGCAGCGCCGCGCCGACGTTGTCGGAGGACAGCAGCGCAAAGCCGAGGAGCCCCAGATCGCAGAAATCGAAGTCCTCCCACACGTGCAGCCCGAAGTGCGCGTCGCCCACCGACAGGGCGGCGGCATCCAGGAAGGCGAAGAAATCGCCCAGGGGGACCCGCGTGCGTCCGGCGTCGATGTCCTCGCTCTCCCATCCGAACCGGGCGTACAGCGGCCGGGGATCGCCGCCGCGACGGGCCAGGTAACGGCCGGACGGCGCGACGAGGCTCGCGTGGATCGTGGGCTTCGAGCCCCGCAGAACGGGTTGCATGGACATTGGATGCCGAATTTCCGGTGTCGCGCGTCAATACGGCGCATCGCCATCGCAATATATTGATTTACCCAGTGTTCAACAATGGCGACGAATAAAGGGATGACCATGAACCGATCAACGCGGATCGCCGGCCTGCAC